>Ga0256827_10000181_pt1 | contig 36314 bp, 27 predicted proteins | sample CV84metaG_FD_185977 | JGI IMG/M metagenome (GOLD analysis project Ga0256827, IMG submission 185977) | Hydrothermal vent microbial communities from East Pacific Rise, Pacific Ocean - CV84 | ecosystem: Environmental > Aquatic > Marine > Hydrothermal vents | place: Pacific Ocean: East Pacific Rise... | reverse complement strand
CACCATGACCACCCATTAATAAAGCTTGAATATCGTTAGGAGATACATTAAGCTCTGTAGCTAAGAATGCACGGTAACGAGCAGTATCTAAAACACCTGCCATACCAAATACTTTGTTAGCAGCTTTTCCTGAAGCCTTATGAGCAGCATAAGTCATAACGTCAAGAGGATTAGCAACAACAATAATGATAGCATCAGGAGAGTATTTAGATACTTTTCCTACTACATCCATCATAATATTTGCATTAGTAGTAATAAGGTCGTCACGAGACATACCTGGCTTACGAGGAATACCAGAAGTAATAACTACTACTTCAGAACCTGCAGTTTTAGAGTAATCGTTAGTATAACCATTAACTCTAGTATCAAAATGATTGATAGCTGAAGCTTCCCAAATATCAAGAGCTTTACCTTCAGCAAATCCTTCTTTAATGTCAATTAAAACAACTTCATCTAAGAAATTCTTTTGAGCAAGAACATCAGCACAAGTAGCACCTACGTTTCCAGCTCCAACAACTGTTACTTTTTTCATGTGTAAAAATGTTTATTTGTTTATTTGTTTATTTGTTTATTTGATTCATTACCATATAAACAATAGCAAAAAACTGTTTTTAAAAAATGTGTTTGTTTTTATAACTATAGAAATCTCAACCGTCTGATGACGGTTGAGATTTAATTTGTCATTTCCAATTGGAATAATTGTCAAACGGATTCAAGATCGAGGCAGATATTTTTTAATTACTCAGGAGTTTACCTTAGTAAATGACTGATAATTTAAAAATCGCAAACGAAGATATTGAAGTTTGTTTGGCGATTATTTTGCTCCAACCATATCTTCTATCATACCTGTGGTTAATGACTTAGGTCTCTCCAAAGAATAACCTAATGCACGGTCCCAAACTAAGTTAGAAAGAACACCTACAGAACGACCAATAGCGAATAATACAGTATAGAAATCGTATTCAGTAATTCCATAGAACCATTGTACAACACCTGATTGTGCATCAACATTTGGCCAAGGATTCTTAGCTTTACCATGCTCTCTCAAGATATCTGGCACTACTTCATATAATTTAGAAACTAAGCCGAACAATTTATCGTCTGGTAAATATTTAAGACAGAATTCTCTTTGGATAGCATATCTTGGGTCAGTTTTACGAAGAACAGCATGACCGTAACCAGGAATTACTTGTCCACTATTCAATGTATCCCAAACATATTTTTTCATTTCTTCAGTAGAAGGAACTTTACCACCCATTTGCTCATTAAGACCTTGTAACCAACGTAATACTTCTTGGTTAGCTAATCCGTGAAGAGGACCTGCAAGACCATTAATCATAGCAGAAGTTGCATAATAAACATCAGAAAGAGCAGAAGCTACTAAGTGACCAGTATGTGCACTTACGTTTCCACTTTCGTGGTCAGCGTGAATAATGAAATACATACGAGCAACATCATCATAAGGCTTTTCTTTACCCATCATATAAGCAAAGTTAGCTCCTAAGTCTAGACTTGAATCTGGATAACGGTGTCCTTGATCTGCATTATATAGTTTATTGTAAATATAAGCTCCAATTAGAGGCATTTTAGCCATTAGGTTAGTTGCATCTTCGTAAGTTGAATCCCAATAATCCATTTTGCTAGTACCTGCTTGATAAGCAATGTTGAAACGAGACTCACGTTGAAGTACCATTACAGCAGCAGAAAGAATTGCCATTGGATGACTTTCACTTGGAAAAGCATCAATTACATCCCATACATAACGAGGAATAGTTCTACGATTAGCAAAGTCTGTTAATACGTCTTTAATCTCTTCTTCGTTAGGAATCTCACCTGTTAATAGTAAGTAATATAAACCCTCAACATAAGGCATCTCAGCACCAGGTGCTTTTGGTAATTTTTCGAATACTTCTGGCAAAGTATATCCGCGATATCTAATTCCTTCCATTGGATCTAAATAAGAGATGTCTGTTACTAAACTCTTAACGCCACGCATACCACCTATTGCTTGTGCTACAGTAACTTCTCCAATAACTTTATCACCAAACTCCTTTAACAAGCGAGTTGTTCTTGGGCGATGTTCTTGAATTTTTTCGTACAATTTTGTTTTAAGTACACTCATAGTATTAATTTTTATGTGTTTATGTGTTATATATATTTATTAGGGATAAACTAATAATGATTTTCCAATATGTCAATGTAACAAAACTTAAACAATAATTTGTTTTTTCGATGCTGTTTTTTGCTTAAAGTCTAAATTCTACAATTCTATTTATTTAAGAGTAAAAAAAGAATCTTTAATGCTAAAAAAAACACTTTGTTTTTTCAGACCACTAAGGTAGTATAAGATTTGCACTAATTTAGTTTGCTAGCGTTATAAATCTTACATTAAAAAATGACATATATTTGTTTGCAATAAATGAGATATCAAAACATTAACTGATTTAAAGATTTGATTTTAGTTGTTTGGCTGTTTATTAATATACAGTGTATGTGGAAGATATAAGCTGCTTTTAATCAAAACTAACCAAGTTAAAAAAGAACACTTTCCTTTTTTTGCTATTTTTTCCTATAATAATTTGATGTCCCGAAACTATAAAGAATTTACCATACCATGCTTGTATATTTCCTAATTCTTCAGATATTATATTTTCCCGATATACAGTTTCAATTTTTTCTTCAGTTTTTTTAAATACCACCTCATTACCTTTCACACTTTTACTAATAATATGTGCATTATAGTAGTATGCAATGACTATGCTACTGTCTTCTTCAGGGAATGTTAATACGTTTTCTTGAAGAGAATAACTTCGAATATTATTAATATGCATATAATTATCCCAAAGTAGGTCTCCCATCTCACTAAATGCAGCTACTATGCAGTTTGAAGTTTTATAGCCATCAAAAACCTGTGTTTGGTACATATATCCTCTTGAGTCAAAATTATTTTCATAATGATATTCAGGATAATACGATTCAGCTATCATTACATAATTATTTCCTTGTTTAAAGTACTTTTCATGGATTAATAATTTGAAGGCCAAATCAACATTTTTCCCTTTACTTTGTTTTTGTTTTGCTTTTATTGCAGTTCGATAATCTAAGGTTGAGTAGACATTTCTAAATTCAGAAAATCTGTTTGTTTTAAAAAATATAAACTTCTTATTACTAATCTTTCCAAAATATGTACCCTCTGCAGGAATATTTTCTTTTGATGATTGACGGGAATAATGTGAATTGTAAGTTCCCATAAAAAGAAGATCTTTAGTACTGGTTTCTATTAATCTTCCATCAATAATATTGACATTATTTGCAATGTTAAGTTTTGATTTGGAAAAAGAATTTCCCTCTTCAGTAAATTCAAAAAAGAATAAGCCTTTGCTAGGCTCTTTTCTTCCACTAATAATAATAACTACTCTATTGTTTTTCTCATCTGATTTAGAATCAATAATTTGAGAATGTTCTGGAATAATTGCAGTTATTAATTGAATTCCATAAGGGAGCTTTGCATTTTCTACTTGGGATTTAATATCTTTTAAATTATCTCCAATAATAAATAGCTTATTATTTAATACTTCTATTCTATCAAGCCTAGCTTTTCTACTACCCTTAATATATATATGCTTCATGAACATAGACTTTAGGTTTAGCCTATATAGCATCATGCTTGAGTTATCTCCATCTGCTTCTGCAAAGCATAACCAAATGACAGTATCACCAAGTAACTTATGGTCAAAAAGTATAAAATCTCTAGGTAAGAATAAATCCTTATTTCCCATCTTTCTCATTTGTTTATTGAATGCCTCCAATATCCAGTGTTCTCCTTTTGGTGCACGTTTATGCAAATGTTCCAAAATTATTAAGTGTTTACTTTCTAGAGGTAAGCTATATATGTCATCTATTTTATTACTTTCTACCTCAATTCGAAGAGGATTGTTGTTCTGAGAAAAGGCAGATAATCCATAACTCATAAAAAAAAGGATAATAAAAATATATCTTAACATATTATGTTGTAATAATTAGAATTCAAAATTAATGAAAAAAGTGAAAAGATTTGAATTATTAATTCTAATTGTGAAAGCAAATATTTCATATAAAAGCTAGCAAAAAATAAAATAAATTCGCTTTTTAACAGTTATTTCAAAGCATAAACTATAATTATTTGTAATATATTGAAATTAAGACATATACATATTTTAATCATCCTAGGATTAATAGGTGTTTTTGCTGTTTCGTCTTGTTCTACTAAAAAGAACAAATGGAATCGTCGTGTATTTCATAATATTACAGGACATTATAACGCTTATTTTAATGGAAATGAGTCTCTAAAAGAAGCGGTAAAGGACATTGCTTCATCTCATAAAGACGATTATACAGAGGTATTAGATGTTTTTCAATTGGGAACTACTGAATCTGCTCTATCTTCTGCTCCTAAGCTAGATAGAAGTATTACAAAGGCCTCGCTTGTAATACATAAGCATAGTATGTATTTTAAGAAGAAAGAAGAAGTTCAATGGGTATATTATAGTTACTTAATGATGGGAAAAGCTAAGTTTTATAAGCATGATTATGGTGCTGCAAAAATGGTTTTTCAGTTTATTACAACAAAATATCCCAAAGAGAATGTTAAAGAGGAAGCTTTACTATGGATAGCGCTAATAGAAAGTATACAAGAGAACTACAATAAGTCTATTTCTTTGCTTGATGGAATAAAAGGAAAAATTAATAAGGGGCAAATTAGCAAGGAATCCTATATAATGTTGCCTAAAGTATATGCTGATGTTTATTTACGTCAGAAAAATTATGCTGCATCTATTCCGTATTTAAGGGAAGCGGTAAATAGAGCAAAGAAAAAGCCAGATAAGGCTAGGTCGCTTTTTATACTAGCTCAGGTTGAACAAAAGCAAAGGAAATTAAAGCCTGCTATTCAGCATTATTTGGCAGTATTAAAGAAGAGTCCAACGTATATTATGGATTTTAATGCTAGAATGAATATGGCTAGGTGCTACGAAGGTGGAGATTCTAGAGTTGTGATAAAGCAGCTGAAGAAAATGCTCAAGAGTAGTAAAAATGAGGAATATCAAGATCAAATTTACTATGCTCTAGCCGAAATAGCATTAAAAGAAAAAGATAAACCTCTAGCTATAAAATATTTGAAACTGTCGGTGGCAAAAAGTATTAATAATGAGAAACAGAAAGCTTTTAGTGCATTGAAATTGGCAGAAATATACTTTGATGGAGAGAAATATCTTAACGCTCAATCGTATTATGATAGTACAATGTTATTCTTACCTAAGGATTATTTTGAATACGATAAGCTAAAATACAGAAAAGATGTATTAACGGAATTAGTAAATAATTTGATTATTATTCAGACTGAGGATAGCCTACAGATATTGGCTAATATGTCGGAAAGAAAAAGAAATTCTACAATAGATGGTTATATTAAAGATAAGATAGAGAAAGATAAAAGAGAAGCAGAACTAGAAAGACAAAGACAAGAGCAATTACGATTTCTAGAAGAAAATCGTCAAACAGAAAAGCAATTGGAAAAAGTCACTCAAAAGGGTGCTCCAAAATGGTATTTCTATAATCCAAATTCTGTTAGTGCTGGTTTTACAGAGTTTACTACGAAGTGGGGTAGACGTAAGCTTGTTGATAATTGGAGGCTAAGTGATAAAACAATTTCAGATTTTGAAGAAGAGGAGCTTGATTCAGAGACTAGCGATACTACTAGTGCTGTTGCAGAAAACTCTAATGTAACTAATCCAAAATCAAGGGATTATTATTTGAAAAATGTGCCTCTTACACCTGCTTTAATGGATTCTTCGAATGCTAAGATTGAAAAGTCATTATTTGCAGCAGCAGTAATTTATAAAGAAAAATTACAAAACAGGAAAAAAGCAATAGAGACTTTTGATGAACTGCTTAGGAGGTTTCCAAAAGGAAAATATACTGACCAAGTATATTATAATTTATATAGGATTTATATTAATGAAGGCAATAAGGGTGACGCTTCATTCTATAGAAAGAAGCTAATAAAAGAATATCCTGAAAGTGAATATACAAAAATATTACTTGATCCAGATTATTTCAAGAAACTGCTTGCTGAAGCTAATAAGGTAAAAATATTGTATAAAGAGACATATCAGCTATATGTGGAGAAGAAGTATACTAAAGTTCAAGAGAAGTGTACTTTGGCAAAGCAAGAATACCCTGAAAATAAAAAGGAACTTGCGAGATTTGAAATGTTGAATGCTCTTTGTGTGGGAGTTAGTCACGATACTTTGGCTTTTATTGCTGCTCTTGAAGTAGTTATTAGAGATTATCCAGATAGTGAAGTAAAACCTGTAGCTGTGGATATTATTGCTAGTTTAAAAGCTGATAAAGATAAAGAAGGAGGGGAGAATGTTGAAGGACAAGGAAATGAGCAAAGTGCAGAAAATGCAAAAGAGGAGAAGTCTACAATTTTTGTTCATAATTCCAAAGAAACACATATGTTTCTTGTTTTAGCTGATAAAAGGGTAGTGAAGATTAGTGAAATGAAAAATCGTATATCTGATCATAATAAGAAGTACTTTGGAACTGAAAATCTAACTGTTTCTGCTATTCCTATTAATGAGAATGTATTGTTAATAGGTGTTAGTAATTTTAAAGATGAAGCTACGGCTAAAGCTTACTTAAGTACAACAAAAAGAAATAGTCTTTTATACATTTTATTAAAGAAGAACGGCGGTAATTTCTTTATTATTTCAGAAGGAAATTATACAAGATTATATAGATCCAAAGATTTGGAAGGTTATAGGAAGTTTTATGCTAAAATTTATCCTAATGGATAGAAATAGCAAAAATAGAAAGCTTTGAGAGGTGGAATTTGTAATGAATAATTAGAAATTATGAATTAAAAAAAATTCATTGACATTTATCTTTTAGGGTAGGGAATAAAATTACAAATAAAGTTTTTGATTTAGGATTAACGATTTAAAATAATATAACATTCAGGAGTATTAATAATTAGTATTTTTGTAGAAATTAAACAATAGAAATTGTGAACGACAGCGTAGTAATAATACCAACATTTAACGAGAAAGAGAATATTGAAGCAATAATAAGAAAAGTTTTTTCATTGGAAAAGGACTTTGATGTATTGGTTGTGGAGGATAACTCTCCAGATGGCACTGCCGATATTATTAAACGTGTTATGAAAGAGTTTCCTGATAGGCTTTTTATAGAAGAACGTAAAGGTAAATTGGGCTTAGGAACAGCATATATTCATGGTTTTAAGTGGTCTTTAGCAAGGGGATATGATTATATTTTCGAGATGGATGCAGATTTTTCGCATAATCCTGAAGACCTAGTTAAACTATATGAGGCTACTGCTAAGAAAGGAAATGATGTAGCAATTGGATCACGATATATTACTGGAGTTAATGTGGTAAACTGGCCAATGGGCCGTGTGCTTATGTCGTATTATGCTTCGGCATATGTTCGCTTGGTTACAGGAATGTCAATTAGAGATACTACGGCTGGTTTTATGTGCTATAAAGCAGAGGTGCTCAAAAATATTGGTTTAGATAAAATCAAATTTGTTGGTTACGCTTTCCAGATTGAAATGAAATATACAGCCTTTAAAATGGGTTATAAAGTTACTGAAGTACCAATTATATTTACCGATAGAACTCTTGGAGAGAGTAAAATGAGTGGTTCTATTTTTAAAGAAGCAATATTTGGTGTACTTAAACTTAGATTTAAAAAGGTCCCAAAACGTCCGATTAATTAATTATCCACATGGATCCAACGGAAAAAGGATGGGTAGCAAAATTTATTGAGAAACGATGCGATAATTTTGAATTTCAAATTATTGATAGTTTGTCATTTGAGGAGAAACTTTATAAACATCTTCAAACAACAGGCATTTTATATGGCCACCCCATTAAACTTCCATACAACTTTATTGATACCGATGAATTCCCAATTAAGGAAAGACTTGAAGTAATATTTGCCGAAAGTTTATTCTCTACAAGTTTATTATATAACTCACATTATAAACCTAGCTCTGATAGTATTGAGAATATTGTAGATGAGTTAAATATTTTCTATGTTAAGTTATATCCCAAAATTGATAAAACAAAACTCTTTGAAGCTAAGCCAAAGAATAAATTTGAAAAATTAGAGAAAATACTTCAGAATAGAGTTCAAGTAAAAAAAGAATGGAATACCAACTTTTGGAGAGGTTTCTTTCAGAATATTCTTTTATTTACTGATATTATTATTTTTATCAAGTATTTAGAGTCTGATAAAACTATGAGTTTCCAAGACTTGCAAAGTCTAAATAAAGACTTGCAATGGAATATAATTTACCTATTATCAGTTACAATACAACTAACACAGTCAGAATCAGAAGATAATAATAATTTTTATCAATACTTTGTTGACTCAACTAGTTTTAATACTGTAGAAAAAGAAAAAGCTTTAAATGTATTTAATAATACAAATATTGATAAAGTATATGAGTTTCTTGATAAATCGAATTGGATAACAAAGAAGTACTTTCTTGAATTGGCACTTTTGAGTATTTGGGCAGATCATAAAGTTAAGCTTTCAGAAAAGGTTTTCATTGAGAAGTTATCAGCTAAATTGAATCTTGATCATCTTGATGTTGTTGCAAGTACATTGGCTATAGAAGCTTTTGTATTGCATAATTGGACTAAAATTCATTATCTGCAGGCAAAACAGAACTATTTGGTGTTAAGTAAGCGCTTAACTCAACGAATGACATTGCTTAGCCATAAATATGTAAATGAAATTAAACAAGAAATAGAAGAAGATAAAGAGCTGATTCAGTTATTAAACATTGCCCAAAAGCGCCCTTTAAGCATAGAAGAAAAGAATACCGTTAGACAACAATTAGTTGATGTGCTTAAAATTATACCTACATTTATTATTCTTGCACTCCCAGGAGCATTTCTTACTGTTCCCATACTTATGAAAATACTTCCTAAAGAAGCTCTTCCTTCTAGCTTTGATCCAAACAAATTAAGTCCAGTCACTACTGCAAGGGGTAGAAACAGAATTATTGAGGGTTAGAGTTGTTTAGCATTACTTCTTACAGCTTTGACAATAATTACTCTTCAAATACGGGTCTTCAAGTAACTGAAACGATATTCCGCCATCATTTATTGAATTAAACATTTTACAAAAACGCTCACTGTCAATGTCAATTGCATTGAGTAATATTTGTTTGTACGAAGCTTGTTCAGTTATTGAAGGATCGATAATAGTGTTATTGATATAGTAAAATAGCAAATCTTCATCAACATCAATTCTAGTAATATATGGTTCAAGAAGTTCAATAGCCCATTCATATTTGGCATAAGAAACAAAATATTCTGCCAAGCTTAGCAAATCCTTGGGGCTAGGATATGTTGACCTATATCTAGATTTAATAATATTTAAATGCTTGTTCTTATTATCATAATCACCTTTTTCCATGAATATTTCAGTTAGAATAATATTGTAATTAATCATCATTCTATTTATTAAAATAGAGGAAATACCCATTGGCCCTAGTGCTAGAATTTCCTTTTTAAAGTCAGTATAATTAACTTGTTTATTATTATTTAACCATAGTTGAAATTGAAAAACAATATAATTGTATGCAATTTCTTTGCTGTTAGGATTCATTGCTTTGAGCTGTACTATCCTGGAATATGTTTCCTTGAAATTATTCTCAGCGAGAAAATATTGATACACTGCTGTATTATTTAATAACTTACCATAATCTATTTGCTCAGGAATTTCAAGTTTAGATAAAAAATCATGAGGCAGTTTATTTATTAATATTTTAGAGAATGAATATTTCTGTATTCCACTAGCCCTAACTATATCCTTTTTAATAATTGCATCTTCAAATTCATCAATAATTTCTTCGGGAGTAGCATTATTTAGATCATAACGTTTTTCAAAATCTATTTCTATAACTCCCTTTCTATGTTTACTCAATATTGGTTCAAGTTCTTGAGCAAATGCTTTATCTTCTAGTAGTTTTTTAATTTCTTGCTTAGTTTTATTTGTTAGATATTCGTACTTTGTACCAATAATTGCTTCATAAAATTCCATCCAGTTTTCGGAACTAGTAATATCCTCTGATATTGATTCATTCTGGAACGATTGCAAAGCCTTTACTATACTTTCTGCTCTACCTTTTTGGAGTTTTAGATTATATTCTTTACTTCCTTCTATAGAAGCATATGCTCTAATAGATATGCTCTTCACTACAAAATCTGTTAGTTTAAGAGAATCGTAGAGGGGTTTAATATCTGCTGGAGAGTATTCCATCTTTCTTTTCTTAAAAGGAACGGTAAGTTTAAATTTACGACTATAAGTCCTTTTCTTTTCCATGTCGTCAAGAGTGTCAGCTTTAGCCTCATATATTACAGTATCTGCATATAAGCCCATATCAAGTAATCCCCATTTATAGCTCTCTATATTTACAAATGCATTATAATGGCATAGATTGTTTCCACTCAGAAACAAGGCATTAACTTCAACATCTTCTCTCTTTAAATTTGCAGGTAAAGTTCCAATAGTTACTATCAATCCTCGCTTTCCATCTGGCATGCTATTGTTTAGTAACTCGGATCTATATTTAGGTTTTAAGAGTTTTCCTTTTGAGACACTAATATTTTGATAGCTTTTATTTGAGTTACAATCAAAATCTGATTTTACTACAATATCAGCAGCTATACCATCTGTTGAATTTTCAATTAGTCCCCAAAACCATTGGGCATCATTAGTAACAAAAACAATAGTATTATCATCTTCTATATCTACCGACATCATTACTTCTGCTGGTCTAGAGTCTAAAGACATTAGGCAGTAGCCACATGCTTTATAATACTCTTTGTTTTCAGGGATTATTATACCATAATTATTTTGGGAAATAGAATAGTTTGATATAAAAAGAAACAGAGATAGGATAAGTAGTTTTGTCTTCATGATAAAAGAATATTAATTGAGCTAATTTAATATTGAAGAATAATGAGAATCTTAGTAAATAAGAATACTATTTATTCTTCTTCTTTTTTCGTACTCTCTCATTCCTCTTTTTCTTCTTGACAGAAAAACCAAATTTACCAATTTTATCGCCAAGTTCATAATAAAATCCATGAGAGTAGGCAATTAGCTTTGCTTTCTGCATATCAAAAGTGCCAGTTTCTTCATCAATAAATTCTTCGTCAGCATGGATTTTTACCACTTCAGCAATAAACATATCATGCGAGCCCAAAGGAACTATCTGCTTAACTTTACATTCAATATTAATTGGAGCTTCTTTTACTATTGGACATTTTACGATTGAAGCAGGAATAGCATGCAAGTTCATTTCTTTAAACTTATTTAAATTCATACCTGATTTTACTCCACACCAATCTGTTGCAAAGGCCATATTTTTAGTAGTGAGGTTGAGTACAAATTCCATTTCGCTTTTAATAATATCATAAGAATGACGTTCAGGACGAATTGAAATATATAACATTGGAGGATTAGTATTAACTGTTCCAGTCCAAGATATTGTAATTAAGTTTTGTGTATTCTCTTTTGAGCCACAACTAATTAATGCTGCAGGAACAGGATAAACAAGAGTGCCAGGCTTCCATTCTACTTTTGACATTAGCTAGCTTGAATTATTACATAAAAAAGATAGGAAAGATAACTGCCAAGGAAGACAACTCCTAAGAATCTATTTACTCTCCACTTAGTAATTAAGAACATGACTAGCATACCAATTACAGAGGCTAAAAGTACAAGTATATGTGAAGTAATATTACTTCCTTGTACATCAAGATTAATTCCTCCTGAAAGAATAAGTACTATCCAAGGAAGCCCAAGACCAATAAGAATATCAAAAATATTAGAGCCTAAAGCATTACTAATAGCCATTCCTCCACGACCTTGCTTTGCAACTATTATTGAAGAAATCATATCAGGAATAGAAGTACCAAAGGCCAACACCGTTAGAGCAATTACATATTTTGGAATACCCATTGCATCACTAATTACTACTGCACTTTCAACAAGAACCCAACTTAATAAGGCAATTAGTATAACGCTCACAAAGAAATTAAAAACATAGTACTTTTCAGCAGCAAATAGTTTTTCTAATATATAATCAATTGGTCTTAAATATTTTTTCCAGTTTGGGTCGTCTTCTTCCTCTTCTATTATTTCAACTTTTTCGAATGGGAATATTTTTTTCCAATTAAGCACCGCAACGACGTATAGAACATACAAACCTACGAATGCAAAAACATGAAAAATAGTAATTATTCCAGATTGAAATGCCCAATAAAGCATGCCAATAGAAATAGTATAGAAAAGCATATCGCGAAACATTGGTTGCCATGCAATCTGTGAATTTCGCACAAAAGCAACAGCACCAATAATAACTAATAAGTTAAATAAAGCGGAGCCAACTATAGTACCAACACCTATTTCAAAATTATCACCGCCATATAGAATGGCAATAATAGATATAAATAGTTCTGGTGCACTTGAACCAGCTGCCATTAGTGTAGCACCTGCTGCATCATCCGACATCTTTGTTTTATGGGATATCGTGTCCAAAGAAGGAATAAAAAAATTCTCTGTAACTTCATTCAGTAGATAGAACGAAAGCAATAATGCAACTACAGCTCCTGTAATTAAAAGAATCATCTATTAATTTAGATTAATAATCAAAATATTTTATTAGGTCTTTTTACAAAACAACATTATTAGAATTTGGCAATTGTGCCTAAATTAAAGATTAACCTGTGAGAGTAAAAATAACAGACGTAAAATTAAATAAAAAAACTCAAAAATTTAAACTTTTTATTTTAGAAATGATTCCATGGGTGTCATATCCACATATAGCATGGAGTTCAGAGGGCTTTCCATGCTCAATAAATACATCTGGAATGCCTAAAATATGTACTTCTGCAGAGTAATTGTGTTCATTTTTGAACTCAGTAAGAAGACTTCCTAAACCTCCTATGATTGTTCCATCTTCGACGCTAATAATGTGTTTATGCTTAGAAAACACTTCGTGAAGCATGTCTTTATCATAAGGTTTTAAAAATCTCATATCATAAACACTAATATTAACTTCTGTTTTTAATTTTTCAGCTGCTTCAATGGCAAAATTACTAACATGGCCAATACTTACTATTGCTATCTCGCTACCTTCTATTAGTTTATTTCCTCTTCCAATTTCTATTTCTTCAAACTCATTCTTCCAATCAAGATTATTACCACGACCACGAGGATAACGAATAGAAACAGCTCCAAGTTTTCTTTTCTGGCAAGTATAAATCATATTACGAAGCTCCATTTCATTCATGGGAGCCATAATAGTCATATTTGGAACAAGTCGAAGATATGCTAAATCAAAACTACCATGATGTGTTGGACCATCTTCACCTACTAAACCACCTCTATCAATACAGAATACAACATTTAGTTCTTGTAAAGCTACATCATGAATTATTTGATCGTATGCTCGTTGTAAGAAAGTGCTATATATATTACAGAATGGGGTTAAACCTTGTATTGCCATGCCTGCACTAAAAGTAACAGCATGTTGTTCAGCTATACCTACATCAAATACTCGTTCTGGAAGCTCTTTCTGCATAATAGTTAGTGAACTACCACTTAGCATAGCAGGAGTAACAGCAACTATATCTTTATTCTTTTTAGCTAATTCTAAAATAGTATTACCGAAAACATCTTGGTATTTGGGAGGTAGATGTGAAGTGTCAACTTTTTTTATTTCACCAGTAGTTTTATTAAATTTTCCTGGTGCATGAAAAGTTGTTTGATTTTTCTCTGCTTGTTCAAAGCCCTTGCCTTTCTTTGAAACTACGTGCAATAATTTGGGGCCTGGAATGTCTTTTAGCAGCTTAAGAACACGAACTAATCTATCAACATCATGGCCATCAATTGGCCCAAAATAACGCATATTTAAGGATTCCATCAAGTCAGAACGCTTTAAGAAAGTATTCTTAACAGCTTGTCCCATTCTTTGAATAATCTTTCGTGGAGTTGGACCTTGTGTTCCAAGTACTCCTAGAGCATCCCATGTTTTATCTTTAACCTTATTATATACTTTCGATGTAGTTACATCAAGCAAAAATTCTTTTAATGAGCCAACACCTTTATCTATTGATATGCCATTGTCGTTAAGTATTACCAATAAATTAGATTTTACTACACCTGCATTATTTAAAGCCTCAAAAGCTTCTCCACCAGTAAGTGCGCCATCACCAATAATAGCAATATGTTGGCGGTCTTTTTCTCCAATTAACTTGGATGCAACAGACATTCCTAAAGCAGCAGATATTGATGTGGAGGCATGACCAACTCCAAAAGCATCGAATTCGCTTTCATTAATTTTAGGGAATCCACTTATACCTCCAAGTGTTCTATTTGTATGAAATTGAGATTTCCTGCCAGTTAGAATTTTATGACCATAGGCCTGATGACCCACGTCCCATACAATTTTATCGTAAGGAGTATTATAGATATAGTGCAAAGCAACTGTGAGTTCTACAACTCCTAAGCTAGCACCAAAATGACCAGGATTATCACAAAGATTGTCAATAATAAATTTTCTAATATCATCACAGACAAAAGACAAATCTTCCCTTTTTATACCTTTAAGGTCTTGGGGATTATCTATTTTATCTAAATATTGATATTTTATTATTTCTTTAGTGTCCATTGATGCTATTAATAAATCTAACCACTATAAATTCTAATTCAAGAATGAATACAAATTTAGTTTATTATATGCTTCCAAATATCATTTCCGATAACAAAAACCATTAATCCTAGAAGTAGCACCATGCCAACCATTTGAGCTTTTTCCATGAAATTATCAGATAATTTACGCCTAGTAATAGCTTCGAATGTTAAGAATACTACATGCCCTCCATCTAAAGCAGGAATAGGAAGTAGATTCATAAATGCAAGAATAAGAGAAATCATTGCAGTTAAAAACCAAAAACGATGCCATTTCCATTCGCTACCATATATGGTAGCAATACCGATTGGCCCTTGGAGTGAATCGGTAGCTTTTTCTTTTCCACTAAATATTTTACCAAAACCTTTTGCATTGGCTTCTAGAACAGAAATACCGTCGTTCCAACCATATTTTAAACCATCGGCTAGTGAATAATTTTTATATTGATATGGAGGAGTATTGGTAAATACCCCAACAAGTCCAGCACTATCGACATTAACATTAAGATTTAAAGTATCGTTATTTCTAAGTAAATTAATAACTACGGTTTTTCCACCATTATTAACAACAGAATTTCTAAAATCTCCAAAGCTATTAATCTCAACGCTATCGACAAATAAAATTTTATCTCCAGAAAGTATACCTGCTTTATCAGCAGGACCATCAGCTAAAACACTATCAATACTGAAAGCATAATTATCGGCACGAATAAATAAGGGTCTAGATTTAGTATAGTTTTTATAAAAATCATCAGGAATAGTAATTTTTACTTCTTCTCCATTACGAAGTACAGTAACGGTTGCGCCCATTAGGTTGCTTTGTGAAGTAATATCACTAAAACGGTCTAATTTCTCACCATTTACAGAAATTAATTTATCACCAGTTTCGAATCCTACTTCTTTACCTAAATCGTAAGCATATATTCCTGTATCAATAGAATCAACTGGTAGGTATTCTTTCTCGTACTTCAGTGTTACAAAAGCCATTAGAGCAATACCAAGAATAAAATTCATTATTACTCCACCAAGCATAACAATGAGACGTTGCCAAGCTGGTTTTGAACGAAATTCATACTCTTTTGGAGGAAGTTTTAATGCTTCTTTATCCATTGACTCATCTATCATTCCTGATATTTTTACATATCCACCAAGAGGAAGCCATCCGATACCATATTCAGTATCTCCCTTTTTAAACTTAAAAAGTTTAATACCCCATGCATCGAAGAATAGAAAGAATTTTTCTACTCTAATTCCAAAAGCTCTAGCCGCTATAAAGTGACCAAACTCATGAATTGTAACTATTATCGATAGAGCCAATATTAATTGCCCCGCCATTATTAATCCATCCATAAAAATAATTTCTTATTTAATTAAAGCAGTAAAATACTGTCTTGTTTCCTTATCGCTCATTATCAACTCATCGTAGTTAGGGTGATTAATGAACTGAATATTCTCCATACAATTCTCAATTAGTTCTGGCATTTGCACAAAACTAATATCTTCTTTTAAAAAGGCATTTACAGCCATTTCGTTTGCAGCATTGAGAATTCCTGGCATATTACCACCTTTTTCCAGAGCTTGATAAGCGAGTGCAAGATTACGAAAATTTTGCATATCAGCGGATTCAAATGTTAATTTAGAATAGAGGCTGAAATCTAGACGAGGAAATTTGTTTTTCAAGCGATTAGGATATGATAGTGCATATTGAATTGGGAGTTTCATATCTGGCAATCCCATCTGAGCTTTTATGCTTCCATCTTGAAATTGTACCATAGAATGAACTATGGATTGTGGGTGAACAACTATTTCAATTTTATCTGCAGGAAGTGAAAATAACCAATGAGCTTCAATTACTTCTAGCCCTTTATTCATCATACTTGCAGAGTCAATAGTTATTTTATTGCCCATTTCCCAGTTGGGGTGTTTAAGGGCATCTTTGAGCGTAACAGTTTTTAAGAAATCAATATCCTTTCCCCTAAATGGACCTCCTGAAGCAGTTAGAATAATTTTTTCAATAGGATTATGAAATTCACCAACTAAGCACTGAAAAATAGCTGAATGCTCGGAATCAACTGGATATAAATTAACTCCTTTTTCCTTTGCTTTCTTAGTAACTAATTCTCCTGCAACTACAAAAGTCTCCTTATTTGCAATGGCAATTTGCTTTTCGTACTCTATTGCATTTAATGTAGGTGCTAATGCAGCAAATCCAACTATTGCCATAAGAACCATATCAATGCTTTCCATTTCTACTACCTGATTTATGGCTTTAGTACCTGCATATATGTGTATATCAAGTGATTCAAGAGCATCTTTGAGTTTAGAAAATAGTTTCTCATTTTCTATTACTACAACATTTGGTTTAAACTTAATTGCTTGTTGAATAAGCAAATCTACATTATTACCAGCCGTAAGAACTTCTACAGCAAAATAATTGGGATGGTTTTCAATAACCTCAAGGGCTTGAACACCAATAGAGCCTGTTGATCCTAATATTGCAATATGTTTTTTGGGGTTTTCCTCTGGAGAAAAATTATTCATAATTGGGTTTTCTAATCAAAATTAATAAAGTCAACAGGGTTAGTTGGCTTACGATAGTACCATAGTTCAAAATGAAGATGGGGGCCAGAAGTGTATTTTCCTGTATTGCCAATTATGGCAATAGCATCTCCAGCTTTTACTCTTTCTCCTTCTGATTTTATTAGAGAAGAATTGTGTTTATAAACACTAATTAAATTGTCGTCATGCTGTAATGCAATTACATAGCCATTTTCGTAGGTCCACCCTGAAAATAGTACAGTACCATCAAGTGTAGACTTTATTGGAGTATTCTTTTTGCCAAGTATATCTACTCCAAAATGTCCTTTCTTACTATCAAATCCATTAATTACAGTTCCGTGTATTGGAGTAAAGAATACAAATCTACTTATTCCTGTACTTTTATGTTGGCCATTATAGTAAACTAAATCATAGTCTGCTTCTTTTTCCCACTCATTTCTAAGTATGGAGTCTTGATAAGACCTAGAGTCAGGTATGTTTTTATAATCGATATCTTCTTTAGTACTAATCATTATAGTATCCTTTCCCCCAAGATCTTCTCCTAAAAGAATTCTGTGCTTAAAATTAGCAAGATATAGATCTCTTTGTTTTATCTCTAATTCTAGAGAATCTATTCTAAACTGATTGATATACACTTGTTTAACTTGCTCTACACTTGCGTATCCTGGAATATATTCTTTAAGTGGAGTTACATAAATCATAAAGATTGTAAAAGCAATAGAAACTATGGAAAGGAGAACATAAAGCATAAGTAAATTCATGCGTGACAAACGAAAAGTCATATGCTCTTCGAAAGTCATTTCATTCATGACTACAAGCTTATATTTATAATTCCAGTTTTGGAAAATTCGCTTTATTAAACCTTGCTTCTTTTTATCTTTTGTCATTAATTATTCTAATTTGCCGCAAATATAGTAAAAGGGATAATGTATTAAATTTATTTCTGCTCTACTCTTAGCGTTTAGGCTTATACTTTGATTTTTTAAGAATTATTTGGGCATTTGATTCAGCCATTAATTCTGCTAAAGAGGACCCTGTTTGAACCATATATTTGTTTACTATTCTCCAGCCTAGAAATTGCCCAAGGCGTGCAGGAGCTTCTGTTGATAGAATGCTAGTAAAAGGAGCATCGTTCATAAATTTCTTTTGAAAAGATATGTCAGTGCTAAATAGAAACTGATTTTCAATCATAAGCGACCACAGCCTTGCTTCGTTCTTAAAACACCAATCTACTTGTGCCTCGCTGTATTTCAATAGCAATGTATCAGATAGTTCTGGCATAGTTGCCTGAATAAAGAAAAGTCGTTTTCCCTCGTATATCATTTGATTAATCAACTGAGATGATTTATCTTTAGAAGGCATCATTCCTGATGCAAGTTCACTCATTATATCTGGTACTATTTCGTGCTCTATAAGCCATTTGCTTTTATACTTTGGAAATCCACTCATAGCATAAACTTTGCTGTTTGCTCCCAGATACAAATCCATTCCAATTACAATATTACTATCTATTACTTTTATAGGGTTATTAATATCTAAGCCGGAAATATAAGTATAGTAATTAAACTCTTTTGGTAAGTCAAAGTAATAATGATAGTACTGAATAGCATTTGATAGCTCAGACTCTATGTTTTTAAAACTAGGATACTTTTCCTTAACCATATTATTAAGTTCAATCATATATGGGTCAGCGAAGAATGACTTTAAACTTAGGAGAGCAAGAGTATCTTCAGTATTTTTTGATAAAAACAATGGAAACTTATTCTTCAAGCTTGGAACCTGATAAATAAAAGAGTCCTTATTTATAGAAAATAAAGTATTAGCATAGTTTCTAAAATTAACTTCCTGTTTTTGAATATTGCTTAAGTCTTTTTTTAGATTAGGCTCTTCATTATTACAGGATGACACTATTAGAACTATTAAAAAAAATAGAAATAGGTTATTAATTTTCATGGGATATATTTTCATACAATGAATAACTATAAATCAGCTATTATAGTATTAATCTTATCCAAAACCTTAGGCAAAGCATCAGCATTTTTACCACCAGCAGTAGCAAGATTTGCTTGGCCTCCTCCGCCACCTTGAATTTCTTTGGCAAGTTCACGAACGATATTTCCAGCATTTAAACCCTTATTTTCTATTAAGTCTTTGGAAATAGCAACACATATATTTGGTTTGCCATTGTTAATAGCTGTAAAAACCACAACTGTATTTTCTTTATCGTTAATAATTTGATGAGACAATTTTTTCAAATCATTAACTTCCATATTTTCCTGCGATGCCAAAAGATTTATTCCATTAATCTCTTTAATTTTACTTACAATTTCTTGCTTTTGTTGTTTAATGGCAATTTCATTGAGTTGCTCAATCTTCTTTTGGTATTCTTTGTTTTGAGATTGAAGATTCTCAACAGCTTTAACAAGGTCTTTTTGGTTTTTCAATACAGCTTTTAATTCGCTAACAATAGCTCTTTGGTCTGCAAGATATTCTTCAGCAACATCAGCAGTAATAGCTTCAATTCTACGTATACCAGCAGCAATAGAAGTTTCTTGCTTAATTACAAACATGCCAATATCGCCAGTAGCTCCAACGTGAGTTCCACCACAAAGTTCAACTGAATCATCGAATCTTACAACTCGTACTTTATCGCCATATTTCTCTCCGAAAAGTGCCATTGCACCCATTTCAACAGCCTCATCCATGCTCATATCGTAGAACAAATCACAAATCGCATTACTTCTTATCTTGGCATTTACAAGGCGTTCTACTTCTTTTACTTCATCATCTGTTAGCTTATTGAAGTGAGAAAAATCAAATCTAAGACCATTCTCATTTACAAGAGAACCTTTTTGTTCTACATGCTTACCTAATACTTTACGCAATGCCCAATGAAGCAAATGAGTAGCAGAGTGATTATTGCAAATACTAGTTCTTCTACTTTCATTTACAACTGCAATATGTGGTTGGTTTATACTTTTTGGGAGCTCTTTTGTATAGTGAACAATTAAGTTATTCTCTTTTTGAGTATCAACTACAAATACTTTTTCATTCTCAAATTGAATATAGCCAGTATCTCCAACTTGTCCACCACTCTCAGCATAAAAAGGAGTTTTATCAAATACCAATTGGAAAACCTCTTTCTTTTTAATTATTTGCTTTCTGTATTTGATAATACTAATTTCTGATTCTGTTTTTTCATAACCAATAAATTCAGTATTAATATCATCATTTAGTACTACCCAATCAGAAGATTCTTTGGCAGCATCGGTTCTAGAACGCTGTTTTTGTTTTTGCATTTCTACATCAAAACCAGCATTATCAACAGTCATATTATTCTCACTAAGAATAAGTTCTGTTAAATCTAAAGGAAAGCCATAAGTGTCGTATAGTTCAAAAGCTACAGCACCATTAACAACAGTTTCGTTAATATCTTTTTGTTCTTTAATAATCTTATTCAATAGATTTAATCCTAGCAATAAAGTATTAAGAAAAGTTTCTTCTTCGCTTTTTATTACATTAAGTATAAGGTCTTTATTCTTCTTTAATTCAGGATAAGCATCGCCTAAATCTGCAACTAACATAGGAACAAGAGAATGAATAAAAGCTTTATCAAATCCAAGGAAAGTATATCCATATCTGATGGCACGACGAAGTATACGACGAATTACATATCCTGCTTTATTATTTGAAGGGAGTTGTCCGTCAGCAATGGAAAAAGCTACTGCACGAAGGTGGTCAGCAACAACGCGAAGAGCAATATCTACTTTTTCATTTTCACCATATTTCTTATCAGCTAAAGCAGCCAATTGTTGAATCATAGGTTGAAATACATCAGTATCGTAATTGCTTTGTACACCTTGCAATACCATACAAAGACGTTCAAAGCCCATACCTGTATCTATATGTTTCTCAGGAAGTGCTTCAAGGCTACCATCAGCTTTTCTATTGTACTGAATAAATACCAAATTCCAAATCTCTATTACTTGAGGATGGTCTTTATTCACCATGTCTGCACCAGAAATTTTAGCTCTTTCCTCTTCAGAACGGATATCAATATGTACTTCAGAACAAGGGCCACAAGGACCTTGACTTCCCATTTCCCAGAAATTATCTTTTTTATTTCCGTTTAGTATTTGCTCTTCAGGGAAATATTTCTTCCAATACGATTTTGCTTCACTATCTTCTTCTAGACCATCGCCTGCATCACCTTCAAAAACTGTTACATAAAGCTGATTTTTGGAAATTCCCATTTTCTCAACAAGAAATTCATAGGCCCAAGTAATAGCTTCTTCCTTAAAATAATCGCCAAAAGACCAATTGCCTAGCATCTCAAACATTGTATGATGATAAGTGTCGTGACCTACTTCTTCTAAGTCGTTATGCTTACCTGAAACACGAAGACATTTTTGAGTATCAGAAATACGTTTGGAGCTAGCATTTTTATTTCCTAAAAAGATTTCTTTAAACTGATTCATCCCAGCATTGGTAAACATCAAAGTAGGGTCATCTTTAATAACCATAGGAGCAGATGAAACTATTTGGTGGTTTTTCTCTTGAAAAAAATCTAAAAATGCTTGTCTTATCTTATTTGATTCCATAAAGGCAATTGTTTTAAGTTCTTAACTATTTCTAGTACAATCTGCAAAAATCGGTAAAAATATTCAATGATGGTGGATTTTTTTATTTATTAAAAGGCAAAAATGAAGTAATAATTATACTCATTTATGCAATTTCTCGTTCTAGGTTTCTATTTTTATAAATCCAATACATAATACCCAATGTAGCAATTGTTGCTATTAATAAGTATCCATATCCGTCAATATTACCAACATCATCTGGATTGATATCACTATGTGACTTATGAACCCAATAGAATACACTTACTGTTGTTGCATTATTAATGAAGTGAAGCCATATAGGAGCCCAAAGGCTTTTTGTCCAATAGTAAGAATAGCCTAAAATTATTCCAAGAATAAAGCGGGGTAAAAAACCGAAGAATTGCATATGAATTGCACTGAAAAGAAAGGCCGTTATTAGAATAATAATATGAATATTTTTTATTGATTTCCTAAACCAACGCATTAGCAAACCTCTAAAAACTAATTCTTCGCCAATAGCAGGCAATAAAGCCATCATAATAATATTGAATACAAAACCTGAGAATAAGTCTACATTTAGAAATTTTATGGTTATTTCTTCAGCAATAAGCTCTTTATCTTTCATCCAAGTTTCTATTCCACTTAAAGCCTCAGGGAGTACCATTTTCTGATTAAAAGCCATGGTGGTTTGTATAATAGGAAGTGTAAAAATAAATAATAATGTGAGTGCAAAGAAAATGTTAATATCGGGTATTATATTTAAATTTAGATAGTTATAATTAGTTTTTCGTATTATAAGGTATAACGATAAAGGAGGAATAATAAACATTGCAAGTTGGTTTAGAACTTGAAACATTTTCAGAATATTTATTTGATTTTGGCTATCGAGAGAGCCGCCTAGGGCAGCGGTAACATCTTGTTCTCCCCATATACCTATTCCAGCAATATAGCCCAAGCCCATCAGAATTAATGATGAGAATAAAAGAATTATTCCAAACCAAATTAATTGTAAATAATTCTTTTCAATTAGATTTTTAAACATCCTTATCTAAGTTTTAGATTTATCCTTATTTTCGCCGTTCTTATTATTAGTATTTATATAATAGGAAGATTCAATAAGACGACAAATTTAGGTTATTTAATAAGCAGAAAGTAAACAATTTTGAAAATAGGATCAATAAATTTTGAGGGAACTCCATTGTTTTTAGCACCAATGGAGGATATTACAGATCCTTCGTTTCGTGCTGTATGTAAGCCATTTGGTGTAGATATGATGTATACAGAGTTTATTTCTTCTGAGGGCTTAATACGTGATGCGCAAAAGAGTCTTCGTAAGTTACACTTTGAGGAGGAGGAACGTCCCATTGGAATACAGATTTTCGGTCATAATACTGATAGTATGGTTGAAGCAGCAATAGTTTCTGCGGAAGCTAATCCCGATTTAATTGATATTAATTTTGGTTGTCCAGTGCGTAAAGTTACTGGTAAAGGTGCTGGTGCTGCTCTTCTGCGAGATATACCAAAGATGTTAGAAATTACTAAGGCTGTTGTAAATGCGGTGAAAATTCCTGTAACTGTAAAGACTCGTCTTGGATGGGACGAAGACGATAAACCAATTGTTGAGCTTTCTGAAATGCTACAAGATATAGGCGTGCAAGCACTAAGTATTCATGGCCGCACCCGTAATCAATTGTATAAAGGCATTTCTGATTGGACCTTGATAGGAGAGGCTAAGAATAACCCTCGCCTCCATATTCCTATTATTGGCAATGGTGATATTATATCAGCTGAGATTGCTTTAGAAATGAAAAATAAATATGGTGTTGATGGGCTGATGATAGGAAGAGGAGCAATAGGTAATCCATGGCTTTTTAAAGAGATAAAACACTTATTTGAAACAGGGGAGGAGTTGCCTAAACCTAGCATGGCAGAACGAGTTGCAATTTGTAGAGAACATATTGAGTTATCTAATAAATGGAAAGGGGAGCAAGTATCGCTTCGTGAGATTAGAAAACATTATACAAACTATTTCAAAGGTTATTATAATATTAAACCTTATAGATTGCGCTTGGTAACAGCAAAGAGTTTTGATGATGTAAACCAAGTATTAGATGAATTATTGAATGAATTTGAATAATTATTACCTCTTTCTTTTGAAAAAGGTTTTTAATAATTCTCCAGTTTCATTAGCCATGATACCTGAAATAATTTCTGTTTTAGGATGAAATAGTTTATCCCCAGCCTTTTTATACCCATATCTATCGTCAGAAGCACCGTATACAACTTTTGCTAATCTACTCCAATAGCTTGCCCCTGCACACATTACACATGGTTCAAGAGTTACATAAAGGCTACATTCATTCAGATATTTACTTCCTAGATAATTCTCTGCGGCAGTAATTGCAAGCATCTCGGCATGAGCAGTGGTGTCGTTAAGTTCTTCGGTCATATTGTAAGCTCTTGCAATTATTTTATTATTGCAGACAATTACAGCTCCTATAGGTACTTCATCTTTCTCAAAAGCTTTTTGAGCTTCCTTAAAGGCTTCTTTCATAAAGTATTGGTCAGTATAAATATCTATCATGGGTGAAAGGCTAGAAATGAAAGTGATAAAATGAAAATCTTTTTTCAAATAATCCTTTAGGGCGGGGTAAATTTTGAAAAAAGGTTTTGTTGAATAAAATAAAAAGTTTAAAAAAAGCTTCACCCTATTATAGGATGAAGCTTTTTTCAATATTTTCTTTTGGTCTATTTAGATTTTAAACCATAAAATGAGTTGTCAAAACTACAGAAGAAAATCATGTTTTTTTCAATACTAGGACTAGTGTGAACTCTATCTTTTACAGTGTATCTCCAAGTTTCTTCACCAGTATTTTTATTAATTGCATATAAATTAAAATCATCAGATCCAATATATACTAAATTCTGACTTAATGCAGGACTAGAGTGAATAGGTCCTTCTGTTTGGAAAGCCCACTGCATTATTCCTGTATTAGCATCTATAGCATAAAATTTATAGTCATAACTGCCAAAGAATACTGATTTTTCATCAACGGCAGGGCTTGAGTTAATTGCTTGCGCACTTTCGTATTTCCATATCATATTACCATTAATACGATCTAAAGCATACATATAATGGTCATCGCTACCAAAATAGATTTTGTCATTTGCAAGTGCAGGACTTGAAGCAATTGCATTACCAGCTTTATACTTCCAGCTTAATTTACCAGTAGTCTTATTTAGTGCATAAAGGTGCCCATCAAAACTACCAAAATAAACATTATCCTCACCTATTGCAGGACTAGTATAAATAGCATCTCCTGTAGAATATTTCCAAATTAATTCACCATTACGAGCATTTAAAGCATAAAAGATTTTGTCGTAGCTACCAAAGTAAACTATGCTGTTATCAATATTTGCAGATGACATAATAATATCACCAGTTTTATATTTCCAAACTAGGGATCCTGTTTTTGAATCAAGAGCATAAAAATAATTATCTGAACATCCAAAGTAAACCATATTATTTGCAACTGTAGGATTTGATCTAATATCAGATCCTGTTTCATAGCTCCAAAGTAGTTTACTGTCCTTTAAAGAAACAGCATACATTGACTTATCTGCACTGCCAAAATAAGCAATACCATCTACTACAGAAGGGCTTGTGCTAATTCTATCATTAGTTTTATATGAAATAAATTCTTCAGGTCTTTTTATCGAAGTTTTATAATCAACTCTTGAAGTATTTTTAGCATTTGCTCTAAACTTATACCAACCTTCAGTTTTTTCAGAATACTCTGCTCCAGCTTCAGTTTTATTTATAGCTTCTTTTTTGTTAGTCTCTTTTACTTTATCATTACCACTGTTGCAGCTGTAAAAGAATACAGTAAAAATAATTGATAATAATGTTAATTTTCTCATCTTTAAATCTTTTAATTTGTTTATATGGAATATATTAAGTTTGTTTTTCATGCATTAATAAATTATAAAGTGCAATAAACAATATATAATTTATAAAAACGAGTCCAAAGATACAATCTATTTTAATTAAATAAAAGTATTATTTTTTCGGCTAAAACAACGGCCATTTTCTCATTACTTTGGTGTGTCCAGCCTGCTATGTGTGGGCTAAGAATTACATTCTCTGCTTTTGTTAGAAAATTAAAATCCTCATTAATATTATTAGAACTAATATCTTCAAAGCTCATTCCTTCAAACTCCAATACATCTAGGCAGGCTCCTTTAATTCGTTGATTCTTTAGCCCTATAACAAGCTCCTTGGTATTTATGACAGCGCCTCTTGCAGCATTAATAATATAAACTCCTTTTTTGCAGGAATTAATAAAGCTACTATTAACCATATGGAATGTATCTTCTTGAAGCGGAACATGTAAACTTATGATATCTGAATGTTTAAGAACATTCTCCAAGCTAACTTCTTTTACAAAATTATCACTGAAATTAGACTTATACTTATCATACGCAATAACTTTAGCTCCGAAGCCAGATATTTTTCGAGCAAAAGCACCTCCCATATTGCCATAACCAATAATGCCAATAGTTTTGCCTTCTATCTCTTCACCTCGATTTTCTTCTCTAAGCCAAATGCCATTTCTAACTTCTTTATCTGCTTTGTTAAGATTATTGAACAAACTAATTAGCATACCTACAGTTTGTTCGCCAACTGCCGATCTATTGCCTTCTGGGGCATTAATTAATACTATTTTTTTGCTAATTGCATAATCACTATCAATATTCTCCATTCCTGCACCTAAACGGCCAATGAACTTCAAATTATATCCAGCATCAATTACTTCTTTATCAATCTTTAATGCACTACGTACAATTAATCCGTCATAATCAGGCAATATTTCTAGCACCTGTTTTCTAGACATCCCCAACTTCTCATCCACAATAAAACCTGAATTGGTCAATAGTTTTTCAAAGATTGGATGAACCTTATGTATGATTAATATCTTCATAAAAAAAGGGGCTAAAAGCCCCTGAATTTGTTTTTCTTAATATTCAAAAGTTATACCGATATACCATTGAAGGTAGGTTAGGCCATTTGAAAATCCGTAAGTACTATTTTGATATGATATGAGATTATATCTTACACCAGTATTAATACCAGCATCACTTTCAGGACCAAAAGGAATAAAAAATCCTAAGTCTGGTGCCATTTGAAATTGCCAGTTTTGGTCTTCAATATAATATCTACCAAGTTGAATTTGTAATGTATGATAAACAGGACCCGCTGCTAATCCAATATAAGGCTTAATCATTGCTCCTGGCATAAAATAATAATGAGCATTGATACCAAAATTGAAGTTATAATATGTAGTAGAAGTAACACCTGTTATTGTACCACTTTCAAGAGGGTATGTTTTTCTAGCATTTTTCTCATAAAAGCCAGTCCAACCCATATAACCACCAACTGTGAAGTGCTGATTAATAAATTTTCTTCCATCTATACTAAACCCACGGTATGAGTTAGTACCAATAAAATCTTTCATGTCTCCCATTGGAATTCCTAAGTTGTAATCAATATTGAAGAAACCATCAGGAAGTAAGAAATCCCCGATATCATCGCTTGTTTCTTTAGGTTTGTTATCTTTCTCAGGTGTTCCGTCTGCCAATGCTACAAAGGCAAACATTAAAAACAGTAATGATAAAACTATATTCTTTTTCATATTTTCTATTTTTTTAAGTAAGGTGAATTTTGATAAGCTTCGTCTATACCGTTAAGTATACGATCTAAGTCAGAATAATCATCCTGAACACCGTCCATAAATGCTGACCAAACAAATTTTAAATCAGGAGCATTTGGATCTTCTGGTGAAGGATTTGGTGTTGTTTGCATATAGTTGATCCAAGCTCTTAAAGAATCGCCATCAGCCATCTCAAGCATAAGGTTTCCTGTTTTATAAGTATATGAATATCCACTGCCATACCAAGGATAGTATCCACCATAATAACCTCCCCAATATCCATTCCAATATTTAGATGATTTCCAATAAGGGGGGTAATAGCCATACCAATAACCAGGATAACTCCACCAATAACCAGGATAATATACTGAAGTAGTTTCGCTTAAAGTAACAACCATATTAACAGCAAAGTCTGCAGTTTGTAATGAATCTTTTACTTCTGTATAACCCATATCTATATAGTTTTGTCTAACCTTGTTTCTAATTTGGCTAGATGCACCACCAACTTTATAAAAAGTTTTCCAATTCTGATCTCCTCTATCAATATAGTCACTAATTAAACCAACAGAATCTCTCAAATAGAAAGTCTTGTAAGTTGTAAAGTCAAATTGATCATCAAAATGAGTGATTGTTAAATCATAGTCTTCCACTCTATAATCATCTTCCTTATAGCAAGAACTGATTGTTAGAGCAAATAACAAAATGCTAAATAATAAGTAGCTTTTCTTAATTTTCATATGTATAAAATTTATGTGTTTCTAAAATATATTTCAAAATTCAATCTAATTGAACTGTATTAACGGTAAAAATCTAGATTTATTTAGAATTCCTTTAAATAGGCTGCAAAAATAAATAAATAATTCAAACTATTAACAAATAAATATTACAATACCTAAATAGTTATTCAAAATTACATATTCATAAAACGCTAATAAATAGTGTTCTGAGTTTAATTATTATAATTTGGCAAATTTTCCTTGCCAAGAGTTTCTGTTTTTGAACTCTTGTTCTATTTTATTAAGAATTTGGTCATTTCTGATATTTCCCCATGAAGGACCAGCCAAAAACCTTGGAGGGACTTCTCCTGCAAATCGTTCTATTACAAAATTAGGATTTAGTTTTTCTACAAAATTCACAATAAACTCAATATATTCTTCCAACTCAAATAAGTTATATCTTTCAAGATTATTCTTATAATCAATCGCCATTGCTGTGTTTGTAATTATCTGCAATTGATGAAATTTAATAGTGTCTAAAGGTAATTTATTAAGTATCTCAGCTTCTGCTAGCATCATTTCTCTGCTTTCTCCAGGTAGCCCAAATATCATATGTCCACCTACTTTTATTCCATAATTGTGAGTAAGATTTATTGCTTTTACTACATTTTCAAAATCATGACCCCTATTAATATATTCAAGAGTACTATTGTAGCATGATTCTATACCATATTCTACTATTATATATTTATCTTTAGAAAGCTCAGCTAAATACTCTAGTTTCTCCTCATCAATAGCATCAGAGCGAGTACCAATAACTAAACCTACTACTCCAGGTGTAGAAAGTGCTTGATTATAAATCTCTTTTAATTCCTCCAATGGTTTGTATGTATTGGAGTAAGCTTGAAAATAAGCAAGATACTTGTCGGCTCGTCTATATCTATTTCCATGAAACTCAATTCCTTCTTCAAGTTGTTGCTTAACAGATTTATTTGTTGTACAATAAGAAGGGTTGAATGATTCGTTATTACAATAAGTACATCCACCTCTTGCTACACTTCCATCTCTATTGGGACAAGTAAATCCTGCGTCAATACTTAATTTCTGTACTCTTTCTCCAAAGTATTTCTTGAAATATTGCGCATAGGCATTAAATCTTCTATGATGACCCCAAGGGTAAATATTATCTTGCATAATTGTGATTAGTTATAGTTTGCAAAAGTATTTATTTATTGCTTGGATTATTTAATTTTTAAACTATCAAATTGTTTTGTCTCCAATTCATTTAATTATTAAATTCTAAATCTATTTATTGAAAATATTATATACTTTTACCTTTCTAAATTTACATTCACAATTAAGTATTTTATTATGTTCCAAAAACTGTTATTAAGTATTGTAATATTACTAATTTCCACAAACTCATTTGCTCAATCAAAGGCTTTGCTTTCTGAAGAAGAACTTGCAGAAGTTAAAGTTTTTACTAATATTGATAAGGCATTGAAGAAGGTAGAAGATGTTTATATTCTGGATTTATCAAGTCAAGGACTAGACAATATTCCAAAAACAATTACTCGTTTTAGAAATTTGCAAAAGCTTATTCTTACAGATAATCAGCTTACAGAGTTTCCTCCTGTGTTGGCTAGAATGAAGAAGCTTCAAACAATTTATGTTGATAGTAACCAGATAGAAACTCTATATTTGAACACTTCTGATTCAAGAAGTTTTCAAAATTTAGAAAATCTGTATGTTGGTTTTAACCCTTTAAAGGCAATTCCTGAAAATATTAAAAATATTGATTTAATGATGGTTAGTCTTGCAGGTTGTAAATATTTAGATATTAATAAGGTGTTTACTCCTCTTGCAAGTATTAACAGCCTTGAGCAACTTGATTTAAGCTATTTGAATTTGGATACTATTCCTTGGGAGGTAGTTAATCTATACGGGCTTACAACTCTTGATTTGAGTGCTAACCCTGCCATGGAATGGGATACTTCAATTGCTTTTCTTTCGCAAAGTAAATCTATAGAAGAAATAATATTGAGACATAATAAATTAGTAGAGATCTCTGAAAATTTCAAGAAGTTTAAGAATTTACAAGCCATTGATTTAAGTTATAATGATAAGTTGAGTGTACGACAAGTACTTGATGTGACAAGGGGAATTGAACAATTACATTCTTTAGATTTGTCACATTGTGAAATTAGGGAGCTCCCAAAAACTATTGGTAATCAAGATAAGCTTTGGGATCTTTTTTTACAACATAATAGATTAACTAGAGTACCTGTTGAGCTTGGTAAGTTGGAAGAACTAGAAACAATAAATTTAAGTTATAATGATATTTCAGAATTACCTGAAGAATTTGGAGACTTACAAAGCTTAGAAAGAATTCTAATTTCAAATAATCCATTGGAATTTTTACCAAAAGATATGGAGAATCTTAACGATCTTAAATATATTGAGTTACCAAAAGAATCTTTAAGTAAGGATATTAAAAAAACGCTTAAAAAAATGTGGCCAGATGCTGAGGTTGTTTATATAAAGGATAATATTGATGAGTAATCATAGAGTGTTGAATTATTAAATTGTTAGATGTTAGGTTCAGTATCTATTGTATGCACGATTGAACAATTAATTATTATATGCTGCGTTACTTTATCAAATTAACAAGTTAAATAGATAAACAATATCAAATGAATATTTCAAGAGCAATAGCTTTCTTATTGATTTTATCATTACCAGCAAGTTTTGGCTGTCGCAAATGGCAAATAAAGCGTAAGCGTAGACAGGATGCCAGAGAGATAGAGAAGAAGAAAAAAGAGAGGGAAGAGGAGGCTATGGCTAAGTATCAAGAGGCTATAAAGCATCAAGCAAGTATACAATCGCCAAGTACAAAGCGAGCTATGAAAAAGAGGTATAAGCAAGCTGATAGATATAATAATCATAAGAAAGAGTTTTTCTTAAAACGTTGGTTTGGCGGCAAGAAACGAAAGAAAGCAACTATTAAGCCTGAGTAGGTTCACTTTCTTTTTCAAACAAAAGTATAAATTTGTACTTTTGCCCATTGACTATTTTAAATATAGTTGTAAAATAGCTTGGTGGTTATTAACTAAATAAACGATAATATTAATGCTTAACAATAAGATTGCTGTAATTGGGTCTGGAAGTTGGGGTACTGCTTTGGTAAAGTTGTTAAGCCATAATGCTGATACTGTTGGTTGGTGGGTTAGAAATGATACTACTATCAATCACGTAATTAAGCACGGTCGAAACCCTGTTTATTTACAATACGCTGAGTTAGACTCCAATAAATTGGATATGTCAACTCAAATGAGTTATATAGTAGATAATTATGACATTCTAATATTCGCAATACCTTCAGCCTTTGTACATAAGAGTATAGTTGATGCCGGAATAACTAATTTTGATAATAAAATTATTATTTCTGCCATTAAAGGTATTGTCCCAGAGTTTAACCAGATAGTTGCAAATTACTTCCATAGTAGTTATAATGTTAGTTATGAGGATATTGGAATAGTTGCTGGGCCTTGTCATGCAGAGGAGGTTGCCATGCAGAAATTATCCTTTTTAACTATTGCATTCCTTCAAGAAGAAAGAGCGGAGCATATCGCTGAAATGTTTTCAACTTATTATATGAAGATGAAAACTTCCACAGATATTGCGGGTACAGAGTATGCAGCAATGATTAAGAATATTATTGCTGTTGCAAATGGAATTTGTATTGGTTTGGGTTATGGAGATAATTTTCAGGCAGTGCTAATAGTAAATGCCATGCGCGAAGTTAGACGCTTCTTAGAAGATGTATTCCCTCAATATAGAAAAGTAATGGATACAGAATATGTTGGTGATTTATTAGTTACTGCTTATTCTCGTTTTAGTAGAAATAGAACATTTGGAACCTATATTGGACGTGGTTATTCTGTAAATGCTACTATGGCCGAAATGAAAATGGTTGCCGAAGGGTATTATGCTGTTAAATGTCTTATTGAAATCAATAAAGAACATCAAGTATATCTTCCTATTACTGAGGCTGTTTATAATATTTTATATGAAGGAGTTTCCCCTATTGTAGAAATGCGACTTCTTTCCGATAAATTAAATTAGTTTTTTGTAACATCTCTATTAGTATCTACGTTATACCGTTCTAATATTATTAAATTCACACATATTTTAAATACTTTATAAACAATAATTACTATGAAGAAAATCTTACTAAGTTTTATACTTTTTATTTTCGTTGGCTCTTCATTAAGAGCTAATAATACTACTCCGCCAGATGAGGGGATGTGGTTGCCAATGTTGGTTGAAAGATTAAATTATACTGATATGCAGAAAGAGGGTTTACACCTTACTGCAGAAGAAATGTATAGTATTAATCATTCTAGCTTGAAAGATGCCGTTGTAAGTATGGGTTTTTTCTGTACTGGAGAAATTGTGTCTGATCAAGGTCTTTATTTAACAAATCACCATTGTGGTTATGGAACTATTCAAGCTAATTCTACTGTTGAGCACGACTATTTAACAGATGGTTTTTGGGCAACAAAAAAAGAAGAAGAATTGAAAGTTGAAGATGTTACAGCTTATATTCTTGAGAGAATGGATGATGTTACAAAAGACATTCTAAAAGATGTTTCTGATACTACAAGTGAAGAAAGAAGACATAAAATTATTAGAAAAGCTATTAAAGAATTAAAGAGTAAAAATAATCCTGATGGAGTTTATAGAGTAGATATTAAGTCGTTTTTCAATGGAAACGAATATTATATGTTTATTTATAACCAATATCGTGATATACGTTTAGTAGGTGCACCACCTGAAGCAATTGGTAAGTTTGGTGGCGATACCGATAACTGGATGTGGCCACGTCAGACTGGGGATTTCTCTATGTTTAGGATTTATGTTTCACCAGAAGGAAAAGGAGATGCTTATTCTAAAGATAATGTACCATTCAAACCAAAGCATTTCTTACCAATTTCTCTTAAGGGCGTACAGCAAGATGATTTTGCTATGATTTGGGGATACCCAGGAAGTACTGATCGTTATTTAACTTCTTATGGAATTAAATCAGCACTTGATGAAACAAACCCTACCATAGTTGATATCAGAACTCATAAACTTGATGTTATGAAGAAACATATGGATATGGATAAAGCTACCAGAATAAAGTATGCTGCTAAATATGCTCAAACAGCTAACTATTGGAAGTATTTTATTGGTCAGAGTAAAGGTTTGAAAGCAAATCATGTATATGATAAAAAACTAGATATTGAAAAACGTTATTTACAATGGGCTGCAGAAAATAATGAACGTCATGGGAAATATGGTGATGCACTTAATCTTATTAAAAATGGGTTTAAAGCAAGTCAACCTTATAATGTGCCACTTAAATATTTAGAAGAGGCAGTATTTCAAGGTCCTGAGAATATCTATTATGGTTTTGATTTATTCTCATTGTATATGACAATGGATGCTCAGGCTAAAAAGAAATCAAAGGAAGACAAAGCTAAATTTGATCCAAGTATTGCAGGACAGGCAGCTGATGCAGCAGCAGGAATGGCATCACATTTTAAGGATTATGACTTAGCAACAGATAAAGATTTATTTATTGAGTTAATGGGTATGTATTTTAAAAATGTTCCTCGCGAATATTCTGCATTTACAACTAATCCAACTTATAATAAAGATGGTTCTATTAAATCAGAAAATAGAAAGTACTTACTTGATATATTAAAAAAGAAGTATAAAGGAGATATTAATAAGTATGCTGATTATGTTTATAGTAAGTCAATTTTAGTTGATTCAAATAAAATGAGAAGTTTCCTTAATAATCCAAGTATGAAGGTTCTTAAGAAGGATCCCGGTTTTGAGATTACTATGGCAGTAGTTAATTCAATCAGAGAATTATATGCTGTTCTTGGAGATATTGATGATAGTATGAATAAAGGAAGAAGATTATTTGTTGATGGTGTTCGCCAGATGGATAAGGATAAGAAATTTTACCCAAATGCTAACTCTACTCTTCGTATGACTTACGGCCAAGTAAAAGATTATTCTCCAAGAGATGCTGTACAGTATAATTACTTTACAACTTTAAAGGGAGTTATGGCTAAGGAAGATCCAAATAATGATGAATTCCATGTACCAGCAAAACTTAAGGAATTATATAATAATAAAGATTACGGACAGTATGCTGATAAAGATGGAAGTATGCACGTTTGTTTCTTGTCTAATAATGATATTACTGGTGGTAACTCAGGTAGCCCTGTAATTAATGGTGATGGTCATTTAATAGGTATAGCTTTCGATGGTAACTGGGAAGCAATGAGTGGCGATATTTTCTTTGAGAATAGTATTCAACGTACTATCAATGTTGATATTCGCTATGTGCTTTTCATAATTGATAAACTTGGCGGTGCTCAGGTATTGATTGATGAAATGACTTTGATAAAGTAGTGGTTTGTTCGCTTTGCTCACAATGTGAGGTCTGCGAATCGCAAATAATATATTGAAAGGTGGTCCTTTGGGGCTGCCTTTTTTTGTAGATGATATTTTAGAAATTACGTCGCTATGCTCCAATTCTTTTAGACGCTGATTTTGTATGATTATTTATGATTTAAAATTTCCCCTAAACCTCCCCCAACATATTAAATAAATCAATATTAAGATAAACCACTTCTTTCCCTATTTTAGTAGTTGTTAATATTCCTAATTCAGCCATCTGATTGAGGTATTTTTTGGCGGTATTTAGACTTTTTATATTACTATCCATTAGTCTCTTAGGACTAATATAAGGCTGTTCAAATATTTTCTCAATGGTTTCTTTTCTTATGTGAGGAAGCTCTTTATTAATTAGATTGTAAGTATTGCTAAATAACCTATCAATATCTTCAATTTTGGCAATGGTATATATTGAGGTTTCTTCTACTGCTTTTAAAGTATAAATTATCCACCTTTCCCAATTGTCGGTTGCGGTAACTTTATTCAATAAATAATAGTAATCTTCCTTCTCTCTGATAATATAAGCACTCAAATATAATATTGGAACATCAAGAAGCTTCTTCTGAATCATTATCAAAATACTTAAAATTCTTCCAACTCTTCCATTACCATCTCTAAATGGATGAATAGCCTCAAACTGATAATGAGCAATTGCTAGTTTTATTAAAGCATCATATTTATATTTGCTGTCATCATTAATAAACTCAAATAAATTATCCAACTTTTCATTTATTATTTTCTCTCCTCTTGGTGGTGTATAAACAACTTTTCCCCCTAACAAACCACTTCCTCTTTGCTTTATTACGGTTTCTGTTTGTGTTGGTCTTATACCGTCATTCAACTGCTTAATCTTTTGATACAACGATATTATCAAGTCTAAATCAAATTTCTCATTTTCCTTTATCTTATTATATCCAGCCCATATTGCTTGCCTATAAAACAATACCTCTTTAGCTCCTCCTTGTAATTCATCTTCGCTAATGGTCAATGATTTGTATAATTCATCGTCTGTAGTAAATATATTCTCTATTTCACTACTCGCTTTAGCTTCTCTAAGTGATATTGTATTTATCAGCATAGATTGGTTTGGTAATTTTTTTGCTATTCCCTTTAACTCAGCCAAGGCTTTATTTGCTTTATTTAATGCGTTTAATACATTAATTGTAATAATCTTATCTTTATTAGGTGGTATTAATGGAAGATTATTGTACGGTTTATTTCTGTCGTATTTTATCATATTTGACACTTAATTTAGTTATTGTCAAAAATACGATAAATTTGACACTTACAGCATTTATCTGTCAAAATATCTCATATATAATAGCTAATGTCAAATATTAGAGATATTTGATACTTTATCTAATAGGGTTATCAAGCGTTTCTATTTTTTGAGTGTTTTTTAACTTCCTTATATTGTTTCCTATTTTCTT
>Ga0256827_10000180_pt1 | contig 36330 bp, 36 predicted proteins | sample CV84metaG_FD_185977 | JGI IMG/M metagenome (GOLD analysis project Ga0256827, IMG submission 185977) | Hydrothermal vent microbial communities from East Pacific Rise, Pacific Ocean - CV84 | ecosystem: Environmental > Aquatic > Marine > Hydrothermal vents | place: Pacific Ocean: East Pacific Rise... | reverse complement strand
GGTTGTTACTATTTTAGAATATGGTAATGATGTTTGTCCTGATGGTGGAAAAGTTATAAGCTATGTAAGATATATCGATGCTGACAAAGATGGTAAATTTACTAAAGATGTTGATGTTGAAAGAGTTCCAAACTGGGATTATACTTCTACTCAATGTAGTGGTTTAAACTATAATGAAACTGAAGACAAAATGGATTATGTTTATCTTGATTTTGGTAATGAAACCTGTCCTGACGGCGGTGTAATTAATCAACATATCTTTTATGCAAATATAGATGATTCTAATCCAGACTTTGAAACTCATGTTGCAAAATGGGATTATAATACAACAGTTTGTAAAGGTCTAAATTATGATGACACTTTACAATATGAAAAAAATACTACTCTAGCAATTGGCGATGAAAGTTGTCCAGATGGTGGAACATTAGTTCAGACAATTAGATATGTTGATAATGATAACGACGGTAAGTACGATGAATCAGTAGATAGAAATATTGAACACTGGGGCTTTAATTCAACTTATTGTACTGGTTTAGAATATTCAGACACAATCGAAGTTAATGCTAGTGAAACTGATGCTCCTCTTTCAGACTGTCCAAATGGCGGAACTGTTATTGAACACGAACGATGGACTGTCGATGCTGACGGAAAACCTCTTGTTCATATTGAAAAATGGGATTATCCTACGACTCATTGTAATGGTGAAGTTGTATATGGCGACAAAATTATTAGTGAAATAATTTTACCTGTTGGCAATAAAGAATGTCCTAACGGTGGAAAAATTATTGAGCGAAATATAACTATAAACGGAATCTTTAAAGAAATTAGAACTGAAACACTTTGCGGAAAAGAGGGTACTTCGGTTGATACGAATTTAGATTCAAACTTTACAGTTGTTGGTTATATCAAAGATATGAACGGTTCAATTATTGAAGGTGCAAAAGTTACTCTTTATATTTCACATAGAGCTTTCACGGTCGAAACTGGCTCAAACGGTGTTTATCAATTATATAATGCAATGTTAGGTTTTGATATTGAAGTTGAAGCTGACGGATACCAAAAAAGTGGTTTGGTGAAAATTTCATCTGACAATATGGATATTACATTAGTTCCTGAAAGATTATCGTATGTAAATGATATGGAATTAATCTTCTTCAATATTGATAGAGAAATGGGTGGAAATAAAGCTTTTGAATATGCTGAAGCAAAAGGTATTAGATTATTAACATTTGAAGAACTTTCTGCTTTATATTATAGTGATAGAAAATCTGAATTCAAGCAATATGCTGAATACATTTCTTCAACTCATAAAACTGATAATGATGATGGCTATACTTTACAAGCTCTAAATTTTGGAAGTGGCGAAGCATTCGATTTCTGGTATGACTGGAGAAAACACGTTGTTTTCACAAATGTAGCTGATAACGATGGTATTGCTTCTAAAGAGTTTCAAGAACAAGTAAATAGTTGGGCGAAATGGGATTCAGCTAATGCAATTTGTTCTAGTTTAGGTTTAAGACTTCCATCAATTTCTGAAATGAAAACTATCTACTTTAATTCTACTCACCCAATTGGTATTGCAGATAAAGCAATTCTTGGTGGTGAATATTGGACTTTAGATACTAATGAAAAAGATGGAACTGCTCAATTCTTTAGAGTTGTTGGTCCTGTTGAAGATTACTATATTGATTTTAAAGCTGATAAGTTATTAACTAAAAAAGTTCTTTGTGTAACTCCTGATGCAAATGAAACATCTGCTGTTTATGGAAAAGTTACAGATTCAGATGGCAATAAAATGAAAGATGTAAAAATCAATCTAATTGCTATGGATAGTAATGGACAAAGTTCAAACATAGTTTCTACTACTTTAACTGATGAAAATGGTGAATATTATCTTAAAGCTTTATCAAACAGATATTTAGTTGTATTTGACCCTACTTTATTTGATAGTAATTTAAAATCTGAAACTACGAGTATTGATTTACGAAAAGATTCTACTTTAGATATACAATTTAAATCTACTAATGAAGATGACGACAGACAAGATAAAGGTGTTTGTGATAACGATGCTTGTTCAAATAGTGTATTTGATATTAGTTCTATTTTTGATAAAAATACAAATAAATGGACTTATAAAGTAAGCAAAGGTACTGACAGTAATGTTGATGCAAAAAGCTTTACTATTAAACTTAGTGCATTATGTCTTACTCAAATCACTGAATTATCAGGCGGAACTCCGATTGCTTTAAATGGTAAAGGTGTTATTGATTCAATTCAATCTGATGAAAATAATGAAATTAGCTTTTTAGCAAGTTCAACTGCTGGATATGATTTAGATGTTGAAGCTCCACTAGTTATTTTAACAAGTGAAGATACAAAACTAGGTGTAAATGTTGCTATTCCTGTTTGTTTCCATTTAATGGTTCCAAATGAAGAAACTAAAACTGAAATTATTGAAATTGCAGTAAAAGACATTGATGTTTCTGGAGTTGTTAAAACGACTGAAGGTGAAGCTGTTGCTAATGCAAATGTTATTATTAAAGATGAAAAAGGTGAAACTCTTGAAACTTTATTAACTGACGAAATGGGTTCATATACTTACTCAACTAAAACTGGTATGAAAGTATCTATTGAAGTTTCAAGTGAAAAATATGAGTCTCAATTTATTACATTAACTCAAATCTCTGAAGCGATTAATAAATTCAACTTTAATAACTTAGAGTTAAAGAAATACACTTCTACAATTATCTTAGATGTTGTGAATTCTGAAAATGCAAATGCAATTTCCAATGCAACTTATATTGTTAAAGATAGCGACAACAAACCTATTGCAACAAATATAGTTAATAACAATGGAAAAACTGAAATTACTTTAAAACAAACTATTGGAAAACCATTAGCTGTTTCTCTAGAAATTTCTGCTCAAGGTTATGAGTCAAATACTGAACTTTTAAATCTTGTTGAGGGTGAAAACACTCATCAAACTAAATTGGTGATGATTCCGTCTCAATTACAAGTTGTAGTTACTGATTCTAAAATGAATACTCTTGAAAAAGCTTCTGTAAATATTTATGTTGATGGCGAGGAAACTCCTAGATACTTTGGCTTTACAAATGATATAGGAATTATTGTATTTGAAAATATTATTTCAAATGATTACAGAGTTTCTATCTCACTTGCTGGAAATAAAGAGTTCTCAAAAGATATTTCTTTATTAAACGGAAATTCAGAAGTTGTATTTGCTACAATGGAGTTAAAATAACTTTTACCCTTTTGAGAAGATTGGGTTAAATCTTCTCTAAAATTGCGAGTCCATCTGCTACTTTAGGACTTGCAATTTAAAACCTCATCAAAATAATTGGAGAACAATTATGAAAAAATTTGAAATTGAATCTCTAATAAAAAGCTTCTTACTATTTTTCCTCTCAATAGAAATTTTTCTTGTCGTTATACTTTACTTAGGTTTTCAGAAAAAAGTTGATGAAATATACCATTCAATTTATAATGAAATGAGAGTCTGCAATTTAGAATTAAATTGTGAAGACAGATTTGATATATCATTTTCAGAAGATACTTATCCAAAAGATACTTTACAAATTGTTGATAAGAATATATTTACACTTTTCCAAATTGATAGTGAAAAATATTCCCTAAAAATTGAATATAAAACTGAAAGTTTTGAACAAGATATTTCATCATTAATTAAAAATGCAATTACAATCTGGGCAATCTCATCTTTTTTTATTGCAATCTTGTCTTTTCTGTTTTCTATATTTGCTTTAAATCCATTAAGAAAAGCTATAAATTTAAATGAAGAATTTATGAAAGATATTATTCACGATTTCAATACTCCAATTTCTTCAATTATGATAAATCTTGAAATGTTAAAAAATCAGTTTGGAGCAAACCGTAAAATTGAAAGATCTGAAATTAGCATTCAGAAACTTTTATCTTTACAAGAAAACCTCAAAACATATTTAAAAAGCTCAAAAGGACAAATTGAAAATTTCAAACTTCATAATCTCGTAAATGAGCGAGTCGATTATATCTCTAATATATATCCAAAAATAATTTTTACACTAGATATCGAAGAGTTAGAAATTTATTCTCATAAAGATTCTGTGGCTCGAATTATAGATAATATTATTGATAATAGTTGCAAATATGGAAATGGCAAAATATCAGTTATATTAAAAAATAGAAATTTAATAATTTCTGACAATGGAACAGGAATTAAAAATATAAAAAAGGTTTTTCAGAGATTTTATAAAGAGACAGAGAGAGGCATCGGTCTAGGTTTAAATATAGTAAAGAAACTTTCTGACGAAATTGGATTGAAACTCAATGTCAAAAGTTCAGAAAATGGCACTGAATTTAAGATTATTTTTTAGATAATAGATAAAGATAATTTAGATATAATCTTAAAATTGACATTAAAAAAAATAATGGATATTTAAGAATAATGATGACAAATAAAGATAAAAAAAAAGCTGATTTAATCGTTGGCATTCAATGGGGCGATGAGGGTAAAGGTAAAATTGTAGATTTACTTGCCCAAAATTACGATATGGTTGTTCGCTATCAAGGTGGGCATAATGCGGGGCATACAATTGTTGTAAATGGCAAAAAATATGCTCTTCACCTAATTCCGTCAGGAGTTCTAAACCCAAAAGCAGTAAATGTAATTGGTAACGGAGTTGTAATTAGTCCCGAGGCTCTTATAAAAGAGATGAAACAGTTTGACAATTTAAAAGGTCGATTATTTTTGAGTGATTCAGCTCATATGATTTTAGACCACCATATTTTGCTTGACCAAGCTAAAGAAAAATTACGAGGTTCAAAAGCTATCGGAACAACTGGGCGAGGAATCGGTCCAGCTTACAGCGAAAAAATTGCTCGAACAGGTTTTAAATTAGGAATGTTAAAAGATTTAGATAATTTAGAATCTGAACTAAAAACATATTTAATTCAAAATCAGGCTATTTTCAAAAGCTTAGATATTGAAATTGATTTAGATTCAATTCGTAGCAAACTTGAAACTTATGCTTCTGAATTAAATGGCTATATTATAAACACGACTAATTTTCTTTGGAAAGCTTTAGATGATAAAAAGAGAATTTTACTTGAGGGAGCTCAAGGTACTCTGCTTGACATTGACCACGGCACATACCCTTTTGTAACCTCATCTTCAACAATTTCTGCGGGAGCTTGTATCGGAACTGGATTAAATCCTAAAGATATTGGGAATGTTGTAGGAATTGTCAAAGCATATTCTACACGAGTTGGAAATGGACCTTTTCCTACTGAAGATTTTGCTGAAAACGGAGAACGACTTAGAACTCAAGGTCACGAATTCGGTACAACAACGGGTAGAAAAAGACGATGCGGTTGGTTTGATGCTGTCGGTGTAAAACATGCAAGTCGATTAAATGGTTGTGATTCTCTTTCATTAATGAAACTTGATGTTTTAGATGGATTTGAAAAAATCTTAGTTTGTGTTGCTTACGAATTAGATGGCGAAACTATCGATTATGTTCCGAGCGATATTGACAAAGTCACTCCAATTTATAGAGAGTTTGCAGGTTGGGACAAAACAGAGGGAGCGAGAACTTTCGATGAACTTCCTGAAAATGCAAAATACTATATTTCTGAACTTGAAAGACTTGTTGAAACAAAATTTTCAATAATTTCTACAAGCCCAGATAGAGACGACACAATTCAACTTTAAACTAAATCTAATCCTGAAGATGACAATTCATCTGTCATCTTTGGGCTTGACATAGAATGGCAAAAAGGAGAACTACAAAAATTGAAAATATCAGAAATATTAAATCTATTAGACAAAATAGCACCATTTGAATATCAAGAAAAATGGGATAATTCAGGTTTGCAAATTGGCAATCCTGCCGATGAGGTTTCAAATATTATTTTAAGTTTGGATTTAGATACAAGTGTAATTCAACAAACTTCAAATAATTCTTTGATAATAACTCATCACCCGCTAATTTTTGGAAAATTGGAACAGTTAAATTTTTCAAAATATCCTGCAAATATAATTCAACAACTTATGAACAAAAATATAAAATTAATTTCGCTTCATACAAATTTTGATAAAGCAATTTTAAATAGATATGTTTTGGAGAAAGTGCTAACTTTTCAAGTTCTTGAACAGATTAATGATTTTGTTTTAATTGCAAAAGTTAATATGAAAAGCGATGAATTTATTTCTCATATTCAAAAAAGTTTTAATTTGCCTTTTATAAAATCTACAAAACTACCTGCTAAAATTGAAAGGGTAGCTTTGACAACAGGGGCTGGAGCTTCTCTCTTAAATATTGTGCATTCTTCAAAAGCAGATGTATTTTTAACGGGCGATATTAAATATCACGAAGCTATGGAATCGACTTCGTTAAATATTGGTCTGATTGATATTGGACACTTTGAAAGTGAAATATTTTTTGCAGAAGCTCTCAAGCCTTATCTTAAATCTTTAGATATTCAAATTCAAATTATCAACTCTAAAAACCCTTTTATAATTTCTTGAACTGATTAAACAAGGCAATTCATTATTTCAGAATCATAATTTTTTTGCTATAATTCATTTTCAAAATCGTTCAAGGATATTCAATGCCAAAAATGAAAACTCATAAAGGTGCTGCGAAAAGATTTAAAGTTAAAAAGAACTCTATCAAAAGAGGTTCAGCTTTCAGAAGTCATATTTTAACTAAACTTAATGCAGACCAAAAACGAGGTTTAAAAGGCCCTAAAGTGGTTGCTAAATCTGATATGAAAAATGTTAAAAAGATGTTAGGTATTTAATTAGACCTTTCGCTTTTTCAAACTCCACTTTTGTGGAAAAGACTTGAAAATAGTTTCAAGCACCTACAATCAATATTCAATGGGTAAAGGAAAAAAATGCCAAGAGTCAAAACAGGTATTGTCAGAAGACGAAAACATAAGAAGATTTTAAAACAAGCTAAAGGTTTTTATAGCGGTAGAAGAAAACATTACAGAAAAGCGAAAGAGCAAGTTGAACACAGCTTAGTTTATGCTTACCGTGATAGACGAGCAAAAAAACGAGAATTCAGAAAACTTTGGATTGTTAGAATTAATGCTGGTTGCCGACTTCAAGATATTAGCTATTCTGTATTTATGCACGGCTTAAAAACTCTTGAAATTACACTTGATAGAAAAATTTTAGCTGATATGGCTATGAATGATTCTGTTGGTTTCAATTCACTTATCGAAAAAGTGAAAGCTATCTAATTTTAGATTGCAAAATCTTTCTCCTGCTTCGGCGGGACACTCCTCAAAAATGCAAAAAGATAAAGTTTTTTCAGAAAAAATAGAGAAACAGTTTCAGTTTGATGAATCCGTAGCCTCCGTTTTTGACGATATGCTAAATCGTTCAGTTCCTTTTTACAAAGAAAATATTGATTTAATCGTAAAAGTTATTGATAAATTTATTGAAAATGGTGAATCTATTTTAGATTTAGGCTGTTCGACCGCTTCAATTTTACTTCAAATTGAGAGAGAACTTAAAGAGAAAAATATAAACCTCATCGGAATTGACAACTCAAAACCTATGTTAGAATATGCACAGAAAAAAATTCAAGCTTTGAATTCTGATATATCTTTACACTTTGGAGATATTCTCAATTTCAAATTTCCACAATCCAAAATTATAATTATGAATTATACTTTGCAATTTATCCGCCCGATTGAAAGAGAGCAACTTTTACAATCTATTTTTAACTCAATTTCTGAAAATGGAGTTTTGATTTTGACTGAAAAAGTTCTAAGTTCAGATAGTAAATTTAATAAAGATTTAATAGATATTTATTATGATTACAAAAAACAAAACGGATATAGCGACTACGAAATTTCTCAAAAGCGAGAAGCTCTTGAAAATGTTTTGATTCCATATACTGAACCAGAAAATATCAAACTTCTTAAAAGTGTCGGCTTTCGTGAAGTTGAATCAATTTTCAAATGGGCAAACTTCACAACCCTAATTGCTTTTAAATCTTAAGTATTTATATAATAGGTGTAATTGTATAATATTATTAAAATCAAAAGGAATTATATGTTTGAAAACATAGATTTTATATTGCTTATTACAATCGCATTTCTCGGTAGTATCGGGCATTGTAGTGGAATGTGTGGCGGATTTGTTATCGCTTATACCACCGCAAAAATCGATCCAAAATGGAAAAAAACTTATCAGGCAGTTGCTCACTATTTATATAATATTGGTCGAGTTTCCGCATATACAATTTTAGGCTTTATCTTTGGATATTTAGGCTCTGTTATTTCTGTTGGTATGCAAACAAAAGGAATCTTATTTATATTTGTCGGCATCTTAATGATTTTGATGGGTTTATCTCTTTGGGGAAAAATAAAATTTCTTACTCTTATTGAGTCCTCTATTGCAGAAACAACTTTTTTCAAAAAAACTTTTCGCACACTTTTAGATAAGCAAACTCTAGGCAGTTTCTATTTCTTAGGAATGTTAAACGGATTTATTCCTTGTGGTTTTGTATATTTCTTTTTAGCTGGAGCTGTTGCTACAACTTCCGCATTCTACGGAGCTTTGGTAATGTTTGTCTTTGGACTTGCAACTATTCCAGTTTTATTCTCTTTAGGTTTTGTTGTTGGTTTTCTTAAAAGTGGAAAGTTCAGAAAAAGAATGATGACAGCTTCTGCTATTTTAGTTATTTTATTTGGATTATTTACAATCTTTAAAGCTTCAATGCTTTTGACTGGAAAAATGCCTACAAAAATGATGAATAAAAGCGAAGTCGGTTTTATTAAACAAATTTAATCTAGAATTAAGAGTTACTAAAATCTTTGGTAAAATATATAGCATTTCTTATCAATTTGTGAAAAAAATACTTTTACACTATAATTTTTTAAAAAAAGGCTATATATTTATGAAAAATATTTCCATTATGTTCTCTTTGCTAATTGTAGTAATTATTGTAATTTTTGTTTTCCCGTTTTACAATCCAAGTACCAAAGTTTCTGACGGCAAAATTTCTGTCGCTGTAACAATTTACCCAACTTACGATATTGTCAAAAATATTGGAGGAGACAAAATCAATCTTCACCAAATTATCCCATTTGGACAAGAACCGCACTCTTTTGAACCAACTCCAAAAGATATAATTCAAATCTCAAATTCGCAACTTTTTATCTATACAGGTTTAGCCGTGGATTCTTGGGCAATCGATTTAGGGGATATTGCAAAAAAGCGAAAGAAATTTATCAAACTTTCTGAAGTTTCTGAAATTGTAGAAAATGACCCACATTTTTGGCTGGATATTGATAATTTGAAAAAAATGGCAAACCTCATCGCCAACCGTCTTATCAAACTTGATTCTGAAAATGAAAATTTCTACAATGAAAACCTCTCTCTCTATTTAGCAAAACTTGACAAACTTGACCTAAAATATAAAGAGAATTTAGGAAATTGCAAAATCGATTCAATTATTGTAAATCATAATGCTTTTCAATATTTGGCTCGAAGATATGATTTTCACACTTTTCCAATTATGGGAATTTCTCCAGACGATAAACCGAGTGCAAAAGTCTTAGCTGAAATTGTAGATTTGGTAAAAGAGAGAAATATTTCAACTCTGTTTTTTGAAGAATTAGCTTCAAATCGAGTTATGGAAACTGTGGCAAAAGAGACGGGTGTGAAAATTGATTCACTTTCTCCATTTGGAAATATTCCACAAAGTGAAATTCAAACTGGCTATATAAATTTGATGTATCAAAATCTTGAAAAACTTCAAAAAGCGATGAATTGCCAATAGTTCAAGTTGAAAACTTAAATTATAAAATTAATGGAATTGAGATTTTAAAAAATATCTCATTTTCCATAAACCGTGGCGATTACCTAGCAATTGTTGGTCCAAACGGCGGAGGCAAATCAACCTTAGTAAATACCATATTAGGAATCACCAAAAATTATAGAGGTAAAATTTCACTTTTTAATCAAGAAATTAGTAAATTTAAAGAGTGGAATAAAATCGGTTTTGTTCCGCAAAGAGTTATCGAAATTGATTCCAAATTTCCAATTACTGTTTTAGAAACAATTAAATTAGGCAGAATGCAATATTTTAAAAAGTTTTGGAAAGACCACACTTCCGATTATGAAATTATCGATGAGGTTATGAACAGTTTATCGATTCTAGATTTAAAAGATAGATTGATTGGCGAACTTTCGGGAGGTCAAAAGCAAAGAGTTATGATTGCCCGAGCTTTAGTTTCTAAACCTGAACTTCTTTTCTTAGACGAACCAAATACTGGGGTTGATATTGAAACTCAACGAGAATTCTACTCAATTCTGACAAAATTAAATAAAGAAAATGGTTTAACAATTGTTTTTATCACTCACGATATTGGAGTGATTGAAGATAGCATAAATTCTTTGATGTCTATTAATCGCGAAATTCTCAAAAGCGATAAACCCCGCACAATTTTTAATTGTCAAGTAATGCGAGAAGTTTATGGCATCAACTCCCATCTTAGCAATCATACTCACTAACTCAAAAACTATCGACTTGAATAAAAAGTAAAATTCGTGTAAAATCCCGTTAAAAAGGTAGGATATATTTATGGCTCGAAGATGTGCAATTAGCGGAAAAGGTCCAATGGCTGGAAACAATGTAAGTCATGCAAAAAATAGAACTCGAAGAAGATTTTTACCAAACTTAAGAAGTGTTAAAATTACTTTAGAAGATGGAACAACTAAAAGAGTTAGAATTTCTGCAAAAGAGTTAAGAACTTTAAAAAAGAATGGCTAAAAAATAATAATTAGGTGAAACTAGCTAAAAATTTTTTAGAATTTATCGAAAAAAGAAATGGTGATAGAAAAGATAATGAAGATATTTTTCTTGACCAAGCTCTATATTATGAGTTAAGACATTTTCGACTCCCTGTAATTATAACCGTGCTTACCATGTTATTTGGTTCGCTTGGTTATGTAATTATAGATGACTTCTCGATTTTAGATGCAATATACCAAACAGGTATAACTTTTACAACTGTTGGATTTGGTGAAATTGCCCCAATTTCTCCCCTCGGTCGAATTTTCACAATTACACTTATTATTCTTGGTTTTGGAGTTTTTACTTTAGCGGTTGGAACTGTTGTTAATGTTGCAACAAGCGGAGAAATTACTAATATTATAAAGGTTAGAAGAATGCTTCACAGCATAGCTAGAATTAAACGACATTTTGTTTTGTATTATCTAAATGAATTCACTATCGAAATTGCTGAAAATTTAAAGCGAAATCATATCCCTTTTATTGTTATTGACCCATCGCCTGATTTAGAAGCTAAGGCAAAAAAGCTTAAATTTCCCTATTATTTCCAAGCTGAACCACATACAGAACTTGCAATAAAACGGGCAAATTTAGGAATGGCAAAAGGTGTTATCACTCTTTCAGATAAAGAAGCTGACAATATCGCTTTGATTGTTTCTGTTCGACTTTTTGAAAGTGAATACAGAAAAAATAATCCTTTCCAAATTATCTCAAGCTCTAAAAGTTCGGTGAGTGCAGAAAAGCTTAGAAAGTTGGGAGCAAATAGTGTTGTCGTTCCTACAAGTTTGACAGCTCAAAGAATTAGTACAATGGCAATCAGTCCAGATTTAGAAAATTTGCTTGAAAGTTTTTTATATTCAAATGATACTGCTTTAGATATGGAAGAAGTTTTTGTACCAAAATCCAGCTGGGTTGTTCTCAAAAGACTTCACGAAGTCAAATTAAAAACTTTATTAAATGTTTCTGTTGTTGGCTTAAGAACCAAAGAGGGCAAATTTATCGCAATGCCAAAACGGAATAATTTAATTACCGCAGAATCTTATCTCCTTTTAGTCGGTAAAATTCACGATTTAAAAATTGCAAAAAAAGTAGTTACAAAAATACACCCTCCCACAGAATTAAAATTATAAAAATAATAAATATAATCAATTATTAACACCTCATAAAAAGGTAAATCTTGGATAGCACAATTACAGCAATCGCCACACCTCACGGAACAGGCTCAATCTCAATAGTTAGAATTAGTGGAAAAAATGCAGTTGAAATTGCATTGAAAATTATCAAAAAAGATAAAGAGTTTTTAAAACCGAGATATGCAAATTTACTAAATTTGTATGATGCAAAAGATAGAATTGTAGATAAGGGAATTGTGATTTTTTTCAAAGCTCCACACTCTTTTACAGGCGAGAATATTGTTGAATTCCAAACTCACGGCGGAGTCATTATTTCCCAAATATTGATAAAAACAATTTTGAAACTTGGCGGACGACTTGCAAAAGCTGGAGAATTCTCAAAACGAGCTTTTTTAAATGGTAAAATAGATTTAACGGAAGCGGAAGCCATCAGTTCAATTATCGAGGCAAAAAGTGAAGAGGCAACCTACCAACTTTCAAAACAGCTAAATGGTGAATTGAAACATTTTGTAAATAAAATTCGAGGCGATTTGGTAAATATTTTAGCTTATTCCGAAGTCACAATAGATTATGCTGAAGAGGATTTACCTGAAGATATTGAGGGAACAATTTTACAAAGGCTTGATGAAATTTCTAAAAATCTTTCAAAACTTTTATCTTCAAGTAAAAGGCGAAACCGTGTTTTTGAGGGCTTCAAAATCTCAATTATCGGTCGTCCAAATGTTGGAAAAAGCTCATTATTAAATGCGATGTTAAATTACGAACGAGCAATCGTTAGTGAAATTGCAGGAACGACTCGAGACAGGGTTGAAGAATATATTAATATTGGAACTCATCTTGTGAAAATTGTCGATACCGCAGGAATCCGCGAAACTGAAAACTTGATTGAAAAAATCGGAATTGAAAAAAGTATCCAAGCGATTGAGGAATCAGATATAGTTTTAGCTCTTTTTGATAGCTCTGAAACTTTACAAACTGATGATTTCAAAATTATTGAACTTCTTGAAAAATATAAAAGTTCTCGAAAAATATTGCCAATTTTAAATAAATCTGATTTACATCAAGTTGTAGAAAAAATATCTGATTTTGAAACTATAAATATTTCTACTATGAATTTTGATAATTCTTTGATTGAACAACTCCAAAATATTCTTACAGAAATAAATACCTCATCGGACGGAGGCACTATTTTATCTTCAATTCGACAAATCGATGAGGTTGAAAAAACTATTTCAGAAATTGAACAAGCAAAGATACCTTTAGAAAATGGAGAACTTGAATTTTTCTCTTTTCATATTCAAGAAGCCATCGAAAGAATCAGTGCAATTTCTCGCCCATACCAATATAGTGAAATGCTTGATGAAATGTTTGGTAATTTCTGCTTAGGAAAATAATTTATTACAATATCTCCGTGTCAAGCACGAAGATGACGGGCTATTGTAATTATTGAGCTTAACTTTCTAAAAGTTTTTGAACTCTTGCAATAACCTCATCTTTTCCAAGAAGTTTCATAACATCAATTACTGATGGACTTTGAGCATTTCCAACTAAAGCAATTCTAATCGGTTGAGCAAGTTTTGCCATTCCAACTTCATTTTTTTCTAAAACAGAATTAAAAGATGTTTCACAATCTGATGAGGTTAGATTTGCTAAGAACTCTTTTAATAAATCTTGATTTAACTCTTTAAAATGTTTTTTTATAGATTTTGAATCATATTCTGTTGGTTTGTCAGATATTTTTTTCACTTGAGTTTCTAGCTCTAAAAGAGTTGAACATCTATCTTTTACTAAATCTATAATTTCAGAGTTTCCAATTTTGATAGTTTCAAACAGTTTTGAAGAATCAAGATTTTTGATAAATTCACCATTTAGCCAATTTAACTTTTCGACACTATAAATTGAAGCAGATTTACTAATATCTTTAGGATTAAAGAGTTCAAGCATTTCAGACATTGAAAAGATTTCTTGGTCTCCATTACTCCAGCCTAAACGGATTAGGAAATTTAGCAAGACTTCAGGGAAATAACCCATTTTTTGATATTCCATAACATCGGTCGCACCATCTCGTTTTGATAGTTTCTTGCCTTTTTCATTATGAATCATCGGAACGTGATAGAAAGTTGGAATTTCAAAACCTAAAGCTTTATAAACTACAATCTGTTTTGGAGTATTTGAAAGGTGGTCATCGCCTCGGATAACTTCAGTAACTCCCATCAAAGCATCATCAACAGCTACTACAAAATTATATGTAGGAGTTCCGTCAGCTCGTGCAATGATAAAATCATCTAAAGTATCTGCGACTTGAAACTCAATATTTCCTTTGATTTTATCATCTACAAAAATTGAACCTTTTAAAGGTGTTTTGATTCTGATAACGGGTTGAACATCGGCAGGAGGAGTTCCCTCAAAATCTCTATATCGTCCATCGTATCGAGTTCTCTCTTTTTTGACCATTTGAGTTTCGCGAAGTTCTGTCAATTCATCTTTTGTCATATAGCAGAAATAGGCTTTTTTCTCTTCTAAAAGTTGGTCAATATATTTTTTGTAGATTTCATTTCGTTCAGATTGATAAACTACCGCATCGTCGCTTTTCAAACCAACCCATTCAAAAGCATTTAAAATAGCTTTTACAGCATCTTCATTATGCCGACTTCTATCTGTGTCCTCAACTCTTAAAAGAAATTTTCCGCCATTTTTCTTTGCCCAAAGATAATTTAATAAAGCAGTTCGCAAACCGCCAATATGTAAATATCCTGTGGGGCTTGGTGCAAATCTTGTAATTACCATTAATTTAAATCCTAATTTTTGGCTAATTATAACCATTCTCAAAATAGAAACTAGATATAATTTGCAATATTTACCAAGGAGATATGAATATGGAAACAGTAGAAACAAGATTAAATATGTATGCTTTATTATCCCGCCTACTTTTACAAGAAGTTGATGAGGAAAGTTTAGTATTTTTAAGAAAAAATGAAGACACAGCTAAACTATTCCCAAACTTACAAAAATGGGATTTGTGGAACACATTAGAAAATAAGGAGTTGGTAAATAAGCATTTAAATGTAGATTTTACAAATATTTCACTTTTACACTTGATTCCTTATGAAACTTTTTATACTCGCGAAGACCAAATGGTAGAAACGGGCGGAGCAAATCCTGTTACGAATTATTACCACGAATATGGTTTTAAAGTTGAGTTTGAAACTGCAAGAGTTGTATCGCCTGACCATATCGGAATTGAACTTGAGTTTATGTATAAATTAGTTTCTGCACAAATGGAAGCTTTGAAAAGTGAAGATAAAAGTAGTTCTGATAATTTACTTAAAGTTCAAGCTGAATTTATGGAAAAACATATTATAAATTGGGTAGCTCTTTATTTGATAAATGTGAAATATGAGGCTCGAACTCCATTCTATCACGATTTAGCAGAAACAACTTTAGCTTTTCTTTTAGAAGATATGGAATTTTTAATAAACTCAAATGGCAAATAGAGTCGATTTAGCAATTTACAAATGTGTTAATTCTCTTAGCAAATTTGGAAGTTGCGAAAAATGTATTTCAGCTTGTCCAACTGATGCAATTCAGAAAGTGGAGGGTAATTCAATTCCCGCCCTTTCGCAAATAGATTGTATTGAGTGCGGAGCTTGTATCTCAACCTGCCCGACTGAAGCTTTAATAATTCCAAAATTCTCACCTCTCGATTTTATATTTAAAACTTTAGAAAATAATAATTCCGATGAGGTGATTTTGGATTGCAAAAAAAATATTCCCTGCCTCGCTTCTCTTTCAATTGAAGATTTAGTTTCTCTTGTAATTTTGAAAAAATATGATATTTTTGCAAATTTTGGACATTGTTCAAGTTGTGATATTTTTGCAAAAGTTGGAAATCAAATTGATTCACAAATTCAAGAGGCTAATTTTTTTCTGAAAACTTTGAATATTGAAAATCAAATTATCTTACAGAATATTTCTGATAATCAGAGTTTTGAGAAAATGGATTTTCAAAAACGGGCTATTTTTGATGCCTCTATTTTTAAAAGAGATATGAGAAGTTTTGATAGCGGTGAAATTGCAAAAGCTAAGAATAAAGATATTTCAAATCGCCGAAAACTATTTTTGATGTCAATTCAAAGAGTGGAAAAAGAGAATTCTCATATTCTACATTCCGATGATTTAACTTTTTTATCTCAAAAAGTGGTTGATAAAAGTTGTACAAATTGTCAAATCTGCTATCGAGTTTGCCCAACAACCGCTTTATCAAGCGACTACAAAAATTCTATAATTAATTTCAATTCTAGTTTATGTGTGAAATGTCATCTTTGCCACGATGTCTGCGAAACCTCATCGATTCAAATTCGAGAAGATTTCTCTATTCAAAAATTTCTAAACCGAGATTCTGAAACATTGATAGAATTTGATATTGGCAAATGTTACGAATGTGATTCTTTTTATACAAAAAAAGATAACTACAATTTATGCCCTCGTTGTAAAATTGAAGAAGATGAAGCGAAAGAACTTTGGAATATTTAATAAGTTTTGTCAAAGTAGAAAAAATGTGTAGCTCTTCGGGTCAAGCCCGAAGATAAAATAATTTTGAAAAAAGTTCTCTAGAAAAGATTATTTGTTCAAATATGGAGTTGTTTGGTTATTCTCTACACCTTTCATAATATCAGCAAGTTTAGAATAATTATTATCAGATGGATTGGCTAATTCAGTTAGGTTATCATCTTCTCGATTTGCATAACCATTATCTTTTGGCATTGTAGGGAATGGAGATTCCTGAATAGTTCTTGCTGAATCATTTGGAAGAGCTGGTACATCTTCTGGAGAATCTACAAAATCTTTTATAACTTGAACAGCTTCTTTTACAATAATATCTTCACAAACTTTATCAGTTGAATTAAATGTTTGATTTGCTTCACAACTATTTTTTAAAGTTTCAGTAGATATTTTTTCAGTTAAAGCTTCAAAATCAGTTAAAGAGTCACCATTTTCAATAGCTTCACTAATTACAGTTTTAGCAATATTTTTATCTGTTGATTCTGTTAAAACTTTTTCAATATTTTTAGCAACATCAAGTAGATTTTCAGTTAAACCTTTGTCGGTAATATCAGCGATAATATCTAAAGTATCAGTCGAAGTTGATTGATTATCTTTTAAAACTAAAATAAAGTTATCTGCAATATCAGTTGTAACCGTTAAGTTTTTATCTGATTCAGCTCTAACTACAATTAAATCTAAAGTTTTTTCAATAGCTTGTTTTTCAGCAGTATCAGTTGATTCAACGATTTTATCAATTTGAGCAGTTAAGATTGTACTTTCTTCACTTTTAATTTTAGGGTTATAAATAGAAATAATATCAGTTTTCACTTTACCATTTTCAACTAAAACCTCTTTTGATAATTTACTCATATTAATATCAGCAGGAAGAGTGTCTAAAATATTTGCAATAATTGTTGCACCTTTTCGAGATTCATTACTATCTTTTAAAATATTAATTTCGTCAAGACCTAGGTTTTTAGCTACCTCAATAGTTGCAGTTGCAATATTGATAGTTTCCCAACCTTTATCAGCAATTTGTTGAACTACTAAAGATGTGGCAGGAGTTGAAAAAATATTTGTTGATTCGTTTGATTCTTCTACAATAGTTTTTAAAACTAATTTGTTTTCTTTGTCGTCAGAACTTACAATATTATCAGAACCTAAATCAATTCCGCCAACAGCTTTAAAAACAATAGCATCATATTTAGCTAGATAAACAGCACATTTGAAAGAACCTGTCTTATCTGTTTTTTCAGAACATTTAACTTCTGAATCATCAGTTTCACTTTTTTGACCATCAACAATTTTACAAGCTGAAATCTTTGCACCTGAAACAAGACCATCAAAAACAGTTCCTGATAATATTCTAGATTCATCTGAAATACAAGTCTCATTGTTTTCATCTAATTTTTGACCAATGTCACAAGTTGGCACAGTTGAAACAGTTTTACATTGATTTGTATCTGCATTTAAAACTTGGTTATCTTGACAAGTTGGTACTTCAATTTCTTTATCTTGGCATTTACCATCAACGATAATTTGATTATCTGTACAAGGGTTGGTTATATTGTTATCTAAAACACACTTTCCATTTGCATCAAAAGAAAAACCTGTATTACAACTATTATTGTTATCCTCAGTTGGAGTGGTTTTTTTTGTAGTTGTTGTTGATGATGAGGTATCGTCTGAACTTCCACTTGAACAACCAACTATAAAAAGAGATAAAGCAAATACTGGAATTAGTAAATATATCTTTTTCATTTAAAAATATCCTTTTTTGAAAAATTTAAATTATGTGTAGAGAACCCAAATAATAGGGTTCAGAAAGGAGGAGTTTGGAGGGTTTTCTCGTCTCCCCTCCTTAATAAAAAAAGCTAAAAAAGAGTTCTACTCTTCTTCGCTACAATCTTGTTTTACCCAGATACCTGAGTTAGCAGGAATATATTCGCCACCATTCCATTGAGAACCACTTGCTCTTGTTCCATTATATTCATAAATAGAAACACCATAACAGTTTGCACCAACTTGAGAGTAAGCAGAACTCCACTCTAATTTTGCAGGAGTTCCAAGAAGCACCCAAGTATTTGGTTTAGCTTCAGAGATAAATTTAGATGTATTCACATCAACAGTTAATGAATCATTTTCAGCAACTTCAATATTTGTGAAATCAGCAGCTTTTTTTGAACCTTTAATCCAATAACCAAGACCAGCTTTTAAATTCTCAGGGAATTTATTCCACTTCTGATTTTCATAACCCCAGATAGTTTGGATAGCACCACTTTCTAAAGCTCTTTTTGATGTAGTTCTTGTTTTAGAATCTAAAGCAATTAAAGTCCAAGCTCCATTTTTAGCAAGAGATTTTTCGATTATTGCAACAGAATATTTTTTCATTTGGTTTGTAGGAAGAGCTTCTCCTGTTACACTACTGATATTTTTGTCACCAGTATATTTAAGATAAAAATCTGTTTTACTGATAGTTGAGTTAAGTTCAAAGTCAATAACAGTTCTTAAAGAATTATTATAACCTTTTCTACTATCAGCTACATTTCTAACATTAGAAACTGCTTTAACACCAACATTAGCATCATCTTTATCTACAAATAGAATTTTGTTCCAGTCAAGTTTATTAACTACAACTTCAGAGAATGTTAAAGTTCCTTTTGATTTATCATCAAAACCTAAAGACAATGAAGCAAGTACAGGTACAGATTTATCAGAAAAAAGAGTTGCAGATAAGTTTTTATCATTAGTTAAAGCAACTAGATTTCCAAAATCATCTTTCAAGAAATCTCCTGTATAAACAATCTTAATATCTCCTGTTGAAGAGTTCAAGTCTGCTTTATTCAGAGTTAAAGTTAAAGTGCTATTGGTTGTTCCATCTTTATAAGACTTTTTATCAATAGCTATTGACTTATCTAAGCTATCTGAAACTTTAAAAAAATCATTTACTTTTTTTGTGGTAATAAGAGCAGAATTTAATTCTTCAGAGAATTTATATTCTACTATGTTTGTTTCAAACTTATAGTTTGTATTATCAGTACTATATATTTCAGCTTTTTTATCACTTGTATTTAAATCACCTGTAATATCTTCTACAACTACTGGAGCTTTCTTATCAACTACTTTTTCAGCTTTCTTATACTCTTCATCATCAATATTTACATCAACTGGAGTAGCATTCGTATTAATAGTTTTGTTCGTTACATCACTATAATATTCTTCAGTAACATTGATTGATTTAACTTCAACAGTAAGATTAGCATCGTTATTAATTTTATCAGATGATAAATCACCATAATCAGCAGAGATATAGAAAACATTAGGATTTCCATTATCACCTGTTTTGAATAGTCTGTCTGATAAATCAATACTTACAGTAATACCTGAGCTATTTACATCAGAAACACTCATTCCACCAATCTTATCTGTAATATCTAAACCTCTTTGATATACAGAAACATTAGAAATTAAAGAAGCATTTAATTCAGAGTTAGCTGTACCGTCAGTATCTTTAATTTCTAAAGTAATGTTATTAAGTTTAGAAACTGTATTTGCTTTTAGTGTGATTTGTAATAAATCTAGACGACCCGCATCTTTAGTGAATTCATCACTGATTTTCGCAAATGTAGCCGTAACTTCTGCCATTACACTTGTAGTCAGAAGACTAGCGGCTGCCATACTTAAAAGAGTTTTGTTTAAAACATTTTTACTCATTTAATATTTTCCTTTAAAATTTTTATATTCATCTGTATTTTATAGTAAAAATACTTACAAGTCAATTTTTAAAGAATTACTAAAAGAACTAATTTAATCAGTTCCAAAAAAGTTGATACAATTATGTAATTAATTTTAGAACAAAAGGGGCTTAAATAAAATGGTCGCATCAAAAAGAGGTAACATACTTTCAGAGTCTATTACAATGTCAATCACAGCTTTAGCAAAAGAGTTAAAAGCGGAGGGCAAAGATATTTTATCATTTTCAGCGGGAGAACCTGATTTTGATACTCCACAAATTATTAAAGATGAAGCAATCAAAGCTATAAACGAGGGCTTTACAAAATATACTGCGGTTGATGGAATTCCCGAAGTTAAAGATGCTATTATAAATAAACTTAAACGAGATAATAATTTAGATTATCAGCGAAAAGATATTATTGTAAGCAACGGAGCAAAGCACTCACTTTTCAATCTTTTTCAAGCTGTAATTAATGATGGCGATGAGGTTATTATCCCCGCACCTTATTGGGTGACATATCCTGAACTTGTAAAATATTCAGGCGGAAAAGTGATTGAAATTGAAACTTCAGATAAAACATCTTTTAAAATTACTCCCGAGCAGTTAAAAAATGCTATTTCTGAAAAAACTAAAATGCTAATTTTGACAACTCCCTCAAATCCGACAGGTTCAATATATTCAAAATCTGAATTAGAAGCTTTAGCTGAAGTTTTAAAAGGGACGAAAATTTTTGTAGCTTCTGATGAAATGTATGAAAAACTGGTTTATGAATCTGAATTTTGTTCTGTCGCATCAATTAGCGATGATATGTTCAATCGCACAATTACAATTAATGGATTGTCAAAATCGGTAGCGATGACAGGCTGGAGATTCGGCTATTTAGCAACTCCAAACTCTGACCTCATCTCCGCTATGAAAAAACTTCAAAGTCAAAGCACTTCAAACATTAACTCAATTACTCAAAAAGCTTCTGTTGTCGGTTTATCTCCCGCAATCGATTCTGAAATTGCAAAAATGGTTGTAGCTTTTAAAGAACGACGAAATTATGCGGTTGAATCTTTAAATAAAGTTAAGGGCATTTCTGTTCTGAAACCTGATGGAGCTTTCTACCTTTTTGCAAATATTTCTGAAATTTCAAATGATTCTTTGACTTTTGCAAAAGATTTACTTGCTGAAAAAGGTGTTGCCGTTGTTCCAGGTGTAGCTTTCGGTTCAGAGGGTTATATCAGATTAAGTTTTGCAACAGATTTGGAAACTATTAAAAATGGAATTCAGAGAATTAAAGAGTTTGTAGAAAACTAAAATGAGACTTGATAAAGAGCTAGGAGCTTTAAACCGCGAAATAATCGGTATAAAGGAAAAGTGGAAAATTGCACTTAATATCGATTTGAAAAAAGTCGCTATCGAAAAATTAATTACTCGACGAACTAGATTACGAGATTCTGAAAAAATCAAAAATCAAGTTGAGGAAGCAATTCACGACGAGAAAATTGAATTATCAACATCTGTCAATACAAATAAAGAGGTTGAAATTATCAAAAAAGATGAGGTTTCTACTCAAGATAAACCATCTCATTTAACTGTGGCTTGGTTAAAAGGTAGATTAAAAGAGAGCAAATAGAGTTTTTAGGCTACTTGTCATTATCGGGCTTGACCCGATAATCGCTATTTAGTCAGTTCAAGATAAAAGAGATATAATTTCACTAAAAATTGGATAATTTTATGAACTCAAAAAGAGAATACTTTTTAAATCACTCATCAATCGATTTTCAGTTTGCCCAGAATAGCAAAGATTTTGTCGTTGATGAAATCCCACTTTACGAATGGAGTGGAGTTGGCGAACACCTTATTTTAAAAATAAGAAAACGAAATATTACAACTTGGGAAATGATAAGTATCATTGCAAATATTGCTGGAATTGAAAGACGAGATGTCGGTTATGCTGGATTAAAAGATAAAAATGCGATGACGATGCAATATATTTCGCTTCCAAAAAAGTATGAAGATAAATTTGATAATTTTGATGAAAAATCAATTTCAATTCTTGAAAAACATTATCATTCAAATAAAATCAAACTTGGACATTTAAAAGGAAATAAGTTTTTTGTTCGACTGAAAAAAGTGAATCCTACTTCTGCCTCAATGATTTCTGGAGTCTTAGAAAAAATTACAGAGTTTGGAATTCCAAACTTTTTTGGTTTTCAACGATTTGGAATGAACGGAGATAATTACAAAGTTGGCAAAGAGATTATCGATGGCAAAAGTAAAATGAGAGATAAAACGAAAAAACGACTTTTTATCAACTCTTACCAAAGTCACCTTTTTAATAATTGGCTTTCTGAACGAATTAAACTTAGTCGTTTAGTTTCTGAATTTTCTATCGAAGAGCTTCCTGCTGTTTTTAAAGATTTAGATTTAGAGTTTGAAAACCCTGAACTTCTTCAAAATCAACCTCACCCTTTTAAATTATTATTGGGTGATATTCTTTTACATTATCCATTTGGTAAAGGTTTTGGACTTATCAAAGAAGAATTTAGCGAGGGAGTTGAAAGATTTTCTAAGCGGGATTCTGTTCCATCTGGTATTTTAGTTGGAAAACGAGCTAAACGAGTTTCCGATGATTCTCTACTTTATGAGGAAAAAATTCTTGAAGATGTAACGATAGTTGATGGCGAACGAAGATATGCTTGGATTTTTCCTGATAATATTGAGGGTAAATATCGAGAATCTGATTTTTGGTTTGAACTCAATTTCTTTTTACCAAAAGGAAGTTATGCAACCACTTTTATTGAAGAAATTGCAAAACGAAATATAAAGTAAATCAATAAATTATCATTGTCGGGCTTGACCCGATAATCTTTATGTTTAGTCAGTCCCAAATATTAAATTAAAAAAGGAGAATATTATGAGAATATTTACAATATTTCTATTTCTTATATTTCAATCCAATTTATCAGCTAATTTTATTTTAAAAGATGAATTGGGAATACATCAGGAATTCCATAATCAAGTTGAAACTATTGGAAAAGAGCTTTTTGAAAAAAGTGGAATTTCCGCATATATTTTGATTTTGAAAACTACAAACGAAGTTTCACTTTCTGAAATTGGAAAAGAGGAACTTGCAAAATTACCTAAAAAATCGGTGCTTTTAACTTTTACAGAATTTGAGAAAAAAGTTGATATTGTTGCAAGCCAAGAAATATTAGCACTTTTTGATAAAGAGCAAATTTTAAGCCCTCTTCCGTGGAGTGGAACAATCCTACCAATTTTAGGCGAAAAAATTAAACAAGACCCGCGACATAAATATAGTGTGGCACTCTTTAATGGGTATGCGGATATTACAGAACAAATCGCAAACAGCTTAAATATTAAATTGGATAATGCGGTAGGAAATGCAAATAAATATGTTTTAAATACAATTCGGGCAATTTTCTACGGAATTATAATTTTTGCTTTAGGTTACATTGTTTATAGAAAATATTTCAAAAAGGAAACTCAAAGTGAGTAAATTTAACTTTTGGCCTCTAACTATTATTTTAATGCTAGTGTTTGCAATCGTTGCTGCTGTTTTAACTATTAAAAAAGCGGTCAATAATCCTGTTCAAGAATCAAATTTATTTTTAGCAAACTATCATATTGCAGATAAAAACATAAATCAGATTTTAGATAGTCAAATTGAGTTTGAAAAAAAATATGATTTAGATATTTCAAAACTCAAATTTAACGAAAAAGAGATTTTTGGAAATATCTCAATTCTAGAAAATGGCAAAATGATAGATTCTGATTTTGATATTATTATTACTCGTCCGACCTCTACTGAATTTGATACAAATGTCAAAAATCCAAATATCAAATTTGAAATTCCAAAACTTGGTAGATGGAATATCTATATTAAATCAGAAGTCAAAAACCTCATCGGCTATTTCTATCTTGAATTGGATACTCGAAAACCTGAAGAAATCCTAGTTTTAAATCCTTTTATTTCTCATAAAAGAGTTGAACGAATTCAACTTGAGAAAGAGAAAAGAATTCAAGAACTTCTAGATTAATTTATTATTAATTCAGTAATTTTAAGTTCAATATTATAAAGATTATAACGAATGGATTTAAATTTTTCAGAGTCTTCAATATTAATTAATTTAAAAACCTCTTCCAAAACTCGTGCAGATTCTTCTGCTCGTTTAATATTTGCAAAAATCAGGTCAGAAATATTTTCACGACTATTTTCAGTTTTCAAAGTTTTTTTTAAAACATCTTTTTGAATATTACGAAAAGCTAGGAAAGTGGAGTGATTTGAAAGGGTGGCGGAGTGCCGAAGAGTTTTAAGTTCAGTTGCAATCTCTCGATTATCAAACACGAATCTAAAAATATCTTCGACAACCCGAATCCCCTCTTTTAGGCGATTGACATTTGCATCAACTACCCGAAATAAAGATTCAGACAAAATTAATCGTCGCTACTAATTATCCCCATAATTTGGAGAAGAGCAACAAAAAGATTGAAAAAGTCTAAATAAAGAGCGACAGCTCCGTCAATAGGAGTTTCATAGTTTCCTTGAATAATATTTTGAGTGTCAAAAATTATAAAGAAACTGAAAAGCATAACTACCGCACCTTGAATCAAAATGTGAATAAGCGGACTGCCTAAAAATATATTTACAACTGAAAAAGCTAAAACCACTAGAAAAGCGATAAATAAAGGTTTTCCAAAAGATGTGAAATCTGTTTTTGTTTTTAATGCAAACATACTAAAGAATCCAAAGATAACAGTTGTCATCAAGAAAGCATTAGCAATTATTGCTGACCCGCCCTCCATTCCGATAAACCGTGCTAAGATTGGTCCAAGAGTTAAACCTGAAACAAAAGCGAAAGCGAATAGAACAATTAAGTTTAGAGGTGCTTTATGTTTTACAAAACTGATGCCAAAAAGTAAAGCAATTTCAAGAATAAAAAAGCCCCAAAACATTGATTGAATTGTTCCTGCCATTTCAACACCGACATAAGCTCCAGCCGTTCCTGCTAACATTGTTGCTGCAAAAAGTTTGTAAGTATCTTTAATGAAAGTTACTAAATCTGTTTCAGAACGGTGAGTTGTAGCAAATTCATTTTCTTGACCAAAAGCTGGACGAGAAGTTTGCCCTCTGTTTTGATTGTTAAAAAAATTATTACTCAAATCAAATCCTTTTATTTTTTATAATTATAGTAAAAAGCGATTCGATTTAAATTTAATTCTTAAAGTTAGCAAAATTAGAAAAGGAACTCAAGAAAGTAACAATATCTCAAGTACATATTAAATAAATTTATTTATAATAATTTCGATAAAATAATTAAAAAATTATGGAGTTTATTTTGTTTAAAAAAATATTTGTTATTTTATTAATTTCTTACCTACAACTTTCCGCATATCACTCAATTATGGTAAATATGAACAATGAGGAACTTGAGACAAATATCAATCTTGACCTTGCCCAATTTATTGATAAGTTTCCAGTGAATAAATATTTCATCGGCTATAATTATCTTTATATTGAGCACAATATTGAAACAATTAATACAATGCAAACCGTTAATATTCTAATGAAAAGTCGTCTGCAAAATTATCGCCCAATTACTTTTACTCTCGGTACAAAATTTATTTCTGCGGATATGAATCATAAAAGTATTTCGGCAGTTCCTTTTGGTTTTGCTATGAAATTTGAACTCCCAATTAATTCATTACCAATATCTTTTTATGCTCAAGTTTTTTATTCTCCAAAACCTTTAACTTTCAGCGATGGCGATACATATTTAGAACAGAAATATGAGCTATCTTTTGAAGTTATTGAAAAAGGTCAGATATTTATAGGCTATCGAGATATTTCCTCAACTCTACAAAAATCAGGTGAAACACTCGAATTTAGCAAAATTCCTTATGCAGGTTTGAGAATTGGATTCTAATTGAGTTTAAATCAAGATATTTTTTTAGCCATAAATTCATTTGCAGATTATAATGAGATTGTAGATGTTGTAATGATTTTTATAGCTCAATCTATGCCATATTTTTTTATAGGATTACTTTTTTACCTATGGTTTTCAGATAAAAAAAATGAAGCCCTATTTAGTGGATATTCTACAATTTTAGCTATCGGTATAAATAAAATTATTGGACTTTTCTATTTTCACCCGCGACCATTTATGGATAATTTGGGAATTACTCTTTTAGAGCATAAAGCTGATAACTCATTTCCATCTGACCACACCACATTTTTATTTGCTATTTCCATAATGTTAATTACTTTTCAATCAACTCGGACTCTAGGAAAAATCACTACATTTTTAGCAATGTTTTGTGGGATAACTCGAATTTATTCAGGAGTTCATTACCCTTTTGATATTTTAGGAGCTTTTATAATTGCCCTTATTTCAGTAAGTATTTTTATAAGATTTAAAGATAAGTTTTATCCATTAAATAAAATTATTATTGGTTTATGGAACTCTCTTTTGGCTATAATTTTCAAAAGGAAAAATCTAAATGAATAAAATATTTTTAACAAGTGCTTTTCTAACACTATCTCTTTTTGGAAACGGTGCTGAAATATATCAAAATAATTGTGCAAGTTGCCATACAAAAATTCTGTCAAAAGAGTATGTTCTCAAAAATATCAAAACATTAAAAGCCCCTCCGATGATTGAAGTTGTCCAAAATATCAAATCTGAACTAAAAATTGAAGATGAAGATATTGAGTATAAAGTTATGACCGCTTTTATTCGGGATTATATTAAGTATCCTGATATGATGGGTGGTTTCTGCTCCCCTTTCGTCTATGATATTTTTGGAGAGATGCCATCTTTAAAAGGTAAAATTTCTCAAGAAAATATTGATGAGGTTTCAAACTGGATTATGAAAGAGCTTTACGAAAAGAAATTCTAAGTTTGCATTTCAAATCTCAATATATATACAAATTGTTATTTATCGGGCTTAACCCGATAACTACATTTTGCCCATTCGCCCAATCTCTATTTAATCCGTTTTAATAAAAATTTGACCTTTAGCTAAAGTTCGATTTGATTCAGTAATTATTACTTTTTGGGTTGTGCCTAGAAATTCTGAATTACCTTTAATTTTAATAATTAAGCCCTCGGAGTTTCTGCCAATTAAACAATCGTCTCTTTTATCATCAAAAAAGACATCGTAAATTTTACCCAATCTTGTTTCAGCAATTTCTTCTAAAATTTCAAGATGTCGGCTTTGCAATTTTTTCAATCTTTCAGATGCGACCTCATCGGAAACTTGATTTTCAAAATTTTCAGCTTCTGTTAAAGGACGAGGTGAATATTTAAAACTAAAGAGTTGTTCAAATCTTGCTTTTTCCAAAATATCCATAGTTTCAGCGAAATCTTCATCAGTTTCATTTGGAAAGCCAACAATAATATCTGTTGAAATAGAAACATCTTTTACAGAATTTCTAACTTTCTCAATTCTATTTAAGAACCATTCTTTTGTGTAACCTCGCTTCATCTCTTTCAAAAGTTTAGTTGAACCGCTTTGAGCAGGAATATGGATTGATTTTGCAATTTTTGGATTACTTGCAAACTCTGAAATAAATTCATCGTCCATATGAAGTGGGTGCGGAGATGTAAAACGAATTCTTTCAACTCCATCAATCTTTGAAACTTCTCTTAACAGTTTGGTAAAATCTATTTTTTGATGTTCTGACGAAAACCTCCGACCATAATTATTTACATTTTGACCTAAAAGTAAAAATTCTTTTGCTCCATTTTCTACCCCTTTCTTTACCTCATCTAAAATCAGGTTTAAAGGGATTGAAAGTTCAGTTCCGCGAGTGTGTGGCACAATACAGAAAGTGCATTTTTTATCACACCCGATTGAAATATTAATTAATTTACGAAAGTTTGAAACTTCTCCTTTTCCAAAAGAGTATAGGGAATCGTCAAAACCTATATCAATTTCAACAGCCCCCTTTTTATTTACAACCTCTTTAATTTTTGAGATATTTCTAGCTCCCAAAACAAAATCTACATAAGGTGCTCGTTTTATAATATCTTTGCCAAGATGTGAAGCTGTGCAACCTGCTACCCCAATTTTCACACCATCTTTTGCTCGTTTTTTCAATCCGCCTAACTCTGAAAAAAGTTTATGCACAGGTCTTTCACGAACACTACAAGTATTTATAATGATGAGGTCAGCAGACGAGGAATCTTCAATTTGCGAATATTCACCTTTCAACTCTGCTAAAATATTTTCAGAATCCTTATGATTCATTGCACAACCAAAAGTTTCTATATAAATTTTTTTCAATGTACTTCCTTATCGTTTTTTATATATTATCAAAATAATGTTTTATTTAGTACATTCAGAAATTTGATATTATTCTTAATAAAAGGCTAATTTTTTGAAATGGGATTATTTTTCAGACCAACCATATCAAATTCAAGATAGAAAATTTAAAAAGAAAATGAAGCAAAAGAATCGTTTTCAAATTTTAACCACAATTCTTTTATCAATTATTTTATTACCGCTCTTTGCAATTCGCTTAATTTTTCCCACGAAAAAAAAAAGTATCAAACTTTCAGATTTTTTCGGAATTGGGATAAATTTAGACAAGGGAAAAGAGCAACTAGAAATATTAAAAGAGTTAAAACTAAAAAATATAAATATTAGGTTTCCAATTTCTGAAATTGACAATATAGATAAATATATAGATTTTGTATCAGGATTCAAGGAATATAAAATTTTAATAACAGTTTTACAGAATCGTGAAAATATTGAAAATTTAGAGCTTTTTCAGAAAAATATTTATCTGATTTTTGAGAAGTTCTCTGAAATAGGAATTGTTGAGTTTCAAATTGGAAATGCAATTAATAGAAGTAAATGGGGTTTTTTTTCAATTTCAGAATATCTCAAATTTTATCAAATCGCTTTTCAAGTCAGAAATCAATATTTTCCAAATATAAAACTAATTGGAAGTTCAGTCATTGATTTTGAATTCTACAACACAATTCATACTCTATTTAATTTCAAAAAAATATATTTTGATTCTGTCTCATCACTTTTATATGTCGATAGACGAGGTCAGCCTGAAAACACTCAATCTATATTTTTTAATCTTGAAAATAAAATTAAGTTATTATTTCAGATAGTAGAAACCTCATCGAAAACTTCAAACTCAATTTATATCACTGAAACTAATTACCCAATTTCAGATACTGAACCATATACCCCGACAAGCCAATTTGAAACGGTATCTCTTACCGAATACTCAAATTTTATGGTGCGATATTTTCTAATCTCAATTGCAACCCAAAAGGTTGAAAAAGTATTTTGGCATCAGCTTATCTCTGCGGGTTACGGATTAATTGATAATCGGGGAAAATCTCTCAAAAAATATCCCGCTTTTCAATCCCTCAAAATCTTATTAGAAACTTTGGAGAATCAAAAATATATCTCTCATAAATTTCAATCAAATCTACATTTTATTGAATTCTCAAATTGTTATATTTACTGGACAATCGCCGATGAGGTTTTGATGAAATTTCCACAAAAACGAGTTATAAATATTTTTGGCGAAGAGCTCTTAAATCAAGAAATAGCAATTTCACAAACTCCTATTTTAATTATCATATAATTTTAGAAAAATGGAGAAGATTATGAAAAAAATTGAAGGTGGCTTCCAAGTTTTAGATGGAAAAAAGGTCGCAATTATTTCCGCTCGATTTAATCATATTATTACAGATAGATTAGTTGAGGGTGCAGAAGATTGCTTTTTAAGAAATGGTGGAAAAGGTAAAAACCTTGATTTGATTCTAGTTCCAGGAGCTTTTGAACTTCCTTTAGCTTTAAATAGAGTGTTGAATTTAGAAAAATATGATGCTGTCTGTTGTGTAGGTGCTGTTATTCGTGGCTCAACTCCACATTTTGATTATGTTTCTGCCGAGGCTACAAAAGGTATCGCTTCAATTTCTCTAAAACACGATATTCCCGTGAGTTTTGGACTTTTAACAACTGATAATCTTGAACAAGCTATTGAACGAGCAGGAAGTAAAGCAGGAAACAAAGGCTTTGAAGCGATGACAGGTCTAATCGAAATGATTAATTTATTTGAGGAAATTAAAAAATAATGGCAACAATTCACCAAGCTAGAAATAGTGTAGTTTCTTTAATTTATGCTTACGACTTAGGAACTGATGATATTCAAGTTTTGAAAGAGGAATTTTTTGATGAGAAAAAAATCAGAAATAAGCAGAAAATTTTTGCTGACTCTTTATTTAATGGAATCTTAAAAAATCTAGATTATATTGACAAATCAATTCTAGAAAATTCAAAAGGTCGAACCTTTGCAGAATTAGGTAAAATTGAGAAAGCAGTTTTGAGAGTTGGGGTTTATGAAATAAAATTTACTTCGACTGATAAAGCTATTGTAATTAATGAAGCCTTAGAACTTATGAAAGATTTTGGAATTGAAGAAGCTATCAAATTTATTAATGCAGTTTTAGATTCTTTGTAATACGGAACAGCTAGAACTAACTAAATAGAAAATTTAAAGTAGATGATGAGCGATTGTCATTATCGGGCTTGACCCGATATTCTCTATTTAGTTAGTTCTGAAATATTTATTTTTCGACTCGAATCATATATGGATTTGAATTCACAGAATCCAATTTTGCAATTTTCTGAATCGCATTTAAAATAAATTTCTCTTTTGTTAAGTGGGTTAAAATCAGAAGATTCGCAGAATTATCATCGATGTTTTTTTGTAACATTGTTTCGATTGAGATTCCAAATTCTCCAAAAATCTTAGATATTTCAGCAAGAACTCCAGCTCTATCTTTAACTTCAATTCTGACATAATAGTGAGTTTCAATTTCACCTGTCGGTTTCAAAGTCAATTTCGTATTTTCAAGAGGCTTTTTAAAACCAAGCATTGGAGATTTTTTATCGTGTCGAACAATATCGATAATATTTGCAACGACTGCCGAAGCTGTGGCATCTCCACCTGCACCCGCACCATAATATAAAGTTTCGCCGACTCTATCTCCGATTACAGAAACACCATTCATAACTCCATCAATTTTTGCAATCATTTCACTATTCGGAATCATTGTCGAATGAACCCGCAACTCAACCTCATCGCCAATTCGTTTCGCAATTCCTAAAAGCTTAATTGAGTAGCCAAACTCCTTAGCAAATTGAATATCTTCATTTGAGATTTGTTCAATTCCCTCAATTAGAATATCTTCAGGTTTTGCATCAATTCCGTAAGCAATCGAAGCTAAAATCAGAAGTTTATGACCAGCATCAAAACCGCCAATATCAAAAGTTGGGTCAGCTTCGGCATAACCTAAATCTTGAGCCTCTTTTAAAATGGTTTGAAAGTCGATACCCTCATTTATCATTTTTGTTAGCATATAGTTTGAAGTGCCGTTCATAATTCCTTTGATAGATTCTATGTGATTTGCACTCAAGCCATCTCGTAAAGCTGTGATGATTGGGATTCCACCAGCCACACTTGCCTCAAACTCAAAAGGGATATTTCCCGCAATATCTTGAAGCTCATATCTGTGGTAAGCCAACAAGGCCTTATTTGCAGTTACGACCGATTTTCCATTTTCTAAAGCAGTTTTCACAACTTTATAAGGTTCATCAACTCCACCCATAAGCTCGACGACAATATCAACATCTTTTCGATTTAAAACTTCTTCAACCGATGAGGTCAGTTCAATATTTACATCTCTTTTTTTATCAAGATTTCGAACAACTCCAATAATCGGATTTATCTCTTTTCCTGAACGAGCAGTAATAATATCTTTATTCTCTTGCAAAATCTTTACAACCGATTCCCCGACTGTTCCAACTCCAATAATTGCTACATTTACCATTTTCTACCCGTCCGCATTAATTTGAGTAATTAGTTCTTGTAAAACTTGGTCAGCTTTTGCATTTGCAATTTGACAAGTTCCAGCATTTCGATGTCCGCCCCCATTGTATTTCAACATTAAAGCCCCGATATTTGTTTCTGAAGTTCGGTTGAAAATTGATTTTCCAGTTGCAAAAACTTGATTCTGTTTTTTGAAACCCCAAATATGATGAATTGAAATATTTGTCTTTGGAAACAGTGCATAAATCATAAATCTATTTCCAGGGAAAATCACCTCTTCATTTCGCAAATCTAAAACAACTAAATTTTTATGAACTGTTGAACATCGCTTGAGTTGGTCTCTAAATTTTTTGTCGTATCTATTATAGAGTTCAACTCTCTCTTTAATATCTGGTAATTCAAATATTTGTTCAATTGAGTGAGTAATACATAAATCGATGAGGTTCATCATTAATTGATAATTAGGAATTCTAAACTCTCGGAATCTACCTAAACCTGTTCGTGAATCCATCAAGAAACTTAGAAATTCCCAGCCTTTTGGATTTAGAACATCTTCCATATCAAATTGAGCCGAGTCTGCCTTATCTACCGCACTCATCATTTCATCAGAAATTCTAGGAAAAGCCTCTTTTCCACCGTAATAATCAAAAACAATTCGAGCAGCCGATGGAGCTTTCACATCGATAACATAATTATCTTGTTTTGAGTTTCTCATCAATTCACTTTCGTGGTGGTCAAAAACTAAAAAGGCTTTTTCATTGTAAGGTAAGTTTGTTGTGATGTCATTCGGGGTAATCTCAATTTTTCCATCTTGCATATCTTTTGGATGCACAAATTTAATACTATTAATAATTCCTAACTCTTTAAGCAAAACAGCTGAAACTAATCCGTCCATATCACTTCGGGTAACTAATCTATATTTTTTTTTCATTTTTCTTCTTTGTAGTAAATTACTGTTGATATTTTATCTAAAATTGAAAATTTAAATTTGAGTATTAAACAGGTTTTTACTATTAACTACTATAAAAAATATATTTTGAGTTCCATCGCTTTATAGGGAATGACTAAATATAGATTATCTTGTCAAGCCCAATAGTTACAATAGCCCGTCATCTTCGTGCTTAACACGGAGATATACTTTAGATTTTTTACTTACTCATTTTCTATTTAGTCAGTCCCGCTTTATATCAGTTTTTAAAATTATATATATTATATAATATCCAAAAAATTAAGGGCATTAAAATGACTCAAAAACTAGCATTAGGAAAATTTCCTATCTTTACAACAGACATTGCAAAAAGTGATATTAAGTTTCAATCAACAGAAGAAATAATAAATTATTTCAAAACAAAAATCGATGCAAATCCGATGGTAGCTTTTATCTCAATTTTTGACCATTTCAACCATACTAAAAAAGTTGGTTCAGTTCCTCCGCATATTAAAAACATTCAAAACATTATCTTCTGTTTTGGTCCGCAAGTTCCTGATGTAGATATGGTGGCGGTTCGACCTCGTTCAATCGGAGTGACTGAATTTGAAGACTCTTTCACTATCAATTTTTCAGAAGCACCTGGTGCAATGCCAAATCAAGCAATGCTACAATGGGTTGCAGGTTTAACACAATAAATTAATTGGGGGTTTGAAGCGATGAGGTGGAGAGATGCAAAAAAAAGAAAAGAGCAGAAAAAGGTTGAAATTGAGCAAGTTGTAATTTATGGTAAGTTTTTAGCAAGGGCATTTTCAATGGTTATGGATATGTTTATGCTGATTTTACCGATAAATATTATTATCGGATTAATTTTTGGGTTTGATGCTTTGAAAAATTCTGAAACCTCATCGGTCGCGGGGATTTTTCAAATTTCCCTACTTTTTATAGCGACGGTGATTTTTTGGAAAGTTGTCGGGCAGACCCCTGGGAAAAAAGCTTTTAGTTTAAAAGTTGTAGATAGTCAAACTTTAGAGTTAGCTCCGTTATGGAAATTAATAGTTAGATATTTAGGATATTTTTTATCTCTAATTTCTTTAGTTGGGTTTTTTCTTCCACTTTTTAGAGAAGATAAAAAAGCTCTTCACGATATTATTTCTGGAACTTTAGTTATTCAAACGGAAGTTAGTTAATTTTGCAAAAATACCTTATTACAAATCCTGAATCTTTTAACGATTCTGAAAAACAATTCTATAAATACCTAAATCAAGTTCAAAATTTCGACTTTATTCTTTATCGAGATAAAGAAAGTTTAAATTATAAAAAATTTGCTAAAATATTTGTAGATGTTTTGAGAAAAAAAGGTATTGAGAAAATTATTCTTCATCAAGATTCTCTTTTGGCTTATAATCTAAAAGCTTTTGGAGTTCATTTAACATCTAAGCAATTTAGCGAGATTAGAAAAGCTAAAGATTTAAATCTTTGGACGATAATCAGCACTCACTCTTTAGATGAGATTGAGTTAGCTAATAGGTTGGGAGCTGATGCGGTAACATTTAGCCCAATTTTTGAGACTCCAAATAAGGGTGAAGCAAAAGGTATCGAGATTTTAGAGAAAGCTATTCAACTTTTTCCACAAATTAAGATTTTTGCACTTGGCGGAGTTCAGTCAGAAATTGAAGTTAATAAGTTGAACAAGGTGAGGGGAGTTTTTGGATTCGCTTCAATTAGGTTTTTTATACGACAAGGTATAATAAAGAATTAAATTTTAGGAGGTCAGATGTTTAGCATCAAACAAAAGTTATATGTAGTATTTCTATTTACTATTCTTTGGGGGGCAATGAATGCGATTAAAGAGTTTAATCATATTTCCGAAGAGAATGTAAAACTTGAGAATCTGAGAGTTATTACAGAACTTTCAATCAAGATTAGTTTAGCAGTAGATGAACTGCAAAAAGAGAGAGGAATCAGTGCGGGTTATTTAGCTTCAAAAGGTCAGAACTTTATTGATACTCTTTCTTCAAAAAGGTTAAAAACCGATAATCAAATTAGCAAACTAACCAAAGAACTTAATAATATTGATTTATCATTATATCCGCAGGATTTAACGGATAAAGTTGAGATTTATAAGAATTCAGTGGCTAATTTAAAAAGCATTCGGCATAAGATTGAATCTTTAGCAATTCCAACAAGTGCTGCGGTTCAATACTACTCAAATTTAAATTCACATCTTTTAAATATTATTTCTATTTCAGCAAAAATTAGTAATAACGGAGTTATCTCAAAAACTCTTTCAGCTTATTACAACTTTTTACAAGTAAAAGAGAGTGCAGGAATGGAACGAGCAATTATGACAAATGTATTTACTCAAAACCATTTTAAAGGTGAGCAATTTAGAAAATTTATCTCTCTTGTTTCTGCTCAAAATTCATATTTGAATTCATTTCTTTCAATTGCAGACCAAGATTCAATAGATTTTTATAATAGTTCAATTGAAACAAATCCTATTGTTTTAGATGTTCAAAAAATGCGAGATATTGCAATTATAAATTCTATTGGGGGTAATTTTAATGTTAATTATAAAGTTTGGTTTGAAGCAATTTCTGCAAAAATCTCTCTTTTAAAAGATATTGACGGTTATCTTTATCAAATGAGTCTGTATAAACTTGAAGAATTAAAAGTAAAAGTTGTTGATGATGCCATTCCTGGAATTATATTAGATGTTGTACTTTCTATTATTGTTTCATTGATGATTTATTTAGCTTCAAGCAGTATTGTATTTTCACTTTCAATAGGTAGTAAGCAGATTGATTCTATTGCTACATCTAAAGATTTATCTAATGAAATTGAAGCTTATAATAATGATGAGGTTGGTGCAATCATCGAAGCCTTTAATAGAATGATTCAGTCATTCAAAATCAGTATTACAAAATCTATCATCGTTGGAAATCAAGCATTTAATGCAAGTATGTCTTTGCGAGATAATGCAAAAAAACTTTCTATCAATGTAAATACTGAACGAGCAAATATTGAAACTGTTAGTGAATTGACTGCTGACATCGGAACAAGCTTAGATATTATTGAGGAAATGGCTGTTACGACAACTGAAGATTTAGGTATTGCAAGTATCAACCTTGAGGGCTTTACTCGAAAACTAAAATCTGTTGTTGAATTAATTGAAGATGGAACTGTGATTCAATCTGAATTACGAGGAAAAGTAGATTCTTTAACTGAACAAGCTACTGAAATTAGAAATGTTCTTACAATTATTGGAGATATTGCTG
>Ga0256827_10000179_pt1 | contig 36373 bp, 33 predicted proteins | sample CV84metaG_FD_185977 | JGI IMG/M metagenome (GOLD analysis project Ga0256827, IMG submission 185977) | Hydrothermal vent microbial communities from East Pacific Rise, Pacific Ocean - CV84 | ecosystem: Environmental > Aquatic > Marine > Hydrothermal vents | place: Pacific Ocean: East Pacific Rise... | reverse complement strand
TGTGATGCTGTACCGCTTGAACCTCAAATTGAAATTTGTGGAGATACTCTTGATAATAACTGTAATGGTCAAACTGATGAAAGACCTTGTCAGGAATTATAAAGTTAACATACTTCTTAAACCTTCCTTTTATCGTAATTTATTATAAAAATAAAAACAAAATCTTTTGTTACTTATGGATAGTTATTATTAAAATGTTTTGAAGCTCTATTATTTTCTTACTTATTTATAGAGTATTATATTTAATGACTTGAATGTATTATAGATTAATGAATTATCTTTTCTTTAGTTGGATTTATGATAATAGATTAGGTTAAATTATTTTATTGTTGATATATGTAGTCAGATTTTTTAACTGTTAGTGTCCCCATTTCTTAGGTATATAGTAATCTCCCAAACGAATGATTGCTGCTCCACCTTGATAAGTGTCACATGAGTGAGAACTACAGAAAGATGATAATTCAGGAATAGTTATTTTTGGTGTACATTTATTATCATATTTTCCAGAACCTGTACTTATTTTTCTTAAATATTTTGTGAGTATCGCATATTTAAAAGCAACTCCATGAGTACTACTATTTGCTGAAATATACTTAAAACCAACAATTTTCTTACCTGAAGGGTAGCTTGTGTACTCTGTTCCGTATTTATCTATAAAGGCAATAAATACAACTGAGTGTCCACCAACACTTCTTTTAGATCCACCTGAGGTTCTGCAAGCAAAATTTCTATCAAGATGAATAGCAGAACCAGGTGTTGCTTTTTTAAGAGTGCTGTCTAAACCAAGACCATCAAGTTGAGAATCAAAGGTTCTTCCCATTTTAAAGTTGTCAATTTGGGAAGTTATTCCACATGATGCTCCACGCCAGCATCTTCCATGTCCTCCATATTGATACATTGTTGAAATAGTATCTTTCCATCTTGTATAATTAAAGTAATTAAATGCTTCACTATCAGGTCTTTCATCTTTATAGTATTTTAAAGCAATAATTATTGCTTCCTGTACTAGGCCAACGCATTGAGTTTTACTTCCTCCAGATACATGAACAGCAGAATTACCATAATAGATTTGATGAGTAAAATTATAGTTTCCATATCCTTTTTTACCATAGTTGGAATTTACATAGTTAGCTGCTTTCAGTATGTATGGATTTAAGTAGTCACCTGAAGTTATTGGTCCCGTACCAGCATCTTGTTTTTTGAGTTTTATTGTTAAATGATATGATCCTTCCTTATCTACTCCATTTTTAGTATAACTATCTAAAGATAGATAATATTCACCTGCTTCTAGTGTAACAACAATACGGCCATCATTTCTTGCCACTAAATCTGGAGATTGTGTATCAAGTTTCTTAAATAGATATAAGTCGATATCTACTTCATTTGTATAAGCACTATCTATATAGAATTCTGCTTCAACCTTTTCTGTTGTTGTGAAGTGATAAATATATTCTTTACCTTTTTCTGGTTGAGTGTTTGGAGGATACTTATCAAAGCAATCATTTGGTGCAGTTTTAGTGTCCTTAGAACTAGTATGTTCGTATGGTAGTTCTGTTGTATCTAATTCAATAAGGCTAATGTTTTGAGCAGTACAATCTCTTCCATTAGTTCCACCACCTGAACCTCCACCATCAGTTTCTCCTTCTCCAAGATCATTGCCTCCACCATTATCGTCACCACCACCATTATTGTCATCGTCGTCGTCTCCACCACCGTTGTTATCTCCGCCTGCAGTTCCGCCACCATTATCTCCATTTTCAACATTTTCTTCTTTATATGCACATCTAAAACCAACTCCAGCACTTTTCTTTGAAGCTGTAATTCCTACTCTTTTTGAATTTCTAAAGCTTTCAACTTTATGAGTTTGCCAGTTTCCACCACGCACAACAATAATTGTGCTATCACTTGTTGGTCTTACTGGACCTTTAGGATTACTTATGCTATCTGTTTGTCCGTAATATGACGGGTCATAATAATCATTTGTGAATTCACTAATATTACCTCCCATATCAAGAACACCAAGAGGTGAAGTATCAGTCGTTTTACTTCCTACTTCAGCTGTTGAGCGTTCTCCACAGCCCTCACCATCTTCGCCTTCCATAACTGTTAAGTCACAAGTTGGTTCTTCTTCTCCCCATGGATAGATAAAGTTATCATCACCTTTTGCAGCATGCTCCCATTCTGCTTCTGTTGGGAGTCTTACATTATTACTGTTTCCTCCACCAAGCCATGCACAAAATTTTTGTGCATCAAACCATGAAATATTATTTATTGGGTGATTATCTCTTCCATCTTCTACATAGTTACCTAATTCAGGTGCAGTACAGCTTCCTGCTTCAACACATTTTTTATATTGAGCAACAGTAACTTCTTTTTTCCCTATTTTATAAGCACTTAAGCGAACCCTTTTAGCTGGAGTTTCATCATTTTCACAGTTTTCATCAAGTGTTTCATCATTATCTCCACCACCTGTAGGGTTGTTATCTTCAACTCCATCAAGTAATTCCATATAATGGCTCCAGTTCCAATGTGGACCAGGACAAAACTCTTTACCATTACAATCATGATGACCTAATATTCCTGATAGTCTGGCTAAATCTGGTCTTTTTAAGCTCCATGGAGTAAAGTTTCCGTTTTCATCATGATAAGCATCTCTGTGTATTTTAGGAATACCATAACTTTCAGCAAGCCATTTTACTATTTTTGCACTAGCTTTATATTCTTCTTCAGTAACATATGTGCTATGACTATTGTCATCACGACCTTCATGTTCAATACCAATAGATCGACTATTATGTGTTCCTGCATGCCATGCTTTATTTGAGAGTCTTACCATTTGAATAAGTTCACCTTGTCTGCTAACTAGATAGTGTGACGAAACTTTTGAAGCAGAATTTTTAAACCAAGATATTGTTCCTTCAAAAGAGCCTTGCATAAGGTGAATAAGTATTTGGTCAACACTTGCAGAACGACTACTATAGTTTGGAGATGCAACAAATGGTATTTGACTGAGAGAGGAGATTTCTGTATATTTTTTATAAAATTCTGATATTTCTAAAAATTTAATATCTGATATATCTACTCTATAAGGATTTACCTTAACGATTTCCTCGCCCTGTTTAACTGTATAACCATTATTGATTAATTTATATATTTTTATTGCTAGACCTTCAGCATAAGGACGAATTGCTTCGTCGTAGTCTAGGTATTCAATCAAAATGTTATAATAATCTTCTATGTTTTCTATATTAACATCTTTACCAAAATAATCATCTCTTAATTCTGATATTATTTTAGCTGATATTTCTATATTCCATTTATAGTTTATAACACCATAAATTGGGTCGATATTTAATAATTTTGCTCCATATTGTATTGATGAAACCTTGTTATCTTGATAAAGACCCATGATTCCATAAGTACCTCTGTTTAGCTCATCATCTTTACCATTATTTGTATCCCAGTTACTTTGTTTAAAAGCAAGTGCTTTTAATAGAGGTGCAGGTACATTGTACTTCTCTGAAGCTAAATTAAATTCTTCATTAATTTCTCTTAATGAAGGAATTGCCAATATATTTAAACTAATAAATAATAATAATAAATATTTCATAAAATCCTCCTTCATTATTGATCCAAACCTGTTCCAACACATCCTCTGATAAAATCTGCACCAGGAATATCTATATATTCATAATCAACCCCTGAATCACTACCATCACAACTTCCACCACTACATGTTGAAGATAATGATGCCTGATTAACATGACATTCATCATCTGTTTCACATGCAAAGGTATCACATTTTTTACTTTCATCAAGCCAGTTAATTGTTTTATCTTGTACTGTTCCTTGCTTATTCCAGCTAAGGCTTACTCCATGACTAGATGATGTTTTCATCATGTCCAAGAATGCGTAAGGACTAGAGCTTATAATTCCTTCAAGTGAGTAACATGGTTTTCCTGTACTCTCAAGAGTTGAGTTTAATAATGCTTGAGTGAAAAGAACTTCGGTTCCTATAGTTACTTCATTATGTATTGATGAGGAATAAGCTGTAAATCTAACCTCTGGAATTACTTTGAATGTAACTCCAGCCCTTCCATCTAAGTTTATTCTTTCATCAAGACTTAATTTTTCATTTTTATATGAATTTGTTCTGGTTGTTCTTCCATTCTCATATTTTATACCTGACTTGATATTGCTCTTGGTTTTTATTTTAATATTTGAAAACCCTTGCATATTAGCAGAGTGTAAGAGTCTTGCACTTAAATATACTTCAGCTTTAGTTTTAACTCCATAAGGTAAGTAAACAGTAAAACTTGATACTTTCTGATTCGTAAGAACATCTACTCCTTGAAATCTTATTTGAATTTTTTCATTTGTAAAACTTGTAGCATTCAATGTTAGGTCTAAATTACTTGTTAATTCTATATCATGTGTTACATCAAATTTGTTTAACCTATATACATATGAATTTGTTCTGCGAAGGTCAATTAACATTTTAAAGCTATATTTTATAGACATGTCTCCTTTTACTTTAGATGTATTTCTATAAAATGTTTTATCATAGTTAAATGTTTTATTTGCTGTTTTGCTTGCTGTTGCAGCATTTGGGTCTAATACAGAATCAAACATTATATCTTTTTCAATATTTAATTTAAATTCTCCTAATATATCAAATGGAGAAACCTCATCTGTTATTACAATCACTTTATCTTTTAAAACTTTAACCGATTTAATCTTTCCGATAAAGCCATCTTTAAGTAAACTAGTTTCTTGAAACGCTAGAACCAAATTTTTTCTAAATAATGCAGTTCTGTCATTTTTTAAAAAAGTTAATTTATCTTTTTCTACTTTAAGTAATTCACTATTACTTTCTTTTTTAGTAATAATAATCGTATTCTTAGTTAGCTTAGATGCCTTGATACATTTATTATTAGAACATGTTAAACCTGATAAACATGCATCACCTTTAAAGCACTCATTATTTAATGTCCCTTTTATTATTCTTCCTGATCTAATATTTTTGCTTCCATTTGTACTGATACAACCTGCATCTGTATCATATTCAAAATCTTGATTGCAGATACAAATAACTTCTTGTTCTGGATCTTCGGGGTCTATTCTACATTCACCTGTTGCATTTAAATCATTTTCACATATAGAACAATCAGGAGCATCGCTATCTTCACATTTATCACCTGACCAACCAGGCTCACATTCACAATGTGTTTCAACGGAAACTTCACCTGCTTCATTTTCAACTTCTTCTGCTTTACAAAATCCAGTCATATTTTTGTTATAATCACAAACAACATTTTTACAGAAATAAGTTTCATCAAGAAAACAATCGTTTTCAATATCACTTTTATAACCTTCTAGGCAAACACAACTTGCTCTTCCATTTTCAATCTTGCAAACAGAATTAGGTTTTCCACTGCACGTATCTTGTTCGCATGTAGTTGGTGCATCTTTGGAGATACACTTAGTATTATTAACTCTTTCATAACCATCATTGCAGTCACATACTGTATTACTGTTTTCAATATTACAAATACCATGAGAGGAACCATCATTTCCTGTGCAAGTTACATATTTACATGCATCACTTTTTGATACGCATACATTGTTAATGCAAGCAAGATTACTTTCACATATATTTTCTGCTTTACAAGATTGGTTTAAATTTCCTGTATCATCATCATTTAAGTCCTTGGCACAGGAAAATGAAATCAAAACTAAAATTAAAATTAAAAATATAGTTCTCATAAAAAAACTCCTTAAACAGTCTATTCAAATCTAACATTTATATCTATCTATATAATCGGTAGTATGACCTATAAGATAAATAGAGTATTAATTACTTCTTTTTTTTAAGTCTTCTATCAGTATATTTAACGAAAGAGGTTTGCTAAATAAAAAACCCTGAATATACGGACATTTGTTTTTAATTAAAAACTTTAACTGGCTTCCTTTTTCTACTCCTTCTGCAACAATATCTATATTGAGTTTTTCTCCTAATTTAATAATTGCATTTACAGTTAAAATACTTTCCTCTCTATCTGGTAATCCTTCAATATAGGATTTGTGTATTTTTATTTTATTGATAGGTATTTTTTTAATATAGGATATGAAGCCTTTCCCAAAATTTGCAATAGAAATTTTTATACCCATATCTGATAATTCTTTTATTTTTTTCAATAATTTACTATCTGCAAGCACTAAGTCATGTTCTCTGAGTTTAAATTCTAGTAATTCAAGCTTGAAGTCAAATCTTTTAACTTTGTCTTTTAAATTATTGATAAAGTTATCTTGTTCAAGACTTTCCATTCTTAAATTAATTGAGATAACCCCTGGGTTTAATCCAAGTTTATACAATTTAGTAATATCTTTTATTGATTGTTCAAGTACCCAATCATCAATCATCAGCATCAGACCAACTCTGATTGCCCCCAGAATAAATTCATTTGGATGAATTATTTTTTCTTTGTTATTCCATCTTAATAAGGCATCAATCCCTACATATTTATTATTTGTTGCATTAAATTGAGGTTGATAATAAATTTCAAATTCTTTATCTTTATATGCTTTATATAAAATTGTTGGTAAATGAAACTCCTGTTTGGTTGGGATTTCAGTTTTTTTATTGGGTTCTGCAATTAAATTTGCAACTAATTCTAGGGTTTTGATAAATTTTTTCTGATCGATTATTGGTTTTAGAATATACTGATAAATACCGATTTCAATGGCTCTTTCCAGATATTTATGGTTTTGTGATGCTGTTAATAAAATGATTGCTTGGTTTTCTTTTATTTCTTTTATTTTAATACTCATTTCTATGCCATCCATAATAGGCATAGATACATCTGATAAAATAAGATCTATTTTTTTTTCTTTGTATATTTCAATAGCCTCAATGCCATTACTTGCTAAATATACTTCCTTAAATGTATCAAGCAATAGCAAACCAAGTAATCTTCGACTTTGTTTTTCATCTTCCACATAAAGAATTGTAATTTCATTAAGTTGCATAATCACCCTTAATCCATTCAGATTTATTATACCATTAAGAGTAATTCTGTCAAATAAACGACATTAAAAATTATTTTTTTTTTGATTATATTACATTCCATAACCTTGTATCGTAAAATACTCTACAAGGCTATTACATGTAATTTTAAGCCATTAAGATGTCTTAAAATTAGAATTTAAATCCTGTTGTAAATGAAATAATATTTACATGAGTATTATATGTTCCAAGTAACTCATCATTTACAGATGTTCTTTCTGTAAATATAACATATGAGTAAGCTAAGTCAAATTGAACCATATTTTTAAGATTGTACCCAATACCTGTACTCATGACATGTCTGTCATTATCAGGAAGAGAAGGGTCTAGTGTTTCATCTGGAATTGGATTAAAATCGTAAACATATCCTGCTCTTAAAGCTAAATTAGGCATAACTTTATATTCCATACCAAATTTAATTGTTAATACATCATTCCAGTTTTTTGGAGTTGTTGAATATCTTGTTTTATTACCATCTTCATCCTCATCAAATTCTTCTTTTTCAAATTTAAACTTTAATTCATCATAGGAAGACCACATTGTATACTGTGTATCAAAAGCTACAAGTAGTTTATTAGGAATAATTTCATAAGAGATTCCCCATATAAATTCCATAGGAAGGTTTAGTGTTAATTCCATAGTTTGATTTGATGGTTTGTCTGGGTTAAAAATAGGATTGGAAACAGAAAAGTTTGCATTTCCTTTAAAATCAAATTTCTTACCATATTTGAATACAAAACCAGTTTTTAAAGCGTTAAATTGATACATTAAAGATACTTTAAAGCCATGACCAAGTGCTTTTTCACTTGTTGCCATTTCTACAAGCATATAGTCATCAGAGCTAAGTTTAACTCTTTTTCTTAATTCAACAGCTGCAATTCCAAGGTCATAGGTTAATGCAAATGATAAACCTTTTATTACCTGATAAGCAATAGTTGGAGAAACATCAACTGTTTGTAAGCTCATCATTTCAACAAGACCAGCTCCAGCCCAAGCATCAGGCCATTCAATTTTTGCAGCATAAGGTGCAGAAACACCTAGACCAACTGATAGTTTAGGCATAACTTTAAATACAAAATTAAATTGAGGAGCAACAGGGTATCCATCTGTTGTTTCTGCTGAATCATCTTCATATTCCCATGTACTTTTAGGGATTAGCAAAGTTGCACCTAAATTAAAGTTTATTTTACCTTCTAAATTAGTTATTCCTGCAGGATTATAAAATAATGCAGATGCATCATCGGCAACTGCTGCAAAAGCATTTCCCATTGAAATAGCTTTTGCACCTTGCTCAGGAAGGGCAAAACCAGATGCATAAATAGAAGCTGTAACTATTGTTATTATTAATATTAATATATTTCTCATTAGTTACCTCCATTAGCAAATACTGTATCATAAAAACTTATAAAATCATCTTTTGCTTTTTGGGATTCTGTTTCATTATAACCTGTAAAAGCATGCTTTGAACCATAAGTTCCTAGTGGGGTATAAGTCTTAAAGATATCTGTATTGTCAAATATTCCCATAACTTTTGCCAACTGGTCAGTTGTATAATTTGGAATAACTTCATCACCTGTTGCTTTTTGCATTAAAATACTTTTAGCATGATAATTAAAGTCATCTGTAGCTAAAGGCTCTGTAATTGTATGATGTGCATAAGCAATTGGGTCACCTTGGTCTAATATTAATTGTCCTAAAAATAAGAAATTAAAAAATTCAGGTGTTCCAGGTAGTATTCCCATATCTGCAAGTGCATCAAGTATTGGTTGTTTAATTTCATCGCTGTCTGTCATCATTAAGATGTTAATGAGTCCTCCACCAGGAACATTCAATACACCACTTTCTACATCAGGTGAAACTGTCATAAATATCGTTCCAATAATACCACCTAAAGAAATACCAAAATATGATACTTTATCTGAATCAATTCTGATGTCTCCAGGAATTGGAAAAGGAGCTGGAAATTCAGCCATTTGGTTTATTGCCTTTTTTAATTGAACTAAGTCTAAAGCAGATTGTCTTAAATTATCTCTTGAGCCAAATAAATTTGCTGAAAAGAAATTTGTTCCACTTGGCATTAATTTATTTGAATCTGGGTTAGTTGAATCGTAATCGGGATTTGGCTCTGATCTATCTCCATGTTTAACTGCATCAATTGCAATTGCAATATAACAGTTTTCTGCAAGTTTATTTGCAAAACCAAAAAGAGTTTCCTTACTTCCTCCTAAACCATGCTGAACGATTACAACAGGAAAACCATTTGCTGGCATATCACAATGTCCTGGATGATCTTCATCTCCTTCTGCATATGGAAAAGTCATAAGGAATCTTACTGGCTCGATTGTTGGTGATGCAGGTATTTTATTTGGGTCCCATGCTCCTGTTGTATCACTTAAATAATTCATTAAATCAAGCTTTCCTATAAATACATAACTAATTTCACTATATAAATCTGTAGCAAAATCATAGCCTAGGTCTTGTGCATAAGCATCTGGGTCTTCAATTCCTGCTCCTTGAAGAACGAATGGTATTAATTCATTTGGAATAGTTGTCATGTCTATATCTGGATCAGGCTTAGTATTTGGGTCAAAAGGGTCTGTTTCTAATCCAGCTGATGAAGTTAATAATAATGATAAATTCATTAAAGCATCTGTAATTGTTTGAGTTGTAACTGTATATGTCATAGAAACTATTTCTCTATTTATATTAGCTTTTTCCAGGCCTTCAAAAAGAGGTGCCATTGCTAATCTAAATTCTTCAAGAGCATTTGCTGTTTCATCATCAAGACCAGGATATAATGATTTTCCATCTTCAACTAAAGTTGTTTTTGATGCTCCAATAGAAAATACTTTTGGTTTAACAAGTGGATTTCCTGCTTCATTTTTTAATTTATCTGTTAAAACTACAACATAAGTTGATTTTTGTCTCCATATATCTCCATTTGCAGGAGAAACTGTTAGAGTTCTTGTACTAGCATCCCATGAGGCTACAGAAGGAACAGGCACTCCACCAGCTGCAGTAAGTTGCATAACAATAACTGATACTGTTGTTGGGTCTGTTAAGTCGGTACTTAAAGTTGTTTCATCAATATTTTGGCTTAAGTTAATCATAAAAGGGCTTGTAACTCCCCATCCATCTAGCATGTTAATTGCTTCAAGCATTCTTTTTGTTGATTCATCTGCATCTTCTGCAATAGGAAGATTTAAATGACCATCTTTCATAATAAAATCAGATGGAACAGGTGCTTCATTAAATTGTTCACAGCCTTTAATCTCCTTTGATTTAAAACAAGCCATGAAATTATCTTTCATTGTCACTGTCCATAACATTAAAAATTCTTTTCTGTCTTTTTTTAAACCAGCTTCAAGCATTTCAATACCTGGTTTATAAGCAAGTCTTAGTGGCTCGAGTTTATTAGCTGTTTCATTATCAACTACAGAAATAGTTGAATTTCCTTCTTCGTCAATTAAAGGCTCTCTGTTTTTTGCATAATAAAAAGCTTTTGACTCTAGGAAATCATCACCATCTGTAGTTTTAATACCTTTTAATAATAAAACAGAATAAGAACCTGCAGTCCATGCTGTTTTAGGAGATATTAGTAATACATTTGGTGAATTTGGATGTAGAGATACTGTTACATCAGCATAAGGTATTCCATTATTTAAAACAACAATATGATTTTCAAGAGTTGTTGCATCAATATTATCTGTAAAACTCATTGTAAATGGGTTTTCATTAGATAAATTTAATTCAGTTCCTTCAGGAACTGCCTGATAAATAAAATCTGATGGCATTGGTATAATTGTTGTACCACATGTTTCATTTTCAACCTGAAAACATGGACTAGGCATTGTTTCGACAGGATCATTTGGCTCTAGTTCAACTTCTCCTACACAACCCCAAAATAATAGAGTCATTAAGAGAAATACTAAGTACTTTTTCATTTTTCCTCCTCGTTAATTAAATAAAATTAATACTCAAAAAGAATTTAACATAAATATTACAATTTTTCAAAGTTTTTTAGGTTTTAATAAAAATATATGATATTTCAAATTAGTTTAATTTATAGTTTTTTAATTACCTATCTCTAGTATTCGGTAATTACTGGATAAATCCTTGTGAAACTTCATTTTTTTTATATTGTTTTTTATACAAATTTCTTCTAGTTTCTCTTTTTGAGCATATCCAATTTCAAAGAAAGATTTTTTTATATTTCTCTCCATTACTGAACTTATTAATTTATTATAAAAATATAAACCATCATTATTGTCAGTAATTGCATCTTTAGGTTCAAAAAAGAGTTCTTTACTTAAATTATTATATTCTGATAAAGATACATAAGGAGGATTTGAAACCAATATATCTATATTACCTTCAAATTTATCAAATAAATCTGATTTGATAAATCCAATATCATAAATATCATTTAATTCAGCATTTTTTTTCGCTACAGTTAAAGCTTCTTGTGAAATATCTATAGCTGTAAATTTTAACTTTTCAAAATCTTCTTTTTTTAGCTTTTCTTTCAACTCAAGATATAGAGAAATAATAATCGCTCCACTTCCTGTACCAATATCTAAAATATTTACTAAGTCAGCTTTATTGGTACTAATTAAATACTTTATTACTCTTTCTACTAATTCTTCAGTTTCTCTTCTGGGTATTAAAACATTTTCATTTACAATAAATTCATAACCATAAAATTCCCATTTTCCTAAAATATACTGAATTGGTTCATTTTTTACTAATCTATTAAGAAATTCTTTAAAGGTATCTCTTTCTTTTTGAGAAAGCGGCCTGTCAAAATTTAAGTATAAATCAAATCTCTTCATTTCTAAAACATGAGAAAGTAATAATTCTGTTTTATATTTTCCCTCTTCAATACTTTTTTTATCCAAATATTCAACAGTCCAGTTTAATATATCCAGAACAGTCCATGTTTTTTCCATTTTACCTTTTATTAAAGTTTTATTCGTCTGTATTGCTCATTGCAAGAGTTTGATAGTGAGTTCTTAGTGCTACAATAATATCTTCTAGGTCACCTGCCAGAATATAATCAAGCTTGTAAAGTGTTAAACCTATTCTGTGGTCTGTAAATCTACCTTGAGGATAATTATATGTTCTAATTCTTTCTGAGCGGTCACCTGTTCCTACCTGAGACCTTCTTTCAGCTGCAATTTTGGCATTTTGTTCATCAAGTTTCATTTGATACAACCTTGTTTTAAGAACTTTTAATGCTTTTTGCTTGTTTTTTAACTGAGATTTCTCATCCTGACATATAACAACAGTATTTGTAGGCAGGTGAGTTACTCTAATTGCACTATCAGTTGTATTGACAGATTGACCACCAGGACCAGAAGAACGATAAACATCTATTTTTAAATCTTTATCTTCAAGAACGATATCAACATCATCTGCTTCAGGCATAATAGCTACTGTACATGCAGAAGTGTGTACTCTTCCTTGAGATTCTGTTTCAGGAACTCTTTGAACTCTGTGAACTCCAGCTTCATATTTTAAATAACTATAAACTTTATCACCTTTTATATTTACAATGATTTCTTTATAGCCACCCATATCAGAAGGAGAAGATGATACTATGTCAATTTTCCAATTGTGTTTTTCTGCAAAATAACTGTACATTTTAAATAAGTTACCAACAAATATAGCTGATTCATCACCACCTGTACCTGCTCTTATTTCAAGTAGAACATTTTTCTCATCATTTGGGTCTTTAGGAATTAAAAGAACTTTTAATTGCTCTTCAAGCTTAAATTTTTCTTTTTCAAGTTCTTTTATTTCTTCTTTTGCCATTTCTTTGATGTCATCATCTTCATCATCAGCAAGAATTTTATTTTCTTCTAGTTCTTCATTAACCTTTTTATATTTAATATAAGTTTCTGAAATATCTTTTATAGAAGAGAATTCTTTGGTTATTTCTGTGTATAAAGATTTATTACTATAAATAGCATTATCACTTAATAACTCATTGATTTCATCATATCTTTTAAGAACTTTGTTTAATTTATTAAACATATTGCTCTGTTACTTTTTATTATAGTTACTGTTTGCATAACGACGCTTAAATTTCTCAATTCTACCAGCTGTATCAACAATTTTTTGTTTTCCAGTAAAAAATGGATGACATTTCGCACAAATATCCAAACGAAGACTTTCTTTTGATGTTTCTAATTCATATTCTGCACCACAAGCACATCTTGCTATAACTTTAAATGTTTTAGGATGAATACCTTCTCTCATTATTTCCTCCGATTACCAACACAAACATTGAACATAGACTAATACAATAATTTACAACTATTGTCAAGATTAAATCACTTAATATTTTTTAATACCTAAATTATTTGGAGAGAATATATGGATTTCTTTGAACGGTTGGCATAATTAATGTATGCTGAATTGACACATGAGCAGGTGCTTTTAGTACATAAACGATTAAGTCCGAGATATCTTCAGCAGATAAAGGAGTATAGCCTTCATATACTTTTTTAGCCTTTTCTTTGTCTCCATGATACCGAACAATTGAGAACTCTGTTTCAATTGCACCAGGGGCAATATTACTAACTCTCACCATTGTTCCTTGTAAGTCAATATTCATTCCCTCTGAAATACTATGAACAGCTGATTTCGTAGCACAATAAACATTTCCGTTTGGATAAGTCATAATTCCTGCAATACTTCCAAGGTTGACAATATCACCAGTATTTCTCTCTTTCATATGTTTGATTATTGGTTTACTTATATATAGTAGGCCTTTTACATTTGTATCAATCATTTTATCCCAATCTTCATAGTCTCCATCGTAAAGAGGGTCTGCTCCAGATGCTAGCCCTGCACTATTTATTAGGATATCAATATTTTTATTTTTCAAGTATTCTGTTATTATTGAAAATGTTTCATCTCTTTTTCTGATATCAAGAGAAATTATATCAATTTCAATATCAAATTTATCTAATTGTAGTTTTAATTGTTTTAATTTATCTTTTCTTCTTGCAACTAAAATAAGGTTTACCTTGTTTTCTGCCAGTTGTATTGCTGTAGCTCTGCCTATTCCTGCACTTGCTCCTGTTACAAGAGCTCTTTTCCCTTTTAGTGATTGCATTTTAACTCCATGAAAATTCATTTTTATAATATATTTTTTTTGAGTATATAGTCAATTTTATTTTATTTCAAAACTCTATTTGTTATTTATTTTATTGAAAAGTTAAATAATTGAAACTTAATTTACAAAATTACTTCATTTATGATATAGTTTTATTGTTGTTTAGGAGGTTGTATGGCTGGAAATAAAGAATTCTCAGAAAAAACATATAAATCAAAAATTATCCCTGTAATTAAAGAAAATAATGGTGTTGTTACTCCAGATGATATTGCATTAAAAACAGGTTTTCCTATTATTCATATAAAGTATGTATTAAATAAGCTTGCTTCTAAATATCTTGCAAATATAGAGCCAACTGAAAAAGGTAATTTAATTTATAGGTTTGACCCTACGCTAAAAGAAATAGGGCGATATAAAAAAATTGCTAAAAAGTACTCTTTATTATTGTTAGCTTTTTTAACATTTGTGTTTAAATTTTTAATTATGATTACTTTAGTAGGCTATATGATATTTTATATTATTGTTATTATTGGGCTTTTTGTTGCAGTTACTGCTAAAGGTGATAGTGATAGTGATTTTGGAGGAGATTTTATACTGGACTTATTAAGAGTGATGTTTGAATTAATTGCTAATTCATTTTTCTTTTTTGGAACAGCTCCTTATGAAAAATACAGATATGTAAAAAAAAGGCCATTTTATATTAGAGTATTTTCATTTGTATTTGGTGATGATAAAAAAGAAAAGCCATTTGACCACGATAATAATATCTTTAAGTTTATAAAAACTACAAAATATATAACGATTGCTCAGGCTGTAAATTTAACAGGGCTTTCAGAAGAAGAAACAAGAAAAATTTTAGTTGATATGGTTATAAAATATAATGGAGATATTGAAGTTAATGACAATGCTGTTATTGTTTATAAATTTGATGATATGGAGTTTGCTAATAAAGATGATGAAAGGTTTTCATACTCATGGAATAGGTTAAAAGAAATCCCTAAATTAAATTATAATAAACCAAGTGAAAATATGTGGATTATTGCTTTTAATATTTTTAATCTGCTTATGAGTTCTTTTTTTATGTATATTTATATTGAAGATGCAGGGGGGGTAAGTTTTAATGCAGTAGTTGATGGAGATGTGTTCTTTTTGGTTTTATATCCCTTTGTATTTTCAGGGCTGTTTTTTCTTTTTCCATTAATCAGATATATAAGATTAAAATTCGTTGTTCCTAAAGTAGAATTATATAATAGCTTTTTAAAAGTTCTCAAATTAATCTTTATATCAAAGCATAATAAGAATTATATTGAAACTTCTTTAGTTAAAAAAGAAGTTGAAGAGAAGTTATTTAATGAATTTCCTTCCTTATTTATTCATGATTTTATTGATGATAAAGATGTTATTAGTATCAAGCCTTACACTATAGAATTATTATAGTAAATTATATAAAAAATACTATTTATCTTGACTTTTTGCTTGACTTATGGTAATTAAAGCCGTTCTTGTGGAGTACTGAATGAATTTCTACTATAAGTTAATCACTTTTTTGTTGCCAACTGCAGTATTTGCAAATGGTATTGTAATTGATTTTGATAAAACTATATTTATTCAATTAGCTATTTTTATTATTTTTGGAGTGATTATTCAAAAATTAATAGTAAATCCTGTTGTTGATATCTTAGATAAACGAGAAGATGCGACTGTTGGTGCTAAAGATGATTCAAAAGATATGATTGAAAGGATTGAAACAATTTCTTCTGATTATGAAAATAAATTAAAAATAGCAAAAAAAGATGCTTTAATTGAGCAGGATAACTATATTAAAGAGTTAAACTCAAATCTTTCCAGCAAGTTTCTAGAAGAAAAAAATAAAGTTGATGTAAAAATTAAAGAGTTTGCTCAAAAACTTGAAGCAGATAAGCTTAAGTTAAAAAAAGATTTGGAAAATGAGAGTAAAGAAATTGCAGGTTTAATTGTTAAAAAGGTAATGGGGTAAGATGAAATTATATATATATTCTTTAATTACAATTGTATCAACAGTAAGTCTTTTAGCAAGTGAGCATGCAGAAGGTACAAAAGCACATCATGGAATAGATTGGAATATACTTGGGGGTTCTATTTTCAATTTCTTTTTATTATTGGCTTTATTAATATATTTTACTAAAAAGCCAATTAAAGAAGCTCTTAAAAAAAGAAAAGAAGAAATGGAAACTCAAATTAATAAATATAAACTTGAAAAAGAAGAAGCTGAAGCTAAATTAAAAGAGTATGAAGAAAAATTATCTGGTTTAGATTTAAAAATTGCAGAAGTTAAAATGAATTACGAAAAAGCATCTAAATTAAAAGAAGAAGCTTTAAATAAAAAAAATGAAGAGGATATTAAAAAGTTAACACTTAATTATGAAAGAGAGCTGGAAACAAGAATGCAATTACTTCATAATGAATTGAAATCTGAATTAATGGATAATGCAATTAAATTATCAGAAGAATTAATAACAAGTAAATTTACTGCTGATTCAAAATCAGAGGCAGAATTTATTAAAAAATTTAAAATTTCATAGGAGACCTCAATTATGAGTACACTTGCAAAGCGATATGCAGATGCAGTCTTTGAATTAATGGAAAAAGAAAGCAGTAAATCCAAGGAAATGATATCAAATGAATTTTTGGAAATGGGTAATTTATATAAAGAAAATTCTGATATTAGAAAAGTATTTAGTAATCCTACTTTGAAATTGGAATTTAAAAAGGATATTTTAACTGAAATAATGAAGAAATCATCTTATAAATCACTAACAGTAAAGTCATTGAATTTCATACTTGAATCAAACAGATTTTCTTTTATTCATGAAATTGCAATGGAGCTATCAAAATTAGTAGATAATTCGTTAAACAGAGTTAAAGTTATAATCATTTCAGCAAGAAAATTAAAAAAAGGCTTGATTTCAGCAGACCCATTAATATCTGTTAAAAAAGAAGTTGAAAGTAATTTAAAAGGTAAAACAATTATATATGAAACAGAGATTGATCCATCTATTATTGGTGGAGTTATTGTAAAAATTGGTGATAAATTATATGATTTTAGTGTTAAAAATTCACTTGAATCTATAAAATCGGCTATTGGTTAAAATAAATAGGAGCACGAATCAATGAGTATCAAAGCACAAGAGATAAGTAAAATTATCAAAGAAAAGATTCAGAATGCGGAAGTTAAAACCGACATTTCTGAAACAGGAAGTATTTTAACTGTTGGTGATGGTATTGCACATATTCACGGGCTTGAAAATATTCAGGCTGGTGAACTTGTAGATTTACCTCATGGAGTTAAAGGTTTAGCACTTAACCTTGAAGAAGATAATATTGGAGTTGTTTTACTAGGTAATGATACTCTAATTAAAGAAGGTGATACCGTTAAAAGAACTGGTAAAATTGCTGAAGTTCCTGTTGGTGAAGCTCTCTTAGGTAGAGTTGTTAATACACTGGGGGAACCAATTGATGGTAAAGGTGAAATTAAAACCGATACTTACAGAAAGATTGAGCTTAAAGCTCCTGGTATTGTTACCCGTAAGTCAGTTCATGAGCCACTACAAACAGGGTTAAAGGCTATTGATGCCATGATTCCAATTGGGCGTGGTCAGAGAGAATTAATTATTGGTGACCGTCAAACAGGTAAAACTGCTATTGCAATTGATACGATTATTAATCAAAAGAACACTGATGTTTATTGTATTTATGTTGCTATTGGTCAAAAACAATCTACAATTGCTCAGATTGTGGCAAAACTTGAAGAAAATGATGCAATGAAATATACAACTATTGTTGCAGCTGGTGCAAGTGAAAAAGCTCCAATGCTTTATCTTTCTCCTTATACAGGGGTTGCAATAGGAGAGTATTTTAGAGATAATGGTAAACATGCTTTAATTGTATTTGATGATTTATCAAAACAAGCTGTTGCTTATCGTGAATTATCATTACTTCTTAGAAGACCACCAGGGCGTGAAGCTTATCCAGGTGATGTTTTTTATATTCACTCAAGATTACTTGAAAGAGCATGTAAACTTAATGATGAATTAGGTGGCGGTTCTTTAACTGCATTACCTATTATTGAAACTCAGGCTGGTGATGTTTCTGCATATATTCCAACGAATGTTATTTCTATTACAGATGGACAGATTTTCCTTGAATCAGATTTATTTTATTCAGGTATTCGTCCTGCTGTTAATGTTGGTATTTCTGTTTCAAGAGTTGGTGGTTCTGCACAGGTTAAAGGTATGAAAAAAGTTGCAGGAACCCTAAAACTTACTCTTGCACAATATAATGAATTAAAAGCTTTTTCTGCTTTCGCATCAGATTTAGATGAAGTTACTAAAATGGAACTTGCAATTGGTGAAAGAATGACTGAATTGTTAAAACAAGGTCAGTACATGCCAATGAAAGTTGAAGAACAAGTATTGATTTTATATGCTGCACAGTTTCCTCACAGAAAAGAAGATAGTGCAAATTTTAAACGCTCTCATTTTATTGTTAGTATTCCTACAAACTCTATTCAAAAGTGGGAACATGATTTATTATCTTATTTTGAAAATAATAATAAAGACTTATTAGAGAGACTTTCAAAAGAATTAGTAGTTGCTGGTGATTTGGAAGAAAAAATTGTTACAGCATTAATTGAATTTGATAAAACAGTTGATTACAAAGGGTAATAATGGCTAATTTAAAAGCAATTAAAACAAGAATTACATCTGTTAAGTCAACTCAGAAGATTACAAAAGCAATGAAGATGGTTGCGGCTGCTAAACTTAGAAGAGCACAGGAAAATTTAATAAAGGCAAGGCCTTATTCTAATCATTTAAGATTAATTATTGCGGAAATAGCTAAAAGAGCAGAAAAAGAAGATAGTAAATTCCTAACAACAAACAGTACAGGAAATGATATCTTATTTTTAGTTATATCTGGAGATAGAGGACTTTGTGGTGGATTTAACAGTAATATAACAAGAGATGTAAAAAGATTTTTAATAGAAAAAGATGGTGAATTTGATAAATGTGATTTAACTTTTATTGGTAAAAAATCTTATGAATCATTTAAAGGGAAATCTGATTATAGTGTTTCTAATTTTTATAAAGATTTTATGGATGAATTATCTTTTAATAAGGCCAGACTTGTTAGTGATGATTTAATAGAAGCATTTGTAAGCGGAAAATATAAAGAAGTTTATATGATTTATAATGAATTTAAATCTGCTATTGCACAAGAGGTTGTTTTAGAGAAGATTCTCCCAATTGAAGCTGATGAATTGAATGAGGAAATAAATATTCCATATATCTATGAGCCATCAAAGCTAGAACTTTTAGACAGATTGTTAAACCAGTATCTTACAACAGAAGTTTATAGGGCATTACTTGAATCATTTGCTTCTGAGCAAGGTGCAAGAATGAATGCTATGGAATCTGCTACAAGCAATGCTGATGATATGATTTCCAGTTTAACATTAACATATAACAGAGCTCGTCAGGCTGCTATTACTACTGAATTAGTAGAAGTTATTAGTGGTGCGGCAGCTGCAACAGAATAAGGAGTATTTACTTATGAGTAAAGGTAAAATTTTACAAGTTATTGGTGCTGTTGTTGATATTGTATTTCCAGATGGAAATGTACCTCAATTATATACAGCTTTAACTGTAACCAATCCTGCCATCAGTGATGAAAAGGATAATTTAGTATTGGAAGTAATGCTTCATTTGGGTGAAAATACAGTTAAAACTATTGCTATGGACTCAACTGATGGTTTGGTTAGAGGAATGGAAGTTACTTCTACTGGTAATCCAATTATGATGCCAGTTGGAGATGCAACATTAGGCAGAATTTTAAATGTTATTGGTCAGCCCGTTGATGAGGCTGGTCCTGTTAATACAAAAGAACGCAGACCTATTCACAGAGAAGCTCCTAAATTTGTAGACCAATCAGTTACAATTGAAAACTTTGAAACTGGTATTAAGGTTATTGACTTACTTGCACCTTTTATGAAAGGTGGAAAGATTGGTCTTTTTGGTGGTGCTGGTGTTGGTAAAACAGTTCTTATTATGGAGCTTATCAACAATATTGCCACACAGCATGGTGGTTATTCTGTTTTTGCTGGTGTTGGTGAAAGAACCCGTGAAGGTAATGACCTTTGGATGGAAATGAAAGAGAGTGGGGTTATTGATAAAACTGCCTTGGTGTATGGTCAGATGAATGAACCACCAGGGGCAAGAGCGAGAGTTGCTCTTTCTGGTCTTACTGTTGCAGAATATTTCAGAGATGAACAACATAAAGATGTTTTATTGTTTATTGATAATATTTTTCGTTTTACACAAGCTGGTAGTGAAGTTTCTTCATTACTTGGCCGTATTCCTGCTGCTGTTGGTTATCAGCCAACACTTGCAACAGAAATGGGTGGACTACAAGAGAGAATTACATCAACAAAAGATGGTTCAATTACTTCAGTTCAGGCTATTTATGTTCCTGCTGATGACTTAACGGATCCTGCTCCAGCTACAACATTTTCTCACCTTGATGCAACTGTTGTTTTATCAAGGCCAATTTCTGCACTTGGTATTTATCCTGCTGTTGATCCACTTGATTCAACAAGTAGAATTTTAGACCCAAGAGTAGTTGGTGAAGATCATTATCAGATTTCAAGAGATGTTCAGTTGATTCTTCAAAAATATAAAGATTTACAAGATATTATTGCTATCTTAGGTATGGATGAATTATCAGAAGAAGATAAATTAGTTGTTGCAAGAGCAAGAAAAATTCAAAGATTTTTCTCTCAGCCTTTCTTTGTTGCAGAGCAGTTTACTGGTATGGATGGTAAATATGTTAAGCTTGAAGATACCAAAAAAGGTTTTAGAGATATTTTAGATGGAAAATATGATTATCTTCCTGAAAAAGCATTTTTATATGTAGGGACAATAGATGAAGCTATTGCAAAAGGTGAAGAATTACTTCGTGATGCTAACAAATAGGGGGCATAATGAGTGATAATATAAAACTTTCAATTGTTACACCATTAGGAATGGTCTATGAAGGTGAAGCAAAAGAAGTTTATGCATCTGCAGCAAATGGTGAAATTGGCGTTTTACCAGGGCATGTTCCTTTTATTTCAACCACAGAACCAGGAATTGTTCATTTTTCTGATTTAGAAGGTAAAGAGCATTTCTTTGTTGCATCAATTGGCTTTATTCAGGTTGATGATAATAAAGTTGAAATTCTAGTTGAGGAAGCAAAATCTCCAGAAGACTTAGAGGCTTCATTTGTTGAATCTAAAATTACTGAGCTTAATTCATTTTTAGCAGGAAAAGGTTTAAGTGATGATGGCTATGAAAAATCTGCAAGAGAATTAAAATACTATACTAAAATGTTGGAAATCAAAAAATAATTTATATAAAATAAAAGCTACTCTAATTAGAAAATATAATACAAAACATTTGCAATTATTATTTTTATTAGATATAATAAATTTGTTATCTTTGAGGATTGTGGTGTTAGTTAATATTATAGACATTGTGCTAAAAAGGCATCGTTGTGGTGCAACGATAATCGCTGATATTGAAGAAATTACTTCAATATTGCCTTTTCACAGCACAGCACAGCACAGCACAGCACAGCACAGCACAGCACAGCACAGCACAGCACAGCACAGCACAGCACAGCACAGCACAGCACAGCACAGCACAGCACAGCACAGCACAGCACTTGGTAAATTTTTTCGGGTTGTAAATCAAGTAAAATTTAATGAAAATTTAGAGAAAGGGAATCGAAATAATCTAAGAAATATTCATTTTTTAGATTTTATTTTTAGTGATAATAGTTTATTTATTAGGAGAGAAAATGAGTAATCACTTTAGAAAAGAAAATTTTATGTTTCAAGAATTAAAAAATGAAATAAGTATAAGTACTACTAAGTTTATATTTTTAAGTATAGTAACAGTTGGAATCTATAATCTTTTGTGGGTATATCGAAATCACGAAATTATTAGTAAGAAGTTGAAATTAGAATTTATAGATGATAGAATTATTATGTTTACAACATTTCTATATACCATACAGCTTGCCCTTCCTGAAGGTTGTCATCATAAGGAAGCTTTTATGTTTGGAATAATTAATTTAATCTTGTCATTAATTATCTTAATTTTAAATGTAATAATATCTTTTAAAGCTAAAGCAATATTAGAGATTAGTGTGAATCAAAATTATAATATAAATTTAAAAATGAATGGATTTCTTACTTTTTTATTAGGCCTTGTTTATATAAATTATAAGATTAATAGTTTACCAAAGATTATTTCTAAAAATAAAGAAGAAAAAGAAAAAAAAGAAGAGAAGGATGATGAAGAAATTAAAGAAAAAAAAGATGATGATTCTGATAAATATAAAAGAATGATCATAAAATTTTATAAAAAAGGAATTTCAGTAAAAGAGTTATCTGAAGATTTTGATATGAGTGAAGAAGAAATAGAAAAGATAATAAAATAATTAATATGATGAATGAAAAAAATTGAATTTGGAATAACTAATTTTAATAAATTTAACTTATTAAAGAGGAGGAAAGATGAAAGGGATATTATTAACAATTACTTTAACGATGATGTTTTTTGTGTCATGTGGGATAGATTTAAATGGAAAAAGAGATCATATAGGAGAAAAGGGCTTTGATTGTTATTCTGATAGAAGTTGTAACAATCAGCTTATTTGTAATAAGTCTAATATTTGTGAAGAAGATGGTAATAATGATAATATAGGAAAAGAGGGGTATAGCTGTTTTTCTAATAATACTTGTAACAGTGGTTTGATTTGTGAGAATAATATATGTAAGCAAGAAAACAATGATGAACATATTGGAGAAGAAGGTTATGGTTGTTATGCAAACAATACCTGTAATAGTGATTTGATTTGTGAGAATAATATATGTAAGCAAGAAAATAATGATGAACATATTGGAGAAGAAGGTTATGATTGTTATGTAAACAATACATGTAATGAGGGGCTTATATGTAATGATTATAATATTTGTGAATTAGGAAGTAGTGAATTTGATATTTATAGCTTAAATCAAGAATTATATGTAGGAAAAACTACAATCTCCAATAATAATTGTAGATGGGATACTACAAACTTTTTTGGAGCTTATCATACTATCGATGAAACTATTAGAATGTTTTCAGAAATGAATATTTTTAATACTCCGACTTCTGATATTACTATTGATATGAAGGTTTGCTATGATTCATACTGTACTACAGGAGGATTTAATTTTGAATTGAATAAAGAAAATTATAGTGATTCTGAAATTATATTAACTTTAAAAGCATCTAATTCAACTGATATGAGAGATTATGATGTTACTCCAGATGAAGACCCATTTGATTGTCAATTACAAGAAGAAATTGAATATAAATTCACATATACGGATGAAATAAGTGGAAAACTTGATATTCATTATGATTTAGTTCATTCTGGACCAGAATGTCAAAAATTAAAGTTTCCTGAAGATTGTACCGCTGATGGATATTCAGTAATTGATGATAGTCACCAATATATTGAAGAATATGGGAAAGTTTGTAGTTATGATGATGACTGTAGTGATAACTTGATTTGTGGAAATGATGATACTTGTACAGATGAAGAAGGGTATAAAAAGAATTCTGTTGTAAAAACAACTCCATTAACTTTAAAATAGGATAAAATATGAAAAGAGTAGCAATAATAATATTTCTTTTATTTAGTATGGTTGCTTATAGTGGAGTATTAGGAGATTTTCAGAAAAAACAAAATGATGTAAATAATAGAAATAGAAAACATAAAAATAGGAAAAAGATTAGTATTATTTCATATCCATCTGGTGCTGATATTTATATTAATGGAAAACATCATAAAGAAAAAACTAATACAACTGTAAAGTTAACTGTTAATAAAAGATATAAGATTGAAATTAAAAAATATGGCTATACTACAAGTATTAAAAAATTTATATTTGATGGATATAAAAACCAAATTACATTTAATCTAAGTACAAATAATTCTTATGGTGGTTCTGGTTTTGGTAGTCATAAAAGAAAAGTTAATATCGTTTCATATCCATCTGGTGCTAATATTTATATTAATGGAGTTTATAGAGAAAGAACAAATTCAATCATAAAACTAGATCTTAATAGAAAATACAAAATTGAAGTTAAAAAGTATGGATATATTACAAGTGTAAAAGATGTTGTATTTAATAAATATAGTAGCAACAAACTTGTATTTAATTTGCAAGGTAAAAATAATAATACCGATGATAGTCTTTGCAATAAATGGAAAGTAAATCCTGATATAGATGCTTGTATTAGACTTCAAAAAAAATATTATAAAAAGGGTAAATACACATTATCTTACAAATATGGAAGAATTGCAGAGTCAAAGTTAATATATCAATGTAATGAGCATAATAATAATGCTTGTGCTAAACTTGGTATTGTTTGTGTTTTACTAAAAAAAGTGCAATAGTTAAGAAAGGTAAAGTATCGCATAAAAAAATACAAAAATAGTAAGCTCTCAAATGAGAGATAGTAAACTTCATAAATGCTTAATAGAAGAAATAAGTAAAATAAAATTCCCAGCACCAAAAGGTGGAGATGCAACTGTTATTTATCCTTTTAAATTTAAGCCTACACTGTAATAGTATTTTGTAAAAACCCAAGTCCCCAACAATCTAATAGCTAAAAAAACAATATTTAAACAGCTCGCTGGTTAAATATTCCATGTAAAATGAGCTTTGCTTGGTTGAAATGGTATAATCTCATAAAAACAGTTTTTTAGGCTTCATTTTTAGCAGGAAAAGGTTTAAGTGATGATGGCTATGAAAAATCTGCAAGAGAATTAAAATACTATACTAAAATGTTGGAAATCAAAAAATAATTTTTTTTAAAAAAAGCCCCAAATGAGTTAATTGATATTAATATTGCATCTGGTTATGGTAAAATAATTTTGTTTATTTTAATTTTAAATTTTCTTGAATTATCATAAATATAGGTTATAATATATATGGCAGTAGGAGGAAATATGAATAAAATTATACCTTATGGAATAAGTAATTTTGAAACTCTTGTAAATGAAAATTATAAAATTATTGATAAAACAAAGTATATAGAATATCTAGAAGGTTTAGGAGAAAAGTATATTTTCTTTCTTCGTCCAAGAGATTTGGTAAAAGTCTTTTTATTTCATCGTTGATGTATTATTATGATATTAATCATAAGGATAAATTTAATAAATTATTTAAAGATTTATATATTGGTAAAAATCCAACAAAACTAAAAAACAGTTATAATATTTTATTTTTTGAATTTAGTAGAATTGATACTAAGAATATTGAAGTTACCTATAATGAATTTCTAAAAAGAATAAAAGATAGTGTTAAAACTTATTGTAATTCTTATGACATATCTAAAAATATGTTAAAAAATATATTAAAAGAAACAACTCCACAAACAGTTATGACTACTTTTTTGGAATATGCAAAGGAAAAAAATCATAAAATTTATATTATGATAGACGAATATGACCATTTTGCTAATAAAATGATGGTTGATAATTTATCCTTATTTTAAAAAATGGTAGAAGACAATGGTTTTATGAGATTATTTTATGAAACTATTAAAACTGCAACTTTTGATAATGTTGTTGATAGATTATTTGTTACTGGAGTAACACCTATTACGCTTGATAGTATGACAAGTGGTTTTAATATTGGAAGCAACTTAACAACTTCACAGGCATTAAATGAAATACATGGTTTTAGAAAAGAAGAAATCTTTCAGTTGATTAATGATGAAATAAAAAACAAAGAAGAAGTTGTTGATTTTATGAAAAAACTTTATAATGGTTATTTATTTTCAAGTGAAGCAACTACAAGAGTTTATAACAGTGATATGGTTTTATATTTTTTAAAACACTATAATGTGTATCAAAAAGCTCCTAAAGAATTAATAGATATTAATATTGCCTCTGATTATGGTAAAATAAAGAGAATGTTTTTACTCGGGCATAGAGAAGAAAATTATGAGATTTTGCAAAAAATATTAGATAAAGGTGAAATTTCAGGAAATTTAACACCACAGTTTAGTTTTGAAAAAGATTTTGATTCAAATGATTTTTTATCTTTATTATTTTATATGGGAATGATTACCATTAAAAGCACCAGAGGTGATTTAATGAGATATCAAATTCCTAATTTTGTAATAAAAAGACTTTACTGGGAATTTTTTGCCAACTATTTAAAAGAAAGAAAAGATGTTAAATTTAAAACAATGGATATTCAAGATGCAATTATGGATCTTGCCTATGATAATAAACCTGATTTAATACTTACAGAGCTTGAAAAAGTGTTAAAAACACTTTCAAATAGAGATTATTTAAAATTTGATGAAAAATATATACAATTATTATTTATTACATTAATGAATCACTCAAAATTATATTATATTAAATCAGAAAATGAAGTAGAACAAAGATATCCAGATGTAATGCTTATGCACAGACCTCCTTTTTTTGACCCTAATCAATTTTTATTTGAATTCAAATACATGAAAAAAACAGATGATGATTCTGTATTAAAAAAATTGATAAAAGAAGAACAAATACAAGTAAAAGAATATAAAGAATTTAACGAAATCAAAGATTTAAAAATGTTAAAATCTTATTTAGTGGTTTTTAAAAAAGATAAAGTTGTTTATAAAGAAGAAATATTATAGTTTTTAATAATTTATTTAAAATAAAAGATTCTTGGAGAAGATGGATTATCAACATAAAAGCCAAACTGTATTGTAAATTCTTCTTTTCCTTTTAGTAATCCTTTGGGAACTATATTATATGGTTGTCCCTTTTCAAATGCCTGAATAGCTTCTTTATCTAAAAATGATAAACCAGAGCTTTTTTGAATTTTAATTTTATTTAAGTATCCCTTTTTATTAATTGTAATCAATAAAACAGTGTAGCGATCTTTTATTCCATATATCTTTCTGTATGGGTCATGTATTTGATATGCTTTTGCTGGGTCCCAGTTTTGAGACACTTTATTTTTTATTTTAATAAAATATCCTGTATATTCATAGGCAAGAGTATTTAATGATGTATAATCTGCTTCTTTTGTATCTTTTAAATAGTCATTTGATGCAGAGTTTAACATTTGAGAAAATTGCAAATCAGAAAGTTCAAGTTTAACTTCTTTCTCGGGTTTATTTTTTGTATTTTCTTTAATATTAGCTTTTTTATTTTTATCTATTTTTATATTTTTTTTATTTTCTACTTTTTTTTCTGGTTCTTTTTTTATATCTTTTTTCTTTTGTTTATTTTCTTTTGTTTTTTTAGGAATAGGAGTATCCTTTTTATCAACCTTCTTTTTTAATATCTTATTTTTTTTCTTTGCTTTTGTTTCTTTTTTGGTTTTACTATTATGTTTTGCAAGATATTTTGCCTTATCAGGTTCTTTTTCATTATCAGGTTTTGCAATATCAACTATTTGTTTGTTTCTTAAATCCTTTTTTTTCTTTTTTTCTTTTTTTACTATCTTCTTTTTTTTCTTTTTTAATTTTATTGAAAATCTTTTTGGTGGTTTTAATCTTTTTTTAATTGTTTTATTATTATCTGGTAGAAACATAAGTAATACGAGTGCATGTAAGAAAAGGCTTAATACTCCATATATAAAAAAATTGCTTTTAAGTAATTTATTTTTCTTCTTCACCATTACTTCTTATTTCTGCTGTAACAAGTTTCTTCTTAGCTTCTTCTTCATCTTTTTGTTTATATAATTCTTCATACATTAATTGTTTTTTTCTTAATAGAATTTTGATATCAGGATTCACTTCTTCTTCTATTATTGAATCATATAATAAAACCATTTCTTTATAAGGCTTTTTATGATTTGGATATGTTTCTATTATCTTTTCAAGTAGTTTTTTAGTGTCAGATGTGGGTTTTCCTGCTTTATATAGCTTAACTAAGTCCATTTCTGTTTCAAAATTAGTACCAAATCGTCTTTGTAGTTCTTTGTATTTTATTGAGGAACTAACATTTTGTGATTGCTCTTCTAATTTTGATAAATATGCATAAACTATAGGAGAGTATTTACTCATTTCAACTGCTTTCATAAAATAATCCTGAGCTTTAAAATATTGTTTTAAATTCCAGTAAATAATACCCATCTGTATGTAATTAAATGGTCTGTGAGCATCCATTTCAATAGCTTTATTAAAATAAACAACCGCTTCTGATTTATTGTCAAGTAAGTATGAAGCTAACCCTGCAAGAGTATACATTTCTGAATATTCAGGATATTCTCTCATTCCTTCTTTTGCAACTTTTAAAACTGTTTGTAAATGTTTTCCAGAATGAGCAACACTAAGCCACTTGGCATAAGCAATTTTTAGCTCTTTAGGCATTGGTCTTAGTGAATCAAATGTAAAATTCATAATATTTAAGGCTTTTATTAAATTCTTTTCTTGTTGAATTTTATCAAATGAACTATTTAGAAGTTCCTGAACGATTTTATATTTTCCTTGTTTCATTAAAATGTATGCTTTGAGTACAATATATTTTTCATTTTCTTCATCAACTAAAGCTTTTTCTATAAATTTTATAGAATTTTTATAATGTTCTTTTTTTATTTCTATTACTGAAATATTATAATATAATTCAGATAAGGACTGGGTATATAGATTTTTATTTTTTTCTGCTTCATAAAACATTTTTAAGGCATCATCAAAATAATAAATTCCTTTTACTGTAAAGATTAATCCTTGAATATATGACTTTATAAATTTATTCTTTTCTTTTTCATTTATTTTTATTAAAGTATCCATATTATTCGTTAAATGATAGTACATGACAAGGTATTTATAATAATCAAGAGTTTTAAAATTTGGATTATGTTTTAAAATATATTTTGCATCATCAAATTTTTTCTCCATGATGCTTTCTTTTAATTGTTTGTTATATAGTATTGGGTTTTTATATACAGTCATTTTATTTGAATTACAACTAGTGATTAGTGCCATTATTGCTAATATAAAGAATATTTTTTTGTACATATTACATCCATAAATAAAGTTTCGGATTATATCAGTATTTAACTGTTTAGTCCAATAATTTAAAAATAAGTTCCTTTAATTCATTGGGAGATTCAATAGGAACTGTATGTGAAACATTTTTAAATTGATAATATTTCGCATTTAAAAATCTTGCAAGTTTAATTAAACTTTCTCTTGAAGATAATTTATCATATTCTCCTCTTGCTATTATTACGGATTTAATATTTAAAGGTTTATCTAATTCAAAGCAGTTTTCTGTTAGTTCTCTAAATAGTTTTGCCATATATTGAGTATTTCCCTTTTCAATTGCCTGATATAAAGCTTCATGAATTTTTGATAAGTCATTTACTGTAATTCTGCTTCCGTTCTTAGATAGAATTCTTGCTATTTTTTGTGGAAGTTTATTTTTAGTAGATAAAGCTATATTTATAAGTTTATCCATTTTACCTACTGCTGATATCCATGCTGGAAGCCCACAGTATGGTGTTCCAATTACCATAAGTTTATCTATCTTTAAATTATATTCTTTTAATAGTTTAAGTGCAATTAACCCACCCATTGAATGAGAAATGATTCCATATAAATTCCAGTTTTCATGTTGGATTAACTCATATAATGTTTTTGTTAATAGATAAATTAAATTGCCACTATATTTAGGAGCACCACTATTACCATGTCCAAGGAGGTCAATCGTAATTACTTGGTAATGAAGAGTTAAATCATTAGTTATTTTATCCCATACTGCAGAAGAGTGGCTCCAGCCATGTATGAGAAGTATCTGTTTCTTTTTATTGCTTCCTTTAATATTAAAATACATTTTATTGTTCATTATTTTAACTCCTTCTATAATAACTATTATATAATACACAAAAAAATAAAAATAAAAATATAAAATTGACTTTTTTTTATTTTATAGGTATTTTTCATAAGATAAGCATGGCTTGAATATTATTTTAATATGTGAGCCCAATGTCTTAGTTTTTTATTTTATGGAGGAAGTATGAAGAAAATTTTAATGTTGTTGCTTGCAATGAGCACAATTTGGTTTGTAAGTTGTGGAGATACTGATGATGCTACTGAGTGTACCAATACTTGTAAAGAAGCAGATTCTGGTACAACACAATGTACAACAGATAAAAAGGCATTTGAAACATGTACAAGACAGCCAAGTGGATGTTATGAATGGGTTAAAACAGAGTGTACAGGAAGTGAAGTTTGTGTGGAAGACCCACTTGCTGCATGTGGTGTTGAGGGTGATAATAATGTAACAGATTGTTCTGCTGATGCAAATGCATGTACGGGCAATACAAATGGTTTAACAGAATGTAAAGAGGGCGTTTGTAGTGCTCCTGCTGATAACAATGTAACAGATTGTTCTTCAGATGCAAATGTATGTACTGGTAATACAAATGGTTTAACAGTGTGTAAAGAAGGTGTTTGTAGTACTCCTGATGATAACAATGTAACTGATTGTTCTTCAGATGCTGACTGTGAAGATAATACTGATGGTAATACTGTTTGTAAAGATGATGATTTATGTGGAGCACCATCTGATGAAGTAAGCTGTACAAGTGATGCAGATTGTGTGAATGCACCAAATGGCCCTGTTTGTAAAGGTGATGGATATTGTGGAGCAGCGAGTGGAGCTGTAGCATGTACATCAGATGGTTGTGAGCCTGATGAAAGTGGTACTACACAGTGTAGTGCAGTCTTTGTTGATATTGTTCAAACATGTACATTACAAACAACTTTAAATTGCTATAAGTGGGAAGATACTACTGATTGTTCTGGCCAGTCTATGACTTGTGTTGATAATGGTACTGTTCCTGCAGCATGTGGTGTTGATGTTAAATAAAAACTAATCTATAAAATCTTATAAAATCTAAATAATTAAAATAAGTAAAATTTTACCTTATATGTTGACTTATATTAAAAGATATGTATATTAATTATAAATAAGGGATTATTTACCTTATTTGTTTAGAGGTTTTATGATTAGGATTGATAAGAAGCTGGAACATGCACTAATAGTACTGAATCATTTGTCAAAATCCAGTCAGGATAAATTATATACAGCCAAAGAGTTAGCTCTTCTTTATGATATTGCTTTTGATTCTGTTTCAAGGGTGATGCAAAGAATGGCAAGCAAAGAGTTTTTGGTGTCAATACAGGGGCCAAGTGGTGGGTATAAGCTTTCTGATGAACTGGAAAACAGAAATTTACTGGAATTATTAAATGCAATAAGTAAAAAGCCAATTAAAATAGCAAAATGTATTGATGGTGATTGTGAAAAAAGAGATATTTGTAATATTTTAGATCCAGTTGAAAATCTTAATAGTAAATTAACAGAATTATATAATTCAATAAGTTTAGGTGAATTATTATATTTAAAGGTATAAAATGACTGAAAAGAATAAAGAAGATTTATCAGAACAAGAAGAAGGATTTCTTGCAGAAAAATATAAATATGGTTTTGTAACTAATATTGATGCAGAGCAATTACCAAAAGGTATTGACGAAAGTATAGTAAGGGCTATTTCCAAAAAGAAAAATGAGCCATTATGGATGCTTGAATTCAGGCTCAAATCTTATAAGCAATGGCTTAAAATGATTGAGCCACACTGGGCTGATTTTGACTATCCTGAAATAAATTACAATGATATTATTTATTATTCAGCTCCTAAAAAACAAACAGATACAAAAAAATCACTTGATGAAGTTGACCCTGAATTACTGGAAACATTTGCAAAATTAGGGATTCCATTAGATGAACAAAAAAGATTGAGTAATGTTGCTGTTGATGCAGTATTTGATTCTGTATCTGTAAAAACTACTCATCAGGATGTTCTATCTGAAAGAGGGATAATATTTTGTTCTATTTCAGAAGCTATTCAGGAATATCCTGAACTTGTTAAAAAATATATGTCTTCTGTTGTTCCAAGTAGTGATAATTTTTTTGCAGCGTTAAATGGAGCTGTTTTTACTGATGGCTCATTTGTTTATATTCCAAAAGGAGTTAAGTCACCAATGGATTTATCAACCTATTTTAGAATTAATGCTGCTAATACAGGTCAATTTGAAAGAACTCTAATAATTGCAGATGAGGGTGCTTATGTAAGCTATTTAGAGGGTTGTACTGCTCCGCAAAGAGATGAAAATCAACTTCATGCAGCTATTGTTGAAATTATTGCAGAAAAAGATGCTGAAGTTAAGTATTCAACTGTACAAAACTGGTATGCAGGTGATGAAAATGGTGTAGGTGGAATATATAATTTTGTTACTAAGAGAGGGATTTGTAAGGGAGATAATTCAAAAATATCATGGACACAAGTAGAGGCAGGAAGTGCATTAACATGGAAGTATCCTTCTGTTATTTTAAAGGGTGATAATTCTGTGGGAGAATTTTATTCAGTTGCTTTAACTAATAATCATATGAAAGCTGATACGGGTACTAAAATGATTCATATTGGTAAAAATACAAGGTCTAAAATTATTTCAAAAGGTATTTCTGCAGAGCAATCAACAAATACTTACAGAGGGCTTGTAAAAGTAATGAAAAGTGCTGAAAATGCAAGAAATTATTCACAATGTGATTCTATGTTGGTTGGAGATAAGTGTTATGCTAATACTTTTCCTACTCTTGAAGTTAAAAATAAAACTGCAACAATAGAACATGAAGCAACAACTTCAAAAATTAATGCAGAACAAATTTTTTATTTACAATCAAGAGGGATTGGAATGGAAGAAGCAATTTCCTTGATAATAAATGGGTTTGCAAAAGAGGTTTTTAATGAATTACCACTTGAGTTTTCAGAGGAAGCTGTAAGATTACTGGAAATGAAGTTAGAGAATAGTGTGGGGTAGGATATGCTGCAGAAGAGCATGGCTGTGCTCCTCTGTGATTTATTGGTATCGTAGCATTGCTACATCGCCCTAATATAGAATTAAAGGAGAGGAAATGTTAGAAGTAAAAGATTTACATATTGAAGTAGAAGGGAATGAAATCCTAAAAGGAATTAATTTAAATATAAAAAGAGGTGAAGTTCATGTAATTATGGGGCCAAATGGTGCAGGGAAGTCAACTTTATCAAAAGTTATTGCAGGTGACCCTTCCTATAATGTGACAAAAGGAGAGATTTTATATAATATTAATTTTAGAAATAAAAATCTTCTTGAAATGGAGCCAGATATCAGAGCCAAAGAGGGTATTTTTTTGGGATTTCAGTATCCAGTTGAAATACCAGGGGTTAATAATGCTGAATTTTTAAGGCTTGCCTTTAATGAAGTTTGTAAATATCAAAATGTAGAGGAATTATCTCAAGATGATTTTTCTGCATTATTAAAAACTAAAATGGACTTACTTGGGATAAAAGGAAAATTTATTGACCGGGAATTAAATGTTGATTTTTCTGGTGGAGAAAAGAAAAGAAATGAAATTCTTCAAATGGCTGTTTTAAATCCTAAGCTTGCATTACTTGACGAAACTGATAGTGGGCTTGATGTTGATGCTTTAAAGGTTGTTGGAGAAGGAATTACAAAATTAAAGCATAAGGACATGTCTATTTTGCTTGTAACGCATTATCAAAGATTACTTGATTATATTATTCCTGATTTTGTTCATGTTTTATATAATGGAAAAATTATTAAAACAGGGGATAAAGAGCTTGCAAAAGAAATCGAAAGCAAGGGCTTTGATTGGATAACCGGGGGCAAATAATGAGACCAGAATTTTTCTTTTCCAATTATTTTAGAAAGCTTAAACCTGATGGAATCCAGGATTATAGAAATAAAGCTATAAAAGAAATTACAAAATATGAATGGCCAAAATTTAAAAAGAGTGAATTTTGGAAATATACGAATCCAAATGGATTTTTTGATGGTATTGATGCCTCCGTAGAAGCACATGGCGATGTAGAGGCACATGACCGTGTGCCTCTACAAGCCGTGGATATTGATAAATATTTAATTGAAGATGCAATTAATATTTTGGATACCGAAGATGGCTTCTTAATAAGAGATGCAATGCCACAAGGTGTTTCTATTATTGATATAAAAGAATATATAAATGAAAATGAAATTATAGAGAAGAACGGCCGTTCTTCTCTACAATTTCATTTTCGAAACCTTTTATTATTAAATAAATCTTTTCTTAATTCTGGATTTCATTTAAAAATTGAAGATAATAAAAATATCAGTATTCCTATTCAAATTATTTATACCAAAGGAAGTGAGCATATTTTTAGAAAAAATATTATAGAAATAGGTAAATTTTCTAAGGCCACTGTAATAGAAACATATATTTCAGAAAATGATAATGATTTGTTTTTTAATATTGATACTCAAGTTAATGTTTCTGAAAGTGCTAATTTAAAGCATTACAAATTGGAGTTAAGTAATTCACATGATAGAATATTTAATAATGTAAATATAAATATAAATAAAGATGCATTATACAACAACTTCTATTTTACAAATGGAGGAAATAAAATAAAAAATAATATAGTTACTAATCTAGCTGATGAGGGTGCTCAAACAGAATTAAATGGTTTATATCTGTTGAAAAATCAAAATTATGTGGATAATAGTACAATAATAAATCACATAAAACCAAATACTAAAAGCGAACAACTCTATAAAGGTTTGTTAAACGATAAAAGTATGGCTGTATTTGATGGTTTAGTTGAAATATTTAAAAATGCAAAATTAAGTGATAGTAGCCAGCTTAATCAAAATATGCTTTTAAGTGAAACTGCTACAATAAATTCAATGCCACAACTTGTTATTGGTAATGATGATGTAAAATGTTCACATGGTTCAACAAGTGGTCAGATGGATAAAAATCAGCTTTTTTATTTACAATCGAGAGGAATGTCTAAGAAAGAAGCCAGTAAGTTATTAAGCAGGGCATTTATTAATGAAATTTTACTCAAAATAGAAGATTATGAAACAAAAACATTTTTAACAAATTTTATAAATGAATCTTTTTGGGGTTAATATGTTTGATGTAGCAAAAATAAGAAAAGATTTTCCTTTTTTACAGAAAACTAACACTATTTATTTTGATAATGGTGCAACGGCTTTAAAGCCTAAATCTGTTATTGATGAAATTACTTATCATTATAATTATGAGTCGGTAAATGTTAACAGGGGGGTTTATAGATTAAGCCAAATTGCTACTGAAAAATTTGACGAAACAAGAAATACAGTGAAAGATTTTATTAATGCTAAATATAAAGAAGAAATTATTTTTACAAAAGGAACTACTGATAGTATTAATTTATTAGCTCTCTCCCTTGGTGAATTATTGAATAAAGGTGACGAAGTTATAATATCAGAAATGGAGCATCATGCGAATTTTGTTCCTTGGCAAATGCTTAGAGACAGAAAGGGTATTGTTTTAAAGATGATACCAATTGATAAAAATGGTGAATTAATATATGAAGAATATTTAAAATTATTAACAAGTAAAACGAAATTAGTTTCTGTAACATGGGTTAGTAACTTACTTGGAACAATTAATAATATTGAGCAAATTATAAAAGATGCTCATAACATTGGTGCATTAGTAAGTATAGATGGAGCTCAGGCAGTACCTCATTTAAAAATTGATGTTGAAAAGCTTGATATTGATTTTCTATCTTTTTCTGCACATAAAATGTATGGGCCAACTGGTGTTGGTGTTTTATATGGTAAAAAAGAATTGCTTGAAAAAATGCCTCCTGTTTTTGGTGGTGGAGATATGATTAATGTTGTTACACTTGAAAAGACAACCTATAATGATTTACCGCATAAATTTGAAGCAGGAACTCCAAATATTGCAGATGTAATAGCGTTTAAAAGAGCAATAGAGTATATGAATGCTATTGGAATTGATAGTATTGCTAATTATGAGCATGAATTACTTGAATATGCCGTAAAGAAGTTATCTGTTTTTGATAATTTTACAATAATAGGAACAAGTAAAAATAAAAGTGAAACAATTTCTTTTACAATTAAGGGTGTTCATCCACAAGATATAGGAATGTTACTTGATGAAAAGAATATTGCAGTACGAACAGGGCATCATTGTGCACAGCC
>Ga0256827_10000178_pt1 | contig 36386 bp, 19 predicted proteins | sample CV84metaG_FD_185977 | JGI IMG/M metagenome (GOLD analysis project Ga0256827, IMG submission 185977) | Hydrothermal vent microbial communities from East Pacific Rise, Pacific Ocean - CV84 | ecosystem: Environmental > Aquatic > Marine > Hydrothermal vents | place: Pacific Ocean: East Pacific Rise... | reverse complement strand
ATTATTAAGTTAGTAACGTCAAGAATTTGAGAAAAAACAATAAATTTGTAAAAACATTTAAACAAAAAACAAAATGAAAAAAACTCTACTTACTTTAGTTTTGGCATTAACTATGTTTATTAGTTATGGTCAACAAGTTATTAATTTAACTCCTTCTGATGATATTCAGTCCACGATTGATAACCTATCATTTACTCAACCTGTTATTATTAATTTGGCTCCGGGTACGTATAATGAATCTTTATTTATTACAGAATTACCTACAACACCAGTAAATACATTGACAATTCAATCAACAGATATAAATAATAAGGCAATTATAACAGATGCAGCAAATAATGTAATAAATATTGGAATAGGTTATTTAAATTTAAAAAACTTAAAAATTGTTGGAGATGCTGAGTCTGCAATTAGTATAAGTGATAGTCCGTTAGATAATATTAACGAATTAGTAATTGATTCTTGTGTTATTGAAGCTAATAATAAACCCGCAATTTCATTAGAGGTTCAAACATCATCTCAATATGTCTATGATAATATTTATATAACAAATAATGAAATAAATGGAGGTACAAAAGGTGTATATATAAATGTATATGACGATGTTGCTTCTAATTTATATATAGAAAATAATAATATTCATAATCAGAAGTTTATTTCTATATATTTAGAGGGAATAAAGAATATCAATGTTAATAAAAATTATATTGAAATGCCAACTAATAATAATGCTGATTATGAAGGTACTTGTGGAATATTTTTGTCGGGTATTTCAAATAGTATAGATACAATCAGTTATGTTGCGTCAAATGTTATCAAGAGCTTAAATGTAGATAGTGTTGATTATAAAGGTGTAAGTTTGAATAATAGTAGTGTAGATTCTATATTTATAATAAATAATTATATAAACATTACTAACACAAACCGAATAGTACATGGAATTGAATCATCTATGAGTAATGGACGAATTTATCATAATACAGTAAATCTATTGGGAGATAATGGAACAGCATTTTATTTAGCATATAGCTCAGGAGAGAGTCCTGAAATAATGAATAATATTTTTTCTGCAGAGAACGCTGCTATGTTTTTTGAATATGAGACTCCAATTGTTAGTGATTATAATAACTATTTCGCAGGGGATAGCTTACCTTTTACAGATGGTTCTAATAGATATACATTAGCTCAATGGCAAGCGAGTAATACAACTATTGACCAAAACTCAATAGTTGAGGATCCTAGTTTTATAGGAGAACTAAGATTTTCTAATATGGCATTAAATGATGTTGCTCCGTTTATATCTGAAGTTCCAACAGATATAAATGGAATAGCACGTAATCAACCAATGTGCGATATGGGAGCAATGGAACTCATGTTTATTGATTTAGGTGTTGACCAAGAACTTTGTGTAGGTGATACATTAACGTTAACATCTGCAACAGCATATTCTTATGTTTGGAATACCGGAGAAACAACACAAAGCATTCAGGTTACACAATTGGGAACTTATGCTGTAACTGTACAAGAATCAGAATTTGGTCCAATAGCTTCAGATTCTGTAGAAGTAACTCAAGCACCAAATTCTGTAATAACGGGTACAGCATTTTATTTAGGAGGCGATTTCAATTCAAATGATGTGAAAATAGAGTTATATGTACAACATCAAGAGAATGCTTTTTATATTGAAAAAATTGCAAATGATTATACAACTTCAACAGGTACGTTTATGTTTACCGATGTTGAGCCTAACTATTATACACTAAGGGGTATAATACAAAATTCTGATTATGAAGGAGTAGTTACATCGTATTATGGAAATACTGTAAATTGGGAAGAAGCAACATATTTTAATATTGGTTGTGGCGATACATTAAATTATGATTTTATGATGTATGAAGTACCTAGTTTATCTGGCAGTTGCACTTTTAGAGGAAGAATAACATATTCTAGTTCTAATAAGTCAACCAATTTAACAGGAGAACCGGTAACAGGTGCTGAAATATATATTGCTCAAGACCCAAATACAGAGCCTATTGCTAATGCTGTTAGCGACCCTCAAGGAGATTGGGAAGTTGGTGAAGTTGATGAGGGGACGGGTTATAATATTAAAGTAGATATTCCAGGTTTAAATTTAATTTCAACTTATACAGGTTTGAATATAGCTTCTGGCGATACTGTTCAAAATAATTATAATTTTGTTGTTGATACAACATCAGGAGGTGGAATTTCAGTAGATACAGCAACAGCCATATTTATTGTTAATAACGAACAAGTAGAATTGGATATTTTTCCAAATCCTACAACAAACTATATTAGTATAAATACAAATCTTGTCAGTCCTACAAATATTGAGTTTACTATTTCTGATATTTCAGGAAAGGCTATTTATAAATCAAAGAAAGAAAATAGTTTTGTAGGTGAATATAATCGAGTTGTCGATGTAAGTAGTTTGGAAGCAGGTGTTTATGTTCTTAATTTAAGAATGGGAGATACATTCTATATAAAGAAAATAATAAAAGATTAGAATATATTTTACAAATAAAAATGAGTTTATTGAAATTTCAATAAACTCATTTTTATTTGTAAAGTTTAAAAGTATTAATATGTCATATTAAAATACAATATTTAAATATTTATAACACCTTCTGCAGCTTCAATATCACCTGCTAAATCTAGTATACTTGTTGTACTAAAAATTTTATATACTTCGTCTCTAATATGAGAGTATTTACTGTGTAATGGGCAAGGCGTATTTATAGGGTCGTCTGTACATGATTGAACACCTATTAAACAATCTGTAAAATAATCGGTTCCATCAATAACTTCATAAATAGTCATTATGGTAATTTCAGTTGAATTTTTACCTAAACCAAACCCACCGTTTGGTCCTTTAGTTGACGATAATATTTTATGTTTAGCTAATGTTTGTAATATTTTACCTAAAAAAGGTGCTGGAATGTTTAAATTATCTGAAATTTTTTTTAATCCAACTTTTTCGTTTTCTTTTGAATTTAAAGCTATATAAATTGTAGCTCTAAGTGCATATTTACATGTGTTTGATAACATATTGTTAGTTTTTATTAGTCCATTGTTTACTAAATGATTGTTTTGCAAATTTGGGTAAACTTCGTTCTTTACCCCAAAGAGAACTTCCAAAACCAAAAGCTATATTTTTTATATCTCCATTTATAATATCCATTTTACTACGTTTTAATAATGTATTTTTATATATTTTCATACCTTGTTTCCATATTGTTTTATCATAACCTTTTTTTATTGCATCTCTTCTATTTATTAGTAGTAAATTATGTAAATCAATTTTAGTTGGACATACTTCTGTACACTTGCCACAAACAGTACAAGCAAAACTTAAATGTTTAAGCTCTTCAAAACCATTGTATCTTGGGCTTATTACAGAGCCAATAGGACCACTGTATGTAGTGTCGTATGTATACCCTCCAATATTTTTATAAATAGGGCAGTTGTTTAGACATGCTCCGCATCTAATACATTTTAAAGAGGTGTAGAGTTCTGTATTATATAAGTTAGATCTGCCATTATCTAGTAAAATTACATACATTTTTTCAGGTCCTGTTTCTTCGCCTTCTTTTTTTGGGCCGCTTATAATTGAATTATATGCTGTAATTTTTTGTCCAGTACCATGAGTTGATAAAGTAGACCAAATGTAATGTAAATCTTTAATCGAAGGGATAATTTTTTCTATACCAACAACAGCAATATGTATTTTGGGCATTGACATTGAGAGTAATGCATTACCTTCGTTTTCGGTTAGGGCAATGGAGCCTGTATCTGCAATTAAAAAATTACCTCCTGAAATTCCAACTTCAGCATTTAAAAATTTTTCTCTAAGCTTTTGTCTAACAAATTCGGTATTTTCTTCAGGGGTACTATTAATTGGAGTTCCAAACTTTTCATTAAAAAGTTTTGCTACATCTTCTTTTGATTTGTGCATTGCGGGTGTAACAATATGATATGGCTTTTCACCAGCTACTTGTACAATAAATTCACCCAAGTCAGTTTCAACTACCTCAACACCATGTTTTTCAAGTGCTGGGTTTATTTCAATTTCTTCGGTTGTCATTGATTTGCTTTTAACAACCAAATTTGCTTTATTTGACTTTACTATTTTTAGTACTTCGTCAATGGCATCGCTACCATTTTTTGCCCATATAACCTCACCTCCGTTAGCTGTAAAGTTTTCTTCGAATTGTTGCAGATATTTTCCTAAATTATTAATTGCATCGAGCTTTATTTCGCTCACTTTCTTTTTTGCCAATTCAACATCAGAAAAAGACTCCATACCCTTATTAAAAGCACTATAATATTTACCCATATTAAACTTAATAGTTTTTCTATGGTTTAAATCAAATGAAATTTTTTCTGATTTTTTTATAAATATTTTTTCGGCTTTACTCATTTATTTTACAGGGATTTTATCAATTCTTTTTTGATGACGACCTCCTTCAAATTTAGCATCTAAAAATGCTGTAACAATTGCTTTAGCTTCATCAATAGAAACAAAACGTGCAGGAATAGCACAAATGTTTGCATTGTTATGTTGTTTTGCTAAACTAGCTAGTTCAGGAATCCAGCACAAAGCAGAACGGATACCCTGGTGTTTATTTGCTACCATATTTATTCCGTTACCACTTCCGCATAATGAAATGCCTAAATCATTTTTACCACTTTCAACAGACTCAGCCATTGGATGAGCAAAGTCAGGATAATCAGAACTTTCTGCCGAGTAAGTTCCAAAATCTTGAACTTTATATCCCTTGTTTTCTAACCACTTCTTTAATTCTTCTTTTGTTTCGTAACCAGCGTGGTCACAAGCAATTGCTAAACTTTCTTTTGCCATTATTATTCAATTAATTGTATGTACAAATTTATCTCTTTTTTTCTTTTTAACAGATAAAAATTGAATTATTTATTATAAAAAAAGCCTCAATTTATATCGAGGCCAATTATGGTATTTGTTTTTTAACTATTTATTCTACAGTAACTGATTTTGCAAGGTTTCGTGGTTGGTCAACATCGCAACCTCGTAAAACTGCAATATAATACGATAACATTTGTAATGGTATTACTGTTAATAAAGGTGACAGTTCTTCGCTTACTTCAGGTATTTCTAATGTGTAATCGGCAATATCTTTAAGTATTGTATCGCCTTCTGTTACAATTGCAATAACAATTCCTTTTCTAGCTTTAACTTCTTGAATATTAGAAACAATTTTTTCGTAAGATTTGTCGTGTGTAGCAATAACTACAACTGGCATATTTTCATCAATAAGAGCAATAGGTCCGTGTTTCATTTCTGCTGCAGGATAACCTTCTGCATGTATATATGATATTTCTTTTAGTTTAAGTGCACCTTCTAATGCAACAGGAAATTGGAATCCTCTACCTAGGTATAGGAAGTTTTCCGAATTTTTGTATTTTTCCGAAATGTGTTTAAACATTTCGTTATACATTAATATTTTTTCAATTTTATCAGGAATTAATGTTAAATCTTCAATAAGTTCAATATATTTTTCTTGCGAGATGCTTTTTCGTTTTTCGCCTAAAATAATGGCCATCATTGTAAGTACTGTTACCTGGGCTGTGAAAGCTTTTGTCGATGCTACACCAATTTCAGGCCCTGCGTGAGTATATACACCGCCATCGGTTTCTCTAGGTATGCTTGAGCCTACAACATTACAAATTCCAACAACGGTTGCTCCGTTTTCTTTAGCTAATTTAATTGCGGCTAGTGTGTCTGCGGTTTCTCCACTTTGGCTTATTGCTATAACAACATCGTCTTTATAAATTACAGGGTTTCGGTATCTGAATTCTGATGCATATTCTACTTCAACAGGAATACGTGCCAGTTCTTCAAATAAATATTCGCCAACTAATCCTGCATGCCATGATGTACCACAACCAATTATAATAATACGTTTTGCTGATATTAATTTATCAGTAACATTATATAATCCTCCTAATTGTAGTGATTTTTTATCGAAAGCAACTCTGCCTCTAAAAGTATCGTTAATTGAACGTGGTTGTTCAAAAATTTCTTTAAGCATAAAATGGTCGTAACCACCTTTTTCTATTTCGCCAATATCTAAATCTAATTTCTGAATTTTAGGTTTTAATTTATCGTTATTTATTGTCATTAACGAGAGGCTGTCTTTTGTAACTACAGCCATATCATTGTCATTTAGGTAAATAACACTATCTGTATATTCAATTATCGGACTAGCGTCAGATGCGAAAAAATATTCGCCTCTACCAACACCTATTACTAAAGGACTTCCTTTACGGGCTGCAACTAGTTGATTGTTTTCTGATTTACAAGCTACTAAAATTCCAAAGGCACCAATAACTTTTGTAAGTGCTAGTCTAACAGCTACTTCAGCTGATACTTTTCCTTTTATGTATATGTATTCTATAAGATTTGCTAATACTTCAGTATCTGTATCACTTTTAAATTTATAGCCTCTGTTTTCTAATCGAGATTTAAGGCGAGCATAGTTTTCAATTATTCCATTATGAATTACAACAAAATGCTCGTTCATAGAAACATGGGGGTGAGCATTAACATCGTTTGGCTCGCCGTGAGTTGCCCAACGTGTGTGTCCCATTCCTATATTTCCTGAAATATTTTTTCCTTTACAAAAGTTTTCTAAATCACTAACTTTTCCTTTTGTTTTATATGTTCTTGTATCGCCATTAATTAATGCTATACCGGCAGAATCGTAACCTCTGTATTCTAAACGTTGAAGTCCTTTTATTAAAATTGGGTAAGCATCTTTTTGTCCTATGTATCCAACTATTCCGCACATAATGTTTTTTCTTTTAAATACTTATAATTAGTTGTTTAATATTTTGTATATGTTAACTTCAATTCAATACTTTTATTGTCGAAATTGTTAATTAATTTTACTTTACTTGCATTTGTTGTAGGGTTAGCAGGGTAAATATATACGCCTGTTTTTGTTTCTATACCATCAATAATACTTTTTATATGGCTAGTTATTACAAATGAATATTCTGTTTTATCGTTGTTTAAGTAACCTGTTTTTACAAGAGTATTTGTTGAACTTTCATCAATTATTTCAATAAAAAGTTTTTGAGGGGAGCCGTAAGTAATGTCATTTTCGTTTGGAATGACTAATTCGGCTTTATTTATTACAATTTTACCTGAATCAGCAAATGTTTTAACAAATGAAAGGTCTAATTTGCCCATAGCTCCAGACATTCCTTGTGCATAAACATAATTTGTAGTGTCGTTAAATTCAATGTTTCCATAAGTGTGATGAAACATATTTATTTCTGCACAATAATTATTTATTACTAAATCGAAATCTTGTGCGGTTTCGCTACCGTTTTTTGTTTCGGTATAGTAAACTTTAATATATGAATTTGCTGATTTGTAATCGATATACAATATAGAACCACCGTTGATAATTGAGTCTGTTTTTATATATAATCCTTTAATTACTTTAACAAAGTCGTCGTTTGTTGAGAAATTATTTGTTTTATATGCATCAATTATTTGTTGTCCATAATTTTTATTTAATGAAAATTCAATTATTTTGTCGTTTGTATTTGGAGTGAAAGTTGTGTCGCAAATACTATTCTCATTAATTATAGAAGATGCTTCAAAATTGGTATAGTATGTTGAATCGAAATAAATTGTTTGGTTTAATTCGTAAATGTTAAATCTAAATTCTGTATTTCCCTCTCCATAATATTTTTCATCGTTTAAAGATAGAAATAGTTTTACGGAATCTACAATAAGTGTATCTGCAAAATCAATACTAAGAGACGAAGCTCTTACTTGTGTGATGAATTCTGCTGTAGTAAGACCAAAGTTATCATCAAGTGTATAACTTCCAAGTAGGGCTATGTCTCTATTATTAGAAACAAAACGTTTTCCTTTTACAGTAACTGCATTATTGTTATTAAATTTAAAATATTTAACTGCAAATTTATCACCATCAGGTAATATATCGTTACCAATAACCGATACTGTATCTTTTTTGCATGCGGAAAAAGCAATTAATACAATTAATAAAAATAAGCTTGTTTTGAAATTCACAATATTAGCTTTTTTATTTAAGAAGTTCATCGTAGAAATTAGAATACTCATTTACAAATGTCTCTTCCTCTTGGTTTTCTAATAGAGGTTTGTTTAAACTTTTTGCGTATTCGTAAATCTTTGGATTTATGTTTTTTGTTCCAATAATAATTCCATCACATTGATTTAATGCCATTTTTGAAATATTATGGAAGTCTGGTTTGTCAAGCATTTCAACATCTTCTTTTTCAACACCTTCTAAATGAAGTTTTTCTCTAAATTTAGTATCAAGAGAACTGTTAAAATCGTTATCGTATAATGAATAAACAATTTTAGAATCTTGAAAAAGAGGGTCTTCTTTGAATGCTTTTTTTAGATATAAAGGTATGAGACTAGTGAACCAACCATGACAATGAATAATATCGGGTGCCCATCGAAGTTTTTTTACTGTTTCTAAAACACCACGAGCAAAGAAAATCATTCGCTCATCGTTATCTTTAAAAAACTTATTGTTTTCATCATGAAAAATAGCTTTTCTATGAAAATAGTCTTCGTTATCAATAAAATATACTTGCATACGTGCTTGTTGTAACGATGCAACTTTAATTATTAATGGATGGTCAGCATCGTTAATAATTAGGTTCATACCTGATAGACGAATTACTTCGTGTAACTGGTGACGACGTTCGTTTATCTTACCAAAACGAGGCATAAAAGTTCTAATCTCTTTTCCTAATTCTTGAATACCTTGTGGTAAGTATCTGCTAATATTAGAAATCTCCGTTTCTGGTAGATAGGGTGTTATTTCTTGTGAAATAAAAAGTACTTTTGCATTACTCATTCTAAAAATTGAATAAATTATAAGTTACAAAAGTAATAAAATTAACTATAATACTCAACTTTATTGGCAATTTCTTAATTTACAATGGTAAAAACTCGTCCATTTCGCCAAGTATCTACAGCTTGATACCACGAAGTTTTATAATTAACTGAACGTGTTAATGTATAATCGTTTGTGAAAATTGATTTTGTGTTTCGTTCAAAAAGAAAAATAAGACCGGCATTTGTTTGATTTTCGCCGTAAATCCATTTTTCTAATTTGTCTGATTTATAGACAATTGTAGGGTCTCCGTAAATCATGTAAATCATGCCTTTGTCGGTTTTCCAACCAGGCTTGTATGATGTGAAATATGTGTTTGCTAGTTTTTGTCTTGTGTAATATATTCTAATTAATTCTTTTGCTCGAGCAATATTTCCTGTGCGATTTAACCAAAATTTATCAATAGCAATTTTTCGGTTGGGTTCTTTTAAAAGTTTTTTGTATTCGTTTGTTGATGTTAAATATCGAACGGGTGCTAACATTTCAGTAGGGGTAGCAGATTTTGGAAAGTTTTTGGAAAAAACGTTTAATATAGCACCGTACATTCTGTTTGTGTCTGTTCTTAAAAAATATAATCCTTCTTTTGTAAATTCTATAGTATCAGTTAATAGCCAAGTTGAATCAGGTTTTTCTAATTTAAATTTTGATTTATTTGTTGAAAAAGGCGATAGTGCGGGTTTAAATTTTGTATCAAAATAGCTTATAAATACTTTTTTGTTTTTATGAATATCTGATGATATTTTATATTTCTTATTTAAGTTTACCCAGTTATTATAAACTAATTGGTTGTTTTTTATATCGGTAATTTTATAGTTTTCTGATGAATACCAATGTTTATTTATGAATAAATAATTTGTTTCTTTTCGTTCGCGATTAATATCGGTTAAATATATTATTGATGAGTATGTTGAATCTGCTTTTAATTTTATTGGAATTGTTAGTTCTATAGTGTCTTTTGTAAGTGCATATTTGAAATTGAATTTAACAGTAGCACTATCGGCAATAACTTTAGATTTGAAAGAGTTGTATATTTTATATTTTATCTTAATATTACCATATTTTGATTTGTTAACTGGCGATTTTATAAAAAAAATATCGTTTTTTGGTATTTTAATGTTAAGCTCAGATTTATCTTTATTTATATGATAAACAGAATATTCCGGATGTAAAGTAACAGCGTTAGGGTTATACAAAAAAGCTAAATTTTTATGCTTTGGCGATGCCGAGTTTTGCTGATACCCGTAACACGACACTAATAAAAGTGCAATTACAAAAACAAAGATTAACTGTATTTTAAAACTATAAGTTTTCATTTATGCTGTAAAGTTAATAATATATTCTAACTTACAAACAGCAAATAAGTGAACATAATTTATATTTGTTATGTTTACTTATTGTTATAAATTTTTAACAATTTTAGAAATCTTAATTATACGTCCTTTTTTATCAGTTATTTTTACAATATAATTACCTTTATTAAATAAAGACATATCAATTTTTCTTTCTTCGGTTTCTAATATCATTTCACCTAAAATATTATAAACTCTAGCTTTAAAATATTTATTATAATCAATGTAAATATATTTTTTTGTCGGGTTTGGATAAATTTTAATATTAGTATTATTTTCAATATTATTTATTCCTACAGTTGAAATATACACATTTTTATATGTTGTATCGTAACAAGGATAATTTCCTCCATTGTCGTAAATAACATAAATTTTACCTACTCCTACGGTATCCCAAACAACATTTACATTTAAAGGGTTTAAATATTCAAGTATGGTTCCGTTTTCTATGTTCCAACTATCTATATTATCGTAGGTTGAAAAAATATAATTAACGGTGTCGCCATACATTGCTGTATCTGGTCCGTGAAATGTTCCTGTAGGTAAATCGTTTACATTTAAAACTAATTTACAAACGCTATCGCAACCTAATGTGGTTTGCAAAGTATCGTAATACCAACCGCCTTGGGTATAGGTATTTCCATGCCATTCAAATATGTCGCCTATGCAAATATGTCCTTCCTCTTCGCTTGAAGTACTCTCGCTAAATGTACAGTGATATTCAAAAGTGCTGTCGCAACCTGCTTGTGTAGTTAAATAGTCGTAATATGTTCCTGATTGTGTTATATACTGTCCATGCCAAGCGGTACCATTATATGAATCACAAATTGTATCTGACTCAATAATATAATATTTTTGATTAAAACTAATTTGTACTTCGTAAATGCTATCGCAACCACTTATTGTTTGTAAACTGTCATAGTATGTTCCGGCTTGTGTATAATAATTTCCATGCCATTCTGCTGTATCACTACAAGAATTTAATTCTTCGGTAATGTAATATACAGGTGTGGTAATTAATAAAATTGCATAAACGCTATCGCAACCTAATGTGGTTTGTAAACTGTCGTAGTAGGTTCCGGCAATGCTGTAATAATTTTCTCTCCACAGAACACTATCGCTCTCGCAAGCTTCTAATGTATCATTAAAAATATACGTTGGATTTGTTAATAATTGCATTTCGAAAATACTATCGCAGCCATTTGTTGTTTGTTGATTGTCAAAATATGTTCCGGCAATGTTGTAAAAATTTCCGTGCCACAATAAACTATCGTTATCACAAATTTCATACTGTTCATTAAAATAATATGTCGGATTTACAATTAATGACATTTCATAAATGCTATCGCAACCATTTGTTGTTTGCAAGCTATCGTAGTAGGTACCAGAAATGTTGTAGTAATTTCCGTGCCACAATAAATTATCGTTATCACAAGTTTGATATTGCTCTGTGAAATAATATGTTGGATTTGTAATTAACTGTAATTGATATACACTATCGCAACCTGATATTGTTTGCAAACTATCGTAATATATTCCACTTGTTTTATAATAAAAACCTCTCCATAATAAGCTGTCGTTATCACAAATTTCGTGAGTTTCGGTGTAAAGATATGTTGGATTTACAATTAGTTGTAATTCAAAAATACTATCACAACCATTTGTTGTTTGCAAACTATCGTAATAAGTTCCTATTAGATTGTAGTAATTCCCGTGCCACAACAAACTGTCGTTGTCGCAAATTTCTTGTGTTTCAGTAAAGAAATATGTTGGATTTACAATTAATTGCAGCTCATATATACTATCACAACCATTTATTGTTTGCAAGCTATCGTAAAAGGTTCCTGCTAAATTGTAATAATTGTTATGCCAATGCAAACTATCGTTATTGCAAATTTCTTGTGTTTCGGTATAAAAATATGTTGGATTTACTGTTATGTTTATTGTATCTGAGCTTACAATTCCACCAGTATTATGAACATCTACATAATAATTATTAGTTGCACCAAGTTTTATTGTTTGATTTGTTCCTAAGGTATCGTTATTTCCTTGTGCAAACCAAGCATAGGTATATCCTGTACCTGAACCGGCATCAATGATTGCACTATCGCCTTGGCATAGAACAATATCGGTTCCTAAATTAACAATTGGGGCATTTCCTATTTTTATGTTATCAACATAAATTTTTTCGTAGTTGGTATTGGCCTGTAAGGATAATTTAAAATCGTTAGCTGTATAATTTGATAAATTATAAGTTTTTGTTAAATATGCTGTTGGATATATTGAGTGTTGACTGTAATTGCTATCAATATCAGGAATTTGTATAGTATCGTTTATTAATACTCTAAACCACGATTGATTTAAAAAATTATTGTTAGTTATTTTAATATCAAACTGTAAAACAGGATTTGTTAAAGATGAGATATCAACATTACATGAATATAATGTAGGAAATGTAGATTCATCGGCTCCCCAAACAATAGCAGAATCAGCATTACTGCCACCCGTAAAATCTCCTCCACTAAGTGAAACACCATAAGAACTATTGTTTCCAGCAATATTTTCTATTAAAACACTATTCTTTTTTCTAAAATAATAAGTGTTTTCTGTTTCAAAATCTTCAGTAAAAGTAAAGCTATTTATATCTCCATAGCTTGTAATTAAATCAGAATGTAAAGTATCGTCGTTTCTATATTCATCGTTAGATAAATCGGTATAAGCGGTACAAATATAATCTCCGGGTATAGAAAAATCAGCTTTGTTTGTAAATGTGTAAATAGCTGTATCATTAGCATTTATTGTTATTGGTATTGTTTCTGCAACTGTTGTAATTCCACTATCAATAGTGTATGTAACGTGAATACTTGATAAGGCAGCAGTTCCTTTATTAACAATTTTTATTGTAATATCTTGATTGTCTGATAATCCGCATCCTGTGGAAGTTGATTGTAAATCTAAAATTGCAAGATTATATGCTAAAGGCGTAAATTCATCGGCACCAATATCCGGATTAGAAGCATCGCGTGTTTCATCATCTATATCTGTGGTAATTTCAGATAAACTAACAGCTTTATTGTTAATGTTTAAACTGTATGTATGTAAATCATCGTTTGAAAGAAAATCAGGATTAACTGAGATTGAATTAGCATCTTGCCCACTTGTGCTTTGCCATTCAGAAAGATTTGCACAATTTGCTCCTGCCCAAGTTCCTAGAATAGACCCACTTGTGTAAATATCATTGTAATCAAAAATTAGATTAGTTCCTCCTCCAATATTTAAACAACTATTACTTGATTTATTATTAAAAATATTATTCTTGCATTCAATATAATTTCCATAAGCTAAATTTAAACTGTTTTCTGATGAATTAATACTGTTATTATAAATTTTATAATAATCTGATTGGTCAATATCAATACCTCTATAAGATGAAATAAAATTATTAAAAATTTTGCTTTCGTTGCCTAGTTCGTTATCACAACCATATAAGTAAATCCCTGTCGATAGATTTATTAATTTATTTTTCTCAATATCTAAATGTTTACTATTACTTATGTATATACCCCATTTATTTCCACTTATTAAATCAATATTATTTTTAATGATGTTAATACTATCGGTAGTATTAAGGTATATTCCATAATACCAAGGTGAAACTAACAAGTTATTATCATTAATTTTTGATTTATTGTAATATTTCAATTCTATTGCCATGCTACCTATATCGGTAAACTTATTATTTAAAATATTTACATTAGATGTTTTTGTATTTTCATCTTTACCTATTAAGTATATTCCATAACCACCATTTTTTATTTCTGAATTAGAAATTATAAGATTATCAGCAGAAATGCTGTCTTCAATAGATTGAATAATATATTTAGCACTTATCCAAGGTCCGCCAGTTTGTCCAAGCCCTGATATAGAACAATTTAAAAACGAGATATTTTTAGAGTTGTTTAATAAAATAATATCATAAAGTTCTGATGTAGTTGTGTTAACAGCATTAAAAGATACTGATTTAAATGTAATGTAACTTGTTGTGTCAAATTTTACAATAAATAATGAATCGCTATTTACAAAAGCATGTGTAATAAGTACATCGCTACTATCGCCTGTTTGCGACTGAAAAGTAATTGTATTACTTGCCGATGTACCAGTAATCGCAGGTATAATAAATCGCTCATTATAAGTTCCTGTTTGTACATTAAAAACAACAGGACCAGAAATTCCGTTAGTTGTTAGTGCATTTACTGCATCGTTAAATGATGTGTAATTTCCTGTAGATCCAATTGTATAAGTTCCAGATAGTTGAGAAAATACGCTTGCTATTGAAAAAAAATAAACAAGCAACATTAATGCTGACCGTTTCATTATATGAAATTTAATTTCATACAAAATTAAACTTATTCTATCAGGTTATAAATGTTGTTTAGCACAAAGTGTATTTTTTACATTTCTGTTTTAAACTCAAATTTTATATCAGGATAATTATCTTGTGCATTTTGTAAGATATAAGCCGAATCGGCCATAAAAACATCTTTACCATGCTTATCTTTTGCAATGTATTGATATTTTCTCTTTTTAAAATCTGCCATTTGTTCTCTGTTTTCGCTACTAAACCAACATGCTTTATACAACGAAATACCTTCGTAATTACACGACGCTCCGTATTCGTGAAGTAAACGATACTGTATAACTTCAAACTGTAAAGCTCCTACTGTACCAATTACCTTACGCCCATTAAAATCGAATGTAAATAACTGAGCAACACCCTCATCCATAAGCTGGTCTAGACCTTTGTTTAACTGCTTCGATTTCATTGGGTCGGCATTAACTACATATTTGAAAAGCTCGGGTGAGAAACTTGGTATACCCGTAAAATGCACCTTCTCTCCTTCTGTTAATGTATCGCCAATTTTAAATGTACCTGTATCGTGAATACCTATTATGTCGCCAGGAAAAGCCTCATCAATAATTGACTTTTTCTCAGCCATAAATGCTGTTGGAGTAGAAAATTTAAACTTTTTATTAAGCTTTACATGCAAATAATTTGTGTTTCGTTTAAATACCCCTGAACAGACTTTAACAAACGCAATACGGTCTCGATGATTTGGGTCCATATTTGCGTGAATCTTAAATATAAAACCTGAGAATTTTTCTTCGTAGGGGTCAACATCTCGCTCAATTGCTTTAACAGGCAATGGCGATGGTGCTATATCAATAAAACAATTTAATAATTCTTGAACTCCAAAATTATTTAGCGCACTTCCAAAAAATACTGGTGCAACTTCGGCTTTTAAATATGAATCGATATCAAACTCAGGATAAACTCCTTCTACAAGCTCTAAATCTTCACGAATTTTTTCGGCATCTTCGCCAATAATCTCGTCTAGCTCTGGATTGTTAATATCGTCGAAAGCAATAGTTTCAGTAATTTCTTGACTGTTTGGGGTAAAAAGATTTAAACTTTTCTCATAAATATTATAAACCCCCTTAAATTTAGCTCCTTGATTTATAGGCCAACTAAGAGGGCGGACATTAATTTTTAGTTCTTTTTCAATATCATCGCAAAGGTCGAATGGGTCAATTCCTTCTCGATCCATTTTATTAACAAAAACAATAACAGGAGTATTTCGCATACGACAAACCTCCATAAGTTTACGAGTTTGAGCCTCAACTCCTTTTGCAGTATCTACAACAATTATTACGCTATCAACAGCAGTTAATGTGCGGTATGTATCCTCAGCAAAATCTTTGTGACCGGGTGTATCGAGAATATTAATTTTTTTACCATTATACTCAAAACCCATTACCGACGTTGCTACTGATATACCACGTTGACGTTCTATTTCCATAAAATCGGAAGTCGCAGTTTTCTTTATTTTATTCGATTTTACTGCTCCTGCAACTCTAATTGCACCACCATAAAGTAAAAGCTTTTCGGTTAGTGTAGTTTTTCCCGCATCGGGATGACTTACAATTGCAAATGTTCGGCGTCTGTTAATCTCGTCTTTTAAACCCATTTCTTATTTTTAATTCTTGAAGTTTGCAAAGGTAATTAAATTTTATATTTTTTATTAAACTAAAAAGACCGCCTTTTAGGGCAGCCTTTTTAGTTTATTAATTTATTAACAAATTATTTAGCTACCCATACTTGATAGTTGTTGTTATTGTTTGAATTATTAGTTACAACTTTTTTATTTCCTATCTTGCTTTTGTAAGGAATGTTTATATCATCGTATGTTTGTAATGAAGACGTGGTATAATCTGTACTATTACTATTATTACTGAAGGTGTCTTCTATTATGATCTCTTTATTTGATAATCTTTTTACATATCCATTCATTGGTCCAGCCATAATAATAACTTTATCTTTTTTAGAATCTAACCAAGCCCATTCACCAGATTCTGACCAAGATTTTGTACTACTAGGATTATATATTGTGTCAGATTTATCTGTTATTGTTGTACCTTCAGAAATAGTTGTGTGGTTAAATGTTGAGCTAATTTTGGTCTCTGTATATGTTACTGTGTAAGTCATATCCTTATTAATTTCTAAGTTTACAACATATGTATATTTATCAACTGTTGTATTTGTAGTTTTATTATCAGTTGTTATAGTTTTAAATGTGTTATTATAATAGTCGTAACTAGTTTGGGTTCTGTTTTCGTTATTAGTTTCTATAGTAGTAACACTTTTGGCTGTGCCGTCTATTGAGGTAGTAGTTGAGTTGTTGTTTACTATTACTGATTTATCAGTATTTACATTGTTTGTATTTGTAGTAGTAGTGTTGTAACTGTTAGTTTTTTCAGAACTACTTAGAGTCCACGAACCGGTTACTCTTGCATCTCTACTTCTAAACGAAATTGCAGGGTCGTCTTCACCTTTTTTACAACTTGTCATAAATACTGTTGACAATAAAACTATTGTCGCTAAACTTAATAATGTTTTTTTCATTTCTATAATTTTTATTATTTCCACAAAAATATATATTTTAGATTTATTATAAAATTGTATTTTGCAATAATAAAATGTTATTTAACTATTTTGCTTTTTTATTACATACATTTTTTGTGTAATTTTGAATGTATAGAAATATAATAGATACGCAATTAAGTTTAGTATACTAGTTTAAGAAATATCGATAATTTACAACCTCTCAACCCAATTTATAACCCAATCGTAAACTTGTTGATTTTCTTCTTCGTTATGAATTTCGTGATAGAAACCTTCCCAAATTTTAAGCTCGGTTTTATCCGATTTTGAGGCGAATTCTTTACTTCCTTCCGGCGATGTCATTTTATCTGCACTACCGTGCATTAATAAAAATGGCACATTCATTTTACTTGCATTATCAAGCGCCCATTGTGCCGCCTCACGTGCTCCAAAAAATGTACTTACCGAAATATAACCGTGAACTAAATCATCTTTTTTGTATGTTTCGTTATTATCTTTGTTACGAGATAAGTCGTCGGTTTTTAGTTTTGTTTTTTGAGTAAATGTTGGGAATATTTTTCGCATTAATCCACCAATAGCAACATCAAATTTTGATGGCTCAAAAGCCAATTTTAACCAAGGTGATGATGCAATTAAACCTGTAATATTTGGATTACGGCGTAACACATAATTTATTACCAAATTACCACCCAAACTATGACCATAAATAAACACTTTTCTGCAATCGTTATCTTTTGCCGAATATTCCAATAAAGCATCAATATCTTTCATGAAACTCTCGTACTCAGGTGTGTGCCCTCGTTTTCCCTCTGATTTCCCATGACCACGATAATCTATTGCATAGATTGCAATTCCTTTTGCAGTGTAATACTCTGCCATTGCAGCATAGCGTGTAGAGTGCTCGCCAATTCCGTGAATTAAATTTATTACAGCCTTTGTTTCGCCATCAGGTAACCAGCTCTGACCATATAAATTTATATTATCGTATGCTTTTAAGTTAAATTCTTTACGTGACATTTTGTTTTTCTTTGCAATATATGAATTTATACTTTTTTTACCAACTTAGATGTTTTATTATGTGAATTAATCGAACTGATAACAATAGCCTGTGTAGAATAAATTTTAGTTTTGTATATTGTTTATTTCATATAATATTGAGTTTATGTTAAGAGATGAGAATCATCTGATATATACCTTGGTAATAAAATGCTTGTAAATTATTTATTAAGCTCTTAATATAAAATATTAATTATCAATATATAATTGTTTATTATTAATTAAGTATATACTTTTGCAGACATTTTTCAAATAGCTTACACAATGCAAAAATTAAGGAATATTGCGATTATCGCACACGTTGACCACGGTAAAACAACACTTACAGATAAAATTATTTATCAATCTAATCTTTTTAGAGACAATCAGGAAAAGAAAGATTTACTTTTAGATTCTAATGATTTAGAGCGTGAAAGAGGTATTACAATTTTGTCGAAAAATATATCTGTAGTATATAAAGATACAAAAATTAATATTATTGATACACCCGGTCACTCCGATTTTGGAGGAGAGGTAGAGCGTGTATTAAATATGGCTGATGGTGTACTTTTGCTTGTAGATGCATTTGAAGGGCCAATGCCTCAAACTCGTTTTGTATTGCAAAAAGCTATTGAAATGGGTTTGAAACCAATTGTTGTAATAAATAAAGTAGATAAAGAAAATTGCAAGCCAGAAGAGGTACAAGATTCTGTTTTTGATTTAATGTTTAATCTTGGTGCTACAGAGGATCAATTAGATTTTCCAACAGTTTATGGTTCGTCAAAAAATGGTTGGATGAGTGATGATTGGAGAAACGAAACGGATAATGTAACCTATCTATTGGATCAAATTATTGAGCATATTCCTGAGCCTCCAATTGAGGAAGGTACAACTCAAATGAAAATTACTTCAATGGAGTTTTCGTCGTTTAAAGGGCGTATTGCTATTGGTCGTGTATCACGAGGAAGTATAAAAGTTAATCAGCAAGTTTCACTTGTGAAGCGTGATGAATCTATTCAAAAAGGAAAAATAAAAGAATTATTTATTTTTGAAGGCTTAGGGAAGAAAAAAGTAGATGAAGTACCTTGTGGTGAAATATGTGCAGTTGCGGGTATTGAAGGTTTTGATATTTCTGATACTATTGCTGATATAGAAAATCCTGAAGGTTTACCTCCTATTCCAATTGATGAACCAACAATGAGTATGTTATTTACTATTAATGACTCACCATTTTTTGGTAAAGAAGGTAAATTTGTTACATCACAAAAAATTAGAGAAAGATTATACAAAGAAACAGAGCGTAATTTGGCTTTACGTGTAGAAGATACCGATTCTGCAGAAAAATTTATTGTTTATGGTCGTGGGATTTTGCACTTGGCAATTTTAATTGAAACAATGCGTCGAGAAGGATATGAGTTTCAGGTAGGTAAGCCAATTGTACTTACAAAAATTATTGATGGGAAAAAACATGAGCCAATTGAAGAATTAACTGTTGATGCACCAGAAAATGTAACAGGAAAAGTAATTGAGTTTTTTAATAATCGTAAAGGGGAAATGGTATCTATGGAGCCGAAAGGCGATATGACTCGTGTTATATTTAATATACCTTCACGTGGTTTAATGGGATATAGAACACACTTAATGAACTTAACTGCAGGAGAGGCTGTTGCAGCAAGTCGTTTTATTGGTTACGAACCATGGAAAGGCGATATTACAGGACGTATAGCAGGTGCATTAATTGCAATTGAAACAGGAAAAGCAATTCCTTTTGCACTTGATAAATTACAAGATCGTGGTATTTTCTTTGTTCCTGCAGGTGAAGCAATATACGAAGGTCAAGTAATTGGTGAAAATACTCGTCCTGATGATTTAACACTAAATATTACAAAAACAAAGAAAATGAGTAATATGCGTTCTTCAGGAGCAGATACTAAGGTGAAAATTGCACCACCAACAATTAAATCATTAGAAGAATGTATGGAGTATATTCAAGCTGATGAGTATGTTGAGGTTACGCCAAAAAGTATTAGAATGCGTAAAATTTTACTTAAAGAACACGAACGTAAAAGAGCTAATAAATAATACTGATAATACAGAATTAAATGCTGATTATAAAAAATCCCCAAAACATATTTGTTTTGGGGATTTTTTTGTTGAAATATTATATTCTTATAACATAGTAGAATTATCTTCTTTTTTAATTTTGTTGAAACGGAAAGTTAACATTAACTCGTGCGTACCTGATGAATATTTATAAATATTTGTTGTGGTAAAGTCGTAAGAATATCCAAAATATAACTGGTCGTTATAATTATATCCAGCAAAAATACCAATAGCATCCATAGTACGCCACGAAACACCTAACCAAACCTGTTTTTTCCAAACTCCCCTTACACTTAAATCCATTTGCGGTGGAGCAGGCCATACATATTTTATAAGTATTGCAGGTTCAATATCCCAATCATCATCAATTTGGAAAGTGTATTCTCCATGTGCATATATATGAGGACGAAGTCTTGTTTCGTTAAGTTCGCTGAGATCTTTATATTTTACTCTACTTGCAAATAGTTGCCCAACTGATGCTCCAAAGTTGTACTTTTTATGATAAAAGAATACTCCAAAGCTTGCATCAGGAATAATTGTAGAATAAATAGCATTACCTAGTGAAGGGTCGTAATCGTCATGTAATGTTATCTTGGACCCATCAATTTTATATTGCATAGCTCCAACAGACAGTCCCATTGAAGTACGTAAAACATCATTAATTTGAAAATTGTATGCATATGACATTCTAAAACTTGTTTTACTTGTGGGGCCTGTTACATCGTTATAGATATATGCTCCAAATCCCATTGGCTTTGTACGGCTTGGGCCGTAAACGCTAAGAGTGTATGTTCTCGGAGAATCAACTATTTTAATCCATTGAAACCTGAAATTTGTTTTTGCTAAAAAATATGGTTTTGTACCTGCAAGAGCAGGGTTATACATATATTTATTAAACTGAAACTGAGTATAATGTTGTTCTTGTTGAGCGTAAATTGTAATAGTAAACAAGCTAACAATTATAAGTAATATATTTCTTTTTCCGTTTTTCACTTTCTTAAATTTAATATCTTAACTAAATTATTATCTTACTAATGTTATAGGACCGGTAAACGGTTTGTTATGAACGTTATCATTTAATTTTATTATATAATAATATGTACCAGTTGGAAGTTTTTTATCATGATACGTACCATTCCATCTTTCAGAAGGAGGGTAGCCCTTTGAATAGAATAATTGTTCGCCCCAACGATTAAATACTTCAACTTCTACATTCGGATATAATTCAATTAAATCTATTTCCCAAGTATCATTTATTCCATCACCATTTGGTGTAATACCATTTGGTATAACAAGCTCAGGTAAAATTTCAACTTTTACAGAGTCTTTGCTAATACAACCATTTTCTGATGTAACAACAATATAATATACTATTGTTTCTGTTATTGTGTTAACGCCAGAAGAAGAGTCTGTTGGTGAGTCTAAGAAGTTATCAGGAACCCATTGGTAAGTTGATGATGAACCTCCACCTGTTGCAGTTATCTCTGTTGAATGCTCGTAAGGAATAATTTGATCTTCGCCTGCATCAACATTAAGTATAGGGTATGTTGCAATAAGTACTGAATCTTTTGCAGTACAAACTCCGTTTGAGTGTGTAATTTCGAAATAGAACATTGTGCTATCTGTAACCGAAACGTAAGGATTTGTAACTGTAGTATCTTGCATATTTTCGTTTGGAGTCCATGTAAATGTATATTCACTTCCATCAGACGAAGTACCAATTCCAAATAACTGAACTGTATCGCCACTACAAATAGTTTTATTTGAATCAGCAACAGCTGTCATTGTTATTGCTGCTCCTAAGAATGTTGAATCGGTTAATGTACAACCAACTGTATCGGTAACTGTTAATGTGTACCAACCACCATCAATATTAATTAAATTTTGAGTAGTATCAGTGTTAGACCAATTGTAAGTATAACCAGGAGTTCCGCCACTAGTATTTGCATAAATTGCTCCATCAGACGAACCTGTATTACATAATGGTATTGAATCTACAAACGAAATATATAATGGTAAAGGATCGTGTATTAATGTGTCAATAGCGAATTGACAATTATTAGCATCAGTTAATATTAATTGATAATTACCTGCACATAAATTAGAAATATCCTCTGTTGTTTCGCCATTTGACCATGAATAGTTGTAGTTTGGAGTTCCTCCAACAGATGTAATATAAATCTCGGCTTGACAATCACCATTACAATGAGAGTCAATTACAGTGTCAATTAAAGCATATAGCGAATCTGGTCCTGTAATATCAATTAATCTTATTTCCTGACAAAGTTGTGCATCGGTAACAGTTATTTGATATGCTCCAACACATTGGTTGGTTATAGTAGAATCACTAACTCCGTTAGACCACTCGTATTGATATGGTGCTATACCATTTGAAGCTACAACTGTAACGCTACCATCGCAAGTATATGAGCAGGTTGCCATAATACTATCAACAACAGTTATATCAATATTAGATGTGTCGTTTAAGATTATTGAACTATCAATTGTACAACCAACAGCATCGGTTATTGTTATTGAATATGTATTAACATCTAAACCTGTAATTGTAGAATCTGTTGAGTTACTAGCATTAGCACCCCATTGATATCCAAAACCAGGAGTTCCGCCCATTCCTTGTACCAGAATCTCGCCATTTGATTGGTTACAAGCAGGATTTGTTAATGTTGCTATCATGTATAGCGAATCGCCCTGTGTTATAGTAACGCTATCAATAGCTGTACAACCACCTAAATCGGTAACAGTAACATATTGTATTCCTGCACCTAAGTTTGTAACAGTGCTATCCGTTGAGCCATTTGTCCATTCATAAGTATATGGAGTAGAACCACCATCTGCATGAACATTTGCACTACCTGTTAAATCGCCATAACATAATACGTTTGTAGAATCGTTAATTGTTGCAGTAAGTAATGCAGGGTCTATAATATTTACATCAAGTGTATTTGTACAACCATGCGAATCAGAAATACTTACAGTGTATGCTCCTGCACAAAGGTCGGTTGGGTGTGTAGTTGTATTTCCGTTAGACCAAGTTGTGTTATACTGAGGTGTTCCACCGCTAACAGTAATTTCAATCTCAGCATTGCAATCGCCATTACAAGCAATTGGGTGTATTGAGTCAACTGTTGCTATAAGTGTGTCAGGTCCTGTAACATTAAATAGTCCAATTTCTTGACAGCCTGCATTATCAGTTACAGTAGCATAATAACTTCCTATACATAAATCTGTTATCACAGAATCCATATATGGCGTAGTATCCCATTGATAATCGTAAGGTAAAATACCATTGCCTCCGGCTACCGTTAATCCACCATCGCAAGTATATGAACAAGTTGTAGGGATACTATCAACTAAAGTTAATGTTAATGCTGATGTGTCGTTTAAAATAAATGTTGAGTCAACTGTACATCCATTAATATCTGTTATTGTAACAGTATATGTGTTAACAGCTAATCCTGAAATTGATGAATCAGCTTCGTTGTTTCCGTTAGCTCCCCATAAGTATGAATAAGTGGGTGTTCCACCGTTTCCGGTTACCGAAATAGAACCATTACTTTGTCCACAATAAGGAGGAGTAATATTTGTTGATGTAATATATAACGAGTCAGGATTTGCAATTGTAATGCTGTCGGTTGCAGTACAGTTGTTACCATCGGTTACAGTAATAATATATGTGTCTGCACATAAGTTATTAATTACTGTTGTAGTTTCAGTGTTACTCCAATTATATGTATATGCTCCATTTCCACCACCTGCTGTAACTGTTGCAGAGCCAATACATTCGTTATGACAATTTAGCATTGTAGAGTCAGTTATGTTTGCAGTTAGTAATGGATAATCTGTTAAAGTTATAGAATCTTGTTTTGTACACCCGTTAAAGTCTGTTATTGTTATATAATATGTACCTGCACTTAATCCTGTATGAATAGAATCGTTAACAGTTGAGCCACTTCCCCAATCGAAACTATATGGTTGTGTACCTCCTGTTGCGTGAACAGTAATATTTCCTGTTGCTTCACCGTTACATAATGGATTTATAATTTCAAGAGTATTTTTCAAAGTGTCTGGCTGTGTTATTTCAATAGAATCTATAAAGAAACAACCAGCATCATCAGTAACAGTAACAACTGCCCAACCTGCTGATAAGTTACTTGCAATTGAGTCGGTATCGCCATTGTTCCATGCATAAGTAAAACTACCGGAACCACCGGCTCCGACAGCAGTTACAGAACCGTCGTTTGCACCATTACATGTTATATTAACAATATTAATGAAGTTAACTGTAATAGGGTTGTTTTCTCTAATAGTAACTGTATCTGTAAATGTACAAGAGTTTGCATCAACAAGAGTTACAATAAAATCGCCAACACATAAATTACTTAGTGTTGTGTCGTTACTTCCGTTCGACCAACTAATTGTATATGGAGTAGTTCCTCCTGTAAAGTGAGCAATAATTTCGCCGGTACAAGCACCACTACAATTAATTTGTGTTGTGTCGTAAGTTGCAGTTATAGCTTGTGGTTCAATAATAACAACTGTGTCAAGTTGTACACATGAACTGTCGTCGGTTATTGTAAGCGTATATTGTTGAGCACATAAACCTGTTGCAGTAGCAGTAGTTTGTGAGTTGCTCCAACTATAAGAATAATCGGTAGCAACACTACCTCCGTTTGCAGTAACAGTTGCCTGTCCGTTACAATCGCCATTACAAAGAGGTGCATTATCAATATTTATTGATGATGTAATATCGGTAGGTTCAATAATTGTATAACTTCCAACAGGTACATTACAACTATTTGCATCAGAAATAGTTACTTGGTATGTTCCTCCTGATAAACCGGAGTTTGTAGAGTCTGTACCTGCTCCTGAACCATAATTGAATGTATATGATGGAGTTCCTCCGGTTACGTGAGTTATTACGCTACCATCTGCATCACCATTACAAGTTAAATGAGAGTATTCAAATGTGTATTCAATACTATCCGGTTGTGTTATTGTAAAAGTTGTGTCTTTTGTACAGTGATTAATATCTTCTACTGTAACAGTAACATTTCCTGCACATAAGTTTTCTACTAATGTATCAGTGTCGTTACTAGGGTCGTTCCAACTTATTGATAATGGAGGGTGTGTTCCTGAAACTTCAATTTCAACACTTCCAACGCATACATTGTAACAACTTAAATTTGTTAGATTTTCTTCGGTTATTGTTATTGGTATAATTTCGGTAATTACCACAGATGAGGTATCGGTACAACCGTTATTATCTGTAACAGTAACATTATATGTATTAGGACATAAATCTGTTAAAGAAGTATCGTTGTTTATTGTAGCTGGTATTGGTGCCCAATTGTAAGAATATGAAACAGTTCCTCCAGTAACCGAAAGTGTTGCAGAACCATTGCAGGTTGCATCACAAACATTTTGTGTTATATCATAAAAATGAGCATCTAAGCTGTCAGGTTGTGTAATTGTAAAACTTGTATCTTTGTTACAACCGTTAGCATCTACAACAGTTACAGAATACGTGCCAGGACATAAATTATTTAAAGTTGTATCTGAACTTCCGTTACTCCAAGTTATTGATGCGTATGGTTGTGTGCCTCCGGATAAGTTTAGGTCTATTATTCCGTCGCAATCATTATAACAAGTAATATTTGTTTGTATTCCGTTAAAAAGAATTCCATCAGGTTCGTTTATAGTGAAATTTTGAACAACATCACAAGGTCCTTGGTCGGTAATTGTTACGGTGTAATTTCCAGGTACTAAACCTGAAATAGTTTCAGTGTTCCAAGTAGAGTCTATTGTATGAGTTGCATCAGGATTTAGTATGTCGTAATCGTACCAAGGAGTTCCTCCTGTAAGGTCTAATGTTACAGTTCCATCATTATATCCATTACAAGTAATATCTGTTTGAGTTAATGCTAAAATAATTGCATCAGGGTCGCTTAATAAAATTGTTAAGCTTTTTGTACATCCGTTATCATCTGTAACGTCTACAATATAAGTTCCTGCTTCTAGATTTGTAATGTCATCACTTGTAGAAGTAAAACCATTTGGTCCGGTCCAACTATAATCATAATTGCCTGCTTCTGTTCCGCCGGTAACAGTTATATCGATACTTCCGTTATTGCTTGCATTACAAGTTGGGTTTACGTGGGTCTCGGTAATTAATATTGAATCAGGTTGAGTAATAGTATATGATGTATCTTTAGTACAGCTTCCATCATCAATAGTCATATTATATGTTCCTGCACAAACATCAGTTGGACTTTGTCCTGATAAACCACCTGTCCAAGTATAAGTATATGGAGGATAACCACCACTTGGGTTTTGAGTAATATCAGCAGTGCAATCGCCATAACATTGGTTAAGGTCTGAAATTGTTCCATCAATAATAATTGGAGCAGGTTCAGTAATAGTTATACTGCCTGTTGTTGTACAAGGACCGCTATCAGTAAGTGATAAATTATAAGTTCCTGCTTCTAGGTTCGATATTGTAATGCTAGTAGAAGTTGTTTCGTTATGAGAGTATCCGTTAGGGCCTGTTATATCTATAGTTACAGGAGGATAATTTGTTTGAGTTATTGTAATAGTTATGCTTCCACTTGTATCGCCATTACAAGCTAAGTTGTCGTGTGTTTCTGTGTATGATATAGCATCAGGGTCGTTTAGAGTTATTGTTTGAGTTGCTGTACAACTATTATCGTCAGTAACAGTAACAAAATAATCTCCTGCAGTTAAACCTGTTTGGTCTTCATCAGTAACTACAATTCCAGAGCCTCCGTTTGCTTGAGACCAGTTGTAGTCGTATGTATTTGACTCTGTACCTCCGGAAACTGTAATGTTTATATATCCATTAGTACCTTGATTACAAGTAGGAGGGACTTGATCATCAATGACTATTGTTATTGCGTCTGGTTCGTCAATTGTAATAGTAGTATCGCCCGGAGCAACAAGAGTACAGCCGTTACCATCAGTAATAGTAACCGTAACATTACCACCAGCCAGTCCGTTTTGCGAACTAACATCGCCACCACCAATAGACCAGTTATAATGGTATGTACCATCACCACCAATAGGGGTAAAAGTTATGCTACCATCGTTAGCACCGTTACATGAAATGTCGGAATGAGTACCATGTGCGTATAATTGTTCTGGTTCGTTAATAGTAATAGTAGTATCGCCCGGAGCAACAAGAGTACAGCCGTTACCATCAGTAATAGTAACCGTAACATCTCCGGCTGATAGTCCGTTTTGCGAACTAACATCGCCACCACCGATAGACCAGTTATAATGGTATGTACCATCACCACCAATAGGGGTGAAAGTTATGCTACCATCGTTAGCACCGTTACATGAAATGTCAGTATGAGTACCATGTGCGTATAATTGTTCTGGTTCGTTAATAGTAATAGTAGTATCGCCTGGAGCAACAAGAGTACAGCCGTTACCATCAGTAATAGTAACCGTAACATCTCCGGCTGATAGTCCATTCTGCGAACTAACATCGCCACCACCGATAGACCAGTTATAATGGTATGTACCATCACCACCAATAGGGGTGAAAGTTATGTTACCATCGTTAGCACCGTTACATGAAATGTCGGAATGAGTACCATGTGCGTATAATTGTTCTGGTTCGTTAATAGTAATAGTAGTATCGCCTGGAGCAACTAATGTACAGCCGTTACCATCAGTAATAGTAACCGTAACATTACCACCAGCCAGTCCGTTTTGCGAACTAACATCGCCACCACCGATAGACCAGTTATAATGGTATGTACCATCGCCACCAATAGGTGTGAAAGTTATACTTCCATCATTAGCACCGCTACATGAAACATCGGCATGAGTACCGTGTGCATATAATTGTTCTGGTTCGTTAATAGTAATAGTAGTATCGCCCGGAGCAGTAAGAGCACAGCCGTTACCATCAGTAATAGTAACCGTAACATCTCCGGCTGATAGTCCATTCTGCGAACTAACATCGCCACCACCAATAGACCAGTTATAATGGTATGTACCATCACCACCAATAGGATTAAAAGTTATGCTACCATCATTAGCACCGTTACATGAAATGTCGGTATGTGACCCGTTTGCAATTAATGAATCGTTTTGGTGTAAAACAACAGTTATTGTTTTTGTACATTGTACATCATCAGTTACTGTCATATTGTATGTTCCTGCGACTAAGCCAGATATTGTTCCACTTGCAGAAGTTGTTCCATCGTTTGTATAACTGTCTGGTCCCTCCCAGTGGTAGTTGTAATCAGCTGTTCCTCCATTAATTGTAAAATCGATACTACCGTTTGAATCTCCGTAACATGATGGAGGGTGTGTTGTCGTATCAATTGTAATTACGGCATTATCTTGTAAAACATAAGGTCCTGAAATTATTGAGCATCCATTAGCATCAATAATAGTATCGTTGTATGTTCCTGCAACTAATCCGGATATAGAATCTCCAGTATCGCCATTATCCCAGTTGTGAGTAAGTGTGCCTGTTCCTCCGCTTGCATCTACTTGAATCCAACCATTTGGTCCTCCATCACAAATATATGGAGTGTAAGATGAATCGTCAACTACTATAGGTGTTGGATCATTTAATGTGAAACTAAAATCTTCAGTACAATTATTGTTGTCAGTAATTGTTAAAGAGTAATTTGAATCGCATAAATTTGCAGCAGTATCGGCAGATGTACCATCACTCCATGCGTAAGATTGAATGCCATTTTCTGAATATATATCTAAATCTTTAATTTGACCATCACATGCTCCGTCACATGATTCGTCTATTTGAGTATAATCATCAAGAGTTATTTCGTCAGGAGCACCTACTCTAATACCTTGTCGTGCAGGGCTGTCTCCATCATCGTCAGTTAATTTAAATCTATAATTTTGAACAGATGCACATAAACCTGTTATTGTGTAAGGAAAATCACTAGATTGTAGGTTTGAAAAATATACATATGTTGGAGGCTGTAAGTCAGAAGGGTTCCTCATGCGTATCTCTATGGGGAAAGAAGCGTTACTACTATTAGTTAATGTAACAGTTATTTGACCATCACACAATCCAAAACAACTAACATCTTGTTCCGATAAAGTAAAGTCCCAACCTGAAGCTTTTTCTCCGTTAGATTTATTTTTTTCAATTTCAATGTTTCCTGATAATATCAAATTGTTATTGGTAGTATCATTTAGGATAATGACACCTCCAGTGGAGCTGTTGATATTTGTATTAGAAGAGGTAATTTTATTTGCATAAGCAATGTCAGTAATATTTATTGTTGTGTATGTATTGTTAATTAAATATACATTGGTTCTAATGTCAGGAATAGATACACCTGCTTGTCCACCAGACGTTTCCGACCAATGATTAGTATCGTCCCAATTACCAGAACCGTTAACCCAATATCTGTTTTGTGCACTTAAACCTAATGTAATAACTAAAAGAAATATTATGTAAATGTTTTTCATCAATTTAAATTTTATGCATATTTCTATGCTAATGATACCAATTCAATATATACCAAACTATAAAGATATAAAAAAATGCTATTAATTTGAATAAAATATTATGTATAGCGTTGTTTTTAATGCAAAATTCAATAAATATTGAGCTAATTTAAATATTATCTATTAAAAAGACCTATTTAGTTTAGAAATGGTTGCTAATATTGTTATGGTTTAGTAACTAATTACTGTATGTTTATCAAAGTTTTCGGAAATAATTTTTTGATTTTCTTGTGTTCATAACTAGAATTAGAATAATAATAAAGAAAGGTAAAAATGGTACTTTGTATCTAACAATGGCACCTAATACCGGTGTTGTTAATCCTATTAAAATTGATAGAGTTATAGTGAAAGATAATGAGAATATTATAAAATTTATATTTTTTTTAAAGTTATTTTTGTCGAAGAAAATTATTGATACAATAAATAAAATTAAAAATATAATATTTTCAATAACTGCTGGAAGTACTATTATAGAGTGAATATCGAAGATTGAAGGGCGTAAAAAAGTATTTACTAAAGCATTTGGAGTTGCTGATAAGAAACTGAAAAAATTAGGTTGTAAAATTGGTAAGTCAATTTTGCTTCCGACATTTTCTGATGAGTTAATCATATTGATAAAATCGTGTTGTTTAAAACTCATTATTTCTGCTAAGTTGTAATTGCTAATGTGCGGTGAGTTAAAGAATAACATGATTATTAGTCCGTAAATTATAGAAAATGTGATGATAGGATTTTTGCTATAAAATTTATTTATTATCAAAAATAGTAATCCGGGAATTAAAGCAAAGAGTACATAAAATTTTAGCATAAACATTAGTAGTGCAGATATTACTAGTATAACTATATTTATTAATGTTTTTCTATTCTTTAATAGGTTAAAAAAAGCAAGTAAAAAGAGCCCTAATGAAAACATTAAAATACTTTCTTTAAGCATTGCTGACGACCAAATAATTACTGATGGAATAAAAAATACTACAATTGTAAGTATAAGTTTATTGGAGTAATATTGTTTAAAAACTTTGTATAATGCTGTTAATCCAACAAATGAGAAAAAGCTAAAAAATATTGAATGTACATATATGTTATGATTTGAAATTAGATGTAGTATTGCATTGATTCTTATAGTTAATCGGTTGTCGTTTAATAGATTGTAGTTAAATGCCTTAAACCAATAGTTTGTGTTTTCTCGTAAATATGTTTCTAGTTCGTTAGAGTAATTTCCGATACCTGTAATTAGCTTAATAAAATCAGTCGGATTGGTGTACAGTACATTATATATAACTTTGCCATCTTTATAATAATTGAAAATATCGGAGCCGTTTGTATCGTAATAAAATTTGTATAAAAGAAGTAAACCTATTCCGCTTATAATTTTAACGATAAAAATTAAAGCCAAAAATTTATAAGGAATATCTGTTGTTTTAAAAAACGATAATTTATTTATTATCAGTAATAATAAAAGTGTGTATAATATGGAAAGGATAATCTGCAATTAGTTATTTTTAATTAATAATTCACAAATATATAAATGAAATCAGTTTAGTCCTAAATATAATTATTTATATTATTTCAAAAAATATATTGGAATTACCTACTTATGTATAACTGTATTTTATTTGTCCGATATTTTAAATTATAGCGTTGATAATAGGGCGTCAGGTGAAAGGAAAGCCATAAATTTGAAAAGCCGTATAGTCATCCTATTATCTTGAACTTTTATTTCGTTTTGGTTCAAGCCAAAATGAAAACCTGTATGGTAAGACAAAACAAAAAATAATGCATTTAACTATAAATATTAATACGCAAATAATAATTAATTAGAAAAATGTTTCAATGGGTTATATTTCAATCAATTAAATAGACTCAATTCTGTTATGCATATATGGTATAATCCAAAAATATTATCTAAATTTTTTTGTTCCAACCTTGTTAAGTTAATTAAAGGGTGTTTGTTATCTATCGGTACATAAGCAAACGAGAGGCTGGTACTAAAAAATTAGATTATTTGTCCTCTTTCGCCGGACAGGCGACTCCATTTTGCCTTGATGCAAAATAGAGGAAAAAATCAAGACCGAACGAAGCTGTACGGTTTTTCATTTCTAAGAATTATGCTACGAGTGACGCCGTTCGCTCAACGCTCGTATCTGGTATAACGCAAGTTCAATGATTTTACATTTAAATTCCTAACCTAATTACATTGTCCCTTTTATAGGTGGAAAACTTGATTATTTGTGTCTCATTTAAATTAAGTTAGTATTTGAGCCACTTCCATAATTCTTTATAATTCACCTTTTTACCATACATTAAAATACCAACTCTATAAATTTTTGCGGCAAATTTTGTGGTAAGTAAAAATGTTAAAATAAGTATTCCCATCGATAAAAATACTTGCCATTCAGGTACTGAGAAAGGTAAGCGCGCCATCATAATAATAGGGGAGGTAAATGGTATTATTGAAAACCAAAAGGCTAAATCGCCATCAGGGTTTTGAACAATACTTTGTAGCATTACCATTCCTAAAATTAGAGGAATTGTTATTGGCATCATAAATTGCTGAGTGTCGGCTTCGCTATCAACAGCGGCTCCAACAGCAGCAAAAAGTGATGCGTAAAGTAAATACCCGGCAATAAAATAAAAGAAAAATGCTCCAATCATTAATCCCCAGTTAATATTCGATACTATTTTGAAAGCATCGGAAATATTTTCATTCATTGTGTTTGCATCAGCTTTGTTTAGGGTAATATCGTTACTTGGACTATCGGATTCGTCCATAATATTTTTTACTTGTATTTGCTGTGCTATTAACTCGTTATTTGATGGCATTAATGCTGTTTGAACAACTGTAACAATAGCAAATGTAAGTACAATCCATAATAAAAATTGAGTTAATCCGACCATTGCAATACCAACAATTTTTCCCATCATTAATTGAAAAGGTCTTACTGATGATATAATAACTTCGATAATACGATTTGTTTTTTCTTCAATAACGCCTCGCATCACTTGTGCTCCATACATAAAAATGAAGAAATAAATTAAAACTCCTGATAATATACTCAGAACCATAGTTATTTCAGAACTGCTTTCGTTTATTTCTCCATCATCGCTAATAATGTTTGAAAGAACACGAATATCAACTCTAATTGGTTTTTCTATGCCATAAACTCTAAGTTTTTGTCTCTCAAGTTCTTTCTCTATTTTTTTTGTAACGTATAATTTTGTTGATAATGGTATTTCTTTGTTTGAGTACATTTCGATAGCTTCTGATGATAAAATATTTTTTGGAATAAAAAGCAGGACATCATAGCCAAGCGAATCGAAATTGTTTATATATTTTGTTTTGTAAAGTGTATCAACAAAAGTGAATTTGTAGTTTTTGCTATCGGGTAAACGACGTGTAAACATTTTGTTTTTGTCGGGCTTTTGTTTTGTGAGCCTTACATTTGTAAGATAACCGGTGTTTGGAATGGTGTCGCTAAAGCGTTTTGTTTGGTCAACAACGGCAATTGAGTATGTTTTGTCGCTGTCCATTTTAGCGAGCCAAGTAGGAACAATCATTAATGCAGCCATTAATATTGGCCCTACTATACTCATTACTAAAAACGATTTCTTTTTTACACGAGTTAGGTATTCGCGTTGTATTATTAGTATTATTTTGTTCATTTTGTTTTAATCTGTTTTATTCTACGTCTTTTTTCTCAATTAAATTTATAAAAATATCGTTCATTGTAGGAATTTTTTCGTTAAACGATATAATGTTTCCGCTAGGAATAAGTGTGCTAATTAATTGATTTGTTGTTACATTATCATCAAGTAATTTAATACTTAGATTTGTAATATTATCAACTTTTTTATTGTCTAAAATTTTAAATTGATGATGTTGACTTATATTTATAAGATTAACAGTTCCTGTGAATTGAACATTAAAAATATTTGTTTTAAACCTGGTTTTTATTTCAGAAAGTTTACCACTTAAAACATTTTTTGATTTGTTTATTAAGGTGATATCATCGCAAAGTTCTTCAACTGATTCCATATTATGAGTTGAAAAAATTATTGTTGCTCCTTTTTCTTTTAGAGTAAGTATTTCTGTTTTTAACAGATTTGCATTTATTGGGTCGAAACCACTAAATGGTTCGTCAAAAATTAATAGTTTAGGTTCGTGAAGTATGGTAACAATAAATTGTATTTTTTGTTGCATTCCTTTAGACAGCTCTTCAACTTTTTTATCCCACCAAGCTAAAATATCAAACTTCTCGAACCATTCTTTTAATTTTTTTGTTGCATCAGATTTACTCAGACCTTTTAATTGAGCTAAATATACGGCCTGTTCGCCAACTTTCATTTTTTTGTAAAGTCCGCGTTCTTCGGGTAAGTAACCTATATTGTATACGTGATTTTGATTTAGCTTTTCGCCTTTAAAAGTAACTGTACCGCTATCGGGTGCAGTAATTTGGTTTATTATTCTGATGAGTGAAGTTTTACCTGCTCCGTTTGGACCAAGTAAACCATAAACACTGCCTTCTTCAACCTTAATGTTTACACCGTCTAAAGCAAGGTGATTAGCATATTTTTTTACTATATTTTCAGCTTCTAATAAGTACATATTTATTTTTTGAAATAGCTCATAAAAATAGAGATTTTATATTTAAGAATGCAAAATAATTAAACTCTTAATAAAATTTAATATAATTAACTGTTTAAAATAATTACTTTTGCATCTTTAAAATAAAAATATGATGAGACCAGGAGGTTTTAATATGCTGCCACCAGTTGTGAAAAATTTACTCATTATTAATGGGTTGTTTTTTTTAGCTACAATTACAATGGAGCAGCAGGGTGTTGATTTAGTACGTTATTTAGGTTTGCATTATTTCGAATCAGAATATTTTGCACCATACCAGTATATTACATATATGTTTATGCACGGAGGTTTTACACATATATTATTTAATATGTTTGCTTTGTGGATGTTTGGGGCTTCTGTCGAAAATTATTGGGGACCAAAGAGGTTCTTGATTTATTATTTTGTTACAGGTATAGGTGCTGCACTATTGCAAACAGGAGTAAACTGGATTAGTATTTCTAGTGTTCATGGTGCTATTGAGGCTTATAAAGCAATGCCAACTCCTGAAACATTTATGGTTTTGGCTAATGATTATTTTAGTAGTTTTCCTGTAAATCCTCAATTTATTCAGCAATGGTCGTTAGAGCCTACAAATCAGCAAGCTATTGCCGAGACATATAATTATATACAAAATGCAATGCAGGTTGTTGTTGATGTGCCAACTGTTGGTGCTTCGGGTGCTGTTTTTGGTTTGTTGTTGGCTTTTGGAATGTTGTTTCCAAACTCTATTATATATGTGTATTTTGCTTTACCAATTAAGGCTAAGTATTTTGTTATGATATATGGAGCTATCGAATTATATAGTGGTTTTGCAAATAATGCAGGCGATAATGTTGCTCATTTTGCTCACCTTGGAGGTATGCTATTTGGATATTTTATGATTAAATATTGGAAAAAACATCAGTTCGATTAAGAACTATAATAATATTATAAAAAAATGAGGCTGTTTCAAATTTAATGAAACAGCCTCATTTTTTTAAGAATGTATTATAAATTTAGTTTACTTTAAAAGTGTCGTCGCCATTTTCTAAAAAGTTAACAATTTGAGTAGCTGCAGCTATACCTGCATTAATATTTGCTTCGGCAGTTTGTGCACCCATTTTTTTAGGCGAGAAGAAAATTCTATCTTCATATTTTGCAATAAATTCATCTTTTGCATCAGGAGCAATATCAGAAACATAACGGAAATCGTTACGTTCAGCCATAAGATTTAACATTCCTTCTTCGTCGATAACTTCTTTACGAGCAGTGTTAACTAATGTACCGCCTTTTGGCATTTTGTTAAGTAGCTCGTAGTTGATAGACTTTTTAGTTTTGTCGTTTGCAGGAATATGTAACGAAACATATTGGCAAGTCGAATAAAGTTCTTCAACAGTATTACAAACCGTAACGTTATCTTTTTCAATATCTTCTTTGGCAACAAATGGGTCGAAAGCATATACATTCATTCCAAAACCTTTGGCAATTTTACCAACAAGTTTTCCTACATTGCCATAGGCGTGAATACCAATATTTTTACCTTTAAGCTCGGTTCCGGAAGAACCGTTGTACTTGTTACGTGCGATCATAACCATCATACCAAGGGCTAACTCTGCTACTGCATTTGAGTTTTGTCCTGGAGTGTTCATTGCAACAATATTATTTGCTGTTGCTGCAGCAAGGTCGATGTTATCGAAGCCTGCACCGGCACGAACAATAACTTTTAAATTTTTTGCAGCATCAAGAACTTCTTTTGTTGCTTTGTCGCTACGAATAATCATTGCATCAACATCGGCAACTGCCTCAATTAATTGCGTCTTTTCAGTATA
>Ga0256827_10000177_pt1 | contig 36401 bp, 29 predicted proteins | sample CV84metaG_FD_185977 | JGI IMG/M metagenome (GOLD analysis project Ga0256827, IMG submission 185977) | Hydrothermal vent microbial communities from East Pacific Rise, Pacific Ocean - CV84 | ecosystem: Environmental > Aquatic > Marine > Hydrothermal vents | place: Pacific Ocean: East Pacific Rise... | reverse complement strand
TTTTCATTATTTCCTGTTATTTCATGAATATTAGTAGCATTTGCATTTTTTAAATTAGAATGAATAAAACTAAGATTAACTATTCTATTTTGCTCCATGTTATGGTTAACTTATGATATTATATGAAGTAGTATTTGATGAACAATTACAGAATTATTTATTGAAACTTCTCTAATTATTACAATATATAGGTTGTATTGTGATAAAAATAAAAAAATATAAATTTAAAAAAGAAATATTTTTTTAAGAAATTAATTTTACTAATTTATTTTGAAAAAATAGAATTATATGTTATTATATTAATATATAATTTTTTAATTATAAAATTATGGGATTAAATGATTTTTCTTCAGATATAGATTGACAGGATGAGGCTTGAATTTCAATGTGAAATGTGAGTGAACAAATTTCTGAGATTTATAAAGAAGAGGTAAAAAGATGAGCTGCAAAAGCTAAAAAGACAAGAAAAGATGAAAAAAAAGCTAAACAACAAGATATGTTATTAGCTAAATTTTTGGTGAAAATTTTGATAGATAAAAGATATGATAGTCTTTTCCCAAGTTTATTTAAATCTTTTGATGCAGGTGTTCCTTCTAATTTAATTCTTTGAATTTTATCTCTTGTTTATATTGAAATTTCTAATGAATTAAGAGTAACAACTGAAAAAACTCTTGTTCAATTTAGTTATCATTCAGAAGAAACAATAAATTTTAATTGAAATAATTTACCTCAAGAAGTAAAAGATAGAATAAATTTGTGGGTAGAAGATATTTTAGCAGTTATTACATTGAATCCTTCAAAAGTTTATACTAAAAGAATAATTTCCTCTATTCAAAAATCACCAGAATTAAAAATTTTTACAATGAGTGTTTTTAAATATTTCTTATCTGAAATAAATATTTATATGTCAGACAAAATTCTATGAGACTATTCTGCTTTTATTCTAAATAAAGTAGTTCTTCCTAAAATACAAAAACACTAAATACCTTTTGATAGTAAAAATAATAAATCCCCAAATTTAAAGGGATTTTTTTATTTGACATAAAAAAAATATTGTATAAAATCCTGGCATAAAAAGTATTATTCAAAAAAATACTTTTCTATTTATTTAATTTTAATAAAAAATTATGGCTGATAAAAAAGTGTCATTAGACAATATTAGAAATATTGGGATTATTGCCCATATTGATGCTGGTAAAACAACTTTTACTGAAAGAGTATTATTCTATACAGGTAAAATTCACAAAATTGGGGAAACTCATGATGGTGAAGGTACTATGGATTGGATGGAACAAGAACAAGAAAGAGGTATTACAATTACTTCTGCTGCTACAACTTGTTTCTGGAAAGGAAAACAAATCAATATTATTGATACTCCAGGTCATGTAGATTTTACTATTGAAGTAGAAAGATCTTTAAGAGTATTAGATGGTTGAGTTGCTGTTTTTGATGCTTCTCAAGGGGTTGAACCTCAATCTGAAACTGTTTGGAAACAAGCTGATAAATATGAAGTACCTAGAATTTGTTTTGTTAACAAAATGGATAAAATGGGTGGAGATTTTGATATGACTATTGAATCTATCAAAAAAAGATTAGCTTGAAATAAAGTAGTTGCTATTCAATATCCTATTGGAGCTGCTGAAACTTTTGAAGGTATTGTTGATATTATTGAAATGAAAGCTTATCATTTTGAAGGAAGTGATGGTGAAAAAGTTACTGAAATTGAAATTCCTGCTGATATTAAAGATAAGTGTGAAGCTTACAGATTAGAATTAATGGAAAAAGTAGCTGAAATGGATGATGCTTTAATGGATACTTACTTTGATAAAGGTGAATTATCTATTGATGAAATTAAAAAAGGTTTAAGAATTGCTGTTACTAACAATGATTTATATGCTGTAACTTGTGGATCTGCTCTACAAAATATTGGTGTACAAATGGTTATTGATGCTGCTACTGAATATTTACCTTCTCCAATGGATGTTAATGAAGGATTAATTTCTGTTAAAGATGTTGATACTAAAGAAGAAATTAAAAAAATTCCAGTTGCTGATGATTCTTCTCTAGCTGCTATTGCTTTTAAAGTTGCTACTGATCCTTTTGTTTGAAAACTAATTTTTACAAGAGTTTATACAGGTACTTTAAAATCAGGTTCATATATTTACAATTCAACTACAGGTAAAAAAGAAAGAGTAGGTAGATTAGTTCAAATGCATTCAAATGATAGAGTAGAAATTCAAGAAATTACTGCTGGTAATATTGGTGCTGTTATTGGTCTTAAAGGTAGTAAAACAGGTGATACACTTTGTGATTTAAATGATCAATTCTTAGTTGAATCAATTGAATTCCCAGAACCAGTTATCTCAATTTCAGTTGAACCTAAATCTAAAGCTGATCAAGAAAAAATGGGTGTTGCATTAGGTAAATTAGCTGAAGAAGATCCTTCTTTTAGAGTTAAAACTGATGAAGAAACTGCTCAAACAATTATTTCAGGTATGGGTGAACTTCATCTTGATATTATTGTTGATAGAATGAGAAGAGAATTTTCTGTAGAATGTAATGTTGGTAAACCACAAGTATCTTACAGAGAAACAATTAAAAATGTTGCAACTGATGTTGAACACAAATATTCTAAACAAACTTGAGGTAGAGGTCAATATGGTCATGTTGTAATAACTTTTGAACCATATAGAGAAATGGATGAAGAAGATATTAAAGCTGAACTTAAAGAAAAACCTACTAATAAATTTGTTGATAAAGTTACTGGTTGAGTTATTCCAAAAGAATATATTCCTGGTGTTAGAAAAGGGCTTGAAGAAGCTTATAAAAGAGGTTTTGTTGCTGGATACCAAATGGTTGATATTAAAGCTACTTTAACTTTTGGTTCTTTCCATGATGTTGATTCTTCTGAATTATCATTTAAATTAGCTGCATCAAAAGCTTTCCAAGATGCTTGTAGAAAAGCTCAAGCTTCACTACTAGAACCTATAATGAAAGTTGAAGTTAATACTCCAGAAGAATATATGGGTGATATTATTGGACAAATTAATTCAAAAAGAGGTAGAATTGAAGAAATGGGAGACAGAGGACAAGCTAAAATTGTTACTGCTTTTGTTCCTTTATCAGAAATGTTTGGTTACATGACTGAATTAAGATCAGCTTCTCAAGGTAGAGCTACATATGCTATGGAATTTGATCACTATGAAGAAGTTCCTACAAATGTTGCTACTCAAATTAGAGAAGATAGAGGGTTTAAATTACCAGATGAAGATTAAACAAAAATCAAAAAAAGATGTTTCAGCGAAACATCTTTACATAATAAAAAAAACTGAAAATCTATTTTCAGTTTTTTTGTGGTTCTATTTTTCAGATTTCAACTAATGAAAGAGTTTTTCATTTTCATAAATCATCTAATTCTATAAAACTAAATTCCTCTCAGTCTCACCAAAAGAATTTTCTATCAGGTGCTTGATTTTGAATATATCTTCTTAAATCTTTATGCATTCCTGTAGTTTTATTATCTATTCAAGTAAATAATTCTGAAACACTATATTTTTTATTATTTTTTCAAATAGTAATATATCAATTATCTATTTTAAATTTAGATGTATCAATTCTTTTTCAATTAATCTCAGTAATTCAGTTTTTACTACTCACCCAATCAAGTACTCAATTTTTAATCCAACTTAAAGTTGAAGTCCAACTTTCTTTATTATCTATTTTAAATTCATCAATTATTTTTTTTATATTATCAGTATCATCAATAATATCAAAAGTATAAAGTTTATTATCCATTATAATTAATGGAGTATCATTTTTGTATTTTATAATTTCAATTTTTTTTCAATCTATATTATATTCTTTAATGGAATCATTATATTCCTTTAAAATATTTAATATTTTTTCAGCATCATCTCATGCTTTTTTAATATCCTCTTTTAAATCATCACTTTTAATATGGTCTTTGTTATAAAAACTATAACCTCATAAAGCAATTCAACTAATCATTCATATAATTCATAGTTTTTTAAATGCAGCTCATATAAAAGAAATTTTACCTTTTTCTATACCTCATTTTATAATTTTAAGTCATAGTAAATAAGATCAAGTTCAACCAATTCATAATCATAAAGCAAGTTTATTTAAGTCTGTATTTGTTGCTCAACTAAGAAAATTTATTTTTTTTCATATTTGAGCTAAATTATATCAAATAGCCATTTCTAAAAATTTATCTTTATAAATAGATAAAATTTCAATTTCATCATCACTAAAAATATCTGTATCTGTTTTAAAAATAATTTCATAAGCTATTTTTCATAAATATGTTGATCATTCATAAGGTCACAAAACTTTTGAATTAATATAATTTAGAGAAAACCTATTAATTACTCATTCTTTAGAAACATCTTTTTGTCATCACATAATTGAATATATTGCAATTACATGACCATAATTTAAATTATTTATAAATAATTCTTTTTGTTCTCACTCTATCTTAGGTTTTAATGTTTCTAAATAATTTCAAATAACATAATTTTTAAATTCAATTAATTTATCTAATTGTTCTTTTTCTTTTTTATCTAATTTTTTAGGTTCTTCAGATATTTTTTCTTTAGTAAATTTATCCTTTTTAGGTTTTGTTAAATCATTTCATCAAAAATTAATTAATCAGTTATTTGTAAAATTTTGAATAATTTTATTAGAAATTAAATTATTATTTTCTAATTTTTCTGTTTCTTCTTGTTCAAAAAATAATCAACTTAAACCAGATTTAATATTAGATATTCATTTTCATACTGGAATAGTTAAAAGAGAAAAACTTAATCAGTAAAATAAAGATATTTCTGAAATTGTTAATTTATCTTTCCACCAATCTTTTCCACCAGATTTAGAAGCTTTTATTATTTCATCTAATTTTTTTTGTCATCATTCTATTTTATCAACAATATTAGGATTTTTATTTATAATATTTTGAATAAATTCAGGTTGAAAACTATAACTAGCAATTTTTACAAATTTATCAGATTTAAATTGTTTTATAATTTCATTTAAAGTTTCTTCTTTTCATCAACCTTCTAAAAATTGTTTTTTATTATCTTCTGTTGAAAGACCTGTAATTGTATTATAAGTTATATTTTTTATTTCTTTTAAAATAGGATCTTTTGTTTTTTCAGTTCATATTGTTATTCAACTTAATGAAAGCATTGTTTTAATTGAAATTCTATATTTTGCTGAGTCTTTTGTATCTACTGTTTTTTTAACTGCTTCTTTATCACCTTCTTTTACTTCAGGTGTTGTATTAATTTTTCATTCTTTTTCTAATTGTTTTTGAATTTTTTCAGTATTCATATCTTCTTCATTTTCTACAGTTTCTTCTTTATCTTCATCAGTTTCAGCAGTAAAACCAAAAAATGCTCATAAAGATGTTCCAGCTAAAGCTGCAGTAATCTTTTTCCAAATATTGTCAAAAAGTCCAGTGAATTTATCAAACATTCCTGTTACTTTTTCCCACATTGCTCATAGGCCAGTTTTTTCTAAAACTTTTTTCTTTGCAGTATCAATGGCTTCTTCAGCTTTTTCTTTTGCAGTATCCACAGCTTCATCAACTTTATCTTCTATCTTTTCAACTACTCATTTTTTTTCTTTTTTTTCAAGTAATTTTAATAACTTTTCAGCTTTTTCTTCAGCAGTTCAACTTAATTCACTTTTTAAAGATAAAATATCTGCTTGAGTTGTAGTTAAAATATGAATTTTATCTTGTAATTTTTGATATAATTCACTTTTGTCTCTTAATATTTTTTGAGCTTCCTCTTTTCATAAAATATCTTGTAATTTTTTTCATTTTTCAACATCTATAAGTGTATTAGGGTATGTTTCTTTTGTTTTTGGAGACATAATTTGTTTTATTAATATTATTTAATAAATTATATCATAAAAATTTTAATAAAACAAAAAAACTAGCATTTTTTTGCTAGTTTTTAAGAATATCATAAAAAGGTTTAATTTTATAGTCTTCAATTTCTCATAAAAAATCTTTTGAAATGATTATTTTTTCTTTTAATGGGTATTTATTATGAAAATGTTTTAGTCATTTTGTATCTTCTTTTTTTATTTTAGATTTATATTTTATTTCAATTCAAATAAGCTCTGGTTTTAGTGAATATTTATCTTTTATTTGAATAAAATCTACTTCTTTATTTCAGACTCTGTAAAAATATTCTAAGTCTAATAAATTTAATATATAATTTTCAAAAATTTCTCAATCAATTTCTTTATTTAAACAAAAGCTAGTTGTTTCAAGATAAACTTTTTTTAATTTTCTTTCTGTTTTTATTAAGTTTGTAGAATAATTATAAACTTTTTTTATTAAAAATGCTTCTTCTAAATAATAAATATATTTTTCTAAAGTTCTTTGGTCTATATCTAAATCATTAGAAAAGTTTTTATATTCTAATATCATTCAAGTATTATTTGAAATTATTCTAAAAATTTTTAATAAAATATCAGGATATTCAATTTTGAAATAAGTTGTTATATCTTCTTTTATTATTTTATTAGTTAAAGAATTTATATATTCAAAAATTTCTTCTTCCCTAAAATAAATTGTATCAATAAATTGTCTAAAAATATATTTTTCAAATTCTAAAATAATTTTTTCTTTATAAATTAATGAATCTTCTAAATAATAATCTATTTTTTTGAATCTTAAAAATTCTCAGAAATTTAATGGTTTTATATATGTTTCAAAAATTCTTCATGCTAAACTTTCTTTTTTCTGTAAGTATAGAGAGCTTGATCCAGATAATATAAATTTTATATTTGTATGAAAATCATAATAAATTTTTATTTTTGATTGAAAATCTTTTATTTTTTGAACCTCATCAAAAAAAATATAAATTTTTTCTTTTTCTAAATTAATTCAAGTAATTTTTATATATTCATCTATTTTTTCTTTTATTTCTCAAATTTCATCAAAACTATAAAAAAAAATATTTTTTCTGTTTATTTTCTTTTCTAAAATCAAATAATCAATTAGTTGCTTCATTAAAGTAGTTTTTCAAACTCTCCTTATTCAAATTAAATTTAATATAAATTTATTTTCCAATTTTTGTTTTAATTCTTCAAAATAGTCTCTTTTAAATGAAATATCATAAAAAAAGTCTTTTTCCCAATGTCTATTAAATTGTTTTAGATACATAGTGATGTTATTATTTATTAGTTTTAATTACATTCTATTGTATCTATTTATACTTTTTTGTCAAAAATTTTAAGACAAATTAAAAAAGATGCTATAAATAGCATCTCTACAGAGTTTTAAGTATACTAAAAATATTTAGAAATCTTAGTATTTAAGATGTTTCAACGAAACATCTCTACAATCTGTAGAGACCTTTCGGTGAAAGGTCTTTCATAAGATACTAAGATATTATAGCATTTCTAGTATAAATCATTATAAGTTAAAAATTCTAAGTTAAAATCTGGATAGTTTTTTCTGAATAATTCATATTTTGAAGTTTTGATTAATTTTTCATTAAATTTAATTTCATAGGCTTTATTTTCATTTATTATAAAATCAACCTCATTTTTATTTTGAGTTCTCCAGAATTTTATATTATCTAGTCAATATTTAAATAAAAATTCTCTAAAATAAATATTTTCTAAAGTATTTCATTTATCATTTCTTAAATTAATATTATCAAAATTTCTTAGTAAACTATTTCTAAAACCTAAATCATAAAAATAAACTTTTGGCATTTTTGTAAGCTCTTTTTTCATATTTTTGTAAAATGGTCTTATAATAGCAATATGAAAACTTTTTTGCATAATATAAATATATTTTTCAACTGTTGGAAGACTTAAATCAAAGGTATTTGCAATTTCATTCATATTTAATAATTCTCCAGTTTGAGATGCTAGAGTTTTTAGTATTGCTAAAAATTTTTCAATATCTGCTATATTTGAATCATAAATATCTTTTTTTATATAATCTTGAGTAAAACTATTTAGCCTTTCTATTTTTTCTTCATTATTTTTTATTTGAACAATTTCAGGATATCATCAATAAGTTATATATTCTAAAAATAATCTTTCAAATTGTGATTTGTATAATAAAGGAATATTCTTATTTTTTACATAAATTTCTTTTAATTTTAATTCATCTTTAAAATCTAAAAATTCTTCAAAATCAAGAGTATAAATATTAAAAATTTTTTTTCTTCAAATAAGGCTATCTTTGAATTTTTGGTCAATATAAAAGCTACTACTTCAAGAAACTACTAATTTAATATTATCTTTATATTCATCATAAATATATTTTAAAAAATTTGTAGGATTTTCTAAATACTGAATTTCATCAATAAAAATTATTTGTTTTTCATTTGGGTTACTTCAAGTTATTTCAAAAAGTTTATTAGGATGAGAATTTAGATAATTCTTGATTTCAAAATCTTCTAAATTCAAAAAATAAGTTTTTTTATTTTCTCATTTTTTTTCTTCTTTTCAAACTTTTTCTTGAATTTGTTTCATCAAAGTAGTCTTTCAAACCTGTCTTGCTCAAATTAATAATAATATTTGATTATTATTAATATTTTCATAAATTTTACTAAAAACTTTTCTTATTTTATTTGTCATATTTTATAATTATTAGATAATATTAAAACTATACTTATATAATATCAGATAATATTAAAGTATCAAATTATTTTTCAACAAAAAAAACTAGAGATTTTTCTCTAGTTTTTAGATTTTATGCTGCTTCTTCTTTTTTATAATTTGAATTATTTGCTGGTTTTCCCCAATCCCAAGCTTTTCAAAGACCTTTTCATAGTCATTTTAAAGCCCATTTTCATCATTTATAACCATAAACTCAAGCAGCTGTTGCAGCAAAGAATGGTGCTAAAGGTGTACTAATTGCTCAAACTGCTCATGCTGTAATTAAAGGATATCTTACAATATTATTTTGAATATTAAATTTATCTAAAACATATTGACTTACCATTCAACCTCATAATCATGCTGCTAAAGGCATTGCTAAACCACTAGTTGCTCATATATTTAAAGATGAAGTACCTGATTCTACTCATGCATAATCTAATACATTATTTACTGCATTTCCTACTCAATCTATAACAGTTTTTCATGCTCCTCAAATCCATTCAGCTCATGCTTTTAAAGTTCAAGCTGGAGACATTATAGCAGCAGCAGCAGCTCATGAAATTGCAATTTCTTTATTATTCATAATATTTTAAATTAAAAAGTATAGTATTATATTAACATATAAGAGTTAAAAGTCAAATTATTTTTCTTTTTTTCTAATGTCTTCACATATCTTTTAATTTCATTACTTGAATTAAAGCTATAAATTGAAGATATTCTTCTACAGTTGGATCCCATCATTCTCAAGAAAGTGTGTCTATTAAACCTGATATTGCAAACATTGAAGATCATTGCATTACAACATTTCAAGTTCACTTTAGAATTTTCAAAATATTTTCTTTTTTGATATACTTTTTTCAAATTTTATCTGAAAAGTTTTGTATTTTTCACATTCATGGAATTTTTGAAAAGAATTTTAATGAATTTAATGCTCACATAAAAGCAATACTTTTTACTATTTCATGTCAATCTAAAAGTCATTTATTCCAGTCTTCTAAATCTTTAAACATTAAATTTTGCATAATGGTTGCTCATTCATAGAATGCAACTCATTCTAAAGTTGCATTTCAAATAAAACTTAAAATTTTTGCTGATTTAGTTCATTTTTCTAAATAATTAGTAATTTTAACTGTTTTAGCAATTTTATTTCAAATATTTATTGCCCTTGCACTTGTTAAAACTGCTCTAGCTCATGCACTAACAATCATTCATGCTCACATTGTGATTGCTCATATTGCCAGAGTTGTTGTAAAATCAATTACATTATCAATATTTTCATCAGAAAAAGTTATTCAATCAGAGATAAATCATTTATTTTTTCATAATCAAACCATATTTGCATACATTCATTTTAATGTATCTTCTGTTCCTCTATAATCATCTTTGTTAATATGATTATAAATAAGAATATGTTTAAATGTTTTTAATGTAGCATTTAGTGTTTCAGATTTTATTTCCTTTTCTTTAAGTTTTTTATATTCTTCAAAATTTAATTCTTTCTCTCATTTATTTTTTCTTTCTTCATTAATTTTTCAAAGACTATTTTTTAATTTTTTATCTAAACTCTCTTCAGTTTTTTCATAAACTTCTAATAATTTTTCTGATAATTCAATTCACTCTTCATCCCAACCTAAAAAATCTTTTAATTTAATAATATTTTTATCTTCTAAATATTCTTTTAGTTTAGGATTTTTTAATATTTCAGATTCTTTTTTAAAAGTTTCTGTTTTAAGTAATTTATTAGCAACTATTTCTTTTACTTCTTCACTATTTCAACTTAAACCTCAATATCTCATAAGATTAAGAATTTTAATTTCTTTATCTTCTGGATTTATATTTTCATCAAAAAAAATATTTTTTATTTTTTTTAAATCATCTTCTCAAATAATATCTTCTTCAGATTCAGCATCTTGCATTAAATTAAAAATTCAATTTGCTTCATCATTAAAAATCTCATCAGATATGGGAACTCAAAAACTTTGTATTTTATTAGTTATTTCAGCAACATCATTAAGAATTATCTTTTTATCATCTCTACCAAAACTAGTAAACCAAACTCAATAAGCTTGTTTTTGAGCCTCAGGAATCCAAATTTTAAGAATATTTTTTATTAAACTAATTTTATTATTTTGTTTTTTTACTCTTTCTAAAAGATTTTTTTGATTTTCTAAAAATTCTTTTTCAAATTTATTAAGTCAAATTAATTGCTCATCACTCCAAATTGAATTATGTAACCAATAAGAGATTGTTTTACCAAAAAGGGTAAGACTTCCATTTGGATCTACCTTAATATTTTTTTCCAAATCTTTCCAACTCATTTGTTCAAACTCTTCTGAAGTAATATCCTTTTTAGTATTATCTATAATAATATCTTTTTCAGCTTTCTTTTGAACTTCTTTAATTTGTTCTTTATTTGGATTTTCAGTTAATTTTCAAATTATTCAAGTCATATTATTTTATTTTTTTAAGCTTTTTAACTTTTTCAATAAATTTATCTTTAGCATCTTTTGCATCTTGTCCTCATTTTTTAAGATCATTTATTAAATCTTTAAATTCAGTTTTTTGTATACTACTTAATGAAACTAACTCTAAATTCATTCTTTTTAATTCATTTTCAAATGTATTATGTTCCATTATTGTTTGAAGCTGTAGTTCAGACATTCTTTCAAGTATATATATATTATAACTTTGATTTATTTTTGTTTTTAACTTATTATATTTTTCTCAAAGTCATATTTGTTTTACATAATTTGCAAATTTTTCTAAATATGCTTTATCTCTAGTATATTCTGCTTTAGTAAAATCTTTTATTGCTTGATAAACTGTAGTTCATTTTGTATAAAATCATTCTAATCTAGACCAATTTTCTTCAAAGAATTTTTTTCTACTATTTTCATTTTCTTCAATTTTAGGTTTTTTAATATCTTCTCTCTTAGGTCAATCTAATTTATATTCTCACTTATTTATTTTTTCTAATAAAGTATCAAGAGATCATTTTAAATCAGAATCAATGTTAATATTTTTAACATATTCCCATTTAATTTCAAAAGATTCTTTTCTAGCATTTTCAAAATTAATATCTTTATTAACAAGTCTTGCTAAAATATCAAGAGCAGTTCTCTTATTATATTCATTACCTCACTTTTCATCAATTTCTGCAAATAATTTTTCAATTTGTGTTATTTTGTATTCAGATAAATTGTATTTTCTAAATAAAATTTCTACCCATTGTTCAATTATTCATACACTATCTTTAGGTTTAAGTCTATCATATTGATTACCAAAAAATAAATCTTTAGCATTTTCTAGTTTTAATCATTCTTTAAATAATTTTTCATTAGTTTCTAATCAAGTATTCTTATTTATTTTATTTATAATTTCTTCTTTAATTGCCTTTTTTAAATCATCATTATTTTCTCATTTTAAATGGTAAAATTCTCATTTTTTATATTTCTTTTCAAGTTTTTCAAAAATTTCCAGTATTTTACCTTCCATATCATTAGGAATTTCATGACTTCTTTTAATAAAAGTTTTTGCTTGTTCTATTATTCATTTTTCCTCAAAAATTTCTTTTTTTACTTCATTATAAAGTTTTACTTTATTTTCAATATCAGTTTCACTTTCTTCACTTGCTTTTAAAAATAACTTTAAGGTAGTATCAATTATCTTTCTTGGTCATTTTAGTCAATCTGCTTCTATATAAGCAACTTCTCTCCAAAAAGTTCATTCTTCAAAAGGAGCTTTTTTTCATTCAATTTGAATATCATGATCAAGTATTCTCATCCATTTCTTTTCTATTTTTTTAATTTGTTTAATTTTTTTATTGTTTCATTTATGTTTTTCTTTTAACATTTTTATAACTTTTTTTCTTCTTAATCATTCATCTTGTTCTTTTTTTAATTTAGGTTCAGTAGAAAGAGATTCTCAATCATTAGGAATATTTATTAAATCTCATTTTGTTGGTACATATGTTATAGGATTATACCATTTTACTTTTTTACTTCAACTTTGAGCTCTAATAAAATATGCATTTGTATATCTATACATACTTCAAGCTGTTGCAATTCACATATATGATAAAACTAAGCCAGTACTAAATCAAGGATTATTGGCTATAAAATTTCATATTCAAATAACTCAATCTTTGATATTAGTTCCTCATTGTATAATATCTTCTAAAAAAGTTCCTACTTCTCTTAAAAGTAATTTATTGTAATATAGATATAATAAAGCATCTTTTTTAGTTTCAAATTCTAAGTTTCATCATTCAGGATTTAAATCTTTTATAGTTATTTCTATAGTTTCTCAATCTTCTAAGTTTAAAATTCTTTCTGCTTCATTTCAAATATCATCTCAAAAATCATCCTTAAATCAGATGTTTCACATATCATGTCAATTTGATGAAATAGGATTCCACCATCAAGCTTTTTCTCATTTTAGATTTTTGAAAAAACTTTTAAATTGATTTTGTTTACTTTTTGGAACATTATTTTCTTCAAAATATATATCCCAATCTTCTGGTTCAACATCAAAAGGAACCAAAGTTCATTGGATTGTGCTAACTAAATCTTCATCTGACATTTCTTTTGCATTATCTAAAGAAGATTCAATTGTTCATAAAAATCAATCACTAGCAAGTAGTAAGTCTTTTATATATTCTTGATAATTTTCAATTTCTTTTGCTTCTATAATTTCATCAGATAAATTTTCTCAATTTTCTTTAGCTACCTTTTTGATTTTTTCTTTACTTATTTCATATATACTTACTTTTTTTTGTAAATTTAAAGCTAATTCAGAAATATTATAAGTATCTTGTTCTTTTAATATTGATGATAATATTTTAGAAACTTCTTTTTTAAATTTTTTGTTATTACTTTTTTCAACAATACTAATTAAATAGCTAAAATCTCATAAATAATTTTGATTTAATTTATTTCTTAATTTTTTATAATCATCTTTAGTAAACTCTTGTTTTAAAGAATCAGAAATACTATTAGTAGAAGTTGGATTATTTCCTATAGTTGAAGTATTAGTTTCTCAATTGAATTCTTTTATTTTTTCAAATAATATTCACATAATTTTTATTATTAATTTTTATTAAATATTTTCTATATTTTTTTTGTATTCTTCTAATGATTTTGATAAATCTTTCTTAAATTCTTCTAAATTTTCTTTTTTAATTCATAGTTGGGTTTTTAGTTTATCATCTGAATATTTCAAATATGAATTTAATGATGTTATTACAGTAATTAATGGTGCTCCTAATTTAATCTTTTTTAATAATATATCATCTAACTTACTATTTTTATATTTATCAGTTAAAGTATCAATTGGAATTAATATCTTTTTAAAATTTTCATCTTTTACTAATTCTAAAACAGTTTTACTTTCAATATATTTTGCAACTCCTTTAATAGTTGAAAAATTTTTATTTAAAATACTTAATTCTTTAAAAGTTAAATTATTTCTTTTTATTCTATCTTCAAAAATTTTAATTTCAGCACCTTTCACCTTTTCTTCAAAATCTTCACTACTTCCTAAAACAATTTCTAATAATTTACTTTGTTCATCAATTTTTAAGTTTTTATATTCAGATAATTTCTTTGTTTCAGCTAAAATTTCATCTAAAGCACCTAAAATATCTGTAGATTGTTCTTTAATTTTTTCAGCTAATTCTTTTTTAACAGTTTCAAAATCTCCAAATTTTGAATTTAAACTTGTATTTCCAGCATCTTCAGCCTCCTTTTTTAAATTATTATAATTATCAATAATCTCTTTAATTTCATCAGGATTTAATTTTGGTTTTGCTATTTGTGTTTTTAAATCTGTTGTTAGTTGAGTTAATTTAGTTTTCTTTGCAACTTCATCAAAATTATTTGCTAAGACTTTTGTTTTTTCTGTTTTTGCAGAAGTTAATTGTGCATTAATTTTAATAAGTTCTTTATCAACTTTTCTTAATTCTTGTCTATGTAATATTACTTCTTTTTCTGTTGGAGAAGGAATTTTACTAAATTTTTTATTAATATCCTCTTTTTCTTTTAATAATGTAACTTTTTGTTTTTCTAAATCTTTAACTTTTTCTATTTTTGCAGTATTTTGATTAATTTTCACAAGTTCTAGTTTATCTTTAATATCAATTATTTCTAAATCTATCTTATCAACTAATTCTTGTCTATTTGAAACAGTATTAGGAATATTATCTCTTAATTTTTCTAATGAGCTAATTGCACCAGTAATTTCTGTTTTATGTTCATTATAACTATCAGTATAATCATCCTGTTTTTCTTTGAAAAAATCAATTGCTCAAGTTAAATAACTATTTTCTCATGTTTTTGCTTCAACTTCAGCTGTATAATAGTCTTTTTCAGCAGAAGAAATGAACTTTAATATTTTATCTTCTTTTTTATATTTTTCTTTTAGTGCCTTAAAATCAGGTCATCACTTTAATTCTAATAATTTCAGAATATATGTTTTATCTTTTTCTTCTAATTCTAAATAATCTAAATTTGCACTTATTTTTCCCCAATATTTTTTAGTAATACTTTCTGCTTTTCTAATAATAGTTTTTCAAGTTTCACTTCCAAAAAAATTTTCCCAAGCTCAATATAATCCAGCTCAAACAGCACTAGCTCACAAGAAAAATTTAGTAGGACTTTTAGATATTAATCCCCAAGCCATTAACCCTGCACCAACTCCCACAGAAACTTGGTCTGCTGTAATTTTATAATTATCAAAATAATCTCAAACAGTTTTAATTTTATCATCTTCTTTTTTTGCTTCAGCTATCTCTCAATGTAAAGCTGTAATATATGCTTTAAATTCTGGAGAATCTGATGATATTCATTTTTCATTAAATAATTTTAAAGTTTTTTCATCAAAATTATTTTTGTTAATTTCTAATGTACTATCAAGTTTAGAATAATCTAATTTTTTGAATGTATCATCATTAGTTAATGTTCATGAAATTATACCTACATTTTCTTTTTGTTTTTCTGTAAATTTATTATTATCTGAAATTACTTTTTCTACTATACCTTCACTTTTTTTGACTAAATTATCTTTAAATGCTAATACTGTCCCCCACATAGATTTAGCTTTTTCTTGAGTTTTATCAGATAATTCTCAAATATATTTTTCTGTTTCAGCTACTTTTGCAGGATCTGTTTTAACATCAGGTATTTCAATTCATAAATGTCAAGCAATATTTTTTGCAGTTTTAATTAATCAAGGTCATCATAGAACTGCTAATAATCCAAAAAATCATGCTTTGGCAAATCAATCTCTTTTTCAGAAAATAAACATAATAAAACCAATTAAGGCTCAAGCCATTAATAAAGGATTTTTCTTTAAATCATTCGCTACTGCTCATATTTTTCATTCCCAAGAATCTGGAGAAAATGTTGTTCAAGATGTTGAATTTAAATTATTATTTCAGGTTGCTTTTTGAAAAGCTGCTTTTACTTTTGGATCTAAATTCAAAATATTAACAGTATTTTTTACAAGTTTAGTTGTTTGTTCAATTTCTTTTTTTTCTACTTCTTTATATATATCACTAAATTCCTCTTTTTTTCATTGCTCTGTTTTTTTAAAGTCTTGAAATAATTTTCTAGCAATTAGATTGTTTGTCATATTTTTTCAGAAAAAACTATCAGAATAGATTCTTCAATCATTAGCTCTTGAAGGTTTATCTGCTAGAAAATTAGATAATCTTGAACTAATTGATTCTAGTATCTTTTTATTAACAGTTCATTCTTTTATAGCTTTATAAAAATTTTTTATTTCATTGTCATCTGTTAAAGAAATATCAATTTTGTCTTGATTTCATGCTAAAATCATTCAAAGACTTTTATCTCAAAGAATTCAGTCAGGTTTTAGTCATAACTTTTTTTGTTTTTCTTCTAATTTTTCAACAAAACTCTTATCATATTTGTTTTTTACTCATAAAATATCAGCAACTAATTTTACTGATTTTTCAAAATTTAATTTTGATTTTTCTAAATATGTTTTACTTTGAACTTCTTTATTTAATTTTTGAGTTTGTTCTATTGATTTTGTTTTTATATTATCTTCAACAGTTTTTTTCTCATTAGCTACTTTTGCAGTTTCAGGTGTTTGAGTTACTGAAGTAGTATTATTTTCATTATCACTAGAAACAGTTCAAGAGTATTTTAATATATCTCCTCACATAATTTTGTTTTTTTAATTATAAAATATTTAAATAAATTTTATCATATAAAAAAAGTCAAAGCAAATTAATTACCTTGACTTTTTAGTGTTTTGTTTTTGATGGAAAATTACAAAATAAATTCTAAATAATTTTCTTTATTAATTATTTCAAAATTAGTATTTGGGAAACTTTCTAAGAATCAGTTTGGTAATTTTGGATTTTTCTTTCACCATTTAAATTCATATGCATTTATTTGTTCTCAAATTTCTTCAATATAATCAACTTCTTGTTTGTTATAATTTCTCCAAAAATATGAATTTAAAAATTTAGAATTATATGAATTATTTTTCATTCTTTCTAAAATTAAAAAATTTTCCCATAATCATCAAATATCTGTTCTGTTTTCTAAACTAGACATATTATTTATTATGATATTTCTTATTCATAAATCATAAAAAAATATTTTATTTTGTTTGGATAATTCTTTTCTTTTATTTTTAAAAATTGGTGGTAATTTAAAAATAATATAACTTTTCATTAATAAATCTATATATCTATCAACTGTTTTTGTATCAACTCATAATTTATTTGCAAGTTCTGTAATTGAAACTTCTGCTCCAATTTGTAAAGCTAATAATTTTAAAAGTTTTAAAATTATATCAGAATTTCTTATTTGTTGAAATTCTAAAATATCTCTATATAAACTAGAATTAGCCAATTCTTTTAATATCTGTATTTTTTCATCATTGCTTTCAGAATTAATTACATCAGGATATCAACCAAAAATTAAAAAGTTTTCTAAATTAGTATCAGTTTCTCTTATTCAAAAAGTTTGAGAATATTCAGACAAACTAATATTAAACATATTAAAAATAATTTTTCTTCAAGTCAATGGTTCACTTGTTAAATCTAAAATATTTATAGAAGATGAACCAGTTACTATAATTTGTTTTTCTTTTTTATATTTATCAATTAATATTTTTAAAGTATTTCAAATATTTACAATTTTTTGAGCCTCATCAATAAAAATAATATCTTTATCTTTTATAAAAAGTTCTAATTTTGTTAAACTATTATTATTTAATAGCTCTCTATCTTCAATATAATCACCATTAAAACTAATAATATTTTTATTTTTAAAATTATTTTTTAGAACATTTTCTACCAAAGTAGTTTTTCAAATCTGTCTTGCTCACAAAATCATAATAATTTTTCAGCCAAAAATTTTATCTATAATTTTATTTTCTAATATTCTTTTTATCATTTTAATGAATTTAAGGAGTTAAGTCTTTGAAATTATATTAATTTAAGGAGTTAAGTCAAAATTTTTGGTGGAAAAAGATATTAATTTTTTATAGAATAATCTCTTTATTTTTTATATTCATACTTTTTTTATATATCTTTTTTATTGTTAGAATTAGGTTCTGTCCATTCTGAAACTTTAGGTTTATTATGATTTATTTCTGATAATCAGTATTCTCAATCATCTTCAACTTTTTTAGAATTAGCCAACTCTTCCTCTTTTTTAGCTCTCTCTTCTTCAAGTCTTTTTTTATTTTTATTGCTTATAGTTTTCTCATTTTCTTTTACTTTAACTACTTTTGTATATTTTTCTCATTTCATTTGTAGTTTTAAGTCATAATTATGTCTTATTCTTTTTAGTTTTGATATTAATTCTTTCTTTTTTTCAGGGCTGTGTTTTCAAGAAGATTCAATCCTTTTGATAGACTTATCAATTTGTTCTATTTTTTGTTTATAAAATTCAATTTGTTTTTTAAATTTTTCTAAAGACTCAATTTTCTTTTTACTTAATTTAACTTCTTTTCATTTTCAATTTATAAATTTTCAATCTAGTGTTTTAGTATAAGTTTTTCAACTTACAGGATCTTTGTAAAAATTTACTGGAGTTGAAGCTTGTCAATCAACTAGTTTATTATTAAATTTAGGTATTTTTGGATTTCTTTTGAAATTAGGTAATTTTGTTTTCATAACTCATACCATAATTAATGCTTCAATATATTCTGCCCAAGTTAGGTGATTATTTAATTCTTTACCTGTAAATCATTCATATCACATTTCAACTAATTCTCAAGATGTTACAATTGCTCCAGCTTCTACTAAAATTGGTAAAGATTTTTTAAGAACATTAGATGGAACTTTATTAGATAATTTTTGAATTTGAACTCAATATTTACTAAATGCTCACATTACTCAGAAAAATGCTACTGCTTTTGCCATTTCTAGACTATCATCCCATCATTTTCCTATATTCTCAAAATGTTTCTCAAACATTACATTATGTAAAACATTTGATGTTTGATAAAAAGTCACTCATTGTGTAATTTTTTCTAAACCAATTCATATTCCTTTTGGTATAGTTCTTAATCAGTTTGCTATTTTTGCATATTTTGGTCATTTTGCTGCTAAATTAATAATAGCTGTATCTAGTTTACTTCATTTAGCAAATGCATTTATTCATTTTCCTGCCCAATTCACTATTTTTCCTGCTCATTGAGCGACTTTTACTCCTGCTCAAATTAGTACAACTGATGTTGCAAGAATTAGTCAGATTTCAACAGCATGAGCTGTATTTTCATCTGAAAAAGTTGTATAACCTACTCAAACCATATCACTATAATCTGCATATTTATTTTCTAAGCTTTCATTTTTGTCAAGCTTATTAAATAATAATCATTGTTTTAATAATTCTTTTATTGAAGAATTAGTTGCAAATTCTATTTTAGTTTTTACAGCACTATTAAAATCAGTTGTATTTGAAGATTCTAATCAAGGTTGTTCATTTCTTACAGCTTCTCTAAAAGTCTCAATATTATTAGTTTGAATATTTTTAATTTCTCAATATTTTTCTGTTAATTCTTCTACTAAATCTCTTGGAATTCATAAAGCTATTAATTTAGTTTTACTATCACTTTCAATTAATGCAATTGTATTTGGATCACTAATAATTTTTTTAATATCTTTAAAATCTGTTTTTTCAAGTAATATGTTTCACATTTTTGAGGTTACAAGTTTTGAATTTCATTCTGTAATTCAACCATATCTTGTTCTCATCAATTTTAGAATTGTTTCTCTTTTTAATTTTTTAGCTTTTTCATTTGTTCTTTCAAAAGCAAATTCTCATTTGATATCTTCAAAATTATCTAAAATATCCTCAGTATTTTCAGCTATTTTCATTTCATTAAATATTTTTGTAAATTCATTATGTTCTATTTTTTCTCATGCCTTAATTTTATAAGCTAAAATTATCATTAAATTTTGAATTTTTCAAATTTGTTCATTAATTACTTTTGTATCAGATTTCCCAAATAAACTTTCTGATTTAAATATTTCAAACATTTCTGAACTTGCTTCTTTTCTTGCAGCATCAATCCAAATATCAACTATATCTTTCATAATTGTATAATCACTATAATTTTGTTGCAATTTTTCAATTTCTTCTTGAGTTAATTCTTCACTAATTTCTCATTGATTTTGATTATCATGTTGTAAACCTTCTTTTGTTCTTGTAAAAACAGGAGAAAATTCTTTATCTCAAATTTCCACTGAGTTATCAATTGGGGGAGTAGGTGGGGTAACTGGCTCACCAGTAGTTTTTTTCTTTTCTTCACCAGTAGTTTTTTTCTTTTCTTCACCAGTAGTTTTTTTCTTTTCTTCACCAGTAGTTTTTTTCTTTTCTTCACCAGTAGTTTTTTTCTTTTCTTCACCAGTAGTTTTTTTCTTTTCTTCATCAGTAGTTTTTTTCTTTTCTTCATCAGTAGTTTTTTTCTTTTCTTCATCAGCAGGTTCTTTTAAAATATCTTTTAATAATTCTCAATTAACATATTTTGCTGCAATATATCAAGTTTTTCAATCTGATAATTTAATTTCAAGAAAAAGTCTATTTTTTCATTTATATTCAAATAACTTAGAATTTCATGTATATTTAGGATCTAATTTAGTTCATTCACCTAACTGTAATGGTTTTCAATCTGCCCACATTTGCTTTCCATTTTCATCTCTTACTATTAAATGAGATTTAGGATTATAAATATCAACTTTTAAATTTTTCAAATTTTTTACAGTTTCTTTTATTTTTGTTTCATCTCATAAAGTTGCAGTTTCAACAATATCTTCTACAGAGTTTTTTAATGCAGGTTCTTTTTCTGTAGAATAATTAAATTCATTTGTGTCTTTCTTTTCTACGGATTTTTTCTTTTCTGAAGCTTTTTTATCTGTATCTTTTTTTAATGTCTTTTTCTTTACTATAGTTTCTTCTATAACTATATTTTTAGTATCATTATAGTTTTTCATATTTTCAACTATTGTATGTCATTGCTCTTTTAAAATTGTTTCAATTTCAGAAACCCTATCATTTAAATACATATCTACTTTTTTTCAAGAATCTTTATATGCTTTTTGTATTGTTTTGGCTAGTTCTGTATTTTCAGCTTGATTTAATTCACTATAACTAATAGTATTATCTGTACCTGCTATAGTTTGCAAATCTCATCTATTTATTTCAGACATATTTTTTTGTTATTTATAAAATATAATATCATTTTCTCATAAAAAAAAGAAATATGCAATTTTGTTTACTTGACAATATATTAAAATATTTTTTCTAGTTTTTCACTAAAATTTGCATTATAAAAATAATCAGTAAAATATTTTAAATTAGTTTTTAAATATAAAAATTATGACATATGTAAGAAAAATGAAAGACTGAACTGAAAAAGTTTATTATACTCAAGAAGAAGTAAGTGAACATTTAAAAAAAAGAATTAGAGAATCTGCAGAAGAACTTAGGTTAGAATTTAGGGAATATAAAAAAATAAGAAAAAATATTCTATTCCTAAGATAATTTCATATGTATAAAATTATAATTGATAAAGAGGTTAGGATTACTATTGAAAATTTTATATTATCTTATAAAAGTGTATTTGAAAAAAGATTTTTTGATTCTGGAATAGAGGATGAGGAAATTATTATTTGATTTTATATACAAAAATGAGATTTATTAGAAAAAGAAATTAATGCTAAAATTACATTTAATTTATCAAATGATGAAATTTTCTGATATAAACTCTATGAAAATTGAGAGAAATCAATAAAAATATTTTTAAAAAGTTTTATGTTAGAGGTGTTTTTTGAAGAAGATGTGGATGAAAAAGTGAGGTTTATAGAAGAAATAAAAATAAATAAAAAATAAATTAGTTTTTAAATATAAATAATTATGACATTTATAAGAAAAATGAAAGATTGAACTGAGAAGGTTTATTATAGTTCAAGTGAAATGGATGAAAAATTAGATAAACTAATTTTACAGTATTGAGAAGAATTACGTCAAGAAATTATAGAAGAAAGAAATAAGAAAAATGTTAGGAATAATGATTATAGTATATCTTTTAATGAAAAAGAATTATGTATAGCATAATATTTACAGATAATTTTTATTATTTATTAGCTACATTCTTATATTCATATAAAAATGTATTTAAAAAACTTTATTCAGATACTTGAATTCCTGATTAAAACTTACTATTTCAAACATATGTAGATAGTTCTAAAATTATGAAAAAAGAAATAATTTATAAAATAGAAAAATCTTTACAAGAAGAAATAATTTGATATAGATTATATGAAAATTGAGAGAAATCAATAAAAATATTTTTAAAAAGTTTTATGTTAGAGGTGTTTTTTGAAGAAGATCTGGATGAAGAAGTGAGGTTTATAGAAGAAATAAAAATAAATAAAAAATAAATTAATTTTTAAATAAAAAAAACATGACTTATATAAGAAAAATGAAAAATTGAACTGAGAAGGTTTATTATACAGAAGATGAATTTTTTGAGATTTTTGATAGAAAAATTAAAGAATCAGCTAAGGAATTAATTTTAGAATTAAGAGAAATGAAAAAGAAAAAAGAGTTAAATATAAGAAAAGAAATAAAAATTAATCAGCTTCAATATGTATAAAATAATATATGAAAAAAAATCTGAATTAATGGTTGATATTTTTTTAGAATCATATAGAAATGCTTTTAAAAGATTATATTCTGATACTTGAATTGAAAATGAATTTATATTTCATAATGGTTATACTGAAAATGCAATATTGATAAAAGAAGAAATAAGAACAAAAATTAAAAAATATTTAGTAGACAAAAATGTTTTCTGATATAAGCTTTATGAAAATTGAGAGAAATCAATAAAAATATTTTTAAAAAGTTTTATGTTAGAGGTGTTTTTTGAAGAAGATATGGATGAGAAAGTAAGATTTATAGAAGAAATAAAAATAAATAAAAAATAATATTAGTTAGTCAACAGTAATATTAGTTGCCTAACAGAGGGGTTCAATCCCTTGCTTAAATTAAAATTTAAAATAAAAAAACATGTTTTCAAGAATATTTAGTTACTCAATTAAAAATATATTTAGAAATAAATTTCTGAGTATTTCATCAATATTAGTTTTAACACTATTAGTGTTCTTTATTAATTTATTACTTGTTATTCAAAATGTAAGTTTTAAATTAATAGATACAGTTAATGAAAAAATGACAGTTTCACTTTATTTACAAGAAGAATATGATAAAAATTCTGAAGCTGTAACTTTACTTATAAATTCAATTGAAGATTTATGAGACTGAGTAAATGTTGTTTATAAAACAAAATGAGATGTGCTGGAGGAAATTAAAGAAAAAGATCCAGAATTAGTTAAAATTTTAGAAAGACAAAATCCTCTTCCTGAAACTATAGAACTTTCAAATATACCTATAGAATCTTGGGAAAAAATAAATACAATAATACAATGAAAAATTTTTCTTTTTTCTAAAGAAGAAAATAAAAACTTAGATAAATCAAAAAAACATTTTTCAGAATATTCATCTCAATATAAAAATATTGAAAAGGTAACAAAATATTTAAAAATATTAAGAAATTCTTTATATATAATGATAATTTTATTCTTTTTTTCAATTTGAATTATTATATATTCAATTATATGAAATTTTGTTTTTTATTATAAAGATGAAATTTATATAACAAGATTAGTTTGATGAAGTAAATCATTTATATATTGACCTTTTAGTATTCAATGAATGATTTATGCATTTACAAGTTTTATTGCAGGAATGAGTGTCTTTTATTTTTGAGTTATATTAGCTAATTTAAGATTAAATGAAAAATTTGATTTTTCATATTTATTATGAGAAAAGTATTTAATATTATTTCTACTTGAGATTTTAGTATTAATTTTCATTTGATGAATAAGTGGTTTAATATCTTCAAGAAAATATTTAAAATAAAAAAATATGTTTTTCAAAACTTACGGACTTTTATGACAAAATGCTAGAAACCTGAAATATATAAAAGGTTTTAATACAAAAATGGCTAGAAAATTAGCAGATTCTAAATTACAAACAAAAGAATTTTTAAAAACAAAAAAAATTCCAGTTCCGGAAACTTTAGCTGTTTTAAAAAACTATAATGAAATTACATCAGATTTAATTTCAAATTTAAATCCACCATTTGTGATTAAACCAAATGCAGGTTTTGGTTGAAAATGAATTATTGTAGTTGATTCTTTTGATTCTTCTTCTAATTTTGTTTCAAATACTGGACAGATTTATACACAAAATGAAATAAAATCTCATCTATTAAATATTTTAGATGGTTTTTTCTCTTTGTCTGGTTCAAGGGATAAAGTTATTATAGAGAAAAAAATTGAAATAAATGATGAGGTTCAAGTTCTAGGGAAGTATGGATTACCAGATATTAGAATTATTGTTTTTAATATGGTTCCTGTTATGGCTATGCTTAGAATTCCAACTGAAAAATCATGATGAAAAGCTAATCTACATTCTTGAGCTTGTGCTGCTTGAATTGATATTGGTAGTTGAAAACTAACCTATATTACTCAGCATTCAAAAATTATAAAATCTGTTCATTGAATTTGAGATATTAGATGACTTGTATTGCCTGATTGGGATCAAATGCTGAATATGGCTGTTTCTGTTCAAAAAGAAACTTGAATTTGATATTTAGGTTGTGATATAGTTATGGATAATAGAGATGGACCTTTACTTTTAGAAATAAATATTAGACCTGGTCTTGAAGTTCAAATAGCTAACTTGGCAAGATTAAAAGATAGATTAGAAAGAGTTGAATGAATTAATATAAATTCTGTTGAAAAATGAGTTAGACTTGGAAAAGATTTGTTTTCTTGAGATATTGAATGAAAAATTGAAAAATTATCAGGTAAAAAAGTTTTATGACAAAGAGAATATATAACACTTGATCATAATGAAAAAGTGTATAGATATTTAGCAGAAATAGATACTTGAAAAAATATTTCAGTAATTGATAAATGATTTTTAGAAAATATTTTAAAAATAGATGAAAAAAAATTAGAAGATAAAAAAATAAGAATAAAAGTAGATATTTTATGAGATGAAAAAAATATAAGTTTTTCTATTAAAGATTTATGATGAATTAATATGATTTTGTGATTGAATTCACTTAAAGGTTTTTTGATTGATCCTTTTAAATATAAGAAAGGTGAACTTCCTTTTAATGAAAGTGATGAATATTCAAAAACTACAAACATTGCATTAAAAAGAAATTATGAAAAACAATTAAAAAAGATTGATGAAGAGTTGATTTGAATTGATAAAAAACTTTTAATACTAAAATATATTACTCCAATAAATTTAGTTTCTGAAAAGAAAAAGTTTATAGAATCAAAATGAGAGCATATTCCAGAATTTAAATATAAAGAAATAAAAATTGATTTTAAGGATTTTAAAGAAAAAGTAGAAAAAATAGAAATTCCAGATATTCCATTATCTTCTATATATAAAAGAAAAAAAGAAGAAGTTTTAAATAAAATTAAATTTTTAAAAGCTGTAGATTCTTGAGATAATGAAAAACAAACTCATTTCTCTAAAATACTTTTTTGAGATATTAATAGTGATAATGTTTTATTTTGTGAGGAGGAATTAATTAATAGAAAACTTGCTAAACAAGAAGATGATTTACTTAGTTTTGAAGATATTAAATGATATATTAATAAATTCAATCATATATATTGAATTAATATTAATTTAAAATTATCAGATAAAGCTTCAAGATTTGTTATGTCATGAGATACTCTTCATTATAAAGATTGATCAATTGTTGGGAAAAAAGAAATGAGGTCAATAATTGCTCATGAAATAGAGGGGCATTATTTAAGAAGAGTTAATTGAAGAAACTTAGATTATAAAATATTTTCTAGTTGAACTGCTAAGTATATAGAAATAGATGAATGAATTGCTGTTTATAATCAAAACAGATTTTTAAATAATGCTGATTTAAAATATTATTGAATTTATGAATGATATTTCTTACTTAATTTTGCATTAAAAAAATCTTATAATGACTTACTTGATAAATTATTAGAATTTTATAAATATGATTTATGAAAAACTTTTAATAGAATTGTTAGAATAAAAAGATGATTTAAAAAAGCTTCAGATGAAGGAGTATTTTATAAAGATGTAGTTTATCTTAATTGATATTTAAAAATAAATAAATTTTTAGAAAATTGAGGAAGTTTAAAAGAATTGTATTTATGAAAAATGTGAATAGAGGATTTGGAGGAATTAAAAGAATCATACTTTATGAAATTAAAGTTTAATGATAATAAAATACCATTTTTCCTTTAAAAAGATATATAAAAGAAATATAAGATTGGCTTGCTAATTTTATATTTTTTGATATAGTAGTTAAAATAATAAAAATAATAAATAATTATGAAAAAACAATTTCTTCAAAGATTATGATTTTCTCCAAAAGAAAATTCAAATAATGTTTACATGAAAACTTTTAAAGATAACTATATCTTAGAAGTTAATTTTGATAATGAAAAAATTATTTACTGAAATAAAATTAAATCAGGAAGAGCTACAACTCAAAATTTTAAAGATCAAGAAAACTGGGTTGTTTTAGAATGTGTAAATAGATTACTTGAAAAATGATATAAAGCAGAAGATATTGAATTAGAAAAATGATTTCCAGCAGGGCATTGAGTTACAAAATATTTAGATATTTTAGTAAAGAAAGATTGAAAAACTTTTTTAATGATAGAATGTAAAACTTGGTGAAAGGAATTTGAAAAAGAATTAAATAATATGAATAAAAGTGAAAAAAATCAACTTTTCACTTATTTTCAGCAAGATAGAGATGCTGATTATTTAATTTTGTATGCATCAAATGAGAATTGAGATTATAAAAATGAAATAGTTAAAATAGAAGATAGTTATAGAGAAACATCAAATGCAAAAGATTTTTTTGATAGATGGAATAAATTAACAAAACAAAATTGAATTTTTGAAAATTGGATAATTGCTTATGATTTTGAATCAAGAGCATTAACTTTGAATGATTTAGAAGATATAAAAGAAGAAGATGCTTCTTATATTTTTAATAGATTTTTAGAAATTTTAAGACACAATACTGTTTCTGATAAACCAAATGCATTTAATAAAATGTTTACATTATTTTTATGTAAAATTTATGATGAATGACATAAAAGACCAAGTGATGAATTGGATTTTCAATGGGTTGAGTGAAAAGATAATCATGTAAAATTTCAAATGAAATTAACAGATTTATATAAAAAATGAATGAAAAAGCTTCTAGAAAAAGAAGTTACAGATTTTTCAAATAAAGAATTTGAAGAAGAATTTTGAAGTTTAATCTCTGATCCAGAACAAAAACAAAAACTTTTGGAAAGAATTATGGAATTAAGATTACAAAAAAATAATGAATTTGCTATAAAGGAAGTTTTTGATAAGGAAACTTTTGAAGAAAATGCAATAGTTTTAAAAGAGGTAGTTGAATTATTACAAAATTATAAAATTAGATATTCAAAAAAACAACCTTTTTTGTGAGATTTTTTTGAATTATTATTAACAACTTGATTAAAACAAGAAGCAGGTCAATTTTTTACTCCAGTTCCAATTGCTAGATTTATTTGTAAATCTATTCCAATACAAAAAGTTATTGAAAATAAACTAGAAATATGAGATTCTAATGATTTACTTCCAACAACAATTGATTATGCTTCTTGAAGTGGTCATTTTTTGACTGAATCAATGGAGGAAATTCAAAATATTTTAAAGAAAATTCCAAAAGATAATTTAAGACCAGATGTAGCAAAAGACATAAAATCATGGGATTGAAATTTTGACTGGGCTTATGATTATATGTATTGAATAGAAAAAGATTATAGACTTGTAAAAACAGCAAAAGTTTGATGTTTTCTTCACTGAGATTGAATAGCAAATGTTATTCATTGAGATTGACTTGATAGTTTTGAAAAATCTATTAATTATAGATGAAAATTAATAGAATTTAATAAAAATGATAAATCACAAAATGAAGCCTTTGATTTAGTGCTTTCTAATCCTCCGTATTCAGTTTCTTCTTTTAAATGAAATCTTAAAAAAGAGCAAGCAGAAAAAGATTTTAAACTTTTTGATTCATTAACTGATAATTCTTCAGAAATAGAAGCATTATTTATAGAAAGAACATCTCAACTTTTAAAAGAAGGTTGAATTGCAGGTATTATTTTACCAAGTTCAATTTTAAGTAATACTTGAATTTACACAAAAGCAAGAGAAATAATTTTAAAAGATTTTGAAATTATTGTAATTACAGAATTAGGTTCAAATACTTTTATGGCTACTTGAACTAATACAGTAGTATTATTTTTAAGAAAAAGAAATAAATTTTTTGCTCAAAATTTAGAAAATTCAATAAAGAAATTTTTTGAAAATAAAAGTGATATTACATTAAATTGAATAGAAAATGCTGTTTCTAAATATGTTTCAGAAGTTTGGGAATGACTTACTTTTGAAGACTACAAAACACTTTTAGAAAAAACTCCAAATGAAAAAATCAAAAATCATGAAATTTTTAAGGATTATGCAAATAAAATAAAAGCTAAAGATTTAATAGAAGAAATCTTAAAAACAGAAAAAGAAAAATTATTTTATTTTGTTTTAACTTATCCTCAAAAAGTAGTTTTAGTTAAATCTTGAGAAAAGAAAATAGAAAAAGAATTTTTATGATATGAATTTTCTCAAAGAAAATGAAGTGAATGAATTCATGCAATGCAAAGATGAAAACAAATTGATGAATGCACAAAACTTTTTGATCCAGAAAGTTCTGAAAATCCAGACAAAGCAAGCACATATATTTTTGATGCTTTCAATAATAATTTCAACAGACAAATTTCAGAAGAACTTAAAAACCATATTTTCAGAACAAATTTAAGTGACCTACTAACTTTTGACAGAACAGATTTTGAAAAAACTATTTCTCTTAATCTTAAAAAAAAAATTAAAATAGAAAGTAAATGGAAAATAGTCAAAATTTGAGATTTAACTAAAATCGAATATTGAACAAGAATAATAAAAAAAGACTCTGTTTGAGATAATTATCCAGTTTATTGATGATGATGAGAAACTTTCAGAACAAATACCTTAAATAGAGATAATTGTTATGTTATTTCAAGATTTTGAATGTCACCAAATTGTATGAGATTTATAAAATGAGATTTTTTTCTAAATGATTCAGGATTAACTTTAGAATTAAATAATAATAATAATGTTTTAAAATCTTTTTTAGATAATTATTTATTTTTAAATCAAAGTTTTATTTACTCTTGTTGAAGATGAGTTGCTCAAAAAAATATAGATATTGAAGCATTTAATACTTTACCTATTCCACTTCCACCAAAAGATATTCAGCAAAAAATAGTTGATGAAATTTGAAAATTAGAAAAAATTGAAGAGAAAAGTTTGGAAGAGATTGAAAATGGTGAAAATGAGATAAAAGAAATAATATTAAATAATTTATGAAAAGAAACTAGTATTTGAAGTATAAAAGAAAAATTATTTGCTGGTTGAGATTTACCAAAATGAAGTTATATAAAATGATATAAAGAAACTAAAGAATTTAATATTCCAATTTATTCTAATTCTGTAGAAAGAAAAGGATTATATGGTTTTACTAATATTGAGAAAGTTACTGAACCTTGTTTAACAATTTCAGCAAGATGAACAATTTGATATACTTGTGAAAGAAATGAATCTTTTTATCCAATTGTTAGATTATTAGTTTTAATCCCACAAAAAGAGAAAGCATTAATTAAATATTTAAAATATTCTATTGAAACTTTGGATTTAAAACAATTTTGAGCAACTACTCCACAATTAACAGTTCCTCAACTTTCAGATTTCAAAATTCCTCTTCCTTCTCTTGAAAAACAAAAAGAAATAGTTTGAGAAATTGAAATTTTGGAAAGAAAAATTGATAAATTAAAGCAGGAGAATAAAAGTATTCCTGAGAGGAAAAAGGAAATTTTAGAAAAATATTTATAAAAAATAAAATACCATTTTTCCTTTAAAATACAGATATTAAAAGTCAATTTTTAACAAAAATAAAAAAAGTCTAAAAATAGTTTGACTTAAATCTAAAAAAAAATATACTACCTCTGCTTTTAAAAAAGAAGCAGAGAAAAAATGGATGCGTAGCTCAGTTGGTTAGAGCGCTCCCCTGTCACGGGAGAGGTCACGAGTTCGAATCTCGCCGTGTCCGCCATTAAAATAAAATGAATACATAGAATATTATGGGGCCTTAGCTCAGTTGGCTAGAGCGCCTGCCTTGCACGCAGGAGGTCAGGAGTTCGACTCTCCTAGGCTCCACCATTTAATATTCAACTACAAATTATAAAAGTAAGACATTTAAAATAATTTGTTTTATTTACTTGTAGATTTTTTTTAATGAATTATATAAATAATAATTAAAAAATAGTATGGCACATAGTAAAAGACCAAGAAGACTTAACTATTCTGTAAATAAAAAAGGTCCAGTTACTGGATGAAAAGTTGCAAAAGCTATTTCTCATTATATATCTTTAACTAATAGAGTTAAGATTGAATGAAAAACAAAATGGTTAGATAATGCTTTTAAAATAGTTATGGTTAAACTAAAAAAATATTGAATAAATCCTAATACATTAAACAATGGCTAGATTAACTTCACATGCTCACAGAAAATTAAAAAGAGCAGCAAGACAAATTGAAAAGAAAATGAGAAAAAGAATGGCATAATCCATTTTAAAAACTTAAAACTAAATAAATTACAAAAAAATAAATACTTTATTATATTAATATAAATATTATGGCAGAAGCTAAACCACATATGAATATAGGTACTATTGGTCATGTTGATCATGGTAAAACTACTACTACTGCAGGTATCTCTGCTGTATTGGGTGCAATTAATGGTGATGATGTTAGAGATTTTGCATCTATTGATAATGCTCCTGAAGAAAGAGCTAGAGGTATTACTATTAATACTTCTCATGTAGAATATGAGACTGCTACTAGACATTATGCTCATGTAGATTGTCCAGGGCATGCTGATTATGTTAAAAACATGATTACTGGTGCTGCTCAAATGGATGCTGCTATATTAGTAGTTGCTGCTACTGATGGACCTATGGCTCAAACAAGAGAACATATATTGTTATCAAGACAAGTATGAGTTCCATATATTGTTGTGTTTATGAATAAATGTGACATGGTTGATGATGAAGAAATGTTAGAATTAGTAGAAATGGAAATTAGAGATTTGTTAACTAAATATGATTTTCCAGGTGATGATACTCCAATTATTAAAGGTTCAGGTTTAGTTGCTCTTGAAAATCCTACTGATATGGATAAAGAATATGGTGCTAAAACTATTGTTGAATTATTTGATGCTATTGAAGAATTTGTACCATTACCAAAAAGAGAAACTGAAAAAGATTTCTTAATGCCAATTGAAGATGTTTTCTCAATTAAAGGTAGAGGTACTGTTGTTACAGGGAAAATTGAACAAGGTATTATTACTATTGGTGATGCAGTTGAAATTGTTGGTATTAAAGATACTCAAACTACTACTGTTACTTGAGTTGAAATGTTTCACAAACAATTAGAACAAGGTGAAGCTGGTCATAATGCTGGTTTACTTATTAGAGGTATTGATAGAGAACAAGTATTAAGAGGTCAAGTTCTTTGTAAACCAGGTTCAATTACAGGTCATACTGACTTTGAAGGTGAAGTATATATTCTTACTAAAGAAGAAGGTGGAAGACATACTCCATTCTTTAAATGATATAAACCTCAATTTTACTTTAGAACTACTGATGTAACTGGTGATGTTACTTTACCAGAAGGTGTAGAAATGGTTATGCCAGGTGATAACTTAAAATTTACTGTTAAATTACAACAACCAATTGCTATGGATCAAGGTCTTAAATTTGCAATTAGAGAAGGTGGTAGAACTGTAGGTTCAGGAGTTGTTTCAAAAATTGGAGCATAATTCAATATGTATTGATTCATTTGCTACTATCTATTATAGTAGCAATTAATTAATCTATATTATAGATTTTAAAATTTTAAAATAAATTTAAAAAATGGTAGCTAAAAAAGATAAACAAAAAATAAGAATTGTAATAAAATCATTTGATCACAAAGTATTAGACGAATCAATTAAAAAAATTGTAATGGTTTGTACTGATTCAGGTGCTAAAATTGTTGGACCAATTCCATTGCCTACAAAAATTGAAAAAATTACTGTTAATAGATCAACTTTTGTTAATAAGGATGCTAGAGAACAGTTTGAAATTAGAAGACATAAAAGAATTATTGATATTCTAGAACCTTCTGCTCAAACTTTATCTGCACTACAAGACCTAGTTGTTCCAAGTGGTGTTGGTATTGAAATTAAAGCATAATTTTACAAAGATATTAAAATATCTTTATATTTAGAAATTAATATTTAGAAAAATGTCTAGAGTATGTCAAGTAACTGGTAAAAAAACTAGTACATGAAATAAAAGAAGTCACTCTTTAAGAGCAACTAAAAGAAAATTTTATCCTAATCTTTTTACTAAAAAAATAAAAGATCCAGAAACAGGACTAATTTTTAAAATAAAAGTTTCTGCTAAAGGATTAAGAACTTTAAGAAAACACGGTATTGTTTAGTCAATACATATAAATTGTAATATTTATATTACAATTTAAGCCTGGATGGTGGAATTGGTAGACACGCAAGACTTAAAATCTTGTTTCTTCGGGAGTGCGGGTTCGATTCCCGCTCTAGGCACCATTTTAAAAACACAAAACTTAAAAAATAATCTCTTAAATGAGATATATAAAAATTATAATTAAAACACGAATATAATATGTTAAAAATTAGATTAGCTAGAGCAGGTAAAAGAAATATGGCATTTTTTAGAGTAGTTCTTACTGAACATACTGCTGCTTCTAAACATGGATATAAGGAAGTACTAGGTTTTTACAATCCTATTTCTAAAGAATTTAAATTAAAAGATTTAGAAAAAATTGCTAAATATCTTTCAAATTGAGTACAATTTTCTCCTAGAGTTGAAAAATTAGTAAAAACTAATGAAATTAAAATTCCAGCTGTTAAATAAAAGAAAAACTTAAAATAATTTGAAGTTTTTCTTTTTTTTATTATAATATATTAATAATAACTTTATTAGATGTATAAAGAAATAGATTATTTAAAATTTATATTAGAATGATTGGTTAGTGATATTGAATCTGTTAATATTACTAGAATAGAAGATGAATTAGGTGTATTATTAACTCTTTCTGTTGCTAAAGAAGATATGTGAATAATAATTGGAAAATGATGAAATACAATTAATTCTTTAAGGTCTATTTTAAGATTACTATGAGTTAAAATTTGAAAAAAAATTAATTTAAAAGTTCTTGATTAAAATTTAATTTAAAAAATATATGATTTTTGAAATTGCAAATGCAGCTAATGAGTTAACAAATCCATTTATGCAAAATACATGATGAGCTTGTCAACTTTTTCCAGAATGAATGAAATTAGCAGATTTTATTCTTACAATAATGTCACTTTTTGTATTAGTATCAGGTATATTATCAATTATATTTATTTTGTGGTGAGGTTTACTTTTAATTCTTTCAGGATGAAAAGATGATAAAATTAAACCAGCAATAAATACAATTAGATATGCTGTAATTTGAATAATTGTTACAGTATTATCAATATTTATATTTCCAATATTATGAGGACTATTAGGAATCAATACTGATACTTATGCAAGTGCTTGAAAAATAATAGAAAAATCTTCAGATATTTGAATTTGTATTTTTTCAGAAACAGATAAGACATATTGAACAAATTACTGAACAGTAAAGGAATTAGATACAAATGAAGATTGGGCTAATGACTTTTAAAAAAAAACTAATAATTTAATTATTAGTTTTTTTATTTTAAAATTTTATCTTTAATTTTATTTAGTATTCTTTTTCTTGTTTTAGTTACTTCTTCATCACTTTGTATTTTTAATTCTCATTTTTCAGATAATAATATTGCAATTGGTTTTGTAGTTGGAATTTTAGCTAGAATAATATTTATAATTACCATTATTGGAACAGATAATAACATTCATATTACTCCCCATAGTGCTCACCAAAATGAAAGTGATAATATAATAGCCAAAGGGCTTAAATTTAGTCTATTTCACATAAATTTTGGTTCTACTATATTTCCCATCAAAATTTGAATTCAAATCAAACCTGATGCTATAAAAGAAAAACTAATTATTGTCATATCTTTTTGAATAAGTGCTATTAATATAGGAAAAAATAATGCAATTATTGAACCTACATTTGGAATAAAATTCAGTATAAATATTAAAAATGACCAGAATATAGCAAAATCTAAATTAAAAGTAGCCATTACTAAATAACTCAAAAATGCTGTTATAAAACTAACAATAGTTTTTATTATAAAATATGCTTTTGTATCATTTTTTATTTTATTGATAATTTCACTAATATTTTCTCTTTTTTCTTCACTTGATATCATCAAAGTTAACTTATCTCCAAAATATCTATATTCTAATAAAATAAATAATGTATAGAAAAATATCATTCAAATATTTGAAAAAGCAGAGGTTATTCAACCAAGAATTGTTTGAAATATAGATGCCATATCAAAGTTTTTCAGCATACCATTTATACTTTTAGGTTCAGGTATATTTGTAGCATTAAAAAAGTTTTTTATTATTTCACTAACTTGTTCTTGGTAATCAGGTAGTTTTTTTATTACTTCATCAATATTAGAATTAATTAATTCTCAAAATAACCAAAATATTATAAAATAAGTAGCAAGTGAGAAAACCATTGCTATTAATTTTGGGATTTTAAATCTTTGATAAAAATTACTAGCTCAAATTATAGCAAATGAAAGTAATACTGCTATTATAAAAGGAATAATAAAACTAGCACCAATATATAAAGTATAAAACACTATAAATGATGAAACAATTATTAAAGGAATATTTACTTCTTCAGTCTTTTTTTTCTTAAACATTTTTTTATATTAAATAATAATATTTTTATTATATATTATATTTGAAATAAAGCAAAAAAAGAGAAAAAATAATTTGATATAAATATAAAAAAATATACAATAAAAAGGATATAATTTAAATATATTTAATATTACAAGAAATGAAAAAAATAATAAATGTTATAGGTAATGATGTTGAGATTATAAATAAAAATTGAGAAGATTATATTAGTTTAACTGATATGTTAAAAAACAAGGAATGAGATTTTGTAGTTTCTGATTGGTTAAGAAATAGGAATACTATTGAATTTTTGTCAATTTGGGAAGAAGTGTATAATGATACTTTCAATTATGGCAATTGTGCCATAATTAAAAGTAAGGTTTGATTAAATGGTTATAAATTAAGTGCAAAACAATGGATAGATAAAACAAATGCAATATGATTAATTTCAAAAATAGGTAGATATGGTGGAACTTATGCTCATAGAGATATTGCTTTTGAATTTTGAATGTGGATAAGTCCAAAATTTAAAATTTATCTTATAAAAGAATTCCAAAGATTAAAACAGCAAGAAACAAAGTGAAAATCTTTGGAGTGGTCAGTAAAAAGAGAATTAACAAAAATAAATTATAAATTACAAACTGATTCAATAAAAAATTATTTAATCCCAAGTTTACAAGATTTTAAGAAAAAATTTGTTTATAGTGATGAAGCTGATTTATTAAATATAATAATTTTTTGAGAAACAGCTAAAGAATGGAGAGATAAAAATCAAAACAAAAAGTGAAATATAAGGGATTATGCTAGTATTGAACAACTTTTACTTTTAGCCAATTTAGAAAATCTAAACTGAGAATTTATCAAGCAAAAACTATCAGTTGAAAAAAGATATGAACTTTTATCAGAAATTGCAAGAAGACAGTTTAAAATATTATTTAAAAATAATTTTGATAAACTAAATTAATTTTTAATTTATTTTTTACTATTTAATAATCTTAATTCTTGAACTGCCCCCTAAAAAGTAGAGTAAAAATAAAAAACACTCTACTTTTTTTGCATTATAAAAACTAATGTTTAAAATTATGTAGAAATTAATATTTAAACTAGAAAAATAAGATGTCAAAAATAA
>Ga0256827_10000176_pt1 | contig 36462 bp, 41 predicted proteins | sample CV84metaG_FD_185977 | JGI IMG/M metagenome (GOLD analysis project Ga0256827, IMG submission 185977) | Hydrothermal vent microbial communities from East Pacific Rise, Pacific Ocean - CV84 | ecosystem: Environmental > Aquatic > Marine > Hydrothermal vents | place: Pacific Ocean: East Pacific Rise... | reverse complement strand
AATATCATCAATACTAACAACAATAGCTGCTTTTCTACCTCTTTTAACAATTAGTGGTGTAATGGGTAAATTTTTAAAAGAAATGCCTATAATTGTAACATTTACTTTAATAGCATCACTTCTTGAAGCAATAACAGTTTTACCTGTTCATTTATATGAAATGAAAAAATTAAATAAGAAGAAAAAACAAAAAAACAATTGGTGGCTTTTAATTATCAATACTTATAAATCTATACTTTTCTGGGCATTAAAATTACGATATTTAACAATTATATTGGCTTTTATAATGCTTGGGTATTCAATATATCTTGCAAAAGGCTTAAATATAGTAATGTTTTCATCAAGTACAACAGATAAATTAAATGCAAAACTTGAGTTACCAGAAAACACTGACATTGAAGAAACAACAAAATACTTAAAGAAAATAGAAGAATTTACATTAAAGAAATTTCACCCTAAATATGTTAAAGCAATCGTATCTATTGCAGGAAGAGTTATTGAAGACAATAGGTGGCTTGTAAGAGAACATGTTGCTGAAATCAGAATGGATTTAACAACAGAAGATAAAAAGATTCATGAAAAAATTAAAAGTGAAATAAGAAAAAAAGTAAATTCTATTCCTAAAATAGTTAATTTTGAGTTTTTTAAAAATGCAAATGGTCCACCAATGGGTAGAGCAATTGATATTTCTATTACAGGAGAAGAATTAGGCGTACTAGTTAAAATAGGAGAAAAGATAATTTCATTTCTTAGAAAAACAGATGGAGTTGTTGATTTACGCTCTTCTATTATCGAAAAGAATAACCAGATAGAAATTATTCCCAATATGGATGCAATAAATAAAGCAAACTTATCTCTTTCCCAAATTGCCCTTATTGTAAGAGGATTTACAGCTGGGAAATATGCAGGGAAGTATCAGGATAGAGATGGAAAAGAATTAAGTATTTGGGTTAGGCTGAATAGAAAGCATGAATATATTCTTGATGATATTAGAAATTTTCCAATAAGAACTCCAAATGGAAAACTTCTAAAAATTGGAGATTTAGTTAAGCTAAAAGAAGTTCAGAAGCTTGCAAAAATTAAAAGAAGAAATGGTGTGCGTGAAATCAGAATTAAAGCAAATATCAATTCCTTAAAGACAACATCTAATAAAGTTAACAAGAAAATATCAAAAGAGCTTCGCCCTAAACTTGAGAAAAAGTATAAAGGATATAACATTACCTTAAAAGGAGAAGCAGAAGACCAAAAACATGCTATTCATGATGTATTAATCGCCTTTTTGATGGCTCTGATTCTTATTTATGCAATTCTGGGTATTCAGTTTAACTCGTTCTTACAGCCATTAATAATTCTAACAGCAATTCCATTTTCATTAATCGGTGTTGCAATAGGGTTGCATGTATCAAATTTACCACTCTCTTTTATGGCAATGATTTCACTTGTTGCCTTAATTGGTATAGTAGTAAATGACTCAATTATTTTAGTTGATTTAATTAATAAACTAATTGATAAAACTAAAATTACAGATAAAGTTATAGATAAAAAAATAATTTTAATTGAGGCAGGTTCAATAAGGTTAAGACCTATTATTCTAACAACAGTTACAACAATTGGAGGCCTTATTCCTATGGCATTTTTTGCAACGGGAGCAAGTAAAACATGGCAACCAATGGCAGTTACAATTATTTGGGGAATTGGATTTGCAACAATTCTTACATTATTTATAATTCCAGTAATTTACAAGATTCTAGATGATATAAAGTATTTCTTTTCTACAATCTTACGCCATCTTCGTGGCTTATTATAATTTTGTGTAATAAAATAGGTTTAATTATTTAATATATTAAATTAATATAAATCATTTTAATCATATAAATACAAATAGATTAAAAACAAAAAAAAAGCCACAATAACAAGAATAAATCCAGTTATTATGGCTAATTTTAAAATCTAAATATATTTTTACTCTGCAGTTTCCTCTGTAGTAGCTTCTGCTGTTTCTGTTGTTTCAGTACTTGCTTCAACAACTTCATCATCATCACTTTCTTCAGCTAAAGGAACTGGTCTTTTATAATCAACAAATTCAATTATAGAAATAGGAGCATTATCACCTTTTCTGTTTTTGAACTTTATAATTCTTGTATAACCAGATACTCTGCTTTCAAATCTTTCAGGAAATTCATTGAATAATTTCTTAAAAGCTTCTTTGTCTTTAATATATTTCTTAGCTTGTCTTACTGTTGCATTTGTATTTTTCTTTGCATAAGTAATCATTCTATCAATTAAGCCTCTTAACTCTTTAGCCTTTGCATCAGTAGTATGAATTGATTCCTCTTTAATAAGAGAAACTAACATATTATTGAACATAGCTCTTCTGTGAGAAGCTGTTTTATTTAATTTTCTTCCTTTATGTAGATGTCTCATTTCACCCTCTATTACTTTTTAAATTTTTCTGCATCTTCAATCTTAAATCCGTAATTTTTACCTAATTCAAGATCTAAATCATCAACAATTTCTCTAATTTCCATAAGAGACTTTCGTCCAAAGTTCTTAATTTTAAGAAGCTCATTTTCTGATTTCTGGACTAATTCACCAATATATCTTATATTTGCCTTTTTAAGACAATTTGCTGACCTGAAAGAAAGCTCAAGTTCATCAAGATGTCTGTAAACTGCTTCATTAATTTCATCTTCCTTGTTTTCATCAACATTAAAATCAAGAACGATTTCATCATCATCGTCATCATCTTCAAAGTTAATAAAAGGATTTAAAAATTCAACCAAAATCTTAGAAGACTTACTAATTGCATCAACAGGCATAATTGTACCGTCTGTCCAAAGCTCAATAATCAGTTTATCATAATCTGTTCTGGTTCCTTTTCTAGCATTTCTTACAGAAAAGTTAACTTTCTTTATAGGTGAATAAACTGAATCAATAGTAATGAAAGTATCATCAAATAAATTTTCATTAGCTTTATTCTCATCAGCAGAAACATATCCTTTACCCATAGTTAAATACATTTCAAGATTTAATTGTCCACCAGGTGCCAAAGTTGCAATTTTATGATCTGGATTCATTATAGTTACCTGACCAGGTAATTCTATATCTGAAGCTTTTACAACTCTCTCCTTATCAGGATAACCATCAACAATTAAAGATAAAAACAATGGTCTGTCTTCATGATAATTAAATTTTATCTCTTTTATATTTAAAATAATATAAGTAACATCTTCCACAACACCATTAATTGTTGAAAACTCATGTTGAGCACCTTCAACTTTTATAGCAGAAACAGCACTACCTCTTAAAGAAGATAATAATACTCTTCTTAGAGCAGTACCTAATGTTACGCCATATCCCTTTTCAAGGGGAGCATAAACAAATTTCCCATAAAAAAGATCTTCTTCATATTTTTTATCATACTCTAACTTAATAGGTATTTCTAGAGATTTTCTATCCCAATCCTTCATTTAAAGCTCCTATATTAGACCCTTCTCCTTTTTCTTGATTTACATCCATTATGTGGAATAGGGGTAACATCTTTTAACATTGTTACCTTATATCCTTCAGATGCAACTCCTCTAATTGCAGACTCTCTACCTGAACCAGGGCCTTTTACATAAATAGTAATAGACTTAAGTCCATGCTCTTTAGCTTTCTTAGCAGCATCTGCAGCAGCTAACTGAGCAGCAAAAGGAGTGTTCTTACGGGAACCTTTAAATCCTTGTACTCCTGCACTAGACCATGATATAACATTACCACTAACATCAGATATTGTTATAATTGTATTATTAAAAGTAGCTTGAATATGAGCAATACCACTTTGGATATTCTTTTTAATTCTTTTTTTACTAACTTTACGCGTTCTTTTAGCCATTTTTTAATCCTCCACTACTTTTTCTTTTTAACAACAGTTTTTCTTGGTCCTTTTCTTGTTCTAGCATTAGTAGAAGTTCTTTGACCTCGAACTGGTAAATGTTTCTTATGGCGAATTCCTCTATAAACATTAAGATCCATTAATCTTTTAATATTCATAGATACTTCTTTTCTAAGCTCACCTTCAACAACGTATTCATTCTCAATGATATCTCTTAACTTTCTTATATCTTGGTCAGTTAAACTGTCCGTCTTTAAATTTAAGTCAATATCAGCTTTGTTTAAAATTTCTTGAGATAAAGATTTTCCAATACCATAAATATATGTTAATGCAATCTCCATTCTCTTGTTTTTAGGCAAATCAACCCCAAATAATCTAGCCAAAGTAACCCTCCTTAACCTTGTCTCTGTTTGTGTCTTGGATTTTCACAAATAATCCTCACAACACCTTTTCTTTTAACAACTTTACATTTGTCACACATTTTCTTTACAGATGCTCTTACTTTCATCTTTTACCACCTTTAGTTTGATTCTTAGTTCTATATATAATTCTACCCTTAGTTAAATCATATGGAGAAATCTCTACAATGACTTTATCACCAGGCAAAATTCTTATAAAATTCATTCTCATTTTACCAGAAATATGAGCTAGAATTTTATGTCCATTATCAAGTTCTACCCTAAACATTGCATTAGGTAATGGCTCTACAACTACTCCTTCCATTTCGATATGATCGCCTTTAGCCATTATATCTCCTCCTCTAAAACCTTAACAATATCATTAAATAAATCTCGGGACTCTTTGTTACCATCAAGATTGTATAAAATCCCAGACTTACTATAATAATCTATTAATGGTTTAGTAGTAGAATGGTAAACTTCCAATCTATTCCTTACACTTTCTAAATTGTCATCAGACCTTTGATAAAGGTCTCCACCACAATCATCACAAATATCAATATTTTTTGGTTTTGAAAATAATTTATGATAAGATCTACCACATCCTTTACAAACAAGTCTACCAGCAAGTCTCTCTTCAATAAGAGTATCGTCAAGAGAAATATTAATAACTTTATCCAAAGTTCTATTTAAATCACTCAGTATTTCAACAAACTTCTCTGCTTGAGTTATAGTCCTTGGAAAACCATCAAAAATAACATTCTCAGGAATCTCAATGAGCTTATTTTTAATCATTGCAACGACTAACTCATCTGAAACCAAAGTTCCATTATCCATACACTTTTTAGCAATAATACCTAAATCTGTTTTAGCCTTAACCTCAGCTCTTAATATATCTCCTGTTGATAACTGGACAAAGCCTTTGTTCTCAACAAGATATTTAGATTGAGTCCCCTTTCCTACACCAGGAGCACCTAAAAGAATTAAATACATTACTTACCCCTCATATCTTCTAGATCTTATCTTAGAGGTGCTACCACCAGTATTAGTATTAGATAAACTATCATACTGACCACTAATAACATAAGAATCCATCTGATTAATTGTATCCAAGGCAACCCCAACAACAATTAAAAGAGATGTTCCACCAAAGTAAAAAGGAACTTCATAATTCTTAATTAAAATTGCAGGTAACAAACTCACTGCAACTAAGTATATTGCAGCTGCAAATGTTAATCTATTAACAACTCTATCAAGATAATTTATTGTTTCTTCACCAGGTCTTGCTCCAGGAATTGCTCCACCAGACTTCTGTAAATTTTCTGCCATATCTTTTGAATTAAACTGTATAGCAGTATAAAAGTATGTAAAAAATACAATTAATACAATATAAGTAATATCATATCCCCATGTTCCAAACTGAAAGAAGGCAACAATACTACCAACTATTTCATTTTGAGAAAATCCAGCTAAGGTTGCAGGAAACATTAATAATGAAGAAGCGAATATAGGAGGAATAACACCAGAAACATTTACCTTTAAAGGTAAAACACTTGATTCCTGAATAACACCACCAGCATCACCAACTCTTTGTTTACTATATTGTACTTTTAACTTTCTGTAAGCAGTTTCAAAGAAAACAATAAAAGATATAACAACAGCCATAATTACAAGTAAAGTAATAACATCAAATGGCTCTAAACCACCTTCTTTACCTTGTCTTACTTTTACAATAGTTTTTATAATTGCATCAGGTAAATTTACTATAATACCTGCAAAAATAATCAAGGAAATACCGTTACCAACACCAAATTCTGTTATCTTTTCACCAAGCCACATTAATAATACAGCTCCACCAGTCAAAGTAACCATTGTTGTAAAACGGAAAACCCATTTATTTATATCAGGAGAAACAACATACTGTATAGTATCTCCATAATACTGTAATGACTCTAAATAATAAGATATACCAATACTTTGAACAATACTCAACAAAACAGCACCATAACGGGTATACTGTGTAATTTTTTGTCTACCTTGCTCTCCCTCTTCTTTTTGCATTCTTTCAAGTGGTTTAATTACAACAACCAATAAAGAAAGAATAATTGAAGCAGAGATATAAGGCATAATTCCAAGTGCAAAAATAGACAAGTTTTTAAAAGCTCCACCAGAAAACAAATTAAACATTCCAAAAAATGTTCCTTGTGACTGTTCTTTTAAAACTTTTTCCATTACATGTCTGTTTGTACCTGGAGTAGTAATGTAAATACCAAAACGATAAGCAGCTAAAAGAGCTATTGTTATAAAAATCCTAACTCTAAGCTCTCTTACTTTAAAATATTCTAAAAATCTAGTTAACACTCTAACCTCTAATTATTCTTAGTGTCGCGCAAGTTCTTGATAGTCTTTCCTGTAGTTCTAGTTTTAATTAACTCAACAGTACCACTTTTTTCTTCAATCATTTTTACAACAGACTTAGAAACATAGTTTAACTTAATTGTTAATTTTTTTTCAATTGTAACAGAATCAGAAATCATCTTAACAGGATATCTTTTGTACATCCAGTTTAATTGTCTTTCTGAAAGCTCTTTCCAGTTATAAGATGTTGAATCCTTAAATAACCTCTTAAATAATGCTTTATCAAATTTAATTAAATCATTATCTATAAGAGCTTGATGATTAACAACATCACCATCTTTAAAGAAATTTAAAACAGAAGCCTTAATAACAGTAACTGGTGTTGCAAATTTGTTATAAAAACCAATTTTAGGAAGCCTTCTTTGTAAAGGCATCTGTCCACCTTCAAAACCAGGTCTTACACCACCACCACTTCTGGCATTCATTCCTTTATGACCTTTACCTGATGTCTTACCAAGACCAGAGCCATGTCCTCTTCCTAATCTCTTTATATTTTTAGCCTTTTGAATAGGCTTTAATTCTGATAATTTCATTTTACAGACCTCTATTAATCATTTATTTCTTGGAGATCCAACAAATAAAGAACTTTTTTAACCATTCCTCTAATTCGAGGATCATTATCCTTAACAACAGTCTTTCCAACTTTTCTTAATCCTAAACCATCAAGAATAGCAAGATGTCTATGATTTACACCAATTCGACTTTTCTTAAGTGTTATCTTTAACTTATTCATGAAACACCTCTTCTACTTGTAATAAGAAACATCTTTACCACGCTCTTCAGCGAATTCCTCTGCTGTTTTCATTGTATTAAATGCTCTAAATACAGCTTTAACAACATTATGAGGATTGGTAGTTCCTAATAATTTAGTAACAATATTATCAATACCTGCAACTTCCATTACAGCACGAACAGTTGAACCAGCAATAACACCATGACCTTCAGGAGCAGGCTTCATAAGTATTTTAGCTGCACCATATTTAACAACTATATCATGAGGTATTGTTCTATCATCTAAAGGAACTTCTACAATATTCTTTTTTGCAGCTTCTTTCCCTTTACGGATAGCTTCAATAACTTCTTTTGCCTTACCTAAACCATAACCAACATGTCCATTACCATCACCAACAACAACAAGTGCAGCAAAACCAAAACGACGACCACCCTTAACAACTTTAGCTGTACGATTTACATATACAACCTTATCTCTTAAATCATCCTCAGGTATATTATAATTTAATACTCTTCTATCCACTGATATCTCCTAAAACTCCAATCCGCCTTCACGAGCAGCATCAGCCAAAGCCTTAACTCTTCCATGAAAAACATAACCATTCCTATCATAAACAACTTTTTTCAAGTCTTTTTTAATAGCTAACTCTGCAACAAGCTTACCTACGGCAATAGCTTTTTCAGACTTAGATTTACCTTCAATACCTGACTTAATTGAAGCAGAAAGAGTTGAAGCACTTACCAAAGTAACACCTGTTTCATCATTGATTAACTGAGCATAAATATGCTTAGCACTTTTAAAAACAGTTAAACGAGGTCTTTCAGTAGATCCGAATATCTTCTTTCTGATACTTCTTTTTCTTTTAGCTCTTAATACTCTCTTATCTCTCATTTTAATACCTATTACTTCCCGCTCTTACCAGCTTTTCTCTTAATTACTTCACCAAGATACCTTACTCCTTTTCCTTTGTAAGGCTCAGGTTTTCTAAAAGAACGAATAACAGCAGCAGCTTGACCAACTTTTTGTTTATCATACCCTTTTATTGTCACTTTATTATCTTTAATTTCAGCACTAAGTCCTTCTGGAACTTCATACCAAATATCATGTGAATGACCAAGAAAGAATATAAGATATTTGCCCTTTTGAGTTATCTTATAACCAGTTCCTATCACTTCTAAAGTCTTAGAGTAACCTTTTGAAACTCCTTCAACCATATTTGCAACAAGAGTCCTAGTTAATCCCCAATAAGAAGAATACTCAGGTTTTTCAACAGAAAACACAACTGAATTATCTTCAAGACTAACATTTACTTCATCTCTCTTAGTATAGGTTAACTCACCTAACGCCCCTTTCACAGAAATAACACTACCTTTGACATCAACAGTAACGCCCTCAGGTATTATAACAGGGTTTTTTCCAATTCTAGACACTTTTAAACTCCTCAACTAAAACAGCTCTACCAAATAGAACAGATTAATTCTCCACCAATATTTAACTCTTTGGCTTTTCTATCTGTAATTACACCTTTAGATGTAGTTAATACATATACTCCAAAACCATTTTTAAATGGTTGAAGCTCTCCGGCACTAACATACATTTTTCTGCTTGGCTTTGAAATCCTTTTTATCTCAGAAATAACAGGATCTCCTGTTTTAGAATTATATTTTAATTCAATTTTTATTTCATCAAACTTATTACTCTTATCTATTTCATAAGAAGCAATAAATCCTTCATCTAAAAGAACAGACAATACTCTTTCTTTCATTTTTGAAGCAGATACACTCAAGGAACTGTGTTTAGCCATATGAGCATTACGAATTCTTGTTAGTAAATCGCCAATTGGGTCATTTACATACATTATACACTCCTACAATAACAAGGCCTTGTATTATATACAATTCCAACTTATTTGTCAATAAAAAATAATTTTTACCAGCTTGACTTTGTTACACCTGGTAATTCACCCTTGGATGCAAAATTACGAAAACATATTCTGCACATTCCAAATTTTCTCATAAAACCACGACTACGTCCACATACAGGACATCTATTATAAGTTCTAACCTTAAATTTAGGTTTGAGTGTAGCCTTATGTCTTAATGCTTTCTTAGCCAACTTTCCCTCCAGTTTCATTTTGTTTAAAAGGTGCACCAAGAGTTCTTAACAACTCTCTTGCTTCTTCATCAGTATTTGCAGTTGTAACAATAGTAATATTCATACCTAAAACTTTATCAATTTTATCGTAATCAACTTCTGGAAAAATTATTTGCTCTCTAATACCAAAAGTATAGTTTCCTCTACCATCAAAACCTTTAAAAGAAATACCTTTAAAGTCACGAACACGAGGTAAAGCTACACCAAAAAGCTTATCCAAAAAATTCCACATCTTATCATTACGAAGAGTTACTCTACAACCAATAGCCTGTCCCTCTCTAACCTTAAATTGGTTAATAGATTTCTTAGCTCTTGTTATAACTGCTTTTTGAGTAGCAATATTGGACATTTGCTCTACAGCCTGTTCTAAAAGTTTACCATTCTGGATAGCATCTCCAAGTCCCATATTTAAACTAACTTTAACTAGTTTAGGCATCTGCATATGGTTCTTGTATCCAAATTTATCAGTTAACTCTGGTACAGAAACTTCATTATACAATTTTAATGTTTGATACATTTACTATCTCCTATTTACTTAGTATTTTCTTCGATCTCTTCACCAGATTTTTTACAAAACCTAACTTTCATTTGATCTTTGTTAATTTTATAACCAATACGAGATCCCTTACCAAGCGACTCACAGTAATACATTACATTTGAAATATGTATAGGTGCTTCAATTTTAACAATTCCACCTTCTTGTGTATTAGTGTCTACTTTCTTATGCTTTGTTTTAAGGTTTATCCCTTCTACCAAAACTTTTCTGGTTGCAGTAAAAACCTTTACAATATTACCTGTTTTTCCTTTATCTTTACCAGAAATAACGATAACTTTGTCACCTGTTTTAAGCTTTAATTTATTTTTACTAGCTTTTTTAACACTCATTTCTCATTCTCCCACTATAATACTTCTGGAGCTAAGGAAACTATTTTCATAAAATTCTTACCCCTAAGCTCTCTAGCTACTGGTCCAAAAATACGAGTAGCAATTGGCTCATAAGCGGCATTTAAGATTACAACTGAATTATCATTAAACTTAATGAAAGAACCGTCTTTTCTTGCAACTTCTTTTCTAGTTCTAACAATAACAGCAGAATAAACTTTACCTTTTTGAACTTTCGCATTTGGTAAAGCTTCCTTAATGCTTATCTTAATAATATCTCCAACTGTTGCAAATCTTTTTTTAGACCCACCCAGTACCTTGATACACTGAACTCTTTTACCACCAGAATTATCAGCTACCTTTAATATTGATTGCATTTGTATCATATCACACTCCTTATGCTACTACTGGATCAACAATACTAACAACTCTCCATCTTTTAGTCTTACTTAATGGTCTAGTTGCCTCTATCACTACCTTATTACCTATCTTACAAAGATTCTTTTCATCATGAGCCTTATAACGCACTCTTCTCTTTACATACTTTTTGTATTTTTTATGCAAAACTAAAGTATTTATTTCAACAGTAACGGTTTTATCCATTCTGTCACTAATTACTACACCTTGTAAAACTTTTCTTTTTGTTTGTTTCATCATGATCAACCTCAGCCCTTATTCTGATACTTCAGAAATAACGGTTAAAATTCTAGCAACATTCTTTTTCAACTTACCGATTCTAGAAGGATCTAGTAATTGACCTGAATAATGTTGCATGCGAACCTTAAAGAGCTCTTCTCTTGCTTCTTTTTCCAAAGAAGACAACTCTTCTAAACTCTTATTTCTTAACTCTTTTATTTCCATTGGAACCTCTAATCTCTTTCAACAAATTTAGTCTTAATGGGCAATTTGTGAGCAGCTAACCTGAAAGCTTCCTTAGCTTGCTCAACTGTTACACCTTCAACCTCATATATCACTGTTCCTGGCTTAACAACTGCAACCCATGAATCTGGAGCACCTTTACCTTTACCCTGACGGGTTTCAGCAGGCTTCTTAGTTAAAGATTTGTCTGGAAAAACTCTAATCCAAACCTTACCACCTCTTTTAATATAACGATTTAAAGCAACACGAGCTGCTTCAATTTGTCTTGCACTGATCCAACCGTGCTCTAATGACTTTAAACCGAAATCACCAAAACTAACTTCATTACCTCTATAAGCATAACCTTTAATTCGACCTGTAAAAGTCTTTCTATGTTTTACCTTTCTAGGACTTAACATTTTAAACTCCTATTCATCACCCATATAAACGAGTGTTTTAACCCCAATCAAACCATAAGTCGTTAATGCTTCTGAAAACCCATAATCAATATTAGCTCTCAGTGTATGAAGAGGAACTCTTCCTTCTCTATACCACTCAGTTCTTGCCATTTCAGCACCACCCAAACGACCAGCACAAAAAATCTTAACACCTTTTGCACCATTCTTCATAGCTTCTTGTATAGCTCTTTTCATTGCTCTTCTAAAAGAAACTCTTTTATTGAGTTGCATTGCAACATTTTCAGAAATTAACTGTGCACTAACCTGAGGCTTCTTAACCTCAACTGGTCTTACAGCAACTTTTTCACCAAGATCCTTATAGATCCCAGCTGTAAGTTTGTCTTTATTTTCACCTCTAGCACCAATAAAAAGACCCATTTTAGATGTGTAAACAATTACATTTACTTTTTTATCACCTATTCTCTCTATATCGATTCTAGATATGCCAGAATTTTTTCTTTTCTCTTTTACATATTTTCTAATTTTAATATCTTTATGTAAAAGCTCAACGTATGATTTATCATCTTTAAACCATTTAGAACGCCAATCCTTATTCACTGGCAAACGAAAACTTATAGGATTTACCTTTTGACCCAAAATATCCTCCCTATTCGTTTGAAACTATAATAGTAACATGACTTGTTCTTTTTCTAATTCTTGATGCCCTTCCCATTGCAGCAGGCTTATATCTTTTAAGAGTTGGCCCCTCATCAACATAAGCTGTTTTAACATAAAGTTCATCAACATCAGCATTAAACTGGCTCTCAGCATTAGTTATTGCTGAATTCAACAACTTATATACAGGTTGCCCTGCTCCCTTGCTGCAAAACTTTAAAAGAGCTAATGCCTCGCCTACTGATTTCTCTTTAATCATATCAACCACTAACCTGGTTTTTCTTGGAGAAATCCTTAAAAATCTTAATCTAGCTTTCGCATCCATGTTATCTCCCACTATCTCTTTTTCTTTTTATCAGCAGCAAAACCATAATAGGTTCTTGTTGGAGCAAATTCACCAAGTTTATGACCTATCATATTTTCATTCACAAAAACTGGTACAAATTTTCTACCATTATGAACTGCTATAGTTAAACCCAAAAACTCAGGAACGATAGTTGATCTTCTAGACCAAGTCTTAATGAGTTTCTTTATTTCACCATTATGAGCTTTCTCTGCTTTTACAAGAAGATGTGCATCAACGAATGGTCCTTTTTTAATAGATCTAGCCACTTCTACTCCCTACTTCTTTCTACGACTAATAATATACTTGTCCGTTCTCTTGTTCTTCCTTGTTCTATATCCCTTTGCAGGTGTTCCCCAAGGAGAAACAGGATGACGACCACCAGAGCTACGACCTTCACCACCACCATGAGGGTGATCAACAGGGTTCATAGCAACACCTCTAACACTTGGCCTTTTACCTTTCCAGCGATTACGACCAGCTTTACCTAATTTAACATTTGAATGATCTACATTTGAAACAACTCCAATTGTAGCTCTACATGTTAAAAGTACTTTTCTCATTTCACCAGATGGCATCTTGAGAATTGCAAAACGTCCTTCTTTTCCAAGAAACTGAACATGAACACCAGCACTTCTTGCTAACTGGCCACCTTTGCTTGGTTGCAATTCAACATTATGAATTAATACTCCAACAGGAATACTTCCCAACTCAAGAGAATTACCAACTTTTATATCAGCACTATTAGATGAAACAATCTTACTTCCTACAGATAATCCATCAGGAGCCAATATATATCTTTTCTCACCATCAGCATAAACAATTAAAGCTATAAAAGCTGAACGATTTGGATCATACTCAATAGACTTAACAAGCCCCTCGATATTGAATTTATTTCTTTTAAAATCAATAACACGATAATGCTTCTTATGTCCACCACCTTGATGTCTAACAGTAATACGACCCTTAGAATTTCTACCAGCTTTAACTTTCTTAGTAACTAGTAAACTTTTCTCAGGCATATTCTGTGTAGTCTCAAGAACTTCTCCATTCTTTTTAAGATACTGTCCCTTAAAAAGAAGAGTAGTCATATTTCTTCGTCCTGCTGATGTAGGCTTATACCTTTTTATTGCCATCTTCTACTCCTCTTCCTCTAAACTTTCCTCTTCTGCATAAAAGTCAATTTTAAAATCTGGTTTCAATGTAACAACTGCCTTTTTATAGTTTTGTCTTTTTGAAAAATGAAGACCAAATCTTTTAGGTTTCCCTCTATACAACATCGTGTTAACTGAACCAACTTCAACTGAAAACATTTTTTCAACAGCTAGCTTAATATCTTCTTTAGTAGCTTTTGTATTAACTATAAAGTGATACTTATTCAACATCTCATTTTCAGAAGATGTAGTAGTTTCAGTAATCAACGGCTTCTTAATAACATCATAAACACTTAACATCTCAAACCCCTTACTTAGCCAATCTCTCTTCAAGAGATTTAATTGCACTTTCACTAATAAAAACATTTTGATATTTTAATAAGTCAAAAACATTCACACCTTCAGTTTTAATAACTTTAATATCTTTTAGGTTTCTTCCTGCCAAATAAACATTTTTATCATTCTCATAATTATGAATAACTAAGCCTTTTTGAATACCAAAACCATTTAAAACACTAGAAAACGCTTTTGTTTTGCAACTCTCAAGAGTTAAACTCTCAACAACAATAACCTTTCCTTCCTTAACAAGCATTGAAAGAGCAGAAACAAGCCCACCTTTCATAACTTTCTTGTTTAAACGATACTTACCAATAACACCTTGTGGACCAAACACTGTTCCACCTTTTGGAAATAAAGGTGCTTTTCTCGAACCATGACGAGCACTACCTGTACCTTTTTGCTTGTACATCTTTCTAGTGGTACCATGAACCTCTGAACGACCTTTTGTTTTTGCAGTACCGCTTCTTCTTAATCTTAACTGAGCTTTAACAACATCATGAATTAAATGCTCTTTTACTTCTGCACCAAATACAGAATCATTAACTTCTAATTCATTAACTTTATTATTACTCAAATCAAACACATCCAACTTCATCTCAAACCTCTAAGAAGCACTAACAATAACATAGTTACCATTTGCCCCAGGAATAGCACCTTTTATCAAAAGTAAATTTCTTTCAACATCAACCTTCATCACCTCTAGATTACGAATAGTTGCAGCAACATTACCATAGTGCCCTGCCAATTTCTTACCAGGGAAAACTCTAGCAGGCCAAGCAGAAGGCCCCATTGAACCAGGCTTTCTGTGAAAACGAGAACCATGAGTTTTCTTACCAGTCTTCTGCCCATGTCTCTTAATAGGACCAGCAAAGCCACGCCCTTTAGATATTCCACGAACATCAACTTTTGCAAAAAACTCAAAATTTTCTAAAGTAAGAACTTCTCCTACATTAAAAGATTCTACATCATCAACCTTAATCTGTTTAACAAAACCAAATTTCTTTTCAAAACCAGCTTTCTTGAAATGACCAAGCTGAGGCTTGTTTAACCTAAGAGCTTTTGACAAACTGAAATCATCTCCTAAATCTTCTTTAAGACTAGGATTAACTTCCCTGACAACATCAAATCCAACCTCAACAGCATTCACAGGATGACCTTTCTTGTCATTCTCCTTTAACACTGCAAGAATATGCAACGGACCAGCTTCCACTACAGTAACTGGAACTCGTTGACCATCTTCGGTAAAGATTTGTGTCATACCTATTTTTTTACCAAGTATTCCTTTCAACATCATATACCTCAATCACTATAAATCGAAAGTTTTAACAGCAATCTCTACACCAGCTGAAATATCTATTCTATCAAAGATATCTGCTGTTTGTGAAGTAACTATTATATCAATCAATCTTTTATGAGTACGAATTTCAAACTGTTCTCTTGATTTCTTATTAACAAATACAGATCTCAAAATCGTATATTTATTAATTTTGGTTGGTAAAGGAATTGGGCCAACAACTCTAGCACCTTTCTCTTTTGCAACACTCACGATATCAGAAACAGTCGCATCCAACAACTTATTATCATAAGCCTTCAATTTAATTCTAATCTTTTTGTTCATCTTTGCTCCATCTAAAGAACTTCAAAAGCCACATATATTAAAACATTCTCAAGATAAAATCAAGTTATTTTTTCTAAAAACAATTAAAAACCATTTTTTAATCATTTTTAACAATCTTTTCTGCAACAGATGCAGGAACCTGACTATAGTGAGAAAACAAATAAACTGGCTCCGCTCTTCCCTGTGTCTTAGACCTTAAATCAGTAGCATAACCAAACATTTCAGAAAGAGGAACTTCAGCTTTAACTATCTGATACCTAGATCTTGAGAAGGATTCCATCCCAATAACCTTACCTCTTCTAGAACTTACATCACCCATTACATCACCCATAAACTCCTCTGGAGTAGTAACCTCAACAGAGAAAATAGGCTCTAACAATACAGGGCTAGCCTTTTTAACAGCTTCTTTAATTGCCATTGAACCAGCAATCTTAAATGCCATTTCATTTGAATCAACATCATGATAAGAGCCATACACAAGAGAAACTTTAATATCAACAACAGGATAACCGGCATAAATACCGTTATCCATTGCCTCAATAATTCCTTTTTCTACAGCAGGAATATATTCTCTTGGAATAACACCACCAACAATTTTATTTTCAAACTTAAAGCCATCACCTGGCTCTAATGGAGAAATCTCAATAACTACATGACCATACTGACCACGACCACCAGATTGCTTAACATATTTTGAATCCTGCTTAACAGATTTAAGAATAGTCTCTCTGTATGCTACTTGAGGTGCACCAATATTTGCTTCAACCTTAAATTCCCTCATAAGCCTATCAACAAGAATCTCAAGGTGAAGCTCACCCATACCTGAAATAATTGTTTGACCAGTATCTGGGTCATTCTTAACTGAAAACGATGGATCCTCTTTAGCAAGCTTACCTAGAGCAATCGACATCTTTTCTAAATCCTGCTTTGTTTTTGGCTCAATAGCAATTGAAATAACTGGATCTGGAAAATCAATTGACTCTAACTGAACTAACCTTCCACCATCAGATAAAGTATCACCTGTAGTAGTATTTTTCAATCCAACAAGAGCACCAATTTCACCAGCGAAAAGAGTTTCAACATCTTCCCTCTTGTTTGCGTGCATTTTTAAAATTCTTCCAATTCTTTCTTTTTTGCCACTTGTAGTATTAATAACAGTATCACCTTTTGAAATAGTACCAGAGTAAACTCTAAAAAAAGTTAACTGGCCCACATAAGGATCTGTCATAATTTTAAAAGCAAGACCAGAAAATGGCTCTTCATCTGCAGGTAAAACCTGAATAGAACTTCCATCATCTAGTGAAATTGCATCAATACTTCCAACATCCAAAGGAGAAGGCAGTAAATCAACAACTAAATCCAATAAAGGCTGTACACCCTTATTTTTAAAAGCAGTACCACATAGCATCGGCGTAACTCTCATTGTTGCCATTGCTTTTCTTAAACCATCAAGAATCTGAACCCTTGATAAATCTCCTGTTTCAAGATATACATCCATAAGTGCATCATCTTGCTCAGCAGCCGCTTCAAGCATTTTTTCTCTATACTCTTTAGCTAAATCAACAAGATCCTCTGGAATATCCTTAACAATAACATCAAGACCCATAGTCTCATCATCAAAATAATAAGCTTTCATCTCAATAAGATCTACAACACCCTCAAACTCCTCACCTTCACCGATGGGAATCTGAACAGGTACTCCTTCTGCATCAAGATTAGATTCTAACATCTTCACAACTCTAAAAAAGTCAGCACCAACCCTATCCATCTTGTTTACAAAGGCTAATCTTGGAACCTTATACTTATTAGCCTGTCTCCAAACAGTTTCAGATTGAGGCTGTACACCTGCAACTGCACAAAAAAGAGCAACTGCACCATCTAAAACCCTTAGAGATCTTTCTACCTCAACAGTAAAATCAACATGCCCAGGAGTATCAATAATATTAATTTGCTTATCATCCCAGAAACATGTTGTTGCAGCAGATGTAATTGTAATACCTCTTTCTTGTTCCTGTACCATCCAATCCATTTCAGCTGCACCGTCATGAACCTCACCTATTTTATGAGATTTACCAGTATAAAATAAAACTCTTTCAGTTACTGTAGTTTTACCAGCATCAATATGAGCCATCATACCAATATTTCTAACATCCTTAATAGGCTTTGGTCTTTTTACTTTCGCCATACTTTACCACCTGTAATGAGCAAATGCTTTATTAGCTTCTGCCATCTTATGAGTATCATCCTTCTTCTTAACGGAAGCACCTTTACTTGATGCAGCATCCATAAATTCAGCTGCTAATTTATCAACCATAGTTTTTCCGCTTCTTTTACGAGAATATCCAACAAGCCATCTCATAGCAAGTGCCATTGCTCTATTCTCTTTTACTTCTACTGGTACCTGATAAGTTGCACCACCAACCCTTCTGGACTTAACTTCTATTTCAGGTCTAACATTTACAAGAGCTTTTTTAAAAATCTCTAGGCCATTTCCTTTAGATTTAGCTTCAATTTTATCAATTGCTCCGTAGAATATCTTCTCTGCAATACTTCTCTTTCCATCCAGCATAATAATGTTGATAAACTTAGTTACAACAATATCATGATATTTAGGATCTGGTAATATCACTCTCTTAGGTACTTCTCTTCTTCTTGGCATATCACCCTCTCTTTAAATTACTTTTTAGGTTTCTTAGTTCCATACTTAGAACGACCTTGTTTACGTCCATCAACACCTTGTGTATCAAGAACACCTCTAATTACATGGTATCTAACACCTGGTAAATCCTTAACACGACCACCTCTAATGAGAACAGTTGAGTGCTCTTGTAAGTTATGTCCTTCTCCTGGAATATATGCTGTAACTTCCATTCCATTTGTAAGACGAACTCTAGCAACTTTTCTCAATGCAGAATTAGGTTTTTTAGGAGTAGCTGTATAAACTCTTCTACAAACACCCTTCTTCTGAGGACATGCTTTTAAAGCTGGAACCTTACTTTTTTTCAAAGCTTTCTTTCTTTCTTTTCTGATAAGTTGGTTAATTGTAGCCATTTATCCTCTTTAAATTAAGTATAATAAAACACACAAACAGACCAACAATTATATATAAATACAAGCTAAAGTCAAGTATTTTTTAAAACTTATCATAAAATTAAGATGTAGTGATATTTTTTAAAGGTTTATATTACTTTGATTCTGTTCGATTACTTCTATTTTGTGTTGAGCCTGAGTTAATATATTTTCAGCTTTTTTAATTAACTCCATACCAGTTTCAAAATTTTTTACTGAATCCTCAAGGCTTGCTTCATCCATTTCCAAGCTTTCCACAAGTTTTTTTAGGTTTTCTAAAATTTCTTCAAAACTTTTATCATTACTCATATAATCCCCTGTTATCATCATCATCAGGAAGAGGATTGTTTTCAATTAAGTTTCCAAAATTATCCGGTAACTCATCAAGATTAATCTTTTTCTTCATAGAAAGCTTCTCTTTCTTTTTAGGAGTATATGATTCTATCATACCATATCCAATTTCTCTATTTATCCCTAATCCTCTATCAAGAGCAAATTTAATTAATTTATCGCTACCTGACATATACATTGGTGACCAAATTGCTTTCTGTGTTCTTTTATGAACAGTTACAAGCTGAGTAATATTACTATGATGTTTTAAGTAACCTTTATCGAATTCAATTTTTAATTCCATTTCAGTAGCATCTTCATCAAAAATATCCTTATATTCATCTTTTATTTGAGAAATAATAGCTTTAAAGAAGTTTTCATCATTCCACTTATAATAAAACGGGAATTTTCTTCCATCTTTTATTTCACCTGATAAAATAGGAGAAAGAGGCCTTACCTTAACTTTATTGTTTTCAATATCAGAAAAATCAATTTCTTCAACATTATTAATTTTAAATTTATGATTTAAAATTAATACATAAGTTAAATTGTTTAAACCATTTGTTAATATATCTATAATTTCTTTTGAATAAGTTGATATTGTAAGATTCAATCTATAATTTTCTCCTATTATAATTGTATTATTATAAATATTTGGTTTAGGAGAAATTTTTAAATTATAATTTAAAAATTCTGATATTCTTTTATCCTTATACGCCAAAGCCTTTTCGTCTTTACTTCTGGATATAATAAACTTTATTAACTTAGGAATAACAAATTGAATAGTATCAGAAAGCTGATTTCTATCTGATACAGGTTGAAGTTCAATAACTAATCTCATATTTTCCACCTAAAAAATTTAAACAACTGGAGTTAAACACATAATTAAGAATCTATCATTAATTAAATATGTCCTGAGCAGGAGTCGAACCTGCGCACATGGCTTCGGAGACCAATGCTCTATCCACTGAGCTATCAGGACTCACTTTCTTTTTATATATTAAATAGATTATAATTTCAAGAATATTTTTAATATAACAGTTATTTACAGTAAAAGAATGTTAAAATTCAGGTGTGAAAGTCAAAAAATTGATTTTTTTTTATATTTTTGTATACTCTCACTAGTTACTTGGAGTTTTGGAGAACTATTGGATAATATTATATCATTAAAAAATTATGCAAAAGAGTCACTTATAAACAAGGGAAATGAAGCCATCTATAATAATAGTATAGATGAAGCTATGGTTATATTTGAAAAAGCAAATAAACAATTTCCAAATGAAAGCAGTATACTGTATAATCTTGCAGCAATTTATATAGAAAAAGGAAGAACAGAAGAGTCTGAAACTCTTCTAAGGCAAGCTCTTGAACATGACCCTAACCATATTTATACATTAATTGGACTTGCAAATATAATATACTATAAAACAGAAAAATTTGATCAGGCAAAAATATACCTTGATTTAGCATTAAAAAATAATCCTGATTCTTATGAAGTATATTCATCTTATGCAAACCTATCTATGCTGGAAAATAATTTACCTGAAGCAGCAAACCACTTTTTAAGAGCATTACAAATCAATCCTGAATATGAAGTAGCTTTAAGCGGACTATCAACAACCTATAATTTCTTAGGAATGAGATTTGTTAGTCAGCATAAATTTGAAAAAGCACTCTTCTATTTTAAACAATCAATTAGTTTTAATGAAGAATGGCTTGCTCCTCGCTTAAATATGGCAAGAACATTTGGTTTTATCAAACGATATAATAATGCATTCTCAATGATTTATGAAGTAAAATCAATTCTAGGAAAAATATCACTTAATTCTATAGATATTGAAAATACAGATACAGAATATCTAAATACTCTTCTAATGGTAAACCTTACGGAAGCTAAACTGCTATATCAAAAAAAAGAAACAGAAGAGGCAACCAAAATGCTAGAAGAGATACATAATCTTAATGATTTATTACCAACCTTAAATTATACTCTTGCATTAATAGCTTTAGATAACAATGAGTTAACGAAGGCAAGAGATTATATAAAAAAAGAAATGGAAGTCACTTATAATTCAATCAAAGTAAAAACTTTAAGGTATATTATTCATAAAAAATTAAATACGGCATCTTCATGGAAAGCAATTCATTTAAATATAATAAAAAAATCAAGCTCTAATCCTTATAAAGTATTTGATTCAGGGCTTTTGTTAAAAAAATATAATCAGGAAGAAGAAAGCAATGATTTATTTAATTATGCAAAAAAGTTAAACTACAACCTTTTTAACGAACTTTCAAAAGAAAATGATATCGATTTATTGACTAGCATCAGCAATGATGACAACAGTAATTTAATTTAATTTATTAGCTATCTCCTCTTAATTAGTCTTTTAAAAAAATAAAGTTTATATATTTAATGTTTTAAAATATCAATAAGTTGACTTTAAAACACTCATTAGCTATACTTAATTGACGATTTAATTAGGCTCAAAAGCATGAATAAGGAAATGTTAAAAGAAAAACTAAAAGCAAAAGAAATTGCTGAAAGTGAAGAAAAATATAGAGTTGCATTTAAAACAAGCCCTGATGCCATTTCAATTACAGATTTAAATGGTGTATATATTGATATAAATGATGGTTTTTCAAAAATACTTGAATATTCTGAAGATGAAGTAATAGGAAAATCATCAATAGATATAAATATTTGGTATAATATAAAAGATAGAAATAAATTTATTATTCCTATAAAGCAATTTGGATTTGTAAAAGATTTAGAAGCCAGATTTAAAACTAAAACAGGCAAAATATTATACGGCCTAATGTCTGCCCATATCATTATAATAAAAGGATTGCCTTATGTTTTAACAATAACAAGAGACATCACAAATAGAAAACAAATAGCTAACCTTCTTAAAGAAGCACTAGTAAAAGAACAAGAACTTGCAAATATTCTTAGATTAGCTCCGGTAGCCCTTGCTATAAGAGAAATGGATGGTCATTTATCTAATTTTAATCAGGCTGCAATTGATTTATTTGGCTATACAGAAGAAGAATTAAAGAAAAAAACTTTTAAAGAATTAATGCCTTTAAAGTGGGCAAAAGTTGAAAAAGAAAAATTAAAAGAACTTATTGCAACTAAAAGTAGTGTTAATTACGAAGCTGAATACATAAAAAAAGATGGTACAATCATACCTGTTGAATTAGTTGTATCAGGAATTTTTAATGATAATAATCAATTAATAAAATTCATTGGATTTGCAAGCGACATAAGCAAAAGAAAAGAAATGGAACATATTATTGCAAGAAATCAACTATTAAAAACAGTTGGGGAAATGGCAAGCTCTGTTGCTCATGATTTTAATAACTCCTTACAAACAATTCTAGGAAATGTTGAATTATTAATGGATCTAGATTCTATTACACCTGAAATCAAAGAACATATTGATATTATTAAATCTACAGTTAACGATGCCTCCGAAAGAGTTAAATCATTACAAAGATTTGGTGATAAAAAACAAATTAAAAACGAATCTCAATTCATGGACTTAGAAAATTTAATAAATGAAGTACTCACACAAACAAGGCCTCTGTGGAAGGGTAAAATGGAAAAAGGTGGACTGCAAATTGATATAAATAAAAACTTTCAAAAAAATATTAAAATACTTGGAAATGAAGGTGAATTAAGGTCTGTTTTTTATAACATCATAAAAAATGCTATTGAAGCAATGCCTAAGGGAGGCTTGATAAAAATAAACACTAAAAAAATAGATAACGATATCATTATTGATATCATTGATACAGGGATAGGTATGCCTGAAGAAGTTCAGGCAAATATATTTAAACCATTCTACTCAACAAAAGGCTTTGGCATGGGAAGAGGCTTAGGACTTAGTGGTGTATTTACAATAATACAAGAACATCTGGGAAAGATTGAAATTAATTCAGAATTAAATAGAGGAACAACATTTAAAATAATTCTACCATATAGCCAATTTGAAGAAAAAGAAAATAATAACAACTTTATTGAAGAATACCTAAAAAAATTAAGTATTCTATGGGTTGATGATGAAGAATCTCTTTTAAAATTAGCCAAAAAAATATTAACAAAGCTTGGACATAAAGCGAGCATTGCAATAAGTGGGTACGAAGCATTAGAGTTATTAAAAAACAAGAAATATGATATAATAATTACTGATATTGGGATGCCTAAAATGAATGGATGGCAATTAATAAAAGAAATAAAAAAACAGATTGATTACTCTCCAAAGATTATAGTACTAACAGGCTGGGGTGGCGAAATAAATAAAAAAGAAATAAATAATTACAATATAGATGGCCTTTTGGAAAAACCTGTTACAATCAAACAAATACAGGATATTATTTCAAAAATCATGAATGAAAATAACTAATTATGAAAACAATTAATAGAGAAGAACAACTAAAACAAAGAATTAAGAAACTTGAAGAAGAACTTGAAAACCTTACTGAAAGTGAAGAAAGATATAAGACAGTATTTAAAACAAGTCCAGATGCTATTTCAATTACTGATATTAATGGAATCTACATAGATGTAAATAAAGGCTTTTCAAGTATGTCTGAGTATAAACAAGAAGAAGTAATTGGCAAGTCCACAATAGAATTAAATATTTGGGGAAATATTTCAGATAGAGATAAATTGATAATACCACTAAAAAAATATGGTTATGTAAATGATATTGAAGCAGACTTTAGAACAAAATCTGGAAAAATAAAAAAAAGACTAATGTCTGCTCAAATAATAAAAATAAAAGGTATTAATTATACATTATCAATAACAAAAGATATTACCGCAAGAAAAAACTCTGAAACAATGTTAAAAGAAACCTTAGAAAAGGAAAAAAAACTTGGTGATTTAGTCAGGAAAGCTCCAATAGCAATTGGAATAGGTAGGCTTGATGGAACTATTCTTAATTTTAATGATAAATTTGCAGAATTAACAGGTTATTCTCCAGAAGAATTATTACAGATAAATTTTTTAAAATTAACACCTCCTAAATGGCAGGAATATGAATTAGAAAAGTTAAAATATCTAATAAAAACTAAAAAAGATATTAAATATGAAAAAGAATATATAAAAAAAGATGGTACAATCATTCCAATTGAAATGAATGTCATAGGAATTTTTAACGAAGATAAGAGACTTATTGAATTTATTGGATTTATTCAGGATATATCTAAAAGAAAAGAAACAGAAAAAATAATTACAAGAAACCAATTATTAAAAACAGTTGGAGAAATGGCAAGCTCTGTTGCTCATGATTTTAATAATTCCCTTCAGGTAATACTTGGAAATATAGAACTATTACTGGATATTAAAGGAATACCTGAACAAACAGAAAAACATTTAAAAACAATTAATTCTGCAGCAAATGATGCAAAAGAAAGAGTTCGTTTATTACAAAGACTTGGAGATAAAAAACAAATTAAAAATGAATTTAAATTTATTGACTTGGAATACTTACTTGATGAAGTAATTATTCAAACAAGACCATTATGGAAAGATCAAATAGAACGGAAAGGATTTGAAATAAAAATAAATAAAAAATATGAACAGAATATTAGAATAAGAGGAAATTCAGGAGAATTAAGAGCAGTTTTTTATAATATTATAAAAAACTCAATTGAAGCAATGCCTAAAGGTGGGAAAATAACGATTACAACAAGTACACTAAGCAACAAAATCTCTATTAAAATAAAAGATAATGGTAATGGTATTAGTGAAGAAATTCAATCTAAAATATTTCAACCATTTTTCTCAACAAAGGGGTTTGGTATAGGAAGAGGATTAGGATTAAGTGGTGCTTTCTCTATTATACAAGAACATAAAGGAAGCATCTCTCTTTATTCTGAAACAAATAAAGGAACAGAATTCACAATAATACTACCATACAATGAATTTGAATTTGAAGAAAAAAATAAAGAAGAAAATCCTAGTAAAAAATATTTAAAAAAACATCGTATTCTTTTAGTTGATGATGAAGAAATGCTTCAGAATCTTGGAGTAAGAATGCTAAATAAGATTGGACACCTCACTGATTCAGTATCTAATGGATTTGATGCTCTTAAACAATTAAATAAAAATAAATATGATATCATAATTACTGATATTGGAATGCCTAAGATGAATGGCTGGCAGTTAATAGAACAAATTAAAAAACAAATTAATTATTCTCCAAAAATTATAATTCTAACAGGGTGGGGTGGAGAAATCAGTAAAGAAAAAATAAAAAGTTATAATATAGATGGAATACTGGAAAAACCTGTTACAATTCAACAGATGAAAGATCTAATTTCAAAAATAATGCAGAATAATTCTAGAAATTCAAATTGACATTAATAATAAATATAAGTAATATCTGATTTTAAGATACTTGGAGTAATAAAATATGAAAGAAATTATAAATATTGAAGGAATTGATATAAAGTTAACAAAGCCAGACATCATGAATGTAAAGTGGATTGGTCAGGATAGATACTTAACACAACTACTTGCAGCCTGGATGGTTATTGATGATAAAGACATGCCTATGAACCCAAGACTTGTAGGTAAGCCTGGTGTGGGGAAAACAACTCTAGCTGCTGTGGCTGCAAATTACAGACATCAGGATATTTATATCTTTCAGGCAACAGTTGATACTCGTCCAGAAGACTTACTTGTTGTTCCAATTATTAGTGATGGAAATAAAATTTCCTATCATGCATCTTCACTTGTTACTGCAATGATTAAAGGTGGAGTTTGTATACTTGATGAAGGAAACAGAATGAGTGAAAAATCATGGGCATCACTAGCTCCTCTTTTAGACTACAGAAGATACATTGAGTCAATAATTGCAGGTGTAAAAATTCATGCACATAAAGATTTTAGAATTGTAACAACAATGAATGACGATGCTTCAACTTTTGAAATACCTGATTATATACAATCAAGACTCCAGCCACAAATTATGATTGATTTTCCAGATAAGGATGAAGAATATATGATTCTTAAAGAATTCTTACCATTTGCAGATGATACAATTATCCACTATATAGTAAATTTCTTACAAAAAGCACATTATGCAGATGAAAAGTTCTCTGTTAGAGATGGAATTAATATTGGAAGATATGTTTCTAAAAGAATGAAACAAACTCCGGATGAACCACTAAGAAAGCATTTTACAGAAGCAGTTTTAATGATTGCTGGTGATGATGCAATGCCTTATGTGTAGATAAAATAATTTAAATTTATTTCGAGGTTAATATGAGTAATAAAAAGACACAACATGATTACTGGAATGAAGGTGTAAAGCATGCTAAAGAAAAAAACTGGAAACTTGCAATAGAAAACTATGAAAAAGCGGTTAAACTTCAGGAAAATCCTGCTCTATATACAAATTTAGCCTCTTGTTATAAAAATCTAAATAATTTAGAAAAAGAAAAAGAAAATTATTTACTTGCAGTTACAGGATTAATAAACAAATCTTATACTCAAACTTGTGGCCCTGCTAATTCTACAGCATGGTATTTATTTGAAAATGATATAGAACTTGAGAAAGCAGAAGAAATAGCAAAGTCTGCCACAGAAATAGACAGGAATTCACCAGAATCTCTAGATACTTATGTAAATATATTACTAAAATTAGAAAAAACTGAAAAGGCTATAGAAAATTTAGCTAAATTAAATTATTATTTTCCTGAGTTTGAAGCTAGTAAACATTTATTTGATAAATATAAATCAGAAATAGAAAGTTATATGAATGAATACTGGAAAAAAGAGAGTAAAGAAGAAAAAGCTAGAAAAATCCTTGAAAACAATAATTATATGAAAAATGAAATAGATTTTATTCTATATGGTGGAACTTATAAAAAAAGCAGTAATTTTTATCCATATAATATTGGAATCATCTACAAAGCTTTAAAAGGTGATTTTATAAGAGATAATGATGATATAATGAATAGATTCTTTAAGCTTATTTTCTCTGGAAAAGAAAATTATTATAATGGAGAATTGCTAAATGCAATAACTAATTATAAATCAGATAAAGAATACTATAATAAAGCCTTTAATATTTTAAAAAATGCAGAAATTGATATAATGAGTATATTAACAACTATGATTAACCTTAGATATACAGATCGAAAAGAAGGTGAATTACATCTTTTAAGCTTATTGGATGAAAATTTTAAAACCCCAAAAGACTATAATAAAATACTTACTGAAATAGAAAAAAATAGTAAAAACAATTATAATAATATTGCAAATTTTTTAATTAAATTTTTATTAAATAAATCTTATGACAAATATATTGATGAAGTTATTGAAATTATGGGAGAAACAAATTACTATTATAAAATTTCAGACTTTATTGTATTTATTAAGGAAGATGATAAAACTATTGCTTTTATTATTAATAAATTAATGAATTTTAATAATGCAAAAAATAAATTTAAAGATGAATTTTTTGATAAAGTCAAAGAGTTTTTAGAAATAGGTAAGGTAAGCAATGATTTTATTAAGATATGTGAAACAATTGATGAGACATATCATTATAGTAATATCTATAGTTATTTTGCAGAAACTTTAAAAAAAGATAATAAATTTTATGATAAATTATTGAAATTATCTTTTTTAATTGATAGTAAAGCTACTTTTAATAGCTTGAATGGATATGGAGATAGTAAGTTTGATAAAAATAGAATGAACAATTTAATTGAAATAGGTTTAAATTTAGATAAACAATTTGATTTATATTTAGATAAATATAGTGATACTTATAGCTATAATAAAAAATTATGGAAAACATATTTGAAACAAATCATTAAAAATGATTTTGAAAATACAACTAACAGACTAGATGAAATTGCTAAAGACAAGAAAAAACTATCATTTTTAATTCCGATAATATGGGAAATTGATAAAGATAAATTCTATCCACATTTATTAGAATTATCCACCCTTAATTCAAAACAGGTAAAAGAAGCTGTTATTAATTGCTTAAATGGTTATAAAGGAGGCTTTGAAGACTTCAAAAACATGCTTAAATCTAAAAAACAAGCAGAAAGAATTATTGGAGTTGAATTACTTGCATCTTTAGATATACCTGAAAAAACAGTAAGTTTACTAAATGAATTATTATTAAAAGAAAAGGCACAAAAAGTTAAAGATGCTATTAATAATTATTTTTCAAAAATAGAAGAAAATAAAGCAGAAAATAGAAAAAATGCTGTTTTAGCTTTTGGTATAGAGGATTTTAATAAAGAAGCTGAGCAAAATAAAGACTTAAATTTGGAGAGTATAAAAAAATATACATGGATAAACCTAGAAAAACTACCTCAATTATATTTAAAAGACAATACTGAATTATCACAAAATCTACTATATTCTCTTCTTAATTCTTTAACAAAAACAGTTGATACAAATCTCTATTATGAGGCAAAAAAATTACTGAAATTTATAAGAAAAGATGAACTTAGCAAATTCTCAAAAACACTATATAGCTTTTGGGACAAATCATCTTATCATCCATTTATCATATTACTATTAAGTGATTATTATAAAAAGAATGATATTATTAATGAACTATATATTCTTCTTGAGCAAAATATATCAAAAAATAATGAAATCCTAGTTAATTCTTTAACAAAATCAATACTATTGATTGGTAAAAAGGAAGGATTAAAAAAAATTGGTAAATTATTAAGTAAAAAAATGAACTATTCTGTTTCCAATATTTTTTATGATATTGGAAGTAAATTAAAATTTGATAAACTATTTTTAAATGACTTAAAATTAACATCTTTTGGATTTGATGAAAATGGAAATAAGAAAATAGATTATGGCACTAGAAACTTTACTTTAACCATGACTCCCGATTTTAAATTTACAGTAATTGCAGATAATGGTAAATCCTATAAAAACTTACCAAAACCATCAAAAAAAGATGATCAGATAATTGCAAATCAAGCTTACGAAGATTTTAAAAACATGAAAAAAGAGCTAAAGGATTTTGTTAAATCACAAAAAAACAGACTAGAGAAAGAAATGATTGATGATATAAAGCGTGAAGCAAGCGATTGGAAATTTTTATTTTTAAATAATCCAATTATGAATAATTTAGCAAAAGGACTAATATGGAACGCAAATGGTAAAACATTTAGGATTATGGAAGACAACACCTATGCTGACATTGAAGATGAAGAATATAAATTACCAGACAATGTAAATATTTCACTAGCACATCCTATTGATTTATCAAAAAAAGATATAGATTTATGGAAAGAGCAGTTAGAAGATTATGAAATTACTCAACCTTTTAGTCAAATTGAAAGAGTTGTTTACTCTCCATCTGATAAAGATCTTAATTTAACATATATAAGTGATTTTACAGGTCATATGGTAATGAGAATATCTTTTAAATCCAAAATGATGGATAAATATGGCTGGAACAGAGGCCCTGCCGAGGATGGAGGTTGCTATTATAGCTACAATAAAATGTTAACTGATTCCATCAAAGCAGAAATGTTATTTATGGGTGAATGTTATGGTGGATATAGTGATAGATTTCAGGAAATCTGGATAGGTGAATTATATTTTTATGGAGAAAACAACAAAGAAATAGAACTCAAAAAAATCCCAAAAAGATTATTATCTGAAGTTTACTTAGAGGTTAAATCCCTTGCTGACAGTGGAAGCGGATATAATAAGGATTACCTTGATACTAATTGGTAATAAAATATGAATTATGACATTTTTAAAGTAAAAAATAACATTTATCTAGCCCCTGTTCTACATGGAACATTATTTTTTACAGTTCAGCTAAAAAAAATGCTTTCAGAAATAAATCCTGATATTATAGCGGTAGAATTACCTAACTGGGCAAAAGATATTTATATTAAAGGGGTTAAAACTCTTCCTGAAGTAACAATTTTAACTTATGAAAGCAGAAATAAAGAAAAATACTATATTCTCATAGAGCCAACAGACCCATTTGTTGAAGCAATAAGATTTGCATTGGAAAATAATAAAAAAATAGCATTTATAGATAGTGATGCTATCTCGTACTACGAACACGATGACCCATTTTATGAAAATTTCTTTATTGAGCAAGAAAGCTGGGAAGATTTTTTCAATAGTTATAAAGATTTAAACTTTAAAAAGGTAAAACAAGACAATCTTCGTGAAAAGTCTATGGCATACAATTTAAAGAAACTCTCTAAATACGATGAAAAAATTATTGCTGTTGTTGGAATGAGTCACTATAAGGGAATAATTGAAAATTTAGATAATGATATTGTAAGTATTTTTGCATCTTATACTCCTGTTCCTAAGCTATTTAGTATCGCCCCAAATAATTTAGGCACTTTATTATCTGACTATCCTCTTTTTAACTGGTTTTACGAGAATTTTAGATTAAATAACAGATTTAAAACAGGAGAGAAAAATAAAATAAAAAAAATAAAAGCTATTTTTGGGGTAATAGAAGGTAAAAAAGGGAATTATGAAGAAAAATATAAGGAAACAGTTGAAGAACTATATAATATAGAAATTTTAGAAAAAGAATTTTTAAATTTTAAAAATTATGACAGACGGAATTTATTATATCAAATTTATAAATCAACTTCTCAAATATATAAAATAAGATATAAAGAAGATTTTTATTCATGGCAATTTAAAAACATGGTTAAATTCGCAAGAAATATTTCTCTTTTAAAAGGCAGAACAATCCCTGATTTCTTTACAATTTTAGAATCAGCAAAAGCAAATATTGATGATAATTATGCATGGGAACTAATACAAATCCTAGGATACTACTCTTATCAACCTGAAGAAAGTTTTCTACCTCAAATAGATTTAAATGAACTAAAAAACTACAGTTCGATGTTTATCAGAAAACGGGAAAAGAGACCTTCTAAAAATCCAATGAAAATGAGAAAAAAACAAAGTAAAAAAGAGGATTGGTCAAAAAAATTTAACAGAGGAGATATATGCTCTCATCAACCAGAAGACATCATTATTGAAAACTTTGCTGATTTTATAAAATTAAGAGCCAAAAGACAACTTTTAAGTGAATTAATTAAGTCTGAAAAATTTTCAACTTCTTTTTTTGAGGGAATTGATATAAAAGAAACAATAAGAAAACAAGATGGAATTTATGTTAAAAAATATGAAAAATTACAAGGCGAAATTGGAAATGTAGTTTTTATTTTTGATACTGATACTGATAACAGTAAATATAAGTATAAAATGACATGGCTTGGAGAACATGAACAAGAATCAGATATGACATTCTATTCAACAGAAATAGGAGAAGATGTAATTGGCCCCGGTATTTCAAGGTGTGAATATGGTGGATTTATGATGTCGTACCCTCCAGGAAGACTGTATGATGTGTGGAGTGACCCTGATTATAGCTTTTTTACAAATAAAGAAGATAAACTACTTTTAGCAGCAATAGATTATTCTATGGAAAAATATGTTGTTTATATTGCTAAAAAGCCTCCTAAAAGTAAAATTGTTTCATGGGGTAAAAAAAATGGTATAGATGTTGTTTATATTCCACTTGGAGCATTATCAAAATCAACAATTAATAAAATAAGAATCTTTCATGTTCTTGCAGGACATGATACCAGAGATTATGCAGGAGACTATATCTTTTAATCACTCCATCTGAATCAAATTTATAAAAAATAGATTTATTTATTTAATATTTACAAAAAAAGTGCATTCTACTTTTATTTATGCTATATTATTAGCGTTTTTTAGGAGTTGTTAAATGAGTCAACTGATTGTTTTGGGGGTTCAGTGGGGAGATGAAGGAAAAGGTAAAATCATTGATTTTTTAACAGAATTTTCTAACATAGTAGTAAGATTCCAAGGTGGTGGTAATGCAGGACATACATTAATTGTAGATGGGGAAAAAACCGTTTTACATTTAATTCCTTCGGGGATCTTACATCCTAAAGTCATATCTGTAATTGCAAATGGAGTTGTTACGGATTTAAAACTATTAAATGAAGAAATAAATAATCTTTCAAAAAATGATATCATAGTTAACGAGGAAAACTTTAAAATATCCTATAATACACATCTAATACTTCCCTATCATAAAATGATTGATAAATACAGAGAAGAACAACGAAGTGATAAAATTGGTACAACTCAAAAAGGTATTGGGCCAGCCTACGAAGACAAAGCAGCAAGAAGAGGGATTCGTTTTCAGGATTTTCTTGATAAAGAAAGATTTGATAAATTATTAAAAACAAATGTTGATTACTATAATTTTCAGTTTGAACATTATTTTGGTAAAGATAAATTAGATTATGATGAACTTGTTTCTCAATCTGACCACTTAAGAGAGTTTTTTCTTCCTTTTGGAGAAGATACAAGATTAATGCTTTATAATGCAAGCTTAAAAGGAGAAATAATACTACTTGAAGGAGCACAGGGAAGCTTACTTGATATAGACCACGGAACATATCCTTATGTAACTTCTTCAAATACAACTTCAGGGGGAGCAATTATTGGTACAGGCTATGCAGAATATTCTAAAACATCAGTTTTAGGAGTATTTAAGGCTTATGCTACAAGAGTTGGAGAAGGGCCTTTCCCAACAGAACTACATGATGAAACAGGAGAGTTAATTGCAAAAAACGGACATGAAATAGGAGCAACAACAGGTAGAAACAGAAGAGTTGGCTGGTTGGATTTAGTTGCATTAAAATATGCAATTAGAATCAATGGCTTAACATCCCTTGCTATTACTAAATTAGATGTTCTATCAGGTATTGAAAAAATAAAAGTTGCAGTTGCATATAAATATCAAGGAAAAACTCTTCCATCATTTACCAACAACATAGAAATACTTAATAATATTGAGCCAATATATCAATCCTATGATGGCTGGGACAATTCACTCCCTTTAAACACTATCAGAGTTTATGAAGACCTACCAGAAAATGCAAAAAAATTTATAAAAGCACTTGAAACAATGCTTGAAATTCCAATAGAGATAGTCTCTGTTGGACCAGATAGAAATGAAACAATAGTAATCAATAATCCATTTAGATAAAAGAGTTAAATATGTATAAAATAATACTATTCATACTGTTGTCAACTTTAATGTTTGCCAAAAGTAATAAAATCGGATTTAAAAATTTTGAAATATATAAAGTAAAAAAAAATCTGCATTCATTTAGAATAACAGACCTAGACAATGATAATTTAAAAGATATTATTTTTGTAGATAATAGTGATGCATCAATATCAATCTTCTATCAGCAAAAAGATAATGAAATAAAAAAACTAAAAAAAGAATTTTATAAAGATAAAGATGAACTTGATGTAAATAAACTTTCATTTAATTTTAAATATAAAAATATTCCATTCATAACTGAAAAAACGGTTATCTCAATGGTAGTTGCAAATATTAATTCAAATAAATTAAAGGATCTAATATATTTAACATCAACAGGTGAACTATTTATAAAATATCAAAAAAGTAAACGAAAGTTTACAGATGGACAATTTTTTAGAATTTCAGATTACCTCAATTCAGAATATGCAATAGTTGTAAAAGACATAAACAATGACAAAAGAAATGACTTGATTTTACTTGGTAAAAAATTCTTATATATATTCTATCAAAACAATAAAAATAAACTTGATATGCCTGTAAAGTATTCATATAGTTCAAAAACACCACTTGGAATAGAAGTAAATGACTTAAATGGAGATGGACTTGATGATATTCTTTTTGTTACTTCAGGAGGAATAAATCAGATAAGAATTAAATTTCAATTAAAAAATAATACAATTGGACCAGATAACATTGTTGATTATCCAAATTTTCACTTTTTAACCACTAAAAAATTTTTAAATTCTAAAAAAGCACAATTTATTTCATCAAGAAGTGGAGCACATATTATTTTTATTGATGAAATAGTTAAAATAAAGAAAAAAGAAAACATAAAACCTTCTATATATTCTTTAAATCCTGAAGCACTAAGTAATGACAAAAATATTCTTTTTAGTGATTTTGACAATGATAATAAAAAAGATTTAATTGTTTCAGACCCGATGCTTGCTTCTATTATGTTTTTTAAAGGTGGAAAAGATAAGTTTAAAACATATAAAGAATATCCATTAATAAAAAATATATCTAAATTAATTTCATATAAAATATCAGGTAAAAATAAAATTCTGGCTTTTTCACAAAAAGAAAATGCTTTAATTATTTATAATTTAAAAAAACAACACCCTGATTTCATATTAAATAAAGATAAAATAGAAGGAGTTGTCAAGTATAAAAAATTCCTGTATTGGATTGTTAATAAATCTGACTCATACTATCTTGAAAAGATAAAAATAACTAAAAACCTTAAGGTAAATGTTTTATTTTCAAGGAAAATAACTAATCCTCCTGCTTCATTCGATGACTTTATCATTACAGAAATAAATCATGATAAAAAAGAGGATATTATATTTTTAGTTCCTTATGAAGGAGCTAAAATTTTTATTAGTAAAGCTTACTTAATTGAAGCTCTTAATATAAAAATTAAAAATATAACAAGTTTTTTAACATCAATAAATAAAAACCAAATAAAAATAATGGATCTAAATAATGATGGCAAAACAGAAATTATAATTACAAATAAAAGTATTATCAGGTCATTTGTATATGATAAAGAACAGGGATTAAAAATATTATCACAAATTAATGGAGTAACAATAAGTTCTGAATTAACTCTACCTGTAAAATCTAATATTTTTGGAAATACAAAAGATATAATATTTTTTGATAAAAGCAACTCGAAACTCTACTTACTAAACAGTAAAACATTAGAAATAAAAAAAGAAATACTAATTACTGGCTTAGAAGTAAATAATATTCTATCTATAAACACAGATAAGGATAATAATAATGAATTTATTATTATAGGTAGAAACTCCATCTCTATATATGATGATAAAAATCTAGGATATAAATTGAGAAATATCATCTCCCACAGACTACATAAAACAGAATCCATTTCAACAATGCTTGCAACAGGAAAATTTAATGGTATAAAATTAGTTTCAATAGATGGCTTTAATCATAGTGTTAATTTCTTTAAAGTAAAAAATAATAAATTAAATTCAGTAATGAATTTTAAAGTGTTTGATGCAATTTCCTATAGAGGTAGAAACAATGCAAGAACAGAAGAGCCTAAGGAAATATATATTTCAGATATGAATAATGATAATAAAGATGATATAATTTTATATATTCATGATAAGATTTTAATTTATTATCAGGAATAAATTAATGAATAGAATCATTTTATTACAGTCACTATATTATACTTTGTTTTAACAGGAGGAAAAATGAAAACTTTTATTTTATCAATATTATTGGTTTTTACCACTAGTATTTTTGGAAGAACATTATTAAAAAAGAATTTTGAATATAATTTTAAAATCAAGGATTTAAAAGTTTTTGAACTGTATATTGTTGGTAATATGGAGCTTGTTGTTGGTTTCGATTATGAATTAAAAATAACAAAAAACAATAACCCTCCAAAATCTAAAAAGAAAAAATCTAAAAAGAAAACTGATGAATTCATGTTCATTCTTCCTGTTCCAAATACAATAACAGGATGGAAAACAGAGAAAAATACTCTGTTTAAAGATTTATATAACTCAACATTACCTGAAAAAATGCCAAATGTGAAAAAAAAGAAGAAACTACCTAAGAAAATGAAAAGAATAAACAATAAATTTAAAGTAGTTGTTCAGGATGTATTCAAACCTGCCCAGCTAGGTAAAAAAGCATTTGATGAAGTAAATGAATACCTTAAAAAGAATAATTACAATGAATTATCATTTAATGACTATAAATACTATATAGACAGGTCATGGTCTTTTGTTGTTGTTAAATATGTAACTAAAAAAGGTAGTGTTGCTAAAAAAGGCAGTGTTCAACCAGTATACCTATCTCTTGAAGCAGATAGTGCAGCATTTCCATTAAGAATTTTTAAAGATAATCCTAAACTAAAAACTAATATATATGTATTATCAAGTTTTGATTTAGAACTAAAAGATATAAAAAACTATGGTTTAACTACGATAGAGCAAGAAGATAATGAATTATCACAATCAAATAGACTTACAATAATTACAGAGCTTGGTGATTCAGTGGTTAAATTTTATGACTCAATTTCTG
>Ga0256827_10000175_pt1 | contig 36497 bp, 50 predicted proteins | sample CV84metaG_FD_185977 | JGI IMG/M metagenome (GOLD analysis project Ga0256827, IMG submission 185977) | Hydrothermal vent microbial communities from East Pacific Rise, Pacific Ocean - CV84 | ecosystem: Environmental > Aquatic > Marine > Hydrothermal vents | place: Pacific Ocean: East Pacific Rise... | reverse complement strand
ATCTGTACCTGATGTTCCTGATGTACCTGATGTTCCTGATGTACCTGATGTTCCACTTATTCCATCTGTTCCTGATGTTCCATCTGTTCCTGATGTTCCTGATGTTCCATCTGTTCCTGATGTACCCGATATTCCATCTGTACCCGATGTTCCTGATATACCATCTGTCCCTGATGTTCCTGATGTACCTGATATACCATCTGTCCCTGATGTCCCTGATGTTCCACTTGTTCCATCTGTTCCTGATGTACCTGACATTCCATCTGTTCCTGAAGTTCCTGAAGTTCCTGATGTTCCTGATGTTCCACTTGTTCCTGATGTTCCATACCCAGCACCATAACACGAATCTATTAAATCTATAAAATCCTGTTCAATAGGTATATCATCTTTTTCAAATCTTGACTTTAAATATGACTTTGGTTTAACTGACATTAAATTAATTAATTATATTTTTATTATTTATTTGTATATATAAATAATTAATTCTAAAAATATTTTTTTTTATAAAAAAAAACATTATATTTATCCTATGAAACCAAAAAATAAATTAATATACAATATATGGATTCTATCCAAATGTCTAATAAATAAAGAAATACAAATAAAAACAAATATTGGAATAATAAATTTAATAGATGAAAAAAGAAATATTAAAATCAATAATAATTTTATATCATTAACAGAATTAAAAATATTAACTTTAAAACAAATTCTAAATGAATTAAAAATAGAAAAAAAATGTAATGAAATATATAATAATTCATCTAAAAATATTGATTTTAATAAATTAAAAGAACAATTCACATATAAATCAAAACAAAAAAAATTATCTGATATTTATAAAAAAACTAATAATTAAATTTGGACATATTAAAAAAAGAGTTATCTTTGTACAGAAAATAAAAATAGAAAAAAATCATATTTTTTTAAAACTATATACAAAAAAGGACATATAAATAAAATGAAAAAAATGAATACAAATACCACACAATGTCAACAAGTAACAACAGGGAGACCTGCTGTAGATATAGGGTGTGTTCATTTTTAAATAAAATTAAAAAAAAAATTAATTATGATACACCCAAAACCTTAAAAGTTTTGGGTTTTTTGTTCTTTATATATTGCCTCAATAACTCAGTTGGTAGAGTAGCTGATTTGTAATCAGCCTGTCGGGGGTTCGAGTCCCTCTTGAGGCTCAAATAGTTCATTGACATATCGGGATGTAGTTCAGTTGGTAGAATACGCGGTTTGGGACCGTGAGGTCACAGGTTCGAGTCCTGTTATCCCGACAATGGTCAGATACCCAAGTGGTTTAAGGGGGCAGTCTGCAAAACTGTTATTCGTGGGTTCGAATCCCACTCTGACCTCTAAATTTGGTCCTATAGCTCAACTGCATAGAGCAACAGACTTCTAATCTGTAGGTTGAAGGTTGGAATCCTTCTAGGATCACTATTGCGAAAATAGCTCAGTTGGTAGAGCACGACCTTGCCAAGGTCGGGGTCGCGGGTTCGAATCCCGTTTTTCGCTCAAATCGCGGGAATAGCTCATCTGGTAGAGCGACAGCCTTCCAAGCTGTAGGTGGCGGGTTCGAGTCCCGTTTCCCGCTCAAATTGACCTGTAGTGTAACGGTAGCACGACAGATTTTGGTTCTGTTGGTTTAGGTTCGAATCCTAGCAGGTCAGCAATAAAAAATAAAGTCCTATAGCTCAGTTGGTTCAGAGCATTTGCCTTACAAGCAAAGGGTCGTAGGTTCGAATCCTACTGGGACTACAAAAATAAAGGGGGATTAGCTGAGTTTGGTTTAGCACTACCCTTGCAAGGTAGGGACGGGGGTTCGAATCCCCCATCTTCCACAAAAATAAAAAAACCCATTTTTTAATAATGAGTTTTTTTATTTTTTTTATTTTTTTTTCACTTTTTACACTATTTCTATCGATCTAATAGTATTTTCATATCCATATCCTGTTCTCCATTCATATGTAACACCAGAATTACCCCAATATGTTATATATGTTTTTCCACTAACATAATAATTATATGCTACTCCACCATCATTTGAAAATCTAACATCATTTGATGTAAAATTAACATATGTACCAGAATTTGTATCTTCTAAATATTTCTTTGCTGTTGTTTCATCAGCTTTCAATGGTAAATCACGTAACTGACTTTCTCCTTTATTTGGATTTATAAATGTTGGATTTTTAATAGTTGCCATTTTTATACTTTTTCTTTTTATATATAAAAAAAATATTTTACTATTTTTCAAATTTATATATAATATCATGAATATAAATGAAAACATAGATCCACATGGTGGATTACCATTAGAATTAGGACCATATAATGATTTTGATATGTTTTATAATCCAAGAATCATTGGAAATATAGTAAGTAGTGACCCAGGTGTTATAAAAGGATTAGATACTAAATATATTGATGATGAATATTTTCATGACAATATTCAAAAAAAAAGAAAAAAAAGAAAAAAAATTAAAAAATTCAAAGAATTTGAAGGTGCTGGTTTCGGACATACCGATTATATGAATGTAACAAACGCAACATCAAGCGGATATCTAAATGATAACCAACCAATAAATAATAACAATATTGGTAGTATATCAACAACATTACCAAGAGGAAATTGGACAGAACCATCAACAATTATAGTTGGATTTAAAAATTATCAAATTAAAGATCCATTTTTTCTAAAAAAGAAAGAAAAAAATAAAAGATTAAAAAGAAAAAAGAAAAAAGAAGATATAATCAATATGATTAATAATTTATATATTTAATAAACTTTATTATATATTAATTCTGTTATTTTTTTATCCATATCCTTTTCATTTATAAGAGATTCTTTCACACAAACCATTATAAATTCAACAATTGATACCAACTTAGATAAGTCTGTATAAGATTCTTTTTTTCTATTATAAAATTTAATAGCTTTCATTTTTATATCTATATCCTTGTTATTTTTATTTGTTTTAACATATAATAAATCATTTTTATTTATTTTAGTGTTTTGTGTATAAATTTTTATAGAATCAAAAAATGGTATACTTCTATAATCTTGAACAATATATTTCTTTTTATCATAAATAATATTTTCATATTTTTTTAATAAATCCTTATTTAATTTAATAGTATTAATAGATATTAATCCTTTTTGAAAAAAAGGTTTAACAATTTTTGGTGTTGTGTTTTTAATAAAAATAACACCTTTATCATCACCAATAAATTCATATAATTCTGAATTATAATATGATGTTGATATAAGAATATACTTATTGTCTATTGATTTTCTTCTAACTTTAAGTTTATCACCATTCAAACTATTGATTAAATGATCAATTTTATAATTAAATACATTATCCCAATATAAAATATATAAAGATTTTAAAATAAAATCAACAACAATTATTAATAATGGTAACATTATTAATAAAATTAACCAGAAATAACTATCATTATATCCCATTTATTTTGTTTTTATAAAACAAAAATAATATAAAAATATCACATAAAAAAATTATATATAAACAAATTATAATCTATTATAATCTATTATAATATTTATTTTAACAAACAAATCTTGTCTAACTTTACCATTTATTAATAATCCTTTACCTTTCATTCTTAATATATCACCATCATTTGTTTTCTTTGGTATTTTTAATTTATATTTTTTGTTATCCAAATGTTTATATTCTATATTCATACCATTAATAGCATCTTCATAATGTAAATCTAATCTATAATATAGACCATCTTCTTTTAATTTATATTTATTATCATGTAAATAATTAATATTTAATACTAAATTCCCTATTTTATTTAAATAATATTTAGATTGATTACCATACCCACGAAGAATTTGTCTATCACTTGATCTTATTTTATAAATATTATTTAACTTAAATTCTTCCTTTTTTTCAATAACTTTCTTCCCATTACATTTTTTACATGTACCAGTATGAATTCGTCCACTACCCTGACAATACTTACATTTTTGATAACCAAACATAGGTTCCCATACCCTACCATCACCACCACACACATCACATTGATGTGAATCACTATCAGGATCAAATCCTGTCCCATTACAAACATCACATGTCACATTTCTATTAAATTTAATAGTTTTATCAGTATTATTATAAACATCATGTAATGTTATATCAACATTAACCATTAAATCCAAATTTTCATGATAACCTGACCCACCACCACCTCTAAAAAACATATCAAATGGATCAAACCCATTACCAAAACTAGAAAAAATGTCATGTATATCAAACCCACCTTGTCCACTAAAATTCGAATTCATACCACCCATATCATATTGTTTTCTATTCTTTTCATCACCTAAAACTTGATATGCTTCATTTATTTCTTTGAATTCAGTATCATCACCACCATGTTTATCTGGATGTGTTTGAACTGCTTTTTTTCTATATGCCTTTTTTATTTCATCTTGAGATGCTTTTTTATCAACACCCAATACTTTATAATAATCTTTCATAAAATTAATTTTAAATTTATTTATATCAAAAATTGTACCCATAAAACCAAAAAAAGTTGATTTTTTGTTAAATCAACTTTAATCAATATTTTTTCATTTATTTATTACTTAAAATTACCATTTAACATACTAATAAAATCTTCTTCATAATTTTCATATAAATAACCTAATGTATTCCTAAAATTATACATTATCCTATTTGCAAATACATCAACATCAGATTTTAATTTTTCTGTTAATACAAAATCATTACCATATTCATTTTCCCATAAACTTTTAAGTTGATCTATTATAATTTCTTTAATATCATTTTTTGTAATCGGTTTTATCCATTCTGTTATATTTTTCATTAAATCTTTTTAATTTCATAACATTTTTTATTTTATATATAATTATTTACAATTCTTTATTTGACTCAAAAAATCATAATTTTCAATATAATTTATTTGTTTTAATTTTTTTGGTATAATATCTTTAATTGTTTTGATCTTTTTTTCTACACTACTATTATAATATACAAAAAATCTTATTACATAACCAATTCTATCTGATCTTTTTAATTTATTATTCACCACTAATTGAATATAAGAATTTTTTTGGTCAAATATATAATTATCCTTTTTTAATTGATAATAATTATAACTACGGTAATCTTTATACTTTTTATATGGAACAAAACTAATACCAACTCCACTATAATATAATTTGATAACTTCATTATCCTTTAAATAATTACCTACCTTATCAATCAAATATTTATGATCTATCCTATTTTTATTAAAATTATTTAAATAATCATAATATTTTAATAAACTATTAGTTAATTTATCTAAAATATGTTTTTTAAATTCATTAATAGATTTTTCTAATAATTCAGAACTAATATAATCTCTAATATATAACTTTATACTTAATCCAATTTCTTTAATAAGATAAATATCATATTTATTAAATAAATTGTGTTCATTACATCTAATTCTACCATGTTTATATTCAAAAACATAATATTTGATCTTTTCACTTATACTATCTTGTTCTTCATCAAAAAATAAATCATCTGTATCTATATTAATATATTTTATATATTTCATTGTTCATTATAATAATCATTTAATTCTAAAAATATGTCATTTGATTTCACTTTAATTTCTTCATCATTTGACATATCATAACCAATAAACATACCATTAGAATACCCTATCAATTCAAATTCACCACCATCCATCACTTTATTATAATCATCTATAACAACATCAGCAGTAACAGTATCACCCATCCAACTTCTATATGTTTCAAATTCTTCTGGAACAATTAACAAATCATTATCCTTTGATTCATTGTACATTTTAAAATTTTTAATCATAACTTTTATTTTTTTTATTATATATTAAAATTAATTTTTCAATTTAATTATTATACTACCATCTTTCAATGGACACCAATCGGGGACAACATCCACTGGACCAGCGTCATCCATATTTTCATATGTTCTTATAATCCAATCACTACCACTTTGATTATACATAAAAGAACACGCATCTAAATGAGAATCACCAATTGAAAAATCATCATATTCTGAATATAAAAATGGACAATCACTACAACTACTTACAATTTTTTTCATATTTTATCTATAATAAACATTTAATTCATCAAATATATCATTTGGTTTAAGTTTTAATTCTTCACCATTAATATCACAACCAATAAACACACCTTCATCATATCCAATTATTTCAAATTCACCACCATCCATCACTTTATTATAATCATCAATAATAATATCAATTGACACACTATCACCTACCCAATTTCTATAATTAGAATAATTTTTCGGTATGTTTATACTCATTTCTTTATAAAATTGAAATCTATTCATAATTTTTTTATTTTAAAAATACTAAATTCTTTTCATTTTTTCAAATCTTAATTTTCTTCTTTCCTTTTCTTTTTTAATTTTTTCACGTCTTTCTTTCCAAGACATTGAATCTCCATTATCTTTAATATTTAAAATCGGTTTAACTCTATTTATAACATTTACAGTAGGTTCTATTAATTTTTCTATCGTTTTATGATTTTTATATGCTTGTGGAGATTCATCTAAAGTAGATTTTTTAACTGAAGTTGAAACTATCCCATTCATTCTTCTTTTAAAATCATTTATATCCACTTTTCTAGATGCTTCACCACGAGACATTAATCTACCTGCACCATGAGGAGCTGAATAATTCCATTCTTTATTTGATTTCCCTTCACAAATAACCAAACCATCAGCCATTGAAAAAGGAATAATCATTCTTTCACCAACATATGCTGATATAGCACCTTTACGAATTATCATATCTTCAAAATTAATATAATTATGAATTGATTCAATTTTATCTTTTACATCAAAATGTAATTCATCAACAATTAATTGTATAATTCTATGTCTATTAAATTGAGCATATTTCTGAGCAAAAATCATATCCATAAAATAATCAATTGATAATTGTCCTTCTAAAAATTCCATACCATTAATATTAAAATCAAAATCTATACCTAAATCTTTTTTAGCTTTTTGAACTTCTATTTTAATATTATTTCCTTTAAATTTTTTTCTTATTTCTTTGATTTTTTCTTTTAATATTTTTTCTCTTTTATACTTTAATTCATTTTTAGCAATTTTTTGATGATAATCACATACCATTTTTCCAAAATTTCTAGATCCTGTATGTATAGTTAACCACATTTCACCATTATTATCTTCACCAATTTCAATAAAATGATTCCCACCACCTAATGAACCTATACCTAATTCAGCATTTTGATTCATATTAATTTGTCTTTGTTTATTCAAAAACCAATCATATGTATATTTCACATAATTATATGATGTTTCAAATTTTTTATTATATTTCATAATAAATTTTCTAGACAATTCAACAACTTCATCAAATGGAAATTCTTTTTCAAAATAATCATTAACAAATTCAACTGAATGAATTTTATTTCCCATTGGTATAACATTTCTAATTTTTTCATCTAATTTCAATAGATAATCTTTATTTTTAGATATCTTACCAATATTAACAGATACCATACCACAACCAATATCAACACCAACAACATTAGGTATCACTTTTTCACCTAATGGCATTGTAAATCCAATCACAGATCCTGATCCAGCATGAGTATCTGGCATTATTGAAACTGGTTCAATAAATGCAACATGATTAACCATTGAATATATCTGATTTAAACATGATTCTTCAACATTATCAATCATTATTTTTGCTATTGTATATTTTCCTTTTATTTCTAACATAATTCTAATTTTTTACAAAGATAATTAATTTAATTAAACTTTTTTACTTTTTTTGAAATTAAAATCAAATTTATTACATTTTCATCTTTTTATTTACAATATAAGTTAAACCCATTTAGCCAAACAAGTTATCATTAATAATGAATAATTTTCATTATCTTTTATTTCACCATATATAGTATAATTAAAATATTTACTAATTTTAGTAATTAAATTATTATATTTTTGTTTATCATTTACATGAATTTCCATTATTATTTTTTTAATATTATTTTCTAAATAATTTTCATCAATAGATTCAAAAAGATCAAATTCAGCACCTTCTATATCTATTTTAAGATAATCTATTTTTTCGATACTATATTCAAATATAAAATCATTAAATGATATAGCATCAACATCAACAACATTAGAATTATCCAATTTAAATAAAATAGATGATTCTGGTGATCTATCATTAAAATATAATGAAACTTTTTTTGATTTACTATAAATAGCCTTATTTATTGGTATAATATTATTAAAATTTTCTGTATTTAATTTTAAATATTTAAATGTTTCAGGTAAAGCTTCTATTGAATAAATTATACTTGCCTTTTCTTGCACTGATTTTAATGAAAACAACCCAATATTAGCACCAATATCAACAACTACATCATTTTCTTCAATTTTTATACCTTCTTTATCATATTCTTTTTTTATAAAAATTTCATAAAAGGTCACCCATGATATATCATTAACATTATAATGAATCTTACCTATCAAATCAAAATTAATTCTATCATTAAAATTATATATTTCACTATATATAATTTCATTATTAAACTTAATTTCTATTATTAACCCATTTATAATATTAAAATCAATTCTAGGTTGAAACCAATAATTAATATCTTTTGTTAATTTATATTTAGATTTATAAATTAACAAATTTGTTTTAAGTTCTTTAAATAAAATATAGAATTCATCATTAAATGAATATGTTGTTGTTAAATATATCTTATCACTAACTAACCATGTTTTTATTATATTTTGTTTTATCATTTTAATTTTTTATATTTATATAAAAAATTAAAAAAATTGTTTTTTAAATGATTGAATTATTAAATATTGACAATGGTGAAATTATAAAAATAACCAAAAAGAAAAAAAAAATTTATTAAAAAAAAGATTAATATTTTTCTTAAAAATTTATTTTGGTGAAGAAATTAATAAATATTCATATTATTCTACCAATAAAAACATTATTTATAATATTTTATCAACAACACCATAGACATTATGTGTCCACCCATTAATTTTTCCCTTATTATTACCTATTAAACACCCTTTCTTTTTATCAATAGCCTTAACTAAATGTGTATAAAAATAACCCTTAACTTTACAATATACAATATCCCCAATTTGTACATCATCAATTTTAATCGGTTTTAAAATATGTTTTTGTCCTGATTTAATAATAGGCACCATAGAATTTCCTTTTTCACTAGTAACAAAACTTTCACCATCTAATAATCTTTCTAATTTAAAATTCATAATCTATAAAATATTCATATTTTTTTAATTCACTCCACATTACCTTTCTAAAACCAACTTTATCTAACACAATAATTGATATCTCATCATTTCTTAATTTATTTAATTCATCATTTGTTAATGGTGTTAAAACATCTTTAAGTGGATAATATGATTTATATTCATATTTTTCATATAATATAGCATTATTATCATTTAAATAATTCAATACAAAATAACAAGTTTGTTTTGAATTAGTTTCAACATTATAAAAAACAAATTCACCTTTTATATTATCAATATCATCTTCTATATAATCCCAATCAAATTTCATATTTCTTTTCTTATTTTTTTCATAAGAAACCTACTTATTTCATCTATTTGATCCTTTTTTAAATATTGATTTAACATAAATATTTTTTCTTCTAATTTTCTTTTCTTATATAATTTTTCTGAAATACCAAATATTTTATCTAAATATTCACCAATATCATAATTATATGTTTGTACACTTGATGATGTACTTAATATAACAAACATCAACAATAATACTATTGTAAATATAACTATTATATTAGAATATTCAACAAACACAAAAGCCAATAACGCCACACCAAATAATACAATAATCGACATTATAAATATCACATTATATATTATAAAATTAATTGTTTTCAACATAATTATTTAATTTATCAAGTTCATTCCACATATCATCATATAAATTTCTAACTTTTAATGCATATCTGAATAATCCATATTCATTTTTATATATTTTATACATCCTATGTCCATTTTTCTTACTATTCCTCGTATTAAAAATTCTATCACATAATTTAACAAAAATAGCCAAATCATTTTCCCATATTTTAGGATATGTTTTAAAATTCTTTTCTTTCCTACCATGACCTCTTTCATTTGTTACCCGATATACAATATCAGACACAATTTCATTAGTTTTATCAGTTATAATTCTTAAATTAGCATCAGTGTCTTCTATTAAATCATGACACCAACAAGCCATTTCTACATTTTTCTTATCTGATTCATCTAATAAATATTCATATTCTTTATAAACATTAACAACACCCCTTAAATGAACATCATATAAATCTGTTCCATATCTTTGAGATGTAGATGGTAAATTATGTTTATTTATTGCAAAATATTTAACTTCTTCTATATTCATAATATTAAAAACTAAAAATTAATTAACTCTATCTGCTCTACCATCTTGATGTTGTATTCTATATGTATCAAAAGATTTATTTTTATTTGGTCTTGATGATATTCTACCAGTTTTCGGTGTATAAAAAATCATAGTATCCATATAAGGATAATATTTATATTTTTTTTGTTTTAATCTAAATGTTAATGCTAATCCATGTTTATTTCCATCCTTAGGATCAACATAAATTGGATTACCATAAACTTGTTGATATTTATATAACCAACCATGTTCTTTAGCATAATCTTTAAATAAAGTAATTTCGGATTCTGATGTATAATATATTCTATCCATAAAAATTCTACCAGGTTCTGGTCTTATTGAATTAAACCACACTATTGCTCTTGCTCTTAATTTGTCATTATCATCTAATAATATCAACATACCAATATGTGAAAAAGACCCATTATCTTTATCATTTTCACTATAGATATCAAAAAATGATGAATCTACATGTCTCATACATGATTTACTTAAAGACCCACCAATATCCATAACATATTTATTACCACTATACCATTTTTTAATATCTTTACCATAAACAACAAACATTTTATTTTTTTTCTTTAATTTAGCTTTAAATTCATTACCAAATTGTTCAATGTCTGATGGTTTAAATTGATTCTTTATTTCAGATATTTTATTAACTAATCTATTTACTTTAGTTATTTCTTTTTGTATAGATATACCTTCTTCATATTTTTTTTTATACTTTGACGCTGTATAATAATTAACCATACCTTTATCATTTTCTATATCTATATTAGTTACTTCTGCATAAGAATCACTATTATACATATCAATAAGTTTCACAGCAACAGAACTTTCCATTCTCTGTAAAACTTTAAAAAATCTTTCCGAAAAAAACAATTTTGTCTTTCTTTTTATATCTACATCTTTATCTTTTTTAGATTCATTTATAATTTCATTATCCACAAAGTTCATATAATATTTCATATGATATAACATTTCTTTTTTAATATATATATTTTCATAAATATAACTTTTTATTTATAATATCCAAAATTTCCATTAATAAATTTACCATCAACCCAAATACAACTATGTACAACACCATTTAACCATAAACCATTTAACCATAAACCATTATAAAAATGACCACCATCAAATGTACACCCACTATTTACTACATTCCCAAATACACCATTATAAAAATTTCCATCTTTAAATTTTCCATCAAACAAATGTCCACCATAAAAATTACATGATATAAAATCACCATTATATAAATGTGTTTTATTATAACTTAAAGAATCTTTTGTTCCGGCATAAATTTCTGTTATATTCATTTTACCATTAATCCATTCAGTATCAATATTTGTCCCCTCTATATTATTATATCCAAATTTAGAATTTGACATTATTCCATTTTTCCACAATCCATATTCAAATATACCATCATTAAAAAAACCATCAAACCAAACACCATTAAAATTTCCATTATTAAAACTACCATCTACCCAATATCCACCATACATAATACCACCATCAAATACACCATTATACCAAACAGATTTTTTAAATTCACCATTATAAAAATACCCATTATACCACTTTGATATATCTAATTTTTGTAATTCTGTATAACTATATCCACTATCTAAAACAATTTCATCACCAAATATTCCATTATACCATTTTCCGTTTTTCCAATCACCATTTAAAAACTTAGAATTTTCTTTATTAGAATTCAATATTTTAATATTATTGATTGATAATAATCTATTTTTATCAATCAAATAACTATACCATTTACCATTTTTCCATGTACCATTTTTCCACACACCACTATACCATGTACCATCTACCCATTCACCACAAACCCAAACACCACTATACCACACTAAACCATAATCATCTTCACCTATAATTGCATTTTCTATAATTGCATTAAAAATCCATATATATCTAATTTTTAAAATTTCTAATGTCAACCCATCAACCAATGTTACATCAACATCATTAAAATCTTTAACAATATCAACTGTATAATTATTCACATTATCATGTATTCTTAAATCATTTTCATAAATTTTTATAGGCATTTGAGTTTGATTATTATTATCTAATGATAATATTTCAACAGGTCTTAAATTAAGATTTAAGTCATTTTCATAAAAAACACCATTAATTGTATTACCAGTTAATGTTGTATTTAATTCATTTCTATAATTAAATAATTTTAAATATATTCTATTATCATCATCCAACGATATTGTTCCACTAGTATATTTTCTAATATTACTATCAATTGACATTATATCATTATAAGATTTACATATCAAACTAATTAAATTATTATCTTTTTTATAATAATTATGTTTATCATCATTAAGAAATAAATCATCTAATACTTTAGATATTTTATATAAATCATAAAAATATGATATTTTTGTTATTTGTGATAAATTTGTAACACCAGATGGTCTTTCAATAATAAAATAATCATCACCTTTATCTAAAATATATACTCTATTATTAAAATCACCATTTATATAAACATTTGTATAATTATAAAAATTACTCAATTCATTTATATCTGTTGGTATTACTTTTATTAAACTATCTTTATTTGTAATAGATGTTGGATATGATGGATCATCTATTAAATATGTATCTTCCAACTTAAATAATGTTGTACTACCACTATTTTTAAATTCATATGATAAATCAAAAATTGAATTTATTGTATTTAGATGATTAAATAAATTATAATTAATATAATAATTATTTGATGTAAATTTATATGAATTTGTATCAAAATTAAACACAAAATTATCATAATCAATATAAATATCATCTTCATTTTCTATAGGCATTATATTAATAGGAAATGTATTACCAGATAATACAAAAAAATCAGAATATATGTGATTATTTATATAATCAATAGATTTAGACCAATTTGTTTTATCTAATTTATTTAAATTTATAATATTTATACTTGTCATACCAGATAACACATAATCTTGAACATATTCATCTAATATTAAACCATTTAATTTATCACTAACAAATGACATAAATTCAGCAACATCTGTACTACCACTTAATTTAATTATTAAATAATCATCAATATCACAATTATTTTCATAATTACTTATATTATACAAATATGTTTTACCACTACTATTATCCCAATTAAATGATCCATTATATTCAACAAACCCATTTAATGTAAATTTAATAACATTATCTCTATATCTAATAGATAAATTATTAACTGGTGATGAATTAATTGATATATTATCATATAATTCATAATTTGAACTATTTAACTTTCTTGCAAAATTATAATCAGTAAACCACAATTTTGGTAATGTAGAACCAGATGATAATATATTATAACTAATAATATTTTTTAAAATATAAGGTTTACTTTCTAAAAAATCCTTTTCTTCATTACTATTTGGAAAAGTATTTCCACTATTAATTAAAAAATATTCTTTACTTTCACCATTTTTATTATAATCATTAACAGAATATACAGAATATCTAAATGAATTTGATAAATCATCAGTTTTAATCAAATCACCAATTGAATTAAATGTATAAACATCATTTTCAATTTTATTAAATTGATTTGTTAATAATATTCTATTTTTTTCTTTTAAATACTTATAACTAATTTTTACTAATTTATCTTCGATATTTATATTATAATCTATACTATAATCAACAGAGTGTCTATTATTTAAATATTTATTAATAATATCATATTCAGTGAAATATAATTCTAAACAATTATCACTATTATTCATTATATTATTTTTATAAATATCAATAAATCCTATTATATATTGATATGTAACACCAGATATACACTTTTGAAATTTAAAATAAATATCATTTAAATTATCAATCTCTTTACTATCATAAACATATTTTTGTAATCTTGATGTTTTAACCCACTTCATAAATTTTATTGTTTTTTCCAATTGATATCATTATCCCATTTATCATTAATTATACTTTTACTATTATCATCATCACTAATATATATATAACCTTCGACACCACTCGAATATCTTTTTTTACCATCTATTAATTCTATTGACCATATTTTATAATATAAAACAAAAGGTTTAATTAAATTAATATGATGATCATATAATAATGAATTTGAATCATCTAATAAAATATTACCATATGTATCATCAGTACCACAATCACTATAATCATTAAATCTATTAGTATAACTATATGATAATCTAATATCATCACTATTCAAATTTAACGACCATGTTAACTTAATAACACCCCCCACATAATTAATATTAAAATTATTAGGATTATAAACTTTTTTATCAGTTTTTAATGATATATCTATTGATTTTGAATAAAAATTATCTTCACTAATTGAAAACAATTTATAATTATATAATGTATTATCATTTAATCCATCATGTAAAAAATAACCATTATCACCTAAATAAACAACCTCACCACCACCTGTCAATATATCACCTATATCATAAATATCACCATTCAATGGTGTTCCTATACTTGACCCTGATGACACAATCATAACATTATTATTATCATCATTCAAATAAAATTTAATTTCATTTCTACTACAATCAATAACCTTTGATAATACACTTTTTATTTGACCAACAATATTTAAATAAACACCATCACTATAATAGATAAATCCATCACATTCAACATAACTCCATATTTTATAATAATATGATTTATATTTACTAATATTATTAATATCCAAATTATTACTATTTCCTTTATAAATCACTTGTCCACCACCTATTATATAATCATCTAAATCATAAGATTTAACAGGTTTTCCAAATAATCCATTTATATTCTTTGCTATTATTATATCATTATTATCAAGATTTAATGACCACAATAATTTTAATATATCATCACTTACATATAAATAATCAAAATTTAATGGATCTTCAACAATATAAATTGTTGAACCACTTATTTCTAAATAATTAGAATATCTATTATTTATACCAACTGAATATATCCTGAATTTATATTCATTTATTTGTAAAGGTAATGTTAAACTATATATTGAATCATTTAATTTCATCCAAGACCCACTATATGTAAACCCTGACCCAACATAAACAACAACACCACCATCTTGTAATATATCATTTTCTTTATATTCTATACCATCAACTAAATCACCCACATTTGATTCACTATATAACAATACAATATCATTTTTTAAATTATTCAATACCCAAAAAACATTCAAATCTTTGCCACCTATACCATATTTATCTATCCTAAAATTAATTGGATCACCTATTATACAATCAAACACACCATCACTATAAATATTATCTGAATCATAAGACCATATTTTATAATACCTAGTTTCACCATTATTTATATTATCTATATAATTTACATTATTACCTTTATAAATAACACTACCACCACCACTAATTACATCACCAACATTATAATCACCTATTGGTATACCAAATAAATTTACATTATTAGATGATAATAAAACATCTAAATTATTATATAATGACCATGATAAATTAACAGATAAATTATTTGATACTGCATTAAAAAATAATGGATCCCCAACATCTGATGATGTCAATTCAATATTATCAAACATAAAATAAGAATATTTATCTCTATATACAGACCATATTTTATAATTATAAGTATTTGGTGATAAATTATTATGATCATATTCTAATAAAGACCCTTTATATATAACAACACCACCACCATTTATATTATCACCAACATTATAATTAACTTCATCTTCAAGATTTCCAACACTACCATTAGAATAACATATTATAACATCATTATTATCATTATTTAAATCCCAAGTAAGTTTTATTGTATCTGACGAATATTTTGATGCATTAAAATTCACAGCAGACCCAGGTGTATATAATTCTACACCATCACTATATATTGTATTTCCATTGACATCTTTATATGACCACAACATATACCAACATGTTTCACCATTGTTATGAATATGATTATATACCAAATTACCACCTTTATATAAAACTATTGCACTACCACTACCACTCCCAATTGTATCACCAACATTATAATCACCATTTGGCACTATTGTTATTCTATTATTAGACCAACCAACCATAACATCATTGTTATCTACCTTATTCCAGTTAATTCTATTTTCTATTACACTTATTGAATTAGAAATACAATTAACTGGATATGATATTATTTTTACTGATTGACTTAAATAAACAGAATAATTATAACTACTATCATATGACCATATAAAATATAAATTAGTATCACTTGATACTAAATTATCATGTGTAAAACCTGTACTATTTCCTTTATAAATTATTTCTGAATATGAATCTGGATTATAACCAACATTATATTGTTGACCATCTACAGGTCTAAATGACATTGTATTATTAGACCATACTAATAAAACATCATCCCCAATAGAATTTAAATCCCAATTCAAATAAACTGAATTATTATTAATTATAGTATTATCAAAATTTATTACACTACCAACATCAAATATTGTTTCACCACTTGAATAATAATGTATTGTACTTTCAACTTTATGTGACCAAATCTTATAATAATTATAATTACCATTTATTATATCCCTATTTAAACTTGTTAAATTTCCAATATAAACAATATCACCACCACCTACTATCGTTTCACCAACACTATAACCACCTGTTGGTAAACCAAACACACCATCTGAACTATAAGCAACTAAAACACCATTATTATCATACAAATCCCATGTTAAATCATATTTATTAGTAATTTCATTATGAATCATATTCAAATTTGACACATCACCCAAATAATATGATTCATATAATCTTAACATACTATAATATGATGTATTAGTGTTCCCACTTTCCACCATAATACCCAATCTATCATAACCATTAGTTATAATATCTGTCACATTAAGATCTACACTATAATAATTATAAGAATTATTAATGATTAAAGATTTATTATCACCACCTAATAAAAAATTTAATAAATAACTATTCAAATTAGATTTACAATTAACAGTTAAAACATAAACACCCGTTTCACCAACAGTTGCACTTGTTCTACCAGCAATATGATTTTTAATTGTAGAATCATCAACACTAATTGAACCTATATTATTAGAAGAATTATACGATAATATAAGTTCACCATAAGACGAACTCATATCAGATAAATCTAACCACCCACTACCATTAAATTGAATATCATCTAAAATAGGGGATCCTATTGGAATATATGTCATACAATTATCATTAATTTATAAGTATATATTATATATTATTTCTTATAAATTATGCAATATGGATCATTATTACTCAATTGTATTATTTTTCTAAATGCTCCTCTTATATCACCATTTGATATTAATGGATTCATTGGTGATATAATTTTTTTCATCATCTTATAATTTATATCATAAGGATCACCTTTAAATATAATTTTATCTGTTTTTGATTCAAATATCATATTTAATATAGATTCATTAAGTTCTTTTTGTGATGAAAAACTTCTATATACAATTTTTTCTTTTATATCTAATTCCACTAACATTTATTTATTTTATTTTTTTAAAATAAAAATATAAAAAAGTTTAAAAAAAACAATATTTTTTATTTTATATATAAAAAAAAAATAATAAAAGAATTATGATAAAAAAATTTAATGATTTTGTAAATGAAAACATTATTCCACAAGATAATAATTTGAACAATGTCAATTTAGACGATAATTTCAATAATGATGAAATAAATGACGAATTTAATGACGAATTTAATGACGAATTGAATGACAATGAATTCAGCACCAATGATGATGAATCAAATTTAAATAATGAACAAGAAGATGAAGAAACTGATGATATTGAATTAAAATACAATACATCAACAAATGAATGGGAACAAAATTCAGAGTTTGACATGCCAGAAGATTTTGAAAATTTCTTCAATTGGTTTACAGAAATCGATGATGATGAAACAATCGTCGCATCCGTTAAAGAAGAAGATGATGAATTAGTTTTTCATTTACCAGTTGATTTATATAATGAATTTTTAGACAAATACAACGATATTGACGATAATGATAATGATATTGATTTAAACGATGATGTAAATGATATAGACGATGATGATTTAGATATAGAATAAACTAATATCTAATGTGATTTTTTATAAATAAAAATCTATTATTCAATAATTGAACTATATGTTGTTTATCTATAAATTTACCCCAATCTACTTCATTTTTTAAATTATGATGTAAAATGTTTAAATTATTATTAAAAAATAATTTAAACATTTTTTCATTTAAATTTATTAAATAATAATAATCAATTCTATTATTATATTCACTAACATATAAATTTTTACTTGTCAATAAAGATTGATGTACTACTAAATTTATTTCCTCTTTAACTTCTCTAATAGCTGCATCTTTTATAGATTCATATTTTTTAACTTTACCTTTTGGATAAGTTAAATTGTTCCATCCATTTTTATTAGAATGAACTAATAAAATTTTATTTTTATAAATAAATAAAATACCTGATGTAATTTTTTGTTTTTTCATTGTAATTCTGAATTATCATCATCTAAAGTATCACTATCTATATCATAATATTTTTTCCTTTCTGATATAACATCTTTTAATATAGCAGCATCTTCAAATTTTTCAAAAATAATAAATATTTCCATCATTCTTTTCAATTCTGACACATCAAATTTATCCAATTCCGTTTTTGTAAAACAAACCATAATTTATTAATTATTTTATATAAAATTTTTCTTCTTCATCTAAATCTGATATTTCAACATCATCATATTCTTCACCAGTTATTCTATAATACAATTCATTATAATCATCATCATCTAATTCTTTACCTATTTTATCTTCAACATATTCAATAATATCCAAAGTATTAACTTTCTTATTGATTTTTTTAAAATTTTCATATGCATCATCTATCATTTTATCAATATCTTTAATATCAATATCATCTAAAATCACACCTTCATTCATTGTTATCTTATTAAATTCATTATATTTTTTCAACATCATCTTTAATTATTTTTCTTTATATATTAAAAAATAAAGATATATTTTAATAAAACTAAAAAATAAATTATTTATATAAATAAAAATAAACAAAAATAATATGAAAATAAAATTTAATGAAACACTAACATACGATGATATACAAATAATTCCAAAATATTCCGAAATTAAATCTAGAGATAATTGTATTTTAAAAACTAAATTCACAAAAAATTTCAATATTAACATACCTTATGTATCATCACCAATGGATACGGTAACAGGATATGATATGGCTGTACGTATAATGGAATTAGGAGGGGTTGGTTGTGTACATAGATTTATGTCAATAAAAGAACAATCAAATATTATAAAAAAATTAAAAATAAAATCACCTAGAAATTACCCAATATGTGCATCTGTTGGTATAAATGATAATCAAAGAATTGATTCATTAATTAAAAATGGTTGCAATATTATTTTAATTGATGTTGCACATGGTAATACATCAATGGTTAAAGAAACTATAAAATATATCAAAAAAAATTATAAAAATATTGATATTATAGCTGGTAATATAGCAACATATGAAGGTGCTAAAAATCTATGTGAATGGGGAGCAGATGCATTAAGAGTTGGTATAGGTAATGGTTCTTTATGTGAAACAAGAATTAGAACTGGAATAGGTATCCCTCAAGTAACCGCATTAATAGATTGTATATCAATTGCTAAAAAATATAAAGTCCCAGTAATAGCTGATGGTGGAATAAGAATGATAGGTGATGTATCAAAAGCATTAGCATTAGGTTCTGATACAGTTATGTTAGGATCAATTTTATCTGGAACAAAAGAATCTCCTGGTTCTATAGAAAAAATGGGTATATGGCCTAATGAACAATTATTTAAAAAATATAGAGGATCAGCATCATTAGAAACAAAAAAGGAACACAATTTAGAAGAAAAAAATGTAGAAGGTAATTCTAAAATCATACCATATAAAGGTAAAATAAAACGATTAATAGATGATATGAATGATGGTATAAAATCAGCAATGTCTTATACCAATTCAATAAACTTAAAAGAATTTAAAAATAATTCAGAATTTATTAAAGTTACACAAAATGGTGTTATTGAAGCAAAACCACATTTATTAAATAAAAACATATAATAAAAATTTTATATATAATATAAAATTAAAAATATTATATATGATTAAAAAATTATATGAATATGTTGATAACCCATATTATAATATAGATATTAGAAAAAAAAATGGTGTGTTTTTTAATTATAAAAAAGGATATATCTATGTTAAATTTAATGACGAAGAAGAAATAAATAAAAAAACTGGTGAATTATCAATAGATTACCATAATAATAAAAATTTTTTAAAATGGTTTGAAAATAAATTCAAATTGAAATTAGTAGATGGTGAAATAAATGACGAAAATACAGATAATCACGATTATTACCATCTATTTAAATGTGATGAAGGTGATGAAATAAATAAAATAATTGATATTTCTAAATATAAATTTGTAACATCTGTTGATCTAGTATACACTGATGAAATTGAAATTACACAAATTTTAACAAATGTCACAGATGATTTAAATAACTTAATTGAAAAAAGTTTATTAATAAATAACGAAACCATAAAAAAAACTATAATATCATCAATTGAAAAATTAAACAAAATATTAAATGATTACAAATTATAAATTATTTTTAGAAAATATAGAAAATGATATATCCATAAGTGACTATCATATTCTTATAAAAAATGTTGACACTGAAGAAATATCTTTTAACGATTATCCATTCCATTTTAATATTTCAAAATATCAAAATGATTATACCTTAGAACTATTAAAAGAAAATCCAGATTTTAATGATAATTTATCTAAACAAAATTTTTTCATCAGTGAATTTATAAATACTATGGATTTTGACACACATTTATTAAACGATATTAAATATCTTTTAATTCATAAAAAACAAGATTTAAAAATGAATAAATTGGAAAAATTAGGTGATCCATCTTATATAATTTTTCAAACTAAAAAACAAGGTAAATGGTTAAAAGATAATATATCAATATATAAAATTAATGATAAATTTAATAATTTTTATAACAATCTAAATTCTAAAACAATAGAAATAAGTGATAATAACAATAATTATATTTACACAAGTAATGGTAATAACTGGATATTGAAAAATATAGAAAATGAAAGTGATACATTTAAAAAAATAATAACAAATACAGAACTTAAAAATATTTTATCAAACAAAAATTATTCATTAAATATAATATAAATGAAAGAAAAATACTTTATAAAAAATATCAAATTTATAGAACCAGAATTAGATTATTCAGAATTTTTTAGACATATTATACATTTTAAAAAACACATCCCATCTAATATTATTGAACCATTAGATAATATTAAATATTTAGATCAAATTGACAATTGGAAATTATTAACAAAATATAAATACAATAAATCAAATGGTTTAAATATTAAAAATAAAATAAATAAAAAATGGTATAATATTATTGATTTTATCTATAATAAATTTATAAATGGTAAATATATTTTTTTAGATATCGACTTTATAATTAATAATGTTAGAATTGATTACAAAAATATAAAAGATGATTATAGTTTTCATAATTTTATAAATGATAAATATAATTATAAAAACAATTTATATTTTACATTGTCATTTAATTGGTTTAATAAATATAACAAAATTCCAATACCTGTTTTATCAAAAATAAATAACAAATATTATTTATCAGGTGGAAATAGAAGATTATCATGGTTAATATTAAAAGAATTTCAAATAATTCCATTTTATGTTGTCGAATTTTAATTTTCTATAAAATTAAAAAAATCAGAATGTTTATCTTTTGATAAAGACAAAAATTTATACACATCTTGTAAAAAACCAAATAAATTATCATCTTCTGATGTTATATACAATACATTTTTTTTATCATCTGTTTCAAAATTATGAAAATATATATGAATTCTACTATTAGAATATGTTCTATAAAAAAATAAATCAATTATTAAATATTTATTCCCATTAATTTTTTTATACCCCATCACTAGATAATATTTACCAAAAATATCGTCTTTAATACCAATACTTAACAAAAGTATTTTTTTTGATAAAATATCACTTTTTATTTTATCTAAAATTTCTTTATTTTTATTCATATTACATATATATTACTTTTCTATAATACTTTTATCAATTAATTTATCTGAATACATTATCAAAAAATCACCAAATATAGATTCTTGTAAATTATCTATTTCTAATTTATTCAATAATTTATCACTTCCTATTATTCTATAATTTCGTTTATCATCATACCATAATAAAAATTCGTAATATTCATCACCAATCACCCAAGATAATACTGAACCAACACCATTATCTACATCTTTAACATATTCAACAACAGATATATCTAACATAATTATTTATTAATTTTTAAAGAATCAATATATTTATATATATAAATAAAAAAAGTTCATGTCTAATGCATTAAGTAATAATACAGATTTTTACATAAAAGATAAAAATCACCCAAGATATACTGTCAATAAAATTATTGAAGAAGATTTAATTAATGTTATTGTACAAAAATTAGAAGTTATTATTTTCACAAAAAAAGGAGATTTATATGGTGATCCATATTTAGGATCTGATTTAGAATATTATCTATGGTCAACATCAATACCAGAATATAAAATAAAAAAGGAATTAGTTAAACAAATAAACACATATATACCAGAATTAAATGAATTGGAATATATAATTGATTTATCAATTATAGAAGGAGAATATAATGATATAATGTATATATCATTTAAAATTGATGCATACAATATAAACTTTATACTTAAATAAAATAAAAATATGGATACAACAAATATTTTAAATACTAAAAAAGTAGAAGAAATACGTAATAAAGAAAAATATGCATTAAAATTAAAAAGAAATGAATACATATGGCATAATGGTATTAGAGATGTAAGAAGATCTGGATTATCATTTGCAATGACAAGACAAGAAAGAGAAGAATATATCAAATGTAAATTAAGTGTATTTTATTTTGCTCAAAAATATTGTAAAATAAAAAGAGAAGATGGTACTGTTGGTTATATTACATTAAGAAGATACCAAAAAGAAATAATAAAATTATTCAATGATAATAGATATTCTATTTTAATGGCTAGTAGACAAACAGGTAAAACAGTTTCAACTGCTATTTATATTCTTTGGTATATTTTATTTCATTCTAATAAAGGTGTTATGATAGTTGCTAATAAAGCAAAAACAACAAAAGAAATTATAAATAAAATAAAAAGTATTTATAAACTATTACCATTTTTCTTAAAGGAAGGTATAACAAACTGGAATGAACATTCAATTTCTATTGAAAATGGTTCACGTATACAAACAGAAGCAAGAACAGCTGAACCAGCTATTGGATTTACTATTGATTTATTATACTTAGATGAATTTGCAAAAGTACCAGATAATATCGTTAGAAAATATTATGGTGAAGTTGTACCAGTTGTATCATCTATTGAAAATTCAAAAATAATCATAACATCAACACCAGATGGATTCAATTTATTTTGGGAATTACTAATAGGGGCAGAAAAACCAGAGGATGATGATGCATATAATGGTTATAAAGCAATGAGAGTTTATTGGTACGAAAAAGAAGGGAGGAGAGATACTAAATTAATTGTTCATAAAGCTAAATTAAAAAAATATTCATTAACAAAAACAATTATAAAAAAATATTTAAAATCATTAAATTATAAAATTTATGATCATGGTGAATATGTCTTTATAAAATATTATTCAGACCAAAATGAAACAATACCACACCCAAAAGCACACATCAGTGATATTAGAAAGTTATTAATAAAATTAGATAATGGTAAAAATATACCATTATCTGAAGTTTGTAAAATCACTAATTGGGAAGAAGAACAAACCAAATTAATTAATGGTGAAAGTATGTTTAGACAAGAATACGGACTAGAATTCTTAACTGATGATAAAACTTTATTTGATACTATTAAATTCCAACAAATGACAAAAAATATGAAAGATTATGAATTCATTGAAATTAATAAATTCAATAAATTACCAATACCATATTCAAATTTAAAATTTGTAAACAATGATTTAAATTTATTTGATATAAATAAAGTAAAAGATTATTATATTACAATCGGAATAGATTTATCTGAAGGTCTTGGACTTGATTATAGTGTTATAAACATATTTAGAGTTATACCAAAAGATTTAAATATTATAGAAAACATAAAAGATACTATAAATACAAAATATGATTATTTCAAATTAGAACAAATCGGAATGTGGCGTTCTAATATTTATAAAATAACCGAAATCGCTCATATTTTATATATGATAGTATTTGAATTATTCGATCCAGAAAAAGTAAGAATTGTTGTTGAATCAAATAAAAATTTAGGAAGTTTACTATTTAACGCAATGCCATATGTATTCAATGGTGATAATGATTATGGTGATTTTATATTTTTAAGATTTAAACATAATCAAAATGATAAAATTTATAAAAAAGGATTATTAATTGGTAAAAATAAAAAATATATGATAAAGGAATTTCAAGATAATATGTTAAAAGATAATTTATCAATAAATAACTATGATAATATAATCGAACTAAAATCATTTGCTAAAAAAGAAACCCCATCTGGTGATATTACATATAAATCACAAACTGGAAATGATGATATGGTAATGAGTTTAATAAATTTATCAGCAATATTTAATCACAACATATATAAAGAATTTATAGAGAACTATATAGAATGTTGTTTACCAGATGAATATAAAAATATTATTTTTGAATATACTAATTCTCACCCAAATAATAATGATGCTACTATATTCACTAATATTCACAAAAAAATATATGGAAATAATATTAATATTGATAATAATAATAAAATAGGTGTAAAAAATAATAAATATCAACTACAAAGTAAAAATATACCAAATTGGTATAAATAAATAAAACATTTTTGGTTATTTTTAATATTATTATTAAATTTAAATAAAATTAAAATGGGGTTATTAAAAAACTTCTTAAAAAGGAAAAAAGAAAAAGAAAAAAAAGAAAAAGAAATCTTTTCGGTACTCCCTAATTTTAAAAATTTAGACGAAATAAAATATATCATGAAAGAAGATTTTAACATAAATGACATTGTTTATAAAATAGATTCAGCATCAACAGAAAATTTACCACCTCACGCATCAGAATTCTTATCAAATAATAAACAATTCAGAATACAAAGAATTAATGAATCTGGAAAAATAGATTTAGGTTGTTTCAAAATAAATGATAACGGTGGTAGAGTTGCATTTTATTTTAGTTCAAATAGATTTACAAAAAATATTCACAACACTAAAACTTCACCTTTTAATTATAATAATGACGATTATAATTTTGATATTGATTGGGATGATTAAAACCAAATCACATTCACTATAAATCCATTATATTCTTTTTCATATTTTTCTTTTTCTTTTTCAAAATCATATTTACCATACCACCACCCAATTACTGATTTATTTTTTATTTCTAACAATTCATAAGCTTTTTTTGATTCCTCTTGAGTATTAAAAATAAATACATCTTCCAAATACATCTGAGATACACCAATCGGATTAAATCCAGCACTTTTAATTATATTTAATTCATTAGAAAAATCATTTAATTTTCTATTATGATTATTTTTTAAATTCATATCAATTATTTTTTTCAAATTAAAACAAACCCATTATATGTTACTATATAAATATGATTTGGTTTTAATAATTTTGAGTATTATTGAAATGCTTTAAAGTTGACTCTAAAAATCTTCAAAAAAATTATTAATTCATAAATAAAAAATAAAATTAAATATTATGAAAAATTTAACAGAAATCATTGTCATTATTGACAAATCTGGTTCAATGTCACCATTGAAATCAAAAACAATTGAAGGGTTTAATGAATTTATCCATGAACAAAAAAAATTAAATGAAAAAGCCATATTATCATTAATTTTTTTTAGTTCACCTAATAAAGAAAAAATTGTTTATGATAGTATTAATATAAATGATATACCAGAATTAACACCAGAAAATTATAACCCAGTAGGAACAACTGCATTATATGATTGTTTAGGTAAAAGTATTAAATCAGTAAATAAAAAAATAAAATCTTTAGATAAAAAGGATAAACCAAATAAAGTATTATTTGTAATAATAACAGATGGACAAGAAAATTCAAGTAAAAAATATTCTAAACAAGATATATTAAACAAAATATCAAAAAAAGAAAAAAACAAAAATTGGTCATTTATTTATATCGGAGCAAATCAAGATTCATTTGCAGAAGGATCTAAAATAGGAATCAATAAAACATTAAATTTTGAATATAGCGAAGCTGGTATGAATTTAGCATACAATAAAATAAGTGCTTATACTACATCATTTAGAAAATCTGATGATACATCAAAAATAAAATTATAAATATGATTATACCATTGAATAAAATTAAAATAAATAATAATTTTATATTTACAATTAATATTTTAATCAATGGTATAAAATCAGAATTATTATTTGATACAGGATCATCCTTTAGTATTATTGATATAAAAAAATTAAATAAATTTACAAATAAAAAACCAACAAAAACATCGTTCATAAACGGAATAAATGAATCTGTTGATAATTATCAAATTTATATTAATAATATAAAAATAGGTAATATGCAAAAAGAAAATGTGTTATTTAATACAATAGATTTAACTACATTAAATAACACATTTTCTTTTAATTATCTAAAACCCATAGATGGTATTTTTGGAAACAATTTAATAAATAATTATATAAAATCAATAAATATTATAGATTCAAATATATTAATCTGAAAATATTTTATCATAAAATTTATATCCAATACTAAATAATTTATCAATATAATTATTTTTTCTATTTCTCAATTTTTTATAAACTAAATTTTCAACTGAAAATTCACCTTTACCTTTATATAATCCCTTTTGTCTAAAACTAAGTATCTTTCTTTTTAATCCTTCAACTTTTTCAAAATATTTGAAAAAATCCTTTTCTTTTAATTTTTTATTTAAATGTTTTTCTAAATCATCTATTTTTGATACCCATTTTTTATATTTTTCATTTATATCATCATCATCCACATCAGGGTCAGTATACTTTGGTTCTTTAATCCATTTGTTATCTTTTAATGAAAATAAACCAGTTGCTTTGTGCTTTTCAGATTTATCTTGAACATATAATTCAACATCAGCACTTTTAATTTCAATATCATGTTTCATGTTCCATATAAAAGATCTTGATTTTAACATATCATCTAAAACTTTTTTATTTCCTTTATATTTTGAAAAATCAACAATAATATGAACATCTAAATCAGAATCATCTGTATAATTATAATTCGCTAATGAACCAGTTAATTTTATATCTTCTATTGGTAATTTTATATCTATTGACTTATAAAAATCTTTTGCAATTTTTAATAATTTCTTTCTTATATCATTATCAAATTCATATTTATCTTTTTTTAAAATCCAAAATCTACTACTTAATTTTTTATGTGTATATTTTTTTTCATTTAAAAAATTTACATAATTAAACATTCAAATTATTTTATTTTTTAACAACATGTCAATGTTACACCATCATCTACAAAATGAAACGAATCAAAATATGGATGAGTCCTTATATAATCTCTTTTACCACGTTTTAATTTCACTCTTAATCTACCATTAACATTATTTCTTTTAGAATGACACATCCACCCATTCCTATCAGCATAAGCCACATACGCATTGGATAAATGATCTTCAGTATAATATATTCTATCCATATACACACCCCTATCAGTATACCACACTAATGCTCTAGCTTCTAATTTATTATGTTTAGTAAATATCGCCAATTTAACATTATCAGGATTTTCTGTATATACAGCTAACCTTTTAGGACCAACTGCCCTCATACAAGAATTACCTAAAGTTCCACCTGGTGCATATTTATGATAATCATACCAATATGCTATATCATCACCTTCAACTAATTGAATATTAATATTACCCGTCATCATATCATGTTCTGATTTATAATTATTAACAAATAATTCAATATCCTTTTCACTAAATTCACCCGGCCATAAATTATTTATAATTCTACCTAATCTCATTGATTGTCTTTGAGCACTTTTATAAGCTGTTAAACCTTTATTATCTAATAATTTAACTTTACCTTTTTTTTCATCACGGGTTCTATTTAATCTTAATATTCTATTTTTAGGTAAATATGATAATTTTCCATTATCATCATCTAAATAATCTAAAAATGAAATATTTGTTTCTAAATTTTTAAAATCATCTAAAAATTTCTTTGATATACTTTTTTTAACATTATTCTTTTTATCAAGATCAATTAATTTCTTAATCAATTTTTTAAGTCGTGTTGTATATCTTAATGTTACTTTTGATTTTTTTAAATCGAATTTATTATCTAATTCCTTTTCATCTTTTTCTACTTCTTCTTCTTTATCTTTTTCACTATAATCTGGAATTTCCCATTCATCATAATATTTATGCTCATTATATTTATCAAATGTTTTAAGACTCATTTCATTTATTTTTTTTTATTATCATAACCTTATATATTAAAATAAAAAGTTATTTTTTTTTATTTATATATAATCATAAATATAATAAATAAAATGAAAACTCTAAAAAAAATAATTAAATTCTTTGCTAAATGGTCAGAACTTGTTACAATACCAATAGCTTTCATCCTGTGGTATTTTAGTGGAGATTTTCTTAGATGGTTAGATCCAACTGCAGCAACTTATGATGCTGGTATTTTTCAAATTATATTATTTGCTATTATACAATTCTTCATATTTTCAGGTGTAGTTTGGATATATATGAAAATAACATTTCCAAATGTTTATAAATATTTAGATGATGTATTAGGACCAAATTTAAAAAATAATCAAATGACACAATGGGAAAAATCAAAAGTTGTATTATGGCTTTTTTCCTTATTATTTATGGGTTTAATTCTTTTAGCCAGAATAGTGTAATAAGGTATGAAGTACCACCTGGTGATAATTTAACAAGAATATCAAATAAATTTGATGTAACTATAGATGATATCAAAGAATTCAATGGTTTAACAAGTGATATTATCCACTTTCATCAAATATTATATATTCCAATAAAAGACACCACCGATAATAACAAATATACAGAAAGACTATGTTTAAAAAAAGTATATTATAGTCAAATTGGTGTAAGAGAAAAAACAGGACACAATGATGGTGATCAAGTTGAATCATATTTGAATTCTGCTGGTCTTGGTAAAGGTTATCCCTGGTGTGCATCTTTTGTATTTTGGACATTTACACAATGTGGGGATACTTTAGATATAAAGTATCCAGCATGGGTTCCATCATATTTTCCCAACGATAAACTTATATTAGTAAGAAATGAATTTAAATTAAGAAATCCAATGTTTGGCGATTTAATTGGTATATGGTTTAATTCAAAAGGAAGATTAGCCCATATTGGTTTTTATGATGGTGAAAATAAAAAATTTTATTTCACAGTTGAAGGAAATACTAATATAGCAGGATCAAGAGAAGGTGATGGTGTATATAGAAAAAGAAGAATAAAAAGACAAGTGCATTCAATAAGTTCTTGGTCAAATTAAATTAAATTATGAAAAAATATAATAATTTTTTAAATATAAAATTAGAAGAAGAAGATGATGGTGATGATATTGAAATTATTATTATAACATATAATATATCTCATGGTGTATTTTCATATTTAGTTTTAAATGATACGACAATAAAAAGATACACTGATTGGTATATAAAAACTATAAACGATAAATTAAATAATAAAGAATATTTAATTGAAAACTTAACATTATTTATTAATTATAATTTATTATATGAATATACACCAAATGAAATATTCAATATTTTTAAAAAAAGAATTATTGAAATACAATTAAATAAAATTGATGAATATTACAATTCAATAATTAATATAAAAAACATTTCAAAATTAACAAAATCAGATTTTTCAAAATTCTTTTATGAAAATATCAACTTAAATACATCTGATATAAAATATTATTTATTTATTTTTGACACAAATAAATATTCAATGAATATTCAAGAAATGATTAATTTTAATAATAATGATAAAAGAAAAAAATACGTTGATAAACATAAATATACTAAATATTATAATAAAAAATATAAAGGAATGATATTTAGATCTGATATAAACAAAAAAACTTTAGACACTGAAATTAATTATTTTTACAATATAATTGTTATAAATACAAAAAATATCTATATCAATAAAATAGTTAACATATATAAAAATGAAATGAACGAAATTAGAAAAAATATTTATTCTGTAGAAAATAAAAAACTCACCGATATTACCAAATATAATATATAAAAATATTCCCAAATTAAAAAAAAACACTTATATTTGCCTATATGTACAATTTATTTTTAGACGACATAAGATATCCAAATATGGTAAAAGGAGATATCTACAAAAAAGACATTTGGACTATCGTTAGAAACTACGATGAATTTATTAAAATCATTGAAAAAAACGGTATGCCAAATATTATTAGTTTTGATCATGACTTAGCCGATGAACATTATGCAATCACTTCTAATAAAAAAACATTTTTCAAAGAAAAAACTGGTTATGAAGCTGTTAAATGGTTATGTGATTATTCATTAGATAACAACTTAAAACTTCCAATTATGTTATTTCATAGTGCAAATTATGTTGGTAAAAAAAATATGGAAATGTATTATCATAATTTTATAAAACATTACCCACATTTATTAAACAATTCATTAAAATAAATATAAATTATAATATGAACAAACAAAAATATAATATTAATTTTAATATTAAACATTCAAATGTTAGAATAACAGGAGATAATATAGAAAGTAAAATAATTCCAACAATAGAAGCCATTAAATTAGCTCAAAATATGGAAATGGATTTAATTGAAATAGTACCAAACGCTAAACCACCAGTATGTAAAATAGAAAATTTCCAAAAATTTTTATTTAATAAAAAACAAAAAGAAAAGGAAATTAAAAAAAATACAAAAAAAACAAAAATAAAAGAAATTAGATTAACATATAACACTGGTGAACATGATATCGAATTTAAATTAAATCATTCTAAAAATTTTTTAACTAAAGGTAATAAAGTTAAAATCACTATGTGGTTTAGTGGAAGAGAAATTCAATTTATAGACACTGGTAAAATATTAATGTTAAAATTTATAGATAAATTAAAAGATTTTGGTTTACCTGAAAGTATGCCAAAAATCGAAAATAGAAGAATGTTCGTTATTGTAAATCCAATTAAAAAATAAATTTAATAAATGGAATTAAGTGATATAAAAAAATGTCCTGTTTGTAACAGTGATAAATTAAATAGAAAAAATAAAAAATATATTATTTGTGATAGTTGTAAAAGTAAAATTGGTATCACTAAAAATGAAATATGGTATGAATATTCATTAAAAAATAATAATAATAACATTGAAAGTAATAATAATTAATGGTAAACCAAGATCTGGTAAAGATACCTTCGTTGATGTTTTTTCTAAAATATATAAACATAGAGTAAAAAATTATTCATCTGTTGATTTAATAAAAAAAATTTTATATAATAATTTTAATTGGGATGGTGAAAAAACAGACAAATCGAGAAAATTTATATCAGATATTAAAAAATCATGGATAGAATATAATAATGGACCAAAAAATTATATTATTGATAAAATAAATAAAGATATTAATTTTTGTAATACTGTAAAAATTGATTCAAATAATAATATTTATTTTATACATATAAGAGAAATTGAAGAAATCGAAAAATTGAAAGAACATTTTAAAAATGATTGTATTACAATTTTATTGAATAGAAAAAAAAATGAAATGAAATTCAATAATAATTCAGATAATGACAATATATTCAATTTTAATTATGATTTTATAATTAATAATAATGGTAATATAAATAATTTTAAAAAAGAAATTACAAAATTTATAAATAATGAAATATACAAATCATAGTGGAGGTGCAATTGGATCTGATACAATATGGGAAACAATAGGTAATAAATACGGTGTGAAAACCATTGCTTATTCATTTAAAAATCACACATGTTTATCAAAAAATCCAAAAATATTAACAAATGAAGAATTATCTGAAGGTTGGGTAAATGTCATTCCTGCTGCTAAACAATTAAATAGATATATTTTTAAACTTAATCCATATGTTAAAAATTTACTATCTAGAAATTGGTTTCAAGTAAAAAATTCAGAATCTATATTTGCTATTGGTAAAATAATAAAAAATAAAAATAATATAGAAATTGTTGATGGCGGAACAGGATACGCTGTTTCAATGTCTATAGGAAATAAAAAACCTACATATGTTTTTGATCAACTCATTAATAAATGGTTTGAATGGAATTATAAACAAAATAAATTTACAGAAATAGATACACCAATACTAACACAACATTTTGCTGGTATAGGAACAAGAAATATAAATGAAAACGGAAAAAATGCCATTAAAAACATATTAAAATATACATTTAATAATAATATTTATGATAAATTAAAAAAAAAATACACAGATAAAGAAATTTCAGAATCTTTCATATTTCCATCATCTAATAATGATGATAATCTTAACAAAATCAAAGAAATCTTAAATAAAAAAATGACTTAACCTTAGATTAAGTCATTTTTTTATTATTTCCCTGTATGACCAAAACCACCATCACCTCTATCCGTATTATTTATATCTGAAGTATTATTCCATGTTACTTTTTCAAATCTATTTACAACCATTTGAGCAATTCTATCACCACTTTTCACAACATATGGTTTATCTAATAGATTCATCATTATTATCTTAATTTCACCTCTATAATCACAATCAATTGTTCCTGGTGAATTTACAACAATAATACCATGTTTAGCTGATAACCCACTTCTTGGTCTTATTTGAATTTCATAACCATACCCTTCTCCTGTATTATCATCTATCACAACATCAGGTAATTCAACAAATAAACCAGTTGGTATTAATTTTTGTTCATTTTTATATAAAGTTATGTCTTTATCTATATTTGCCCTAATATCCATACCAACTGAACCTTTAGTTTCATATGATGGTAAATCAAACTTACTTTTATTTAAAATATTAATTTTCATTTATTATCTTTATTTTTTTAAAATAATTTCCATAATTATTATCAATCAAAAATACCACTTCCCACCTATTATCATACTTAACATAATTTATTGACCCATTATCATTTGAAGATGATGGTTTATAAAATATAATAATATCATCAATATTACAAAAAATAGGTTTAACATCTGTTAATTGATATAAAGAATATTTTCTATAATTATAACTTGAAACCAACATATATTTAACATGATTACGAATCATAGTTTCACTTATAATCAAATAATAAAATAAATTAATTTTTTCCATTATTGAATTTTCATCACTATATTCATAAATTGATGAATTTGAATAATCGTTAATTTTGTTAATTACATAATTATTAACATAATTAAAATTAGAAAAATTCCTATTTACTAATATTCGTTTAGTTTTTGTAGATAATGAAAATGTATCCCAGTTATCATTGAAATTATTATCAACATTTGAATCAACATAAATCATTTCACAAACAGGTAATCCTGATGATTTATTATAAATAAATTCTAATAAACTTGAGCTATAATTATCTTCTAAAAATAATGGTGTATTACTTTGTTTTTTCTTAACTTTTACATCAGTAAATAAATTATTATCTTCAAATGGAAATTTCATATTAAATCATTTTAAATTTAAAAAATTTTCATTATAACATTGTATCAAATTATTTATATAATATTTAATTGAATATTTATCATTTCTATTAAGAACCTTTAAATAAACCATTTCAACAATTGAAATATATGAATCAGTTGGTGATATTACATAAATAATTTGATCTTTTGTTAAAATTCTACTATTTGTTTTCCCTTTATTAATAAGGTAAACAATTTCACCATCATTCATTTCTGGATTAACATTAATTACGTCGATTGGAACCAATGAAATTAAATTATTATTATTATCATATTTTTTTTCATATGATATATAACCATCTACTAATAAACTATAAATAATATCTTGTTTATTAACAAAACCATTAGATTTTATTTTTTTCATTATTTTAAATAATAACATATTTACAATTTCATGAGATTCATTACTCAAAAAAGAGAAACTTCTTAATATTTTTCTTTTTTGACTATATGATTTATCTAAATATTTAACATTATCTGGCATAACTAATTATTTTTTTTCTTTAATTTTTATATCATCATCAACAGTTAAACTTCCACCCCACAATTTAAAATCATCACTTAATCTTTGAACCCATAATGTATAAGCATTAAATAATTTAATTCTTTCACCAATTTTAGTTAATAATGATAAATAAGAATAATGAGATTTATTTAACCCCTTGACTTTATATTTTGATATTAAATGATATAAAATAATTAAATTATTAACATTAATTACAGTTGGAATATTTTCACCATTTGGAATATCTTTATATAATTCTTCAGATTTTTCTAAATATTGTTCTCTTACTTCTTTTAATTGAAAAATTTCATTTTGATCATATTCTAACTTATTTTTAATAACATCTAACATAAATTTCCATTCATCTTGTGTTAATTCAAAAATAAAATCCATATTATTTAAATTTTTCTGATATTCATTAAATAAATATTCAGCAATTCCATATATCTTATCTTTTTCTTCTTCAGTCATATTTTTTACTAAATCTGAATTAACATCATATTTTTTTAATAAAGAAATTAAATTATTATAACCATCATTCATCAATTTTACATAATTTTCATCTAAAAAATTTGAAGATGTATCTTCTATTATCTTATCAGCATCTCTCTTTTCTATTAATTCTTTTGTTTCTGATGGTTTTTTTGTGTGTTTTATTAATTCATAATTTTCATCAATTTTAAACTCATTTTCAGATGAAAAATCAAAATTAACAATATCATCAACAGATTCAATTCCATATTTTTCTATTGTTTCTAATTTTTCATTTTTTTCTATTTTTTCCATTTTATTAATTGTTTTTTTTAATTTTCTTGTTTATCTTTTCTTTGATTTTCAAATTCTTCTTCTAATTTAATAGCATTTGACACAATCTTCCATGAATATTTTTCAACAAACCCACTATTAACATTTATTTTTGGATTAATTAATTTAATTGTACCTTTTTCAAAATTAAAATCTATTCTATCAAATTCCTTTTCAATTAAAACTTTTTTTGTATCATTATCAAAATTGTAAAAATATTCATCATTAACAACTACAATAATATCACCATTTAACATATCAGAACTCGCATACATATCTGGTATTTTAGTAAATTTTATTAATTGTTTTTGTTTAACATTTGATAAATATTTAAAAGTTATATCTAATGGTAAATTAAATCCCTTTTCTATATCTTTAATATAATCAACAATTTCATCATCTAATTTCAAATAATCTTCTTTAGCCATATTCTTTTTTTTTATTTTTATATAAACAATCAAA
>Ga0256827_10000174_pt1 | contig 36624 bp, 27 predicted proteins | sample CV84metaG_FD_185977 | JGI IMG/M metagenome (GOLD analysis project Ga0256827, IMG submission 185977) | Hydrothermal vent microbial communities from East Pacific Rise, Pacific Ocean - CV84 | ecosystem: Environmental > Aquatic > Marine > Hydrothermal vents | place: Pacific Ocean: East Pacific Rise... | reverse complement strand
ATAAAATATTTTTTCTTTGTTTGAATATAAAATTCATTGCATATCAATAGATACGGAATTAATTTTATGTAAAAAAGAAAGGAAAAAGATGAGGCTTTTATATGTCATTTGGTTATATTATTGGTATAATAATCAGCTTCAGGAAAATTATTATTCAAATATTTTTTTAAATCTTCCGCTTTTGGATTCTGTGAAAATGTTCTAAAATAAATATCTTCAACCATTATTGTTACTACCCAACTTTTTAAATGTACATCTATTCAGATAATAAACAATTTTGCATCCAAAATCTCTCGAAATAGCCCGCCATACCTACCGCTAAACGAAGCGTAACCCCTTGATTTTCAGTAACAGACTTGAATCAATATTGATTTTATGTGAGCTTAACTATTAATCGAACTCAAGTTAATAACAAAAAATGTTTATTCATTAAAACTACCGCTACCTGTAACAGAAATTTGACGTTTTGGAGGATTTCCTTTTAAATTAAAATCGCCTGAACCTGAACTCGTTAAATTAAGTTCGTTTTTAATATTAAGTGATGCATCTCCTGAACCAGATTTTAAAATAGTTGCATTAAGAACTGAAAAATTTTCTGCTTTTAAATCGCCAGAGCCTGTTTGTACAACTTTAATTATATTTGAAATGCCTTTTAATTCAACATCTCCTGAACCTTCCATTACAATATTGCAATTAGTTAAATTTACATTTTCTGCTTCAAAATTGCCAGAGCCTTCAACTTTTGCATCAATAACTTTTATATCGCCGGATATTTCACAATCTCCAGAGCCTTCTTGTATTGAGATAAATTTATTAGTTATTATCTTGTCAATCTCAAAATCACCCGAACCTTCTGATTTATATATGAAATTTGCTGTTTTAAGAGGTGTTTTAAATTCAAAATCGCCCGAACCTTCATTATTTACTATTGATAGATCTTTTACTGTAACATAAACATTAAGTCGTTTAGATGTAAAAATTCGAGCACTAATTTCTATGATGAGTTTATTATTTGCTACAAAAGTTTTTACTTTATTTTGATTTTTTTCTTCTGTTTCAACAATTACAGAAATCTCGTTTCCTTGCGAAATATATACATCTGCCGAACAATCAAGTTTTATAGAATTAAATTCGGTAACGTCTCTATTTGTTTTTGTAAAGTTTTGAGCAAATGTTGTTAAACTGATTAACAATACAACAGAAATTAAAAATAAGTTTTTCATCTTTTTTGTTTTTAAATTTAACGCAAATTAAATAAATGTTTTTATTTAGCAAATGATTAAAACAAAAAATAAGGATTTTATACTTTAAATGTGTATAAAATAAAAATAAACATAAATTTAAAGAGTCTTTATTATCTCAATTTTACAGGACCTTTACCCACATAATCACTAATAATTCTAAAATTTTTCATTTCAAAATTAATAAATTCTTGTACTTCAATTTTATTGTTATCAGGGTATAAGATATGAACATTCGGGCCGGCATCTAAAGTAAAACAAACAGGAATATCGGTATCGTTTCTAAACTCTCGTATTTTGTTAATAATGTATATTGTTTCCGGTTTTATTAAAATAAACGAAGGATTAGAAATCATCATCATTGAATGCAAGCTCAGTGCTTCAAGTTCAACAATTCTAATAAATTCGCTAATATCACCTGTTTGCATAGCATTATACAATAATCTTGTATTTACTAAAGCTTGATTATACTTTTCTGTACTATACGGATTTGTATCCATAAGTTTATGCCCGGCACTACTAGAAACAGATTTTTTGTCAGCATCAACAATTACAATATCGTCGCAATAGGTTTTAAATATAGAACTAATGCCATTATTTAATGAAATTGCATATTCGTTTGATGAGTTATCAATATCTTGGGTTTTTCCCCACATTGCAACTCCTCCATAAACCGACCTACAAGCACTACCCGAACCAAGACGAGCTAAACTAGAAGCTTTTTTTTTCGATAATATAGTGTTATTAAGCTCACAATCTAAATCTACTAAACACATTGCTAAAGCACTAAAAGCCGATGCAGAAGAGGCTATTCCTGTTGAATGTGGAAATGTATTTGTACTTCTTATATAAAAACTATAATCATTAATAAATTGAAGTTTTGATGTAATATTATTTAAATATTTTTCAATTCTTAAACCAAATTCTTTATTTAGTTTTTTATCAAAATAGAATTCAACTTTGTTGTTCTTTTTTGGTATTAACTCAATTGATGTTGTTGATTTTGAATTATTTAACGTAAAACTAATTGATGGATTTTTAGGAAATTGAACTCCATATTTACCCCAATATTTAATAAGTGCAATATTTGATGGGCTTTCCCATTCTACAATTTTATTCAATGTTTTATGGTTTAATTATTATATCGTTATAATTAAATATTGTTTTTAAATTTTGATTATTAAAATAGTCTGTAACATAATCGAGTCCTTTATTACTAGAAGCTAAAATAAAATCACCACCCCATGCTCCTAATGATTTTGTTTGCCCTTCAAAATCGTTAAAAAACTCTTGCTGAATAGGTTTTGTTCCAATTAAACTTGAAATTATTTCTTCGTGATTAAATAATGCTTTATTAAAAATTTCTAAATCATCACTATAAGCAAGATACCTACTTATTTCGGAAATTTCATCTATTATTTTTGAAGTAACTTTATTTCGTTTTTTGTAATTATTTAAACTATCTTCTGAATTTTGTTTTTTTCCGAGATAAACGAAAAAAAGATTATCTTTTAAATTCTCAGCAAAATTAACAGTTTCTATAGTGTGTTTTTTATTACCCTCAATTCTATATAAAAATGGTTTTGTTTCACGTGCAGCTGCAATATCGTAACCTGAACCATTTGATGTTTTATTTAATAAATTGTAAGGATTTGTTTTTGCCCAAAATGCTATATTCGACAAAAGTGTAGAACTGGTTCCTAATCCCCATTCTTTATTAAAATTTGTATGTGTTATAATTTTTGATTTTAATTTTTGTTTAAACTCAGGGTCTGCTTCAATAATGGCTTTTAAAACGTGTATTAACTTTTCTGCAGCACTTGTTATATTTGTTTTTATAATAGAAAGATTTTCAATATTATAATCAACAAAAAACCAAAGTTTATTTTTGACATAGGCTTCCCAGCGTAAAGTATCAGAATTACAATTAGTGTCAATTTCTAAAGACTGACCATATTTAACCGGTAAAGCTAATGCTAAAGCACCATCGGTTACAGCATATTCACCAGAAATTAATAACTTTCCGTTTGAATAATATCGTGGATATTTCTTTTTTTCTGACATCTACACCGCAAAATTAAAAAAAAATGCCTTAAATCAATATTTAAGGCATTTTATTATCAAACAATTAGTTTTAATTAAACTGCTTCAAATTTATCAGCATCAGGTAATAATCCATTTAATTGACTTGGGTCGTGAATAATTACAGGAATATGCTGTGGACAAATCCAAAAACTTGTTTGTTTGTAATCAAATTTTACCAAAGGTATTTGATCCTCATCTTTTTTGCAAATTATGCAATTCTTATCGTGATTTTCCATACTATTATTTTTTTACAAAGATTAAAAAATTATTTTGGTATTGCAATACTTAAATAGATTTTTTACACTATAATTAATCTTGCCCCAAATAAAACTCTGTATTAACCTTCAGTTCGATTAATATATGAAGTGTATCAGAGTACAAGCATAATATAATTTGAATACTAAATTATAAACCTAAAACTGATGTTCCTTGATTAAACTCAATGTCTATAGCAATACCTGCTTTATCGATTTTATCTAAATCTTTTTGTAATTCAGTACTAATTGTACCTTTTTCTTCAACTAATTTTTTAGCTGCGTCAAAATCACCATCACCTTCTATTTTAAGAATTAAAGCACCAAGTTGATCAGAAGCGTCTTTCATTTTCTCGAAATTAACTTTATACGTTCCTGTTTTTGCATCGCGAGTAAAAGCACCTTTTTCTGTAAAAAAGTTGAAACGAATCATATTAGCAACACCGTGTGAACTAGATAATCCAAAACGAATTGAACGAAAAATACTCGCCATAAATGTAACATAATTATCCATTAAATCTTTGTTTTCAAACTCACCCATTTCGTTAAGTTTCGTAATTAAGAATAAGCCCAAAATATCGGCTTTTCCTTCTTCAATTTTTGAATAATAACTTTTTAATGCATCTCTTACTTCAATTTTACCGTTACTTGCAATTGTGTATTTTACACCTAGTCCGTGAGCAACCTCATGAAACATTGTGTTTTCAAAAAACGCGTCAAATTTAATATGTTTACGTTGAGTTTGATCTATTAATATATTTGAAATAGGTACTACCATATTATCAAATTTTGCTTTCATTACATTTTTAAGCTGTAATTTGCGACTTCCTTTTTTTGCATGAACACGAGGGTCGTTTGGTAGATTAATAGCGATATTTTTCCCACCTGCATTAGCATCGCCTGCATAGTAAATTACATCGTAAGCATTTAAATCTGCATTAGCATTTGCTTTTTCTTGTTTGTATTTATCTTCGCAAGGTAGTGCTTTTTGCATTTCGGGTAAAAGAGCTGCATATTTATTAAGTCTTTCACTCCAAGATTTATCTTTTACTAATATTTGTGCAGAATGTGCAGCTTTGTATCCATAAAGTGCATCTTCGTAATTTTCTATAGGACCAACTACAAAATCAATTGTATTGTCTTTCATATCCATCCACGCTAAATCACTTTCAAGATAATCATCAGTTAATAAAGCTGTTGCTCTGAGTTTTAAATATTTTTTCAAGCCTTTGTCATCTGCAAGTTCGGCTGCTTTATTTAATAATTCGGCTACTTTAGTAATTTCTGTTTTATATGCCTCATGATACCAAACTGTTTTTAGTTTTCCTTCATCATCTCTTCTTAAAAGAGTGTACCAACTTGTTTTATTGTCATCATTTAAAGCCTGAAACTCTTCATCAGTCATATCAGTAGGATAATAGTTCGCTCCTTTTGGTTTTTCACCATAACCTTCTACAAATGGTTTATCGTTATCTAATCTGTCCCAAGGTCCATAATTAATCTCAGCAAAATGTTTTGTATCAGGGTCTGTAATTTTTGCAAAAAAATCTGTTTTTGATTCAGCTAAGGCATCTTTCCAAAATATATCATCCATAATTTTTGCTGCATCGATTAATATTGGAAGCATTTTTTTCTCGTTTTCTGTTAGCTTACTAATATCGGTAGTAAGGTCAACTTTAACATATTTTTCTACATTTATTTGCATTGGTGTTTTCTCAACAATTGTTGTATCGGTTTTAGTTTCGCTTGTCTCATCTACTTTTGTAGATTGGTTGCAACTAATTAGTGTTGCAATAGTAATACCCGAGAATAATAAAATTTTTTTCATTGTTTACGTATTAATTTAATTTGCCACTAAGGTAATAAAAATCCTATTTAGAATTTATTTATATTTAATAATATGTTTATCCGTAAATATCCCCTAAAAAATATTTTTTAAGGAAAAATAATAAAATTAAACCACTATGGATTTGAAATCCATAGGTTTAAAATACGAATGAAATTCGTTTTTAATTCATAAAACTTTGAAAAGACGCTGATTAACACAGATTTATTATGGTTTATAAATTATCATATAAAATTATTTTAATCTGCGTCAAAAAATATTTTGGAAACTGTAATACCAATAACATAACCAAATGACATATAAAAGCCTCATCTTTTTCCTTTCTTTCTCACATAAAATTAATTCCGTATCTATGGATATGCAATGAATTTTATATTCAAACAAAGAAAAAATATTTTATTTATATTTATGTCATTTGGTAATATAATTGGTATAACTTTACACTTTAATTAGTGTAATGGCAAAAGAATTTCAAACAGGTAAGGTTTTAACAATATCAATTGGGCATTTTGTACACGATATTTACACTTCGTTTCTTGCTCCAATTTTACCATTATTAATCGATAAGCTGGGTATTTCATTATCAATGGTTGGTGTGCTCGATGTTGTTCGAAAAATACCATCACTTTTTAACCCTCTTATTGGCTTAATGGCTGATAAAATTTGTGTAAAATATTTGATTATTTTAGCTCCTGCTATTTCAACAATTACAATGAGCCTGTTAGGTACAGCTCCATCATATAGTATATTGTTAATATTATTATTTGTAACAGGAATAAGCTCATCATTGTTTCACGTTCCATCGCCTGTGGCAATAAAACGATTTTCAGGCGAAAAATCGGGAACAGGAATGAGTTTTTATATGGTTGGTGGCGAATTTGCTCGCTCGGTTGGACCACTGTTAATTACTGCAGCTATTAGTTATTGGGGTTTAGAAGGCTCGTACAGAGTTATGCCTCTTGGAATAATAGCTTCAATAATTTTATATTTTAAATTACGAAATGTAAAAGAAATTGTAAATAGTAAAATTCAGAAAAAGAAAGATACCTCAACCGATTCTATAAAACATTTAATACCTATATTTTTAATTGTAGCCGGATTTATACTTTTTAGAGCAGGTATAAAATCGGCTTTAACACTTTATTTACCAATATATTTAACCGGAAAAGGCGAATCGCTTTGGCTTGCAGGTATCTCTTTATCGGTTTTTCAGTTTGCAGGAGCAACAGGTACACTTGGGGCAGGTTATATTTCTGATAAAATAGGAAAACGCAATATTTTACTTATCTCGGCAGTTTTAAGCCCAATAATTATGTGGGGATTTTTAACTGCAAATACATATCTGGTTTTCCCATTGTTAATTTTAGAAGGTTTATTACTTTTTGCTCAAGGACCGGTTTTATTAGCATATTTTCAAGATTTAAATACTAATCGCCCGGCATTTGTTAATAGTATTTATATGACAATTAATTTTGGTGTAAACTCCGCAATTGTGCTTCTTGTTGGCATAGTTGGCGATTATATAGGTCTTGAATTAACTTTTAAAATAGCAACATTTATTGCATTTCTAGCTATTCCAACAATATATTTCTTACCTAAAAATTAATTTCCTGTTCATCAATTGAACTTTTTAAAAATCAAATTGTATTTATTGTGTAGTTCGAACTTTAAAACAGTTTACAAACATAATATTTACATAATGAAAACAATATATTTAATATTACTGATAACAATAACGAGTTTTGTTTTTGCTCAAAAAGCAGAGCAAATTAAGTCATTTGCAGATGTAAAAAAATCGCAAGAATATTACACCGAACAGGCAAAACTATGGAAAGCCGAAATCGATAAAAACCAAAAAAATGCTAATGCTTGGCAAAACTATTACAAAGCTGTACGATACAATTATAAGGTATATGAAGTTGGTTCTCAACAAATATTAGATAGTATTTTATACGATATGCAAAAAGTATTGCCAAATTCGTTTGAATACAATTATTTAATGTACTATAATTCAACCGATTGGGGAGAGAATGTAAAATATATCGAAAAAGCCTACGAAATTAATCCTAATTATATTGAGCTTTATCCAAGTCTGATTACAAGTTACGAAGTAACCGGTCAGGTAGAAAAGCGAAATGCAATTTTAAAAAAATGGTATAAAGCAAATAATTTAGAAGCTTGGAAATATTATTTTAACTACAATGCTTTAGCTTTTTTAGATTCAAACGCAATTATATTTTCATCAGGTGACAATACTATTTATCCTAAATTATTGTTACAACAAGGCAAAAACATTAGAAAAGATGTTAAAATTATAACAATTCCTTTTATTATTTACAATAATAGTGATTACTATAAAAACTTACTTAAAGAGCTTAAAATAAAAGACTTTAATGAAAAAGATGTAAAAATTGATAAAAACTCAGATACTCCTAAATACATACAAATAGCCATAGCAAGAATTAAGCATATTATTAATAACACTAACCGCTCAGTATATTTCGACCATAGCTATTATCCTGAAATAACACCGGCATTTAGCGATAATCAGTATTTAGAAGGAATAGTATATAAATATAGCAAAGAACCATATAATAACACTGCAATTATAAAACGAAATTTTGAAAACAATTATCTTTTAGATTATTTAAAAACTGATATAGAACCAATAAAATCGAACAGACCCGAGGCGTACGGTTATGGTTATATAATGCCTCTTGATATATTATATAATTATTATAAAGATGTGAATAATACTGTAAAACAAGAAGAAACCAAACAGCTTATTTACAAAATTGGAGAAAAATGCGGATTACTCGATAAAATAAAAAAACAGTACGAAACTCAAAAATAAACACAATGAAATACACAATTATAATATTTATGATGATTGCAACAGTTGCAAAATCACAAAAATTAGAGCAAATACAATCTATTGTAAACCAAACAAAAGACTCTACTTTTTACAAACAGCAAGCAAGTTTATGGCAGGCAGAAACCGAAAAATCGCCTAAAAATGCAAATGCTTGGTTTAATTATTACCGAGCAGTAAAGTACGGAAATTACACTCGCCATATTTATTCAAACGAAAGTTTAAATAAAATAATGGATAAAATGAAAGCTCAAATTCCAAACAGTTTTGAGTATAATTACTTAATGTACTTTAATGGCGGAAACAATATTAAATATGCCAATTATCTGCTAAAAGCCTACAAAATTGAGCCAGAAAATACAATTGCATATCCATCGCTTGTAACATATTGCGATATAGTTGGAAATACAAAACTACAAAACGAAGTACTAATTCGTTGGTATAACTCGGGAGTTTACCCTTCGTGGAAAATGTACCAAGCATACAATTCGCTAATTGGTTTAGATAAGACCGCAATAATTTTTAGCAATGGCGATAACAATGTGTATGCAAAGCAATTAATACAAGCAAATCAAAAAATCAGAACTGATGTAAAAGTTATTTTAATGTCGCTTTTGTATATCGATAATTATTATAAAAAAACCTTAAAAGAGCTTAAATTACCTGTTAAATTTGAAAATATTAACCAATTTGCAAAACAAAACCCAAAGGTTGGCGGACAAAAATTTATGAATTTATTATTAGCAAAACGTGTAGAATATATTGCTCAATCGGTAAAAAACACATCGGTTTACCTTGATAACTCCGGAATTGAACAAGTTGAGGAGTATTTAAAAGACAAATTGTATTTAGAAGGAATTGTTTATAAATTCTCGGAAAAAGAGTACGATAACATAGCAAAAATGCAATTAAATTTTGAGCAAAAATATTTATTAAATTATATAAAATTTAATTATCAAGAGTTAGATAAATATTCGTCGCAAAAGCACGCAACAGGTAATTATATAAGCTTTCTGTCTGAGCTTTACGATTTTTATAAATTAAGCGACGATATAAACAACAAAATAAAAGTTGAAAAACAACTAAAAATAATTGCAAGTAATGTTGGTATGGAAAACGAAATTTCTGAATTATTAAATGAATAAAAAGAGCATCATAATCAGCGATGAAGAATTGTTAAAGCAATTTTGCGAAGGTAACACATTGGCTTTCGAAAACTTGTATAGTCGTTACTATGCAAAATTGCTTTACTTCATCACACAAATGCTTGGCGATACCGAAAATGCAAAAGACACTCTGCAAGAGGTGTTTATAAAACTTATTGAGAATAAATGTAAATTCGATTTTAATCGTAAGTTCTCGGTTTGGATATACTCAATAGCAAGTAATATGTGCAAAAACAACTTTAAGCATAATGCTGTTGTAAAAAAGGCTGAGGCAGAAATTTTACATACACACTCAAAAACCGAAGAAACAAACACAACAACAAACGAGAAAAAAACAGCAATACGAAACGCAATTAAAAATCTTGATATTAAGCACAAGCAAGTATTTATTTTAAGACATAGCTATTCGTTTAGTTTTAAAGAAATTGCAAATATTTTAGAAATATCGGAAGGTACAGTTAAATCACGAATGTTTAACTGTATTAAAAAGATTTCAGAACATAAAGAAATACAGGAGGTAAAATAATGGACGAAAAATTATTACATCTATTAGAAACAAAAAACTTTTCGCAACTTACAGCTGATGAGAAGCAATTTGTATTAAAACAAATTACTGAGCAAGAATACAACGAACAACATAGTATTTTAAGCATTTCATCAGAAATTATTGATGAAGAAATATCAGCAATACCCGTTGATACACAAATGTTTGATAATGTGATAAAAGCAGGCAAAACAAATTCAATATTCGAATATAAAGTATCGGTAATAAAAGTTGCTGCTGTATTTTTAGTTGCAATGATATCGTACCATTTGGTTATGGCTCATATTTACAGCACTAACAAGCAAGAACCACTAATAGTACATAATACCGACACTATTTATAAAGTAGAAAAAATTTACAATACCGACACAGTTTACCTTACCGAGTATAAAACCAAAATAGTGAAAAAAGATTGCAATAAATCTACTCCAAAAATTGCACAATCGAATCTAAAATCAAATATTAGCAAAGAAAAATTTGAGTATTATAAAAAGAAAATTGCTTACGATTTACAAAACAATAAAGCTCGCCGAAAAGGTAAAAGTTTAAGCAAACAAACAAATATATTTAGAGATACACTTTTTCCGGTAGAGGACAATATTTTTGTGGGATTGGAATAATATTAATCGAACTTAAATATCAGTTGTTTTGAAATTAAATTGAATTAAACATTAATATTGAACTCAGATTATTAATTAAACTTATAATCTTCAATAAATTTTGATTCTTTAAATTCGTTTACTAATTCAGGTGTTACTTCAACCGATACTGAACGAGAAAACATATCAATCCATACTCGTGTTTGTTGATGATAAATCATAAATTTGACCTCTGTATTACCTTCGTATTTTAATAGGTTTTCTTTCAGTTTTAAAATTTCATTTTCAACAATTCTATCCACATTAATTTTTAAAGTAACCGATTTAAATATATTTTTTTTTGCTTCCGATAATAAATCGACCGAACGAATATCGAACATTAATTCGCCCTCAGGCCCCCAAGCTTTTTCTTTTACAACACCTTTAATTAAAATAGTATATCCTTTTTGGAAATATTGTTTAAGTTCAATCCACTGTTTATTCCAAAATAAATGCTCGTAAGTACCTGTATAATCCTCAATAGTAACACGACCAAATGGCTCTCCTTTTTTATTGAGTCGTTCAATACTTTCGGTAACAAAACCTACAACTTTTATTTCTTGTCCTTTTATCGATGCTAAATTGCTAAGAGTACTTGTATCGGTTACTTTTAAAGCTTCTATTTCTAATTTAAAAGGGTCTAATGGGTGAGCTGATAAATATACTCCAATAGTTTCTTTTTCGTAATTTAGACGCTCCATTATTGGCCATTCGTCAGATGGTGTTGGCTTTGGTTTCTCTATTTGAGCATCAAGTGTATCGCCAAAAAGACTTGGAGCTGCTCCATTTTCGTTTTGGAAACTGTTACCATATTTTGCAAGTCGTTCAATAAAAGTTTGCCCTTTATCATCTTTCGAAAAATACTCGTATCGTTCAAACTCAAACTCATCGAAACCTCCTGCATAAGCAAGATTTTCGAGTGTTCGTTTGTTTACTGCCGATAGTTTTACTCGCTCAATAAAATCGTAAATATCTTTATATGGCCCGTTTTCTTTGCGTTCTTCAATAATATTATCAACAGCAGAGCCTCCAACTCCTTTAATTGCTTTTAATCCAAAACGTACGTCACCATCTTTATTTACAGCAAACTGCGAGTAACTTTCGTTTACATCTGGTCCCATAACCTGCATTCCCATATGGCGACACTCGTCCATAAAGAAAGTAACTTTTTTAATATCGTTAAGGTTACGACTAAGTACAGATGCCATAAATTCGGCAGGATAATGGGCTTTTAAATAAGCTGTTTGGTACGACACATAAGAATAACAAGTGGCGTGTGATTTATTAAATGCATATTTTGCAAATGCTTCCCAATCGCCCCAAATTTTTTCTATTGTTTCGTTTATATCTTGATTTAACTCATTACATTCTTTTACAAATTGAGGGTTTGCGTTACAGCCATCAACAAACTTAACTTTAAGTTCGTCCATCATTGCCTTAATTTTTTTACCCATTGCCTTACGTAATGAGTCAGATTCGCCACGGGTAAAACCTCCCAAATGACGAGACAAAAGCATCACTTGCTCTTGATAAACAGTAATACCATAAGTTTCCTCTAAATACTTGCTCATCATAGGAACATCGTACACAATTTTACTGTTATCGTGCTTACGCTCAATAAAATCAGGTATATATTCCATAGGACCCGGACGATACAAAGCATTCATTGCAATTAAATCTTCAAACTTAGATGGTTCTAAGTTTTTCAAATGTTTTTGCATACCTGGCGATTCAAACTGAAACAGCCCAATTGTATCGCCGTTTGCATAAAGTTTGTATGTTTCTTCATCGTTAAGGTCAACATTCTCTATATCAACATCAATACCTTTGGAAAGCTTAACATTTTCTACTGCATCTTTTATTATTGATAAAGTTTTTAAACCAAGGAAATCCATTTTTAAAAGCCCAATATCCTCAACGTGCTTTCCATCGTATTGAGTTACATAAGTAAGCTCAGAATCTTTAGCAACGCTAATTGGTACATAATTTTCGAGGTCATCTTTTCCAATAATAATACCACAAGCATGAGTTCCTGTGTTACGTACCGAGCCTTCTAAAACTTCTGCATATTTTAGTACTTCGGCAGCATCGTCAGTACCATCTTTTATATCTTTAAGTTCTTTAACTTCTTTAAAAGCAGTTTTAAGATTTATACCCGGTGTTTCAGGTACAAGTTTTGCAATTTTGTCGGTTTCAGGTAATGGATATTCTTGCACACGAGCCACATCGCGAATAGACGATTTTGCAGCCATTGTACCAAATGTAACAATATGAGCCACACGTTTTTCGCCATATTTATCAACTACCCATTTAAGAATTTTTGCACGTCCGTCATCATCAAAATCAATATCGATATCGGGCATTGAAATACGATCGGGATTTAAAAAACGCTCGAACAGAAGGTCGTATTCAATTGGGTCAATTTCGGTAATACGCAAACAATATGCCACTGCCGAACCTGCTGCCGAACCACGACCGGGACCAACAACTACACCCATTTCGCGTGCAGCATAAAGAAAATCCCAAACAATAAGGAAATAACCCGGGAAACCCATTTCCTTAATTACGTTAAGCTCAAAATCTAATCGTTCTTTGCGTTCTTCGTTTATATCGTCCCAACGTTTTGCTGCTCCTTCGTATGTTTTAAAAGCTAAATAATCAGCTTCAAATTTTATTCTTAAAACCTTATCGTAACCACCTAACTTTCCAAAACGTTCTTCACCAAATTCTTCAATTAAAGCTTTATCATCGTATTTTTTACGATATTGCTCCATTGTTCCAAAATCCTCTGGAATTTCGAACTCCGGCATAATTGGACTTTTATCTAATGAATACTCCTCTACTTTGTCGGTAATTTCTTGTGTTGAAGCAATAGCCTCAGGAATATCGGCAAAAAGTTTTTTCATTTCTGCCTGAGTTTTCATCCACTCTTGCCCTGTATATTTCATACGTGTAGGGTCGCTCATTACTCGACCGGTACTCACGCAAAGTAAACGCTCTTGTGCCTCAGAATCTTCTTCCTCTACATAATGAACATCGTTAGTTGCAACAAGTTTAATATTATGTTTTTTGGCAATATCTATTATTTTACTATTTACAAAAACTTGGTCGTCATAAACCTTTTTATTCATTTCCGGGTCGTCCGACTTATGACGTTGTATTTCTAAATAATAATCATTACCAAATAACTCTTTAAACCAAAGCACCGATTTTTCGGCTTCCTCAATGGTACTATTCATTATTTTTTGAGGAATTTCTCCACCCAAACAAGCACTTAAAACTATTAATCCTTCGTGGTTTTCTTTTAATAATTCTTTATCAATACGAGGTTTGTAATAATAACCGTTTAACCACGAATACGAAACCATACGGGTTAAATTTTTGTATCCAATTTCGTTTTTTGCTAAAATTACAAGATGATGACCACTTTTATCTTCTTTTGTTTTTTGATTTAACATTCCGTTTCGTGCAACGTAAACCTCACAACCCAAAATTGGCTTTATTCCTTCTTTCGATAAAAGTTTATGAAATAATTTATTACCAAACATATTTCCATGATCGGTAATTGCAACAGCTTTCATTTCATCTTTTTTGGCTTTTGCCACAATATCAGGTATTGCTGCAGCACCGTCTAAAATTGAATATTGGGTATGTAAATGTAAATGTGTAAAACTTAATTTTGATAAATCTATATTTTCGTCTTTAACTGTTGTTAATTGTTCTGATTGTTGTTCTGGTTCTTTTATTTTATTTAAATCTTCTTTGCTATATGGTTGAGTATTTAACCCTATTGGCTGAAACGGTTCCGGATTTATTTTTTTAAATTCAGCTATATCATCAAATGAAAATTTTATTTTGCGTGTAGGAATAATTTCTAAACGTACTAACTCTAAAAAACAACGAGCAGTAGCTTCAACATCGGCAGCAGCATTATGTGCTTCGGCAAATTCTTCGCCAAAAAGCTTTTGGTGTAACTCGCCTAGTTTTGGCCATTTAAAACCGTTTCCTCGTGGTTTTGGTAATGCACAATATTGTACTGAATCATCTTTTGTATCAACAATTGGGTACTTATCTAGCTTTGTCTTTATTCCCTTACGAATAAATTCTGCACCAATTATATTATTATCGAAACCAATATTATGACCTACAACAAATTCACATTTTTTTAATGCTTTATTAAACTCTTTTAAAACAAATGTTAAATCAACACCTTGTTTGTTAGCTCGTTCTGTGGTAATTCCATGAACTTTTACAACGGCATAAGGTATTTCGTAACCTTCGGGTTTTATTATATAATTTTTAACTTCGATAAGCTCACCGTTTTTATCGTGAACCTGCCACGATATTTGTACCATTCGAGGCCAATTTTCTGAATCGGTTAATGGTGCATTCCAATTTTTTGGTAATCCGGTTGTCTCTGTATCGTAAATTAAAAACATATTCTTTAGTTGAAAGTTGCAAGTAATTTTATGTAAAAATATTGCTTTTGTACGTCAAAATAGGTCTTGGTTAAAAATAATAATTAACAATTTTTTAAATGATTATTTTATATATGTAATTTATTGATTCATTTTATATGAAAGGTTAATAACTTTCTATGTTGTATTCCAAATTTATTTAATACTTTTTTATTAAAAATCAATCTATTACATGTAAAAATCTTAAACTTCGGGCAATACAGAGCCATAAAGTTTTCTTTACTTGGCAAACAAAATTTGAACTATAAAAACACCCTTCTATCAACGGACAATACAAAATTCCGCATTTCTGTGTTCAATTTTTATAGGTAAGAGCTGTAGCCTAAGTTAAACAGACACCATAAAGAGCTGCAAGGTTAAAATAACAGTCTCTTTAATACCTTGAAAAGTTCAATATAAACGTTTTGTTCTTTAAAAGAAATATTTTTACTTCGCATAAGCTTCATTTTTTATTATTAAATTTGGAATCACTAATTTAATAAAATTTAGAAGTTTATGCTTTTACAAACATACAGCCTAAGTGCAATTAATATTTTGTTTTATGCTAGATTATTGTATCTTTAGTATAAACTATATTTACAAAACCTCTTTACCTTTTAAAAATACAGTATCAATTAAATTACTACCATAGGCATAAGGCATAAATTCGTAAGAAGGTATTTTTTTTGTGATAAAAATATTGGCAACTTTTCCTTTAGCAATACTTCCGTGAGTTTCGTGTAAACCCATAGCATAAGCAGTGTTTATAGTAACTGCATTTATTACTTCTTCGGGTAACATTTTAAGTTTTATAGTACCAAATGACATTACCATTTTCATATTACCTGATGGCGATGAGCCGGGATTAAAATCAGATGCAAGTGCTATTGGCAAACCAGCATTAATCATTTTACGTACAGGAGGGTCAACCATACCTAGAAAGAAAGCTGCACCAGGTAAAAGTGTTGGCATAGTTTCCGATTTTAATAAACAATTTATTTCATCATCGCCGGTAAACTCAAGGTGGTCAACCGATAAAGCATTGTATTTTACCCCAACTTGTATTCCTCCGGAATAGTCTAATTCGTTTGCGTGAATTTTAGGACGTAAACCGTATTTCATTGCAGCCATAAGAATTCTGTCGGTATTTTCAACAGTAAAAAAACCTTTATCGCAAAAAACATCAACATAATCGGCAAGTTCTTCTGTAGCTACTAGGGGTAACATTTCGTTTATTACTATATCAACATACTCATATTGCTTAGCTTTATATTCGGCAGGAATTGCGTGTGCACCTAAAAAAGTAGATTTTATTTCTATATCAGTGGTTTCTTTTAATCGTTTTATTACACGAAGCATTTTTAGTTCGCTTTCGGTATTTAAACCATACCCGCTTTTAATTTCAACAGCACCTGTACCTAGTTTAATTATTTCGTTTATTCTTGTTAGCGATTGATTGTATAATTCGTCCTCTGATGTTTCTGCAAGAAGTTTTGCCGAGTTTAAAATTCCACCACCTCGTTTTGCTATTTCTTCGTATGATAAGCCTTTAATTTTATCGCTGTATTCAATTTCTCGACTTCCTGCATAAACTAAATGTGTGTGCGAATCGCAATACGATGGAAAAACCATTTTACCTGTTGCATCAATAATTTTATCTGCATTAATTTTGGGTAAATTATCCATCGTGCCAAAATCAGATATTAGTTCGTCTTCAATTAATAAATATGCATTTTTAATTGTATTTATTTTTGCCATATCGGCTCCGGCAACCCATTTTACAGGAGTTTCTTCTGTCTGTATTAATTGTTTTATATTTTGAATAAGTGTTATCATAATAGTATTATTTTTGTTCCCAAATTAGTTTTTTTCCAAAACCTAAACGGTTATCAGTCATTTTAATATAATTGAGTTTTACTCCCCACATATTTGTTTTTGCAAGAATTGCATAAGGGTATTTTTTTAAATATTTGCGATTTGCTTTTTTTAATAAATCACCTTCAAGTTCAATAATTTCACCATTAAACTGTATGCCTTGTATTTTACCTACTTGTTTTGTTTCTAGTACAATACTGCCTGCTACATTTTTATTATTTTTGGTATCAGAAATGTGGCGAGTATCTTTATCTGATGTAAAAATTAGCATATTATCTTCATCAGAAAAAATATAAAAACAGTTTGCACAATAAGGTATATTATTATGGCTAACTGCCAATGTTAGAACATGATGTTCGTTAATAAATTCTGTAATTCGTTTTTCTATCATTTTTGCAAGATAGTAATTTCATTTTATTTGAAATAAATTTTTGATTAATTAGAACAAAGTGTATGCAATAAAAATTACTTTGCATTTTTCAAAATTTTTCTAAAGGCAACAATAAATTTTTCACCTGGTGGAGGAGCTGAAGGTAAAATTATTCTTCCGTAAGGGTCAATTAGTATATATTTTGGAATAGCTTCGACTTCTAAAATTTTATTTATATCTTTTTTTAATCCGTAATGTAAAAAAGTCCAATCATATTTGTTTTTTTTAATAAAATTAGTCATTGTTTCAAAATCTTCGTTTATTACTATAGTAACAAACTCAATTGTACGTTTATATTTTTCTTTATACTTTTTTATTAAAAGCATATCGCGCTGACAAGGTACACAATTAGTCATTGTAAGCGAAATATAAACATATTTATCCTGAAAACTTGTAAGTTTTGTTTCAATACTATCTTGATTTAAAAGAGTAATATCAGGTAAATGCTTACCATAAACAAGTGGCTTATCGTTAAATTTTGATTTTATATCTTTAGCAATTAATTTTTGTTCGGGTATTGTCGATAAAATTATCATTGAATCAAGTGTTTGGTTTAATTGTGCTTTTGGATAATGGTACAAGTTTGGTATGTTAAAAATAAATGCATCGTGTAAGCCCTTTAGTATTATCATGTTATTTAAGGTTTTATCGGAAAATGCTACTTCTAAATCCATTGTTTTTTGTATAGCTTTAGGACTTTTAGCCAAAACAATATCTTCTTTTATTTTTTTCCCGTTTTTGCTATTACCAAATTCAAAAAAGAAGTCTTTATACAAATTATTAAAAAACTCCATATAGGCCACATTATGATACAAAATGGGTTGATTTTTAAAAAAATACTGTGTAATATATTTGTAATCTTTATGATTACTTAAATAGTCTAAATAATTAAGTTTATATTTCATATAATCTTTGAAATATTGATGGTCAACCGGTTTAAAATAACGTTTTATTCCAAAAATAAATGAGTCTAATTTATTGTCTAATCCTTGACGTATTTTATTAAAATTTATTGATAAGTAATCGTCATAAAAAAAATCGAAACTTCTTATTAGCGTATTTAATTCGTATTTATTAGATTCGGCAATACCAATTAAAACATCGGTATAATTAAAATATGGATTTAATATATCTTTACCTTCTTTTTCTTTTTTTGCCGGTAATGTAATTGTGTAATTTTTATTAGGTTCTATATACATTTCAGCTTTATAAATACCCAAATATGCGTATATAAAAATAGTATTTTCTGTTTGTATATTAAAACTAAAATTACCTGCTTTATCAACATTACAAGCGGCAATTGGAATTTCTGTTTTGCAAATTAAATCGTTATAGGTATAAAACGTAATACTATCGCCAATATAATCAGAATTATTTCCTGAAATTGTAACATTTTGAGAGTAAGCTATAATGCTAAAAAAAACTATTATAAATGTAATTAAATTTTTACTCATAATGTGTATAACGGTAATATTATATTTATCGTGTATTAATTAACAAAAATATATAATACTTAGTTATAAAAAAACCAGATATCACAATATCTGGTTTTTTATAAATTTTTATAATTAACTTGTGTTCGACTTAACTTACGTTAATTAAACTTATCTTACAATTGTAACAGTACCATTATATTCTTTATCATCAACAATTAGAAGGTAAACATAAGTTCCTAGAGGTAAATCTTTACCTTCGTACTTTCCGTCCCATTGTTCTGATTTGTTAGCATAATTTATACCTGTTGTAGATTTGCTATATACAGAATCGCCCCAGCGATTAAAAATATGAATTTCAACACTTTCAATATTTTCAATATTTTTAATATTCCATGTATCGTTTATTCCATCTGCGTTAGGTGTTATTACTGTTGGTATTATAATTTCATCAATTTCATCAATTTTAAAATATAGAGTGTCTGCACAATTATTAGCATCGGTAATAGTTACAATATACTCACCTCCTTCTAAGTTTGTAATTGTATTTACTGTTGCTGAATTAGACCAATTATATACATATTCAGGTGTTCCACCATTGGTTTCAATACTTATATTTCCTAAATTATTATCGTAATTAACATCAGTAATAAAACTTAGCGAATCAGGCTGTGAAATAATAAATGTATCGGTATAATTACAGTTATTATTATCGATAATATTAACAAAATATTTACCTTCAGCTAAGTTATCAATACTCTCGGTATTTGCCGAATTGCTCCAGTTAAACTGATATGGACTTGTTGCTCCTGTTACTTGTAAACTAATTGCTCCATTATTGTAGCCGTAACAAGTTATGTCTGATATATTTTCATTAAACGAGATATTATCAGGCTGAGTTATTTTAATTGTATCATATACCGAGCAGTTATTATTATCAGTTAAAGTTACGCTGTATTGACCTTCAGAAAGGTTTCCAATACTATCGGTAGTTGCCGAGTTTGACCACATTATTGTATATGGATTTACTGCATTGTTTACTGTTATTGATATAGCTCCGTTTTTATTGCCATAACATAAAATATTTGTTACTGTTGTGTTTAGAGTTATTTCATTAGGTTCGGTAATAATTACTGTTGTATCAACAGTACAGTCATTATTGTCGGTTACAACAATATTAAATGTATCTGCTTGCAAATTAATTAACGAATCAATACTATTTACTGTTCCATTACTCCAGTTTATTGAGTATGGTGATGTTCCTTCATTAATATTTAAGAAAATTGCACCGTTGTTGTAACCATAACAACTAATGTTGTTTGCATTTGCTATTAATTCTAATTTATTTGGTTGAGTAATTGTTATTGATGTATCTGCAGTACAACCAAAAGCATCGGTAATAGTTACATCGTATGTTCCAATTGTTAAATCTGAAATTGTTGAAGTATCGGTATTAGAAGGATTCCAATTATATGTATAAGGTGCATTTCCTAAAGTTAAACCAACAGTAATATTTCCTGTTGACTCACCAAAACAACCAACATTTTGTACTGTTGCAGTTGCTTCTCCAATTAAGTTACCTATGTTTACATCAATACTATCGGTTTGTGTACAAGAGTTTTCATCGGTAACGGTAATGTAGTATGTATTTGCTGTTAGGTTATTTATTGTTGTTGTTGTATCAGAATTTGACCATAAATAAGATAAACTACCAGTTCCTCCTGTAGCTATAACTGTAGCAGTTCCTGCATTTGCACAAGACACATCAGTACTTGATAATTCTATATGTATAGAATCTGGTTCGGTAATAGTAATATTTCCTGCTGCCGGACATCCAGATGCATCTTTAATCATAACATTATATGTACCAACTATAACATTAGCAAAATTACTATCAGTTTGGTATGTTGTACCATTATCAATACTATATTGTACAGCATCTACATCGTACACAGTAATATTTGTTATACCACTATAACACATAATTGTTCCTGCAACAATGCTATCAATACTAATTCCTATATTGCTGTTTACTGTTACAGTAGAATCAACAGTACAACCATTTGCGTCTTGTAAAGTTATAGAATGCGAACCAACACTAAACGTATCAACATGATTAGTTGTTGTGTACACACCACCATCGTAGGAATATTGATTTCCATTAGGATAAACTTCAATAATACCATTATATGGTGCTGAACAAACTGTTACATCTGTTATTAATATTGAATCAATAACAGGGTTCGGATTTATAGTTATTGTACCAGTTGCTGAAACATTGCCACAACCACCTGTTAAATCTACGGTATAATTGAATGTGCCTGTTGCAGATGGCGTACCTGTAATTGTAACAACATCGCTTGCCCACGAACCTGTTACTCCCGCAGGTAAACCACTAAAAGTAACCCCTGTAGCTTCAGTTGTCGAGTATGTTATATCCGTAATTGCTGTATTTATACAATCAGTTTGATTATCAGTACCGGTTGCTGATGATAATGATATTGTATTATCAGGATTAACATAAATTGTACCGGTTGCTGAAACATTGCCACAACCACCTGTTAAATCAACAGTATAATTAAACGTTCCACTTGCTGAAGGTGTTCCAGTTATTGTAACAACATCATTTGTCCACGAACCTGTAACACCAGCAGGTAAACCACTAAAAGTAGCTCCTGTAGCTTCGGTTGTCGAGTATGTTATATTAATAATAGTATTATCAATACAAACTGTTTGACTGTTAGTTCCTGATGCTGATGTTAATGATATAGTATTATCAGGATTTACTACAACATACAAAGTATCAGAGTTATTACAAACATCGTCATCTAAAATATATCTTGTATCACTTGTTGGGTCTACATAAACGGTATCATCATTTTCATGACCTGCCATGGTAACATTTATTGGGCTATCATGCCATGTATGTGCAGCAGAACTACTTGAATAAAGATATATCCAATCTCCATTACATATAACTGTATCTGAAGCTGTTATTGAGATTTGGTCTAAAACTGTAATAACTATTGTATCAATATCTGTATCGCCATCACCAACAGTAGCTGTAACAGTATAAGTAGTTGTACTTGCAGGTGTTACTGTTATTGATGCTGTTGTTTCGCCTGTACTCCATTCGTAGGTACCACAACCACTTGCGTTAATTGTAGTACTTGTTGTAGGACAAATTGTTTGGTCGTTTCCTACATCAACAGATGCTACTGGGTCGGCAATAATTCCCCAAGAGTTTAGTTTTGGAGTTTGATTAGTATTTGTACTAGTATATCTTAAAATTGTTCTGATATATATTTTACTGTAAGTAGTAGTATTTAATGCACTTATATCAACAGGGCTTGTTGCAAAACCCGCAGAATTACCTGATAAATCAGCATCAGGAATTATTGTTGGAGTACCACCATTATCGTAATAAAGTTGAGTTAAAACTGTACCATAAGTTTGGTCAGCATCCCAAACAAGTTGCTGATAATTTGGAGAACAAGCAAATGATTCAAATTCAATTGCTGGTGATAACCAATAATTAGGAAAGTTTGTAAAAGTACCATCTAATCGTGGAGCTGTTATAATACCGTTATCTGCTTGTGATACGCAACCAGCATCAACTTCTCCTGCACGACCGTTAACTAATAATGTTAAAGCATTATTTTCGTTCCAGCCGGGGCGATTTACAATTTCTTCAACAATACCATCAACACCTGATAAGGTATGAGTACCATCATCGCTATATGTAAAAGACATATCCCAATTTACTGTATTACTTGTAGATGTATATGTGTCTAACGAGCTTGAAACTGTTGGTGCATCATCAATATCATAACCATAAACATAAACGCTCACTGTTGCGGCATCATAACTAGGACAATTATCGTTATCATCAAGATAATATGTTGCTGTTAAAATATCAGAGCCATTAGGAATAGGAGTGCTAGGAAAACGTGTTCCGTTATATATTTCACCTGTACAATTATCATCTTGGTAACCTATTGTCATATAATTAACTGACGGATACCAACTTCCACATTCTTTTACGCCATCATCAGTTGCGGCTCTAACATCGAACGAACCTCTATTCATATATAAATAATCGGCAATAGTACCATTTGTTGTATTATAAATAAAACTTCCAGTTAAAGTACCTTCCTCGAATTGCTTTTGAGCTGTTTGAAACCAACCATAATTTGCAATATCGTGAGTAAAACTCCAGTTTTGAGAACTCCAACTCCCCCAAGTACTTCCTCCATCATTTGAGGCTCTTGCTCGTACATAATATACGGCTCCATTTGTTGTTGGTAATGCAGGTGAAAGGTTATCACAAAGTAAATCGTAATGTGTGTTTGCAACACCTGATAAACCTGTTATTGTTTGGGTATATGCAGTTCCTGTAAAATCGTCAGCGGTATTTATCTCAAAATTAATTGCATCGAAAGATGAAGGTGTAGAAATTGTAAAGCGAGGAGTTGCACTACTTCGTGCATTATCAAAGTAAGTATAACCATTATCTGCAGCTATATTATAAAAAGTAGGAGAAGGAGAATTAGGTGTAAACCTATAATTATTAGACGGCCAAGACGATATATTTGGAGAACCAGAAGGTCCTTCATATCCAACTGAACCATCATTATTTTCAATCCCAATTGTTACAGTTTCATTACCATTTAATGAGTTACTTCCATAATGAAATTCAATTATATTAGTTGTTTCATATAGTTTAATCTGAAAATAATAATATTCTGAACTACCACCATACCTAGACATAGAATACCATTCAATTGTAAGTACTCTATTTGGAGCACTTCCTGAAAGAGTATATCCAACTTTGTCAGTAGAACCTTGGTCTTTAACAACTAAATCGTCCCAAAATGGAGCAATAATATTATCAGTACCACCAGCTGTTGGTATTGCATCATTAGAAGGGTCAGAATTTGCAGGAGATGTGAAAGCAATCCACCCGTTTGTTGAAGCGTAAAAACCTGTGTAATTTGTTCCAAAATAATTAAATGTAAAACCAATATTTTGTGATGATGAAATAGCATCATCAGCAGTTGTACCACCATCCCATAATTGAGTATCGTATGACGATAAATTCGTCATCCCTTGAGCAAATGTAGTTGTTATATAAGTTTGCGAATACGAAAATAAAGATAACTGTATTAACAGTAAAGTTAGTAGTATTGTTCTCATAAGTAGATAAGTTTACAGCTAAAATACTAAATAACTTTTATATAAGCAAATACCTACAAATATAAAGCCTATGTTATGTGATAATACAAAATAAAATAATATTAAATTTTCATCTTTTTTTGTTTAATAAAGGCAAAAATAGAAATCACAAAAATAACTCCTAAAACATAATAAACATATATTGGAATTGGCACCGGATCACCTTTTGCGTATGAATGTAATCCTGATAGGTAATAATTTACTCCAAAGTACGTCATAAGTACTGTACTAAACGAAAGTAGAGATGCAAAATTAAAAGCAAAAATACCTTTTAGTGATGGAATAAAACGGAAATGTACAACAATTGCATAAACTACCATAGTAGCAAGAGCCCAAGTTTCTTTTGAGTCCCAACCCCAATAACGCCCCCAACTTTCGTTTGCCCAAACACCGCCAAGAAATGTTCCTACAGTAAGTAAAAATAATCCTGCAATAAGTGTCATTTCGTTAATATAGGTAAGCTGTTTTATGTTTAGCGATAAGCGAGTTTTGTTTTTTTCGTTGATTAGAACCATAAAAATTAGATTTATAAATCCAATAATTGCACCAAGTCCTAAAAATCCGTAGCTTGCGGTTATAACAGCAACGTGTATTGTTAACCAGTATGATTTAAGTACAGGTACTAGGTTTGTTATTTGTGGGTCAATCCAACTTAAGTGAGCCACAAGTAATATCATACCACTTAAAACAGTTGTTGCCGCAAGCGATATTTTAGAGTTTTTGTAAAACAATAAACCAGCAAGCATTGTACTCCAAGAAATATAAATCATACTTTCGTAACCATTACTCCAAGGAGCATGCTCGGCAATATACCAACGTAGTGCTAAACCAAATGTATGAAATACAAACGCGAGTAAAATAGTCCAGAAAAATACTGCTGATATTATTCTAACATTAAATCTTTTCCATAAAATATCTACAAAAAGTATTACTAAAAATACTAATCCTGCAATAAAATAAAACTCGAATAAGTGTCGGAAAATAGCTACCTTATTATAAAATATTTCGGCATTAATTTTTGTTCGATTAATAACAATATTACTTCCTGCTTTTTCTTGATATGTTTTTATAAAATTAAGCGAACTATCTGCTTTAGCCCAATTATTTGTTGCTAACGATTGTCGTAAATCGCTTACATAAAGATGAAAAACATTTTGTATAAATGTAGAGTCAACACCTTTAAATGCTTGTTTTGCAGTGTTTATGTTATACCATTTGTTATTTGGGTCGTCTAATTTTGGGAAAATATTTAAATAATCGAGACTAAGCATACCATAAAGCACATTAACTCGCTCATCTATTTTAATTATTTCTTTATCGAATTTTGTTTGATGAGCAGGTGTTTTAGAATAAGCCACATCGACATAATTTTTTAATAAATATTTTCGGTCTTGAGTAAACACATCGGTTAATGCAAGATGCTTATCTTTAATGTTAAACTCTTTTATAACATCAGGATTTCTAACAGCTATAAGAGGCTCGTTTGCCCATAAATCAGGACGTATAATAATACTTAGCATTACTTGGTCAGCATCTAAATCTTTGTACGTACTTCGCTTTGATAATTTTAAAAGCAACTCGGTATTGGTAGTATTTACCGGCTTAATTCTTCCTGATTTATCTTGAACCAATAGTTCACCAAATTTTTTGGCATGTTCGGCATTTACAACAGGTAAATCTTGTGCAAATGTTGAATTTGAAAATCCTAAAAAGCCAATAAATAGAAGGGTTAATGCAGCCTTTTGTTTCGATATTTCTTTTACCTTTTTATTAAGCTGTTTAAACCTACTATTTTTATTAAAAATTGTAAGGAACATACCAATTGCCAACATTAAATAGCCTAAATATGTAATTATAGTTCCATAACTATCGTGATTTACAGAAAGTACTGTTCCTTGTTCATCTGGGTCAAACGATGATTGATAAAATCTAAAACCTTTATATGCTAACACGTTATTCATATAAATTTTATAATCTTTTTTAAAGTTATTTGCTGTATCGTTAAGTGTAATATAACTTTCGTACGACGACGGACTCATTGAACCAGGATAACGGTCTAATACAAATTTGTCTAGTGTTAATGAAAAAGGTAATTTTATTTCTTTTGAACCATACGATATATCAAAATTATAATTATCTAAACTAAAAAGTTTGGAAGTTCCCTTATATGTTTCTTTACCAAAAACACTAATAGTTTTTTCGGTTTTATCGTCCTTAATCTTTAAAATTAAAGCTGCTAAGGGATACATATCGGCTTTAGTTTGTTGTGTAATTATTGTTTCTGAGTTTTCGTAAATCTGTTTAATTACCAGCTTTTTATTGTACCATTTATAAAGCCTACGTTGAACAAAACTTATTGGTTCTTCTGAGTTAGCATAACCACTTAATGTGTCGCTCATATTTACAAAATTCATAGGATATGGATTAACAATAATTAAACCTGTATCTGTTTTATGAATATAAATTGAGCTTTTATCGTTACCATCATCGAAACTAAACTTTTGCTCTTTTATATATTTGCTTTCGCCTTCTTTAATGAAAAAATCGTTATGACCATCTTCGTCGGCAATAGTAAATAAAATAATTGTTTTGCCATTTTCGCTTTCAACTATCGATTCTCCTGCATTTGGAACATATTTTTCTAATGATATATCAAATTTTTTACCTCTAAAATCGATGGTTTTGTTAAACTCATTATCTGCAATATTGTTAAAATTTACAGGTATCGAACTTTCGTATTGATATTCATTATCATTAATTTTAAAATTTAAATATGTAGGATAAGTTAAAATTATATTCTCCGTCTTACCTAAACGAATGTGCATTATACCTTCGTAACTAATAAAACGAGTTATTCCTGCACCAATAATTGTAACAATAAAACCTACGTGAAATATTAAAATTGTAAGTTTTTTAAGCTTAAACATTTTGTATTTATAAATTACAATTATGAGATTTATTACAAGCAATAGATGTAATAAATCAAACCATGATGCTTTGTAAATTAACCATTTAGCAGCAGGTGTACCAAAATCGTTTTCTACAAATGTTGCTAATCCAATGCTTACAAAATAAATGGTAAGTAATATTAAGGACAATTTTATTGATGAAAATATTTTATATATATAGTTCATTCTTATCTAAATTTATTTTAAATAACAAAACTACACAAAATAATAATTGTACTATATGATTTAAAACAGTTTGTTTTTAATTTACGTGTGTTCAATATAATTATTAATAATTATAAGTTAAACTATAAATCTTTAAACAGTTTTACCGATTTATCCATATCAACATCAAACTTTTTACTCCCTACAACAAAAGCTTTTGCTTTAACATAACCTTTTAATTTAAGTTTAGCTTTATTGCTTAGCATTGCTCCAAGAAAAGCCATACTGCTATTAGCAACATTTTTGATTTTTATATTTACCGTAAATTTATAGGTATCGGTTGAGTTGGCCGGAACTTTAACTTTTGTTATTTTGTAGGCTTTGCCCAAATTAATACCATTCAAACTAATATCTAAATCTACTTTTGATATTTTAAATGCAAAATTATTGGGGTTTTTTATTGGCATAAATAAATCTACAGCAACATATTCGTCAGTCATTTCGCTAATTGCTATATTTTGCACATCACCAATAACAACCTCTTTAAAACTACACGAAGTAAAAATAAATATTGATGTTATTAATATTAAAACTATTTTTTTCATCTTTTAAAATATTATTTTGAGTTACTGTAATTTCTATCTAAAACAAAATCGCCAAAATTATAAACTATTTCATCGAGTGTATTGTACACATCTTCGGGGGTATTTGCCTGCAAAACTTTTATTCGCAATGGTTTTATACCCGGAGCACCTTTAAAATAGTTTACATAATGCCTACGCATTTGCACTATAGCAGGTCTAAGCTCTTTTAATTCTAACGATTTTTCGAAATGATATTTTGCAACTTCAACCTTTTCTTTTATGCTTGGTTCTGGCAATAACTCGCCTGTTTTAAAATAGTGCTTTATTTCTTTTATAAGCCAAGGGCGACCAATTGTTGCACGTCCTACCATTATTGCATCAGGGCTGTATAAATCGAATGCCTCTTTTGCTTTTTTTGCACTATCAATATCGCCATTTCCTATTATTGGAAAGTTAACTTTTGGGTTATCAGCCACTTTTTTAATATAGCTCCAATCTGCATCGCCACTATATATTTGCGAACGAGTACGTGCGTGAATTGTTAATGCTTGTGCTCCGGTATTTACAAGTTGTTCGGCAAGTTGTTCAATCACAATTGAATCGAAATGCCAACCCAAACGAGTTTTTACAGTTACCGGTAAATTAACTGCTTTTACAACTTTTTCGGTTATTTCAAGCAATTTAGGAATATCACGCAAAAGCCCAGCTCCTGCACCTTTTGTTGCAATCTTTTTAACCGGACAACCAAAATTTAAGTCGATTAACTCAGGATTTGAACGTTCTGCAATTTTAGCTGCCTCAACAAGCGACTCTACATTTTTTCCGTAAAGTTGAATTGCCACAGGTCGTTCTTCATCAACAAGATTTAATTTTCGTATACCTTTTTTACCGCCGTGTAAAATTCCATCGGCCGAAATAAATTCGGTGTACATTAAATCTACATCGTATTGCTTACACAACCACCTGAAAACAGGGTCGGTAACATCTTCCATTGGTGCAAGAAATACCGGATAATTATCGAATTCTATGTTTGCAATCTTTTTCACTTTATAACAAATTAATCTTCGTTAACTACTTCGTTAAATTGTTTTACAAGTTCGTTTGTACCGAGTATTTCGCCACAAGTAACTACCGAGCTTATTAACACTCCTAAACTTCCGTGAAGGTTAATATTCTGGCCTGTTAAAAGTAAGTTTGGAATACGTGTTTTTGGCATTATTTGCGATTCGTTAGGATTACGACTGTCTCTAATTATACCGTACATTGCACCATCTTTTGTGCCAATATAATCGCGATAAGTTAATGGTGTTGAAACATAGTAGCTTTCAATATTATCTTTTAGCTGTGGGAACTGCTCTGATACAAGCTCTAAAAGTTTCTCAGCTTTCATTTTTTTCCACTCTTTATAATCGTTGCCACGTTTTTCAACTGAGGTATCTTTCCATTTGTCGAGCTCCTCAATTTTCATATATGTAAACGCACTTATACAGTCGGTAGTTGTTTGATTTGCATCTTCTTCAGGTGTGTAAAGCAAAAAGTTTTTTGGCCAATTTTTTTCGTCGTAAGTTGCAACTCCCCATACACTATCCTCTTTATAATAATGATAGTTTGATTGATTTACAGGGAAGTTTTTCTCTTTTAATTTTATGTGCAAAGCAAAGTTTGAAATACCGTTTTTTAATCGTTTTATACGATTTACGTATGCCTTACGAAAATGCTCTTCGCCGGCAAGGTCAATTGTAACCTCCGGGTGAAGATTTGATATATATTTATCGGCAAAAAACTCGTCGCCGTCTTTTGTTAAAACCGATGATATTTTACTGCCTTCGTAATTAAATTTTACAACTTCTTTGTTAGTTATAACAGTTCCGCCATTGTTTTCGATAGCTGTGGCAAAAGCATCGGCAACTTTTTGTCCGCCACCAAGTACTCGGTACGACGAATTTATATAATAGTTAAAAATAAGTGCGTGCATATAAACCGAAGTATCTTTGGGTGTTTGTGCATAAATTACGTTTATACCTGCCAATACATTTTGCAATGCTTTGTCGTCGGTAATCGATTCTAAATATTCTTGTAAGTTTTCGCTTAAAGCCTCAACACTTTCAAAGCTAAAAGTTACCGGATATCGCATATTATATAAATCGAAAGAATCGGAAACTTCTTTCATTTTTGCAATATATTTTTTTATTGCTTCGCCCTCGTTAAGAAAACTTATAAGCATTTGTTTTTCAAAATTTTCGTAACCCATTCCGTACTTATACTCTGTTCCGCCAAGATTAATAATATCGAAACCATCGTTATCCATACGGCGAAGCTCGAGCATATCTAAAATACCAAAATATTTGAAAAATTTATATAAAATCTGACCTTTATCTAAACTGCCTAAATAATGTAAACCGGTGTCGTAACAACAGCCTTTTCGTGAAAAAGTTTGTAAAGTGCCGCCAATCTGGTGGTTTTTTTCAAGCACACAAACTTTATAGCCATTTATAGCCAATATCAGTGCTGTTGAAAGTCCTCCTAATCCTGAACCTATAACTACTATATCGTGTTTTTTCATTTATACTGATTTCTTTATTTTACTAAATAAATATTTTAAACCCATTATTTCGCCTGCGGTTAATACCGAACCTATTGTAACTCCAACAACACCATGCAATACAGTATTTTGACCTGTTAGTAACAGGTTTGGCACTTTTGTTTTGGGTGTAAAATATGAGTGTAAGGGGTTATTATAATCTTTCATTAAACCATACATTGCACCATCGTTACAACCTGTATAATCGCGTACTGTAAGTGGACTTGATGAGTAAATATTTTTAATGTGTCTTCTGAAATTTGGAAAACGAAGTTCTATTGCATCAAGAAATTGCTCGTTTTTTTGGTGTTTAAAAGCCTTGTATTCATTGCCACGTTTTTCAACTGTGCTGTTTCCCCATTTTGCTACCTCATCATATTTCATATAAGTAAATATATTGGCACCGTTTGCATACTCATCGGTAGGGTTTTTCTGTGTTGGAATAAACATAAAATAATGAGGCCAATCTTTTTCGTCGTATTCTGATGCTGCCCACGACGAATCGCCATTTATATGATAAACATTTGAGTTAAAATACTTAAACGAATTTTCTTTAAATGTAATGAATAGGTTATAATACGACAGAGTGTTTTTTACACTTTGTACCCTGTTATAAAATGCTTTTCGAACCTTATCACGTGGTATCATTTCGAATGTACGACGTGGGTGAATGTTTGATATAAACTTATCGGCATAATATAACTCGCCGTCTTTGGTTTCTACAAATTCAATTTCTTTATCCTTAAACGAAAAATTAACAACTTCTTTTTTCTTTAAAACCGTACCGCCAAATTCTCTTATCGATTTTATTAATTCGTTTGCTAATTGCTCGCTTCCATCGTTAAATTTATAAGCACTATCAATATACGATTTGTTTATTACCGAATGTACATAAATTGGCGTTTTATGTTTATCGCCGGCATAAATCATATTTGTTCCGGTTAAAACATTGTGTAATCGTTTATTTGAGGTAATGCTATTTAAATACTCGTAAATTCCACTTGTAACATCTTTGTTCCTTGGGCTAAATTTTGGCGAATATTCAAAATTAAATAGTGGTAACGAGTCAGATATTTCTTGTAATTTATTCCAGTATTTTATTATTGCTTCTTTTTCGTCAGGAAAATATTCTATTAATTGCTTTGTAAATTTGTTCCCGTTTGCATAATTGTAACGTTTTTCTTCTTTATTAAAACTTATTATGTCAAATCCGTTTGAATCAAGTTTTGTTACATCTAGTTTATCGGTTAACCCAAAATATTTAAAATAGTTGTACAATACCTGACCTTTATCGTAGCTGCCAATATAATGTATTCCTGTGTCGAATTTAACACCATCGCGCACAAAATTTTGGGTAACTCCACCAAATTGATGGTTTTTTTCGAGCACACAAACATTATATCCCTCTTTTGAAAGAATATAAGCCGTTTGTAGTCCGCCTAAACCGCTACCTATTATTATTATATCGTACTTATTCATTTAATTAATGTTTATTGTAAAACGCAATAATTGCATATTTAATCAAGACATTATTTGGATAAACTTAAAGCCAACAAAGGTAAAAAATATAAATGAGATATTTTTATCGGTTTTGTTATTTGCTAATCATTTGGTTTTTGCCAAAATAAATTAGAATTGTTGGTTTTATATGTTTTTAATGTTGTTCCTGATTCATCGGTATATGTTTCAATAATTGGTTTTTGTTTAAAATATTCTAAAGGGATAAGGTTTATATAATCAATTTCTTTTCCTTTTTTTCTTGTTTCGGTATCAAACTCGCTATGCAAAGGACAACTAAACATATATAAATTCTTTGCCATATACTCGTAAAGATAATGCTCTTTTACAGTTGATAGCTTATGATTCCAATTTGCATCAGGGTTAATAATTAGTGGCTTATTATTAATTAATCTTTCTCTTACTTCTTCAATACTCAATAATTCTCCTTTTTCGTTCATAACATATAAATCGTGTGTTGGGTCTATATAAATCCACTTATTTAACGATTTTGCATATACCATATTTATTACGTGGCAATCGTTATCAATACCTAAACTATCTTTTGGTAAACATACTACAAAACGCGATTTAAAACCCAGTGATAAATAACATTCGTTAAGTACAGTTGCCAAACCTCTACAATTTAATCCAATATCTGATTTTTTACAAACACTAATCATATTTAAAGCATTTTTAACTTGTGGGTTACCGTGAATTCCGTCGTGTGGTATTAAGTTATGAATCCAATGCATTAAATTAAGAATTTTTGATACTTCATTTGCATTTCCTGCAATTGAATCAAGATTAAATCCTTCTCTCAATTTCTTTAAATTCTCATCATCTTTATTTTGATATGTAAAGTTTGGAATATTTCGTTTCTCATTTGTGTTATATTTTGATGCACTTTTTAAAGTTTCTATATATGGTTTCTGGTAAATTATTTGTGTAAATGCACTATCCTTTCCGTTTAATAATACAACAAAATCGTATTTTTCCCCTTTTTCAACAACAAAGCTTATTGAGTCTATATCAGAATAAAATGTGATTTTTGAATTTGGCTTCTGTGTTATATAAATATCTGGATTTAAATTAAAATCAATTGTCCAACTATCTTTTGATAATTTATTATTTTCTCTAATACTTAGTTTATTTGCATTAGATTTTAAAACAGGTAGATTTTGTTTTTGTCCAAAAACAAAGTTTAAGCTAAAAATGAATACTGATAGTATTAAAATATTTTTCATTTTTTTATGTGTTGATGTGTTTAATTATTTTTCCAACGGCACGTATAACCGCAGTAGCGGACTTTAACGCAACTACTTTTCGGTTAAACAATTAGTTTGCTCAAAGATACTAACTTCGAGGTAAACCACAAAACCGCTATTGACGGTTATACAATGTTGTGTAGCGTTACTTCTTTATTTATTCCGACAGTCTATTCTTTAAATCCATTCTCTCGTGTAATATTCTTATGACTTCAATTTCATTTTCGGAAATTATATGATAAAATATTATATGTTTCCCTGATTTTAAACCGAATAAATTGCTATTTATTTCGGAATATTTTTTCCCAATTTGACTATTTTTAGCAATTTCTTGAAAAGCAATCTTAATTGTGTTATAATAAAAATCTGCTTGATTTTCAGACCATTTTTCAAAAGTATAATCCCAAATACTATTTAAATCATTTATTGCTTTTTGTCTTAATATAACTCTAACCATTTTTTCTTTTTTCAGATTTTAATCTTGTTAGATTTTTATCAAAATCAAAATTTTCCACTCGTGGACTATCCATTCCTTCTTGAATAGCATTTCTTAAAGCAATAATCTTACTTTCTTCATTTTCTAAAAGACGTAAGCCGGCTCTTATAACTTCACTTACGTTTTTATATCTTCCAACGGAAACTTGACTACTTATAAATTGGTCAAAATAATTACCTAATGATATCGATGTGTTTTTACTCATTTTTTATAATTTTAATCAAAAGTACCAAAAATTGGTAAAATCACCAAATTTATTTTATTATTACCAACTTATTCGTTCAATAATTAGTGTTTGCTTGTCTGAAAGAAAACCAACATAATAAAACTTATCTCCATTTTCTTTTCCATATTCTTTTTCGATTTTCATTTCTTTTATCTTTGATTTCATACTGTCAAATTCGTTAGAATTTATATGTCGAAAATTTTCTGTAAATCCTTTACTTATCAAAATATTTTCTAATTCATCGTAAAATCGATTATCTACTTTTATCAGTGAAATAGATGTGTAGTCTCCAAATTGGTCAGGAAAAGTAGCCGTTTTATATTCAAAATCACTATCAGTCGGCATTTCAACTCCCGTTACTTCTTTAAAGTCTGCACGGTAGAAATCTTTATTTGGATATAAAGCATCATAAATTAAATAACCTACAATAAGAATTGGAAGTAGTGATAAAAGTCTCCATTTTGGACTTACACCTTTTTTCTTTAATATACGATTTGTTATATAAGATAAACCAATTGGAATTCCTATAATCAATATTGGTATTAAAATCAAAATTATTGAGAAACCTAATCCTTCCATTTTCGTTTTTTTATGCTACACAACTCCTCAATAAAAGCATCTTTAACCATATTAAATTTATCAATATTTTCCTTTTTAACAGGCTCGGCAGGTGGAGCTTCCATTTTTAGCGGGTCAATTGCGTGTCCGTTTTGGTAAACTCTAAAATCTAAGTGAGGACCTGTTGCAAGACCGGTACTACCAACATAACCAATTACTTGCGATTGTGTTACAAAATCGCCAACTTTTATACCGCTTGCAAATTTAGAAAGGTGCATATATGTTGTAGTATAAACCGAATTATGTTTAATTTTAACAAAATTTCCGCCTCCGTGGTCCCAGCCTTTTTTAATAACTCTACCATCGCCAATAGAATAAACAGGAGTGCCACGTGGTGCTGCATAATCTACCCCATGATGTGGACGATATATTTTTAATACCGGGTGGTATCTACTATTTGTAAATCGTGAACTTATACGCGAATATTTTAACGGAGCTTTCAAAAATGTTTTTCTTAATGAGTTTCCATTTTCGTCGAAATATGTATAAACGCTATCTTGTAAAAACCTAAAAGCATAAAAATCTTTACCGGAATTTGTGAAAAGTGTTGAATAAATTGTTCCAATACCAACTTTTTCGGAATCAACCATCAGCTCATCGTAAATAATTGTAAATTTATCACCCTTTTGTATTCCAAAAAAGTCGATTGTCCAAGCATAAATTTCAGATAAATCGTTTGCTAACATTGGGTCTTCTCCCTCATCAACAAAGGCATTCCATAACGATGATTTTATTTCGCCTGTTATTTTTCGGCGATTTATTATTACCTTTTTTTCACCTAATTTAATTTCAACACTATCGGTAAAATCAAAAATAACATAATTTATTTTATTTATTTCGTAAACTAAATAATCTAAAGTTTTTGCACTATCGTTTTTTTGAAATGTGAAATATTTATTTCCAGTTCGTATCTTTCTTATATTGAAAATACTATCGGCAAGTGCAATTCTAAAAATCTGCTTGTTAGTAATCCCATAAGGAAGTAAAATATCACTTATATTTTGATTTTGCTTTACTTTTTTCTCGCCAACATTGTACGAATCAACATTTATTCCAAATTTAAGATTCTCTTTAACCTCCGGTATTGTATCGGTTTTTTCTTGTATTACTTTTTCAACTTTTGGTGAGTTATTACACGAAAAGCTTATAAAAAGTAGTACAAACAGAGATAAAATTCTTGATATAATTTTCATATTGCGAAACTATAAAAAATTGTTTAATCCTGCCTATGGTATTTGGGTGTTTATTTTATAAAAAATAGGATATTTATAATTTAATTAAAACATTTGTCTTCAAGCCGGTCTGGTGTTTTACAAAGGAAACAAAACGAGAACCAAATACGCAATAGGCAATAAAATTGCAGGTTTTTATGTTTTACTTATGTACAGGTTTCGTAAAAATATGAAATAATTACATAGAATGTTCAACCTATATTAAACCTTAAATTTTTGACCCTGTTATTTACTAATTATTTTCAAAAATAATAAAAAATGAATAGTTTAAAATCAAAAAGGCTACCAACCGTAAATATTGAATGTAGAAAAAATAAATTAAATAACAAAGGCGAAGCACCTTTGTATATAAGAATTACTATTAACCGTAAAAGCGGTTATATTTCTCTTAAAAAATATATTAATCCTTATAATTTCGACAGCAAAAGGCAAAAACTAAACCAGTATGGATTGAAAATCCATAGGTTTAAAATACGAATGAAATTCGTTTTTAATTTATAGAACTTTAAAAGACGCTGATTAACACAGATTTATTATGATTTAATAATTATCATACAAAATCATTAAAATCTGCGTCAAAAATATATTTTTAGAAACTGAAAGTGCATAGTTTCAACTAACGAATGAGACCAATGAGCATCCTAATTTTTCTGTATCAGATACACTTTATATAAAATATCAGATAGCTCCGGAAGATAGCGTTTCTCATATGCAATTATATTCACTTATTTCACCAAATTATGTAATATTCTACCAGCCAGACACAACGCAAAACATAGCACAAATACATAAAAAAATACACTTAAGTGTTTATCCTAACCCAACCAATGGACAATTAAATGTTGAATATATAAATATTGACAATAGTAGCAATATTAATATTTACGATATGCAAGGGCATACTGTAATGACATTTAAGGCACAACAAAACTT
>Ga0256827_10000173_pt1 | contig 36774 bp, 27 predicted proteins | sample CV84metaG_FD_185977 | JGI IMG/M metagenome (GOLD analysis project Ga0256827, IMG submission 185977) | Hydrothermal vent microbial communities from East Pacific Rise, Pacific Ocean - CV84 | ecosystem: Environmental > Aquatic > Marine > Hydrothermal vents | place: Pacific Ocean: East Pacific Rise... | reverse complement strand
GGTGATCGCTGGGTTGCGCGGGCAACAAATTCCGGTGGATGAGTTGGCTGCAGTGGTAAAAAGTTATCAGTTTGATCTTGAGTTTTCCCGTGATCAGAATGAGGCGATGGCGGTCCGTTATGGTTGGGGGTTGCAGGCTGACTATGTTCGCACTCTGGAACAGGATTGCCGGGAATTGCAGCAACTGACTCCGGCATATCTGCAACAGGTGGCCCGGGAATTATTCTCTCCTCAGGGGATAAAATTGGTGGTGGTTGGCCCCTGGTCAAAAGCTGATCGCCGGGCGGTTGAGAAAAAACTACAGATTTCTGATTCGTAGTATTCCGGGGACATGTACTCGTTACGTGTCCCCGGAATACGGTTAAGTAAAAAGGTCGCGGGGTTGCACCTCACACCTTTTAATCAATCCGAACTGTCTTGTAAAAGAAATTTTTAAACCGGTAAAAGTTTTTTTTCTCTTCCGGGGATTCATCTGCAGGATCACAGGCACACAGTAGCCGGGCTAACTTCGGCATGTTAGTTGCCCCCTCTGCACGGGCTTTTTCCAGCAGTTTTATCACGACCTCGCGGGTCAATTCCTGCTTTGCGTAGGGGTGATAGATCCCCTCCCAAAAATCATTCTGCCCCGTTAATATCTGCTTTAATAGGTTTTCTGCCAGTTGATCTGCAAGAATCTGTTGCTCCGGTTGCAATCTGTTGCTCTGGCTACCTACTTGAGGTTGAATAGCTTTTTTGATCTCATCTATACCGATTATTTTACTCCGACGAAACAGCATCGCCCGCAGGAGAATGCTACGTAACTCTCTGATGTTGCCGGTGAAATAATGTCCTTTGAGGAGATTTTTTGCTTCAGCTGATAGCCTCGGGGGGTCTTCTTGATCCTGCTCCGGTTGTCGATAGGCCTGGAACAGGCGCCCGAGGAAGTGGACGGCGAGGTCGGGGATATCCTCTCGACGTTGATTGAGGGATGGAACTTCAATAATCAGTTCAGAGAGGCGATGGTAAAGGTCCTCACGGAAGGCCCCGGTTGCAATCAGCTGGCGTAAATCTCGGTTGGTTCCAGCGACCAGAAGAACTTGGGAATGTCTGGTAATATTTTCTCCCAGGCGGACAAATTCCCCGCTATCGAGAAAACGCAATAGTTGCACCTGAGTTTTTGGGTCGGCATCACCAATCTCATCAAGAAAGACCACTCCACCGTGTGCCTCTTCAAAAATACCGCGTCGGTCACTGTGGGCACCGGTAAAGGCCCCCCGTTTGTGTCCAAACAGTTCCGAATAGGTCAGCTCACCACTGTAGGCGGCAATATTGGTTTTTTTGAGGGGGAGAATTCCCTGGGCCGGAAGCAATTTTCGATAAATCTGATTGAGCTGGGTGAATAGATTGTTAAACAGAAACTCTTTCCCTGAGCCGGTTTCTCCGGTGATTAAAATTGAGGGGAGGCCGAGAAATTCCCCCTGATCGGGAACCCCATGTTTTTTCCATTGGACCATCCGCTGGCAGAGGGGAGGGCTGATGGTTTGGATTGTGCTGATGATGTCCTGTGCTTTTGCCGAATTACCGATGATGTTCCCAAGTTTGTATGAGGTGATGTTGGGGTCTTTGTAGGCAACATCCCGGCGGAGTCGGTCAATCTCTCCGGTTAATTGCTCAAGTTTCTGGAGGATGGCCATATGGTGACCAATCATCCGTTCGATAATCAGCAGGATACGCCGGTGTTCATTGGTGAAATAGTGTGGCTTCAGGCTGTCCAGGCAGATAACCGCCAGCACCTCACCATCATGGATGATCGGTACAGCAAGTTCACTGCGGATTGCTTCAGAGACGGGTTGGTAAAAACCATCATTATTTTCAGTGTCCAAGCTGTCAACCAGAATCTCTGCTTTTGCCGTAGCTGCTGCGAGACCCGTGAGGCTTCTTGCTTCGGCAGGGAGTTCTTTCCCTCCGATGCGGATGGGAGGGATATGTTGCTTCATCCAATCCCGACTTTTTGCCCCGATCAGGTTGCCTTGGGTATCCTCAACCAGCAACCAGCGGTCCCCTTCGTGTTCACGAACGAGAGCGATGCTGCCGGTATCGGCACCAATCAGCTGGGTCGCTTTGGACAGAACCCGGTGGAGGAACGGTTTTAGTCGGTCATTGGATTGCTGGAGCAGGTCTCTGATTTCTGACAAAACCTGTACTTCAAGGTGTTCGTCACCAATCTCCTGAACGACTCGCTGCGCCATTTCGGCATGGGCATCAAGAAGGTCACGCTCAAACGAGCTGAATTGATGGCGTTCTTTGGTGTAATAATTAACCAGACAGACGACCCGGCGGGTTCGTTTATCGTAGCGCGGGACCATATAGAGGGATTTTAACCCCAATTCTTTGGTGAGATAGGGTTTCTGTAGCGTTTCTGCGGTGAGGTCAGAGATATAAAGTGGCGCGAGAAGGCTGTCGTCAACAATGACCCCGGCACGATCAATAAAGCGTGAAAGTAATGATTCTCCAGGGCTTAGATTGATTAATCGCTCTTCCCCGTAGAGTTTTCCTGCTTCTGGTTCTTTGGAATAGGAAGCAAGAATTTGCAAAGTCCGTTCTCCATCGATCTTTGATGGTATGGGAATCAGCACTGAAGCTAAAGCAACCTGTTCAACCAATTGTGCCGCCGATTTTACCATGAAGAGGGCCGCTTCCCGTTTTTTTGCTTCATCGACCCGTCGCGCCAGTTGGAGCTGTTGCTGATATTTGCGAGCCCGATTCAGTGTCGGGGCAATCTCACCTAATAACTTGCGGATTCGGTGGAGGCTCTCTTCGGGGGGGAATTGGTTGGGACTCTCCCGGTCCAGACAGAGAACCCCGATCGAACGACCCAGCTGAGTGATGGGTAACAAGTAGGTAGATTCAACTTTCTGGTTGTCCGTCACCAGTAATTTATCCTGCGGGTATTTTGACAGATCACCGATGGCAAGTTCCTGTTTTTGCCTGTAGACCTGCGAAGTGAGAAAGTAATTGCTGTTGATCGGGGAGGAGTTGTTTTGTAGATGAGATACTTCCCCGCCGGTTGTTGCTACGCAGGTGATGGCTCCCATACTCAGATCTTCGAGGTAGATACGGCAGTGCCCCCCCTCTGTGAGTGTTTGCACCCCTTCAATGAGTTTATGCAGTAGTTCTTCCAGGTTCTCTTTGCCGAAGTCTCGGATGATGTCAACGAGGTGTTTTATGGGTTGTGGCGCGGAGTGTTTCATCTGCGATCCTCTCAAATCAAGTATTATTTTACTCAGTCAAGAGTATGAGAAATGGATCACCTTGTCAAAAAATATTACTGACAGGTTTCTATGGGGGCAAATAAAATTGTGGACTTGTGTTGTGCCAGGGGGAGATATCTAAAACCAATCAGTCAGTTTCTGCGAGTTATTTCCGCATTCAGTTTAATTTTTCAGCTGATAACTCTTTTATCATCAGGATGTTAGCAACCTTGAATTAGAGAAGTTTTCTCTGTTCGTTGATTTAATGGCGACATTTCTGTGAAGAAGAGGAAGGTTTGTTTTTGTATAACTTACTGATTATTAAGGGGTTCTTTTGATAATCTGCTTGCTGAAATAGTCAATTTAGCCGATAATCATCCGTGCCGATGGCTTGATTGGATTGGTGGCAGTTTTTCGTCGAGTAAGTGTTGAGGTCACGGCGGGACAATGGGGACTATGGACGAATCGACAAAAATATTTTCTGGACGGGATGTTGCAGATTTACTCTGTATGCCACAGGTTTTAGTTGATCTCATCGAGGCCGACTTGGGTGGGGATGGTTCTCAGCAGTTTGCCGAGATTATTCTTCGCGATACCGCACTGGCAGTGAAAGTAATTTCAGCGGCAAAAAAAACTGGAATAGAGCCACTGGATCCATTTGAGCCGGTTTCTTCCGCAGTCCAGATTTTAGGGGAACCAATGGTGGTGAGTATTGCTCTGCAAGCTGCCAGGCAAGTTATTCAATACAATTTTACCCCTCAGGAATTATCTTTTCAGTATTCCCTCTGGTTTTCATCTCAGGTTTCAAGCCTGGCCGCTCGGTGTCTGGCTCCTTCGGTCAATTATCCTCATGTTGAAGAGGCGCAGCTCAGTGGACTTCTCTTGAATCTGGGGATCCATACGTTATTTGCCCGGGAGGGTGGAAGCTATATCGATCTGGAGGTCAGCCCGTGGAGCAGTTCGGTTCAATGTGGTGTGGAGGAGGAGCAGTATAAGATTAACCATCTGCAGGTTGCTGATCAGTTGCTTGAGTCGTGGCAGCTTGACTCTTTTCTCGCTGATGCGATCAAGTTTTTACATGCTGAGATTTCTCAAGTTGAAAAAAGCGGAGTTCTCCTTAAGATTGCCCGATTGGTTCAACAGTTTTGTCAAAATTCTCAACACTTAACCGCTGAGACCGAGGTTCTGGCAAGCCGTTTGTTTGGCTTCAGTAAAAGTGAAACGCACTATCTGTTTGATTGGTTTAGCAATTTATCTCCCCGTTTTGGTACTTTTTTAACTGATCATGACAAGTTACAGACAGAGTTGGCGACAGCGCTGGCACGATTAACCGAATTATCCTTCATTCTTGCAGATCAGGCGGGAGCCCGCACCCGACTGGGGGGAGCAAAAAATCCGGAGGAGCTGGTGGCAGTTGCACGGAATCTTTACCTGGAAAACAGTCCGGCAACCGACGCCATCTTCTTTTTTGTTGATCAGGAGAGCCACAAGCTCGCCGGCATTATGATTGAAGGACAACCGGGTCCAGTTGCCGAGTTGATGATTCCGTTGGATGGGCAGTCGAGTTTGCTCTCGGCTGCATTACTGGCCGGTTCTGCCGTCGATTCATTACAACCGCCGCAGCCTTTGAGTGTCACCGATCATCTTCTCCTTCGCCTCTGCAAGAGTCGCGCTATGAGCTGCCACCCTTTCTACTCTGCGGGGCAACCGCTGGGTGCGGTGGTTCTGGGGATCGATTCTCCGGCCGATGCAGAACGTCTGCAATCCCTATGGATAAAGATGGTCAACCAGGTGATCAGTGTGACAATGGCGCAACTTCTGTCGGCGTCTCAGGAGCATTTTAACGATGCTGAAAATTTACTCCGCCGGGTGAGTCATGAGATCAATGATCCTCTGACCATTATTGGAAATTATGCCGGAGCTCTGAACCAGTTGCTGGCAGATAGTACCAACCGGCGGTTGACGGAATCGATTGAAACCGAGGTGAAACGAATTGATGAAACGATCAATTATTACCTTGATAAGCAGGAGATCCCGGAGTTCACGGAATATAGTGTTGATTTGAATCAATTGATTCGGGATACCGTCGCTTCTTTAACCGGGGGGGAGTTTGAAGCGAGACAGATTGTCCCTAAACTGGATCTGCAGAGCCGACTGGATAAAATTGTCACGAACCCTGTGTTGGTGAAGAAGATCTTGGTCGACCTGCTGAGAAATGGGGCAGGGGCTGTCGATGCCGGTGGTCTGGTTCAGGTTGTTTCGCGTGACGGCTACTCTTCTGACCGGGGGAGGCATGTTGAAATTATTGTCAGAGATGATGGTCCCGGCATTGATCTGCAGCAACAGGAAGAGATATTCCAATCGGCTGTCGGTGCTAACGGGGGTGGTGGTTCTACCGGCGGTCGTTTAAGTTGTGTCAAGAGGCTGGTTGATGACCTTGGCGGCTGGATAAGCTGTCATAGTTCAACGGAGTCTGGAACGAGTTTTCATCTGCAAATTTCCTGCGGGTCTGTTCGATAAATTCAAGGAGCATGTGTGCCGGATAAAGTTTCTGAAACGACAGTTGTCACTGCCAAAATCGAAGGGGCAGATGTTCTGATCGTTGCCGATCAGTTGCCCTTGCTGCAGAGCTTACAGGCGCTGTTGCAAATTAACGGTTACCGGGTTGATCTGGCAACCGGTGGCAGTGAAGCGATTACAAAGTTACAGGACGGCAACTATCAACTTTTATTGCTGGACTTACAGGTGCCGGGGATTGACGGGATTGAGATCCTTGAATTTATGCACCAGGCTAAGCTCGATCTGGAAGCCGTTGTGATCAGTGGTGACACCTCTTTTCCCGTCATCAAAAATGTGATGCGTCTTGGTGCTTATGATTTTATCCGAAAACCATACAACTCTAAGGAACTACTGGGGGCAGTGGGGCGGGGGATTGACCATTCTCTGCAGAAAAGAGCATCACTGCAGGCGGAACAATCCTTACGGGAATCGGAACGACGGCATCGATTGATTGTCAATAATTCTCCCGATTTCATCTATATGCTCGATGATCAGGAGATTTTTACCTATGTTAATGATATGGCTGGCAGGCTTCTTGGTTACCAACCGGAAGAATTACTGGGTCGTCACTTCTCCACCATTATCCATACTCAGAATGCAGCTGACCTGCACAATTTTTTCAGTGAACAGCGTGCTGAAGATCGGACCCCCAGCAGTACTGAAATCCGTTTGTTGCCTAAACAGTCTAATGAGCAGGGCGGGGATCTCGATAGCCCTGAACTGATCGTTGAGCTCAATGCGATCGGGATATATCAGGATGAAAAGTTTATCGGGACGTTGGGGAGTGCCAGGGATATTTCGATCCGTAAATCGTCGGAGCAACATCTCAGTTATCAAGCCTATCATGACTTATTGACTCATCTGCCAAACCGGACTTTGTTTGATGACAGGATGAAGCAGATTCTTGCCCATGCCAGCCGGAATGGAAAGCAGTTTGCTATGCTGTTTATGGATCTGGATCAGTTCAAGCAGATTAATGATACCCTGGGCCATGTGATGGGAGATCTGGTTCTGCAGCAGGTTGCCGGTCGGATCCAGTCCTGCCTGCGTGGCGAAGATACGCTATCCCGGTTTGGCGGAGATGAGTTTTGTCTGCTCTTGCCTGATAGTGCCAGTAGGGAGAGTGTTGCGGTGGTTGCAGAAAAAATTCTTAAAGCGGTGCGCCGCCCGTTCACTATCAACAATCATGAGTTGTACCTTAGTCTGAGCTTGGGGATTGCAATCTATCCCGGTGCTGGACAGACCGCGGAAGCGTTGCTGCATAGTGCTGATATTGCTATGTATCATGTCAAGGCAAACGGGAAGGACGATTATTGTTTTTATTCTGACACCATGAGCAGTGATTCCAGTGTTCTGTCGGTTGAAAAGGATCTACACTCTGCACTGAAAGATGAGCAGTTGCAGGTATTCTTTCAGCCGAAGGTTAATCCCTCCAGCCATGTGATTGTTGGGATGGAAGCGTTGCTGCGGTGGCAGCATCCGCAACGTGGCCTCCTTTACCCTGAAGATTTCATTGCGGTGGCAGAATCGTCAAAGCTGATGGTTCCTATCGGTAACTGGATTTTGCGCCGGGTCTGTGAAGAGGTCTCCCGATGGGGGGAAAACGGTATCACAACTGTTAGGGTCTCATTGAATATCTCTCCGGTACAGTTGGAGCAGGCTGATTTTGTTGAAACGTTTATCCGGACGTTACAGGAATTTGAGCTCCAGCCAGCTCTTTTTGAGGTTGAGATCAGTGAGAATAGTTTGAATAACAGTGAACCTGATCTGGTGCAGAAACTGCGGATTTTAAGTGATTATGGCATATCTGTCACTATCGATGGGTTTGGTCGGGGGCAGTCATCTCTAAGTTATCTGCAGAACTTCCCGGTTAATACCCTGAAAATTGATCGATCCTTTGTCCGGGAGATAGAGGAGGGGAATAATCAGAACTGTATTGCCGATGGTATTGCAATGATGGCAAAAGGTTTAAAGCTCAATGTCGTTGGCTCTGGAGTTGAAAATCTTCATCAGCTCAATTACTTGCGTAACTTGGGCTGCAGTGAAGTCCAGGGGTATCTTTACAGTGAAGCTGTTTCGGCCAAGAAAATATTGGACATGTTGGAAAATCGACCTGGCGAAGGGCCCCATTTCAAGTTGCCTCACTAACTTTGGCAGTGCTGGAAAAATACAGACGAACCACCCCTCCCTATGCTATGACGTACACCTGTAGATAAAATCTCGATGAATTAAAATTGTTAAAGATAGGAGTTATATGATGGAACAACGTGAGTTTATTGGATTGGAAAATCAATTTGGTGCCCATAATTATAAGCCTTTGGATGTTGTTTTGTCGCGCGGTAAAGGTGTTTGGGTCTGGGACGTTGATGGGAAGAAGTATCTCGATTGTCTGGCCGCCTATTCGGCAGTCAATCAAGGGCATTGTCATCCCAAGATTATGCAGGCGATGGTTGCCCAGGCTGAGAAGTTAACTCTGACATCTCGGGCTTTTCGTAATGATCAGCTGGGTCCATTCTATAAGGAACTCTGTGAGTTGACAAACTCACATAGAGTTCTACCGATGAATAGTGGTGCTGAAGCGGTGGAAACTGCGATCAAGACAGTCCGCAAGTGGGGTTATACAGTCAAGGGAGTTGCAGAAGATCAGGCTGAGATCATTGTCTGTGACAATAATTTTCATGGCCGGACCATCAGTATTGTCAGTTTCAGTACCGATGAAAGTGCCCGTGCCGGGTTTGGTCCCTTTACCCCGGGATTCAAAAGCATTCCGTTTGGCGATGCCGCAGCCCTGGAATCGGCCATTACCGATAACACCGTCGCTTTCCTGGTGGAGCCGATTCAGGGGGAAGCAGGGGTGATGATTCCTCCCGCAGGCTATCTGAAAAAAGCCCGGGAAATCTGTGATCGTCACAATATTGTATTAATTCTGGATGAAATCCAAACGGGTCTGGGTCGAACCGGAAAACTTCTGACTGAAGAGTACGAAGGGATTGAGTCTGATTTAACCATTATTGGCAAGGCGTTGTCGGGAGGATATTACCCGGTGTCTGCCGTTCTTTCCAATACTGAAGTGATGAGTGTTCTGCAACCGGGTGAACACGGTAGTACTTTTGGTGGCAACCCCCTGGCCTGTGCGGTTGCCCGGGCAGCGTTACAGATTTTATTTGAAGAAGAGATGATCGAGAATTCATATCAGCAGGGAAAATACTTTCTCAATGAACTGAAGAAAATCTCTCATCCTCATATCAGAGAGGTTCGGGGGCGTGGTTTGATGGTGGCCATTGAGTTTCATCCCGAGGTAGGTGGTGCTCGAGCCTATTGTAACAAGTTGATGGAACACGGCATTCTGGCAAAGGATACCCATGAAAATATTGTCCGTTTCGCCCCGCCGTTGGTGATCCAACGTGATGAAGTTGATATGATTCTGGATGCGATAACTAAAGTTTTACCGCGAGAAGGAGAATAATTATGAGTAATTGCCCTTGCGGTAGTGGCGAGAGTTATGCCACTTGCTGCGAACCAATCATCACCGGAAAACAGTTGGCTGAAACGGCAGAACAATTGATGCGGGCGCGCTATTCTGCTCATGTGAAGGTCGATGTTGATTTTCTTTATGCCACAACCCATCCTGATTATCGGCAGAATTATGATCATAAGGGGACCAAGTCCTGGGCTGAAAAATCTGAATGGCAGGGCCTGGAAATTGTTGGAACAACTGCCGGTGGTTCAACCGATGAGGAGGGTGAGGTCGAGTTTATCGCCCGTTTTCGTGACACGGAGGGTCTCCGTAGCCACCACGAACGTGGCCAATTCAAACGTCAAAAAAAGAAATGGCTATTTACTGAAGGAGAGATGGTTAAGTCTCAGCCGATCAGCGTCACCAAGATCGGTCGTAACGATCCCTGCCCTTGCGGGAGTGGAAAGAAGTACAAAAAGTGCTGCGGAGCATAAAATTTTACTGAAAAATAAGGGGAGCTGGGATTTTTATCCATGCTCCCCTTTTAACTATTTACCGATCTGGAGTTGCTTCCCCAAGAAGTTCACTCAAATGTAAAACGGGTTGCGGCATCTCAGCTTCACGCAAGCCCCAATCGAGTTGCAGGTGACATCCAGGATTTGATGTGACCAGAACTTCTGCCTTGGACTCTCTGACGTTATCGAGTTTTCGATCAAGAATCTTCTGGCTGGCTTCGGTAAATTTCAAACTGAAGGTTGCCGCTGAACCACAGCACCAGTTGGATTCTTTCATCTCTCTCAGTTCAATACCGGGTATTGATTTGATCACTTCACGAGGTTGTGTGCTGATACCTTGTGCATGGCAAAGATGGCACGGCTCATGATAGGTGACAACTTTGTTGACCGGTTTTAACTCATCGGTACGGATCCCGACCTCAACCAGAAATTCGCTGATATCTTTGACCTTGCTATGAAACTTTTGCAACCGTTGGTGGTCTTCCCGCTCTGCAAGCATCTCCTGATACTCTTTCAGTGCTGATCCACATCCGGCGCAGTCGGTGACAATGGCATCGACATTGAGATTAAGAAAAACATCCAGATTGTGGCGTGCCAGTTGCCGGGCGGTTTCAGGATCTCCTTCGGTCATATGCGGTGCCCCGCAACACTTTTGGGTTTTCGGGGTGATCACATCAAAACCCTGATGATTGAGAATTCTCACTGTTTGTTTAGAAACTTCCGCATACATCAAAGTCATGACACAGCCGAGAAAAAAGGCGACAGTTCCCCGTTTCTCTCCGGTGGCGGGACTGAGTTGTGGAATGCTCTGCCGCAACGGCTGGTGCAATTCCGGCATCATCCCTTCTGCCTTGTCAATCCACTTAGGCCCCAATTTAAGGAGTTTACTATGACGAACCAACCATTGAATCCCCAGCTTCTGATACAAGCAGGCCGGAAGCATGGATGTTTCCAGCAGATCAGGGTTGGGCAACATCTTTTGTAGAATAAATTTACGGAAACCGGCCTGCCATTTTGGTAATGGTTGCTGTTGGCTGGCCTGTGCCCGGCAGATTTCCATCAATGAGCCAGCTTGCACCCCAGAAGGGCATGCAGTGGTGCAGGCCCGGCAATCGAGACAAAAGAAGGCTTCCTCTTTCATCGCCTGATTAAATTCGAGTTTCCCCTCAGCAACGGCACGTGCCAAAGCAACCCGGCCACGCGGACTGGAGCGCTCTCGACTGGTCAGGGAGAATGTCGGGCAGGTTGGCAGACAGAAGCCACAACGCATACACTGGAGGATGTCCTCATATTTAGGGGCATCGTTGGGGGTGAAATTTCCCAATTTCTCAGGTGTGCCCATCTCAGGACTCCCCATTATCGAAAAATATTTTGCCGGGATTCAGAATCCCTTCAGGATCAAAGGCGTGCTTGATCCGTTTCATGACAGCGACCCCTCCAGGACCAATCTGACGAGCCAGATAATCTTTCTTGGCCAGGCCAATACCATGTTCTCCTGAAACTGTGCCGCCCCACTCAAGAACTTTGGTGTAAAGGTCATCAAAGAAAGCATGGGCCCGTTTCATCTGATCCGCATCGCGTTCATCACAGAGAACTGTGGGGTGGAGGTTGCCGTCACCCGCGTGGCCAAAGGTACCGACAATTAAATCGTATTTTTTTGCCAGTTTTTCAATTTCGGCAAAGGTTTGAGGCATACAGGAACGGGGCACCGTGGCATCTTCCATCAGGGTTGAGGGGGAGACTCGTGCCATCGCCGAAAGAGCCATCCGTCGCGCGGTGGCAAGACCCAACGCCTCTTCCTCATCTTTAGCCATTGATACCTCGGTTGCGCCAACTTCATTTAGAACTTCAACAACCTTGGTGCTGTCCTCCTGAACAACGGCTGGGTGGCCGTCAACCTCTATCAGGAGTAGTGCTGCAATATTGCGGGGCAAACCGATCGAGGCATAGTCCTCGACGCAGTTGATGGTTGTTCTGTCCATAATCTCCATGGTTGATGGAATGATTTTTGCGGCAATAATCTCGGATACCGCTTTTCCGGCCGTTTTAATATCGTCAAAATAGGCCAACATTGTCTGCTTTGCCGGTGGCGGTGGAATGAGGCGGAAGGTTACTTCAGTGATGATGGCAAGGGTTCCCTCACTACTGACTAAAAGATCCTTGAATGAGTATCCCGCAACATCTTTGACACTTTTTCCCCCTGTCGTAATGATACTGCCATCGGGGAGAACACACTTCAACGCCATGACGTAATCACCCGTCACCCCGTATTTCAAACAACGGAGGCCACCGGCATCTTCCATAACATTGCCGCCAATGGTAGAAATCTTTTGCGATGCCGGATCCGGTGGGTAATACAGCCCCTTTGCCAATACCGCATTGGCCATATCCAGAGTGATCACTCCGGCTTCTGCTGTCACTGTCAGGTTTTCCTCGTCAATTTCAAGAATCTTATTCATCCGGTTCAAGCAAAGAACCATCCCCCTTTTAATTGGGATACTCCCTCCCGATAAGCCGCTTCCACTCCCCCGTGGGGTGATTGGCAGCCCCTCTTCGCGGGCAATCTGCATGGCATCCTGAACCGCTTCTGTGCTGGTAGGGTAGACAACCACATCCGGGGCATGATGTAACCCTGGTGTGGCGTCGTAGCCGAGAACCAGAAGATCCTCTTTTTCCGAGATAACGTTTTCTTTCCCCAGTTTTTGGGTCAGTCGATCCAGGATGTTTTTACTAATCATAGCGTAGCCTTTAAATAGTGTGACATTGCCTTGTCCACGGGACGTTTCTTGTTTATTAATTGGTAATACCAATTAATAAACAATCTAATGCGGAGAAGTTGTTATGTCAAGGTAATAAATTTACTGTATCATTGAACGAACTTCCAGTTGTTTCTTGGAGTTTATTGCAGTCGGATACTCAGATAGTTCAGTATTCTTCCCACAAAGATCAAAACTGCTAGCCGGTGAGAGCATAGTGATAGTCTTCTTTCTACCGGCAGCAGGGTGCTTAATATCTCAGTCGAACCCTATATTTTCTGGACGGGATCTCATCCTATTCATTTGTTTGAAATCCGTTGAGCAGTGGGCTTGACCCTCGTTGTTGCACTGGGGATCGAATCGGTGTAATTTTAACATGCTACAGATACATAACAATGTTATTTTATTGATTGACATTCTGAACTCGTCCAAATAGGATAAGTGGTAAGACCAATTACTGAGAGCGGGAGATGTTATGCCAACAAAAAAACTTATTGAACGGTTTTCAGTGGCAGCCGGAAACGTTGGATCGGTGGTTATCCCTGTTGATTCTGTTGCTGCAGCAGCAGAATACATTGCAGGAAAGATTGATGGTTCTCTTCTGGTTCCATCATTTTCAACAGCGAGTCGATTTAAACTGAGAGCAGCTTTAAAAAAGGCGGGGGTTCATATCGAGGTGGATAAACTCCGTTCTGTTGCGGAGCAGGCCGAGGCCGGAATTACCGGAGTCAATTTTGCTATTGCTGATACCGGAACGCTGGTTCTGGAGAGTACCGATGAAGATATCCGCCTGGCAACAACACTGCCGCCAAAACAATTTGCCCTTCTCGATCCAAAGAAAATTGTTGCCGATGGGATTAAGGCTGTTGTTTCGTTGCGCAAGTTTCACCAGCGTGATCCCCGTAATTATATTGCTTATGTGACCGGGCCAAGTCGAACTGCTGATATTGAACGAGTATTGACCATCGGGGTTCATGGGCCGAAAGAGTTATTTATTTTACTGGTACCGGGGCTTTCTGACGATTTTATGGAGATGTAATGGGGATAGGTTCAAGGTTTCAGGATACAGGTTTCAGGTTTATCCCTTGAACCTGTATCCTTTATCCTCAGACCTGTCTTTTAAAAGGATAATTCAATGAATAAACAGCAGCGGAATAAAGATTATCGCCGTCGGGTTGATCAAGCTTTGGCAACGCCGAAGTTGCAGGAAGCTCTTCATCAATTCGGTGATGCTTTTTTGATCTCTCGGGAAAAAGCATTTTCCGGTCTGGATTTCGAGAGTTTGCGTCGTCAGATTGCCACAATGAAAACCGGGGTGCGGGAAAATCAAAGTGCCCTGTTGGATCAATTTATCAAGAATGCTGAAGCTGCTGGAACGATTATCTACCGGGCAAAAACTGCCGAGGATGCCAACCGCTACATCACTGATCTGGCCAAGGCAAAAGGGGCCAAGTTGGCGGTCAAGAGTAAAAGTATGGTGAGTGAAGAGACCCACCTGGGGAAAGCTCTGGAAACTGCCGGGATTCACTCACTCGAAACCGATCTGGGGGAGTGGATTGTCCAGCTGGCAGGGCAGCGACCCAGCCATATGGTGATGCCGGCAATTCACATGTTCAAGGAAGAAGTTGCTGAACTGTTCAGCAAGGAAACAGGCCAGCAGGAACCAGCCGAGATTGAACATCTGGTTGAAGTGGCACGGCAGCAACTACGGCAGAGTTATCTTGACGCCGACATCGGTATTACCGGAGCCAATATCGCGATTGCTGAAACGGGTGGAATTGCTCTGGTCACCAATGAAGGAAATGCCCGTCTCGCGTCTACTATGCCAAAGGTGCATGTGGCATTGATCGGGATTGAAAAGCTGGTCCCGACCCTGGAAGATGCGGCTCGAATCATTCAAGTCCTCCCCAAAAACGCCACCGGCCAGTTGCTGACATCCTATGTCACCTGGATTCGTGGTGCAGTTCCTTGCGATGGTGATGAGAAGGAACTCCATTATGTTCTCCTCGATAACGGCCGGACCGCACTGGCCGAATCGACCCAATGTCAGGATGCCCTCAACTGTATCCGCTGTGGTGCCTGTGCCAATGTCTGCCCGGTCTATCAAACTGTTGGCGGCCACGTTTTCGGCCATATCTATATCGGGGCAATCGGGATTATCCTCACCGCTTTTTATCATGGCTTGGATAATGCTGCCGAACTGGTCAAGGCGTGTATCGGTTGTCGCTCCTGTGTTGCGGTCTGTGCCAGCAATATCGATCTGGAAGAGATTATCCTCCATCTGCGTGAGATGGTCGGTGATGAGGAGGGAATCGGTACCGGTAAGGCGTTGGTTTTTCGTAAGGTGATGCAGAATCGTAAGCTATTCCACACCATGATCAAGGCGGCCAGCCTGTTGCAGAAGCCGGTGACCCGCGGAGAGCGGACCATCCGTCATCTGCCACTGTTTTTCTCCCCACTGACTGAATGGCGAACTTTGCCGGCAGTTGCCGATAGAGCGTTACGTGACTCTTTTGCTCAAAAAGTCCAAAAAGTTGAGAAGCCCCGTTATCGGGTTGCATTGTTCGGTGGTTGTGCCAACGATTTCCTCTATCCCGAACTGGGTCTTGATCTGATTGAGGTGATGAATGCTCTCGATGTTGAAATCTATTATCCACTGGAGCAGAACTGCTGTGGTATTCCCGCTTCTTATTCTGGTGATAAGGAGACTGCTGTTGAGCTTGCCAAGCAGAATATTGAGGCGATGTTGGCAGGAAACCCTGATTATGTCCTGACCACCTGTCCTACCTGCGCGATGGCATTGAAACAGAACTTTCTCGAGTACCTCAAAGACAACCCCGCCTGGGCACAGCGGGCAGAAGAGTTGTCAGCAAAGACGGTTGATGCAGCCACTTTTATTTTGAATTATCTCGATGGACCTGAATTGCTCGCCGGACTGGCAGAAGGAGAAAAAGTAACCTATCATGATTCGTGTCACCTGAAGCGGGGGATGGGGGTATGGCAGGAGCCGCGGCAGTTGCTCAGAGAAGTGGGGCATGAACTGGTCGAAATGGCTCACGCCGATCGTTGCTGCGGGTTTGGCGGATCATATTCACTGACCAGCCATCCCGATATCTCCAGGAAAATCCTCCAGGACAAAGTTGCCGATATCAAAGCTTCGGGGGCGACCTGTGTGGTGATGGATTGCCCCGGCTGTATGATGCAGATTCGGGGTGGGCTGGAAAAGGCTGATGAATCGGTGAAAGTTCGACATACGATTGAACTGCTGGGTGAGGCACTGAGGAACAGGACCGATAAAATCTGAGTTATTGTTGTCATTGTCTCCCCTGATTATTATTTATCCTCGTCCGGCTATTACGTTGTGACGGGGATTTTTGTCGTTAAAAACCACTGGAGATTCTCTTGCTTTAAATCGCACTTCCGATTAAATATAAAGGGAGCTTTTTTCTGTTACGGAAGTGCAGTTATTGGATAGAAAGGAGTCATTATGAATAATCTACAGATTATCTGTCCCCGGTGCGGCGCGATCAATCGTGTCCTTCAAGACCGTCTCATCGCTCATCCAAAATGTGGAAAATGTGGCCAACAACTTTTTTCCGGAAGGCCGACTGAGTTATCACAGTCAAGTTTTCAACGCCATCTGCAAAAGGATGATCTCCCTCTTCTGATTGATTTCTGGGCGCCGTGGTGTGGTCCCTGTAAAATGATGGGGCCCGCTTTTGCGGAAGCTGCTGCACAATTGGAACCGCAGCTGCGCCTGGCCAAGGTGAATACTGAACAGGAGCAGACCCTCGGTGCTCAGCTGAATATTCGCTCAATCCCGACCCTGGTTTTGTTTGTGAACGGAAGAGAGAAAGCTCGACAGTCCGGAGCAATGAACAGTGCCGGAATTATCCAGTGGGTGAACAGCCAGTTATGAAGGGCTGTGACTGAATGGACAGTAAGAAAAAACTGATGAAGTCGACCGATATCTCTTCCAGTTTGGAGAAAACCGGTAAGATGCTGTTGCGGGTTTTCCCTAATATCTTTGCCGTGGTTCTCCTCTCTGGACTGATTATGGAATTTGTCCCGCTGGAGAGTTTGTCAGATTATCTGGGGGACGGGTTTTTCAGTGACGGTCTGGTTGGTGCCGGGATTGGTTCAATTTCTATCGGCAACCCTCTGGTCAGCTATGTCCTTGGCGGGGAGTTACTGGAACAGGGAGTCAGTCTTATGGCAGTGACCGCTCTGCTGGTCAGTTGGGTGACGGTCGGAAGTGTTCAATTGCCGGCAGAAATTCAAACCTTCGGCGCCCGGTTTGCTCTGCTCAGAAATGGAATCTCCTTCGTTTTTGCCCTGATTATTGCGTTTCTTGTGTTGCTGACAATGCAATTTCTGACGGGTGGAGTCCGATGAAGAAGGCGGATTCAAACCAATCGACGGGTGGTAGAAAGGAATCGGCCTTTGGTGTCTATTCTTTTCTGCTGATCGTAGTTGTCATCTATCTGCTGGTTTTTCTGTTTGAGATTGATCGGACTCTGGTCGCGTTACAGTTCAGCTGGAACATGTTGCTCAAGCTCCTGCCGGTTTTAGCCATGGTCAGTATCTTCATGTTTTTGAATAATCTGTTTGTGAAGCCGAGCTGGGTCAAAAATCAGGTTGGCCATGATTCGGGCTGGAAGGGGACGTTGATCGCGGTTGTCGGTGGAACGGTATCGATGGGGCCTATCTATGTCTGGTACGGGATGTTGCGGGATTTTCAGAAAAAGGGGATGCGGACCTCTTTAATCGCTACTTTTCTCTATGCCAGAAGTGTTAAACCGCAACTGTTGCCGCTAATGGTCTACTATTTTGGCTGGCTCTACACCCTTATTCTGGTTGTTTATTTGATTGCATTTTCTGTCTTCAATGGTCTGGCAATGGGGAGGCTGATGCGATCAGCCCGGAATCACATAGAATAAGATCGCAAAAAAGTGAAAAATGCTCCCTGCCAGGACAAACAGATGCCAGATAGCGTGACTGTAAGGAAGTTTCTCCCAGATGTAAAAGATCACCCCGGCGCTGTAGGCAAGCCCACCGAGAATAAGTAGCTCTAGTCCTCCCTTGTCGAGAACGGCCAGTAGCGGTTTGATCGCAATGACAATAATCCAGCCCATGGTCAGGTAGAACCCGAGAGAAACACCGGGGAGTCGACCGAAAGAGGTCGTTTTGAGAATAATCCCAAGGATTGCGATTCCCCAGATTGTGCCAAAGATTGACCAGCCCCAGGGGCCACGCAGGTTGACTAACATGAACGGAGTATAGGTCCCTGCGATCAGCAGGTAAATGGCTGAATGGTCAAATGTACGAAGTAATCCTTTGATCCTGGGTACTGGAACGCTGTGGTAAAGTGTGGAGGCCGTATAGAGCAGAATCAACGTTGCGCCGTAGATACTGCAACTGACAATGTGCCAGGCATCTCCCCGGGTTGTCGAAAAGTTGACCAAAACAGCGAGTCCGGCGATGGAAAGTAATACGCCAATGCCATGGGTAATGCTGTTGGCAAGCTCTTCACCTGCGCTGTAATTTGTTGTTTCTGCCCATTCAGCCATTTCTCTTGCTCCTGTTCCCAAATTATCTTTAAGTTGAGATTACTTATAAATACTGATTATCGATACAATGCCATTATGCCATGAAATTATCGGTGATGGGCGGGATGCATCCTGGTTTTACGAAACTATTACTCATCGCAGAAAAGTCTTTTTCGTCAGGATAAACCTGGATAGCTGGATGGGTTAAAGTTTTCCTGCCGGGGCGTTGATATGGGAAGAGTCCAGCTGTTTTAGAAAAAACAAAGGTAACAAAAAAAGTTATATTTTTTTGTTGACAATGTTTACTTGATTAGTTATAAATGAACCATCAACCAATTGTTGTGGCAGGCAAAAGGCTGATGAAACAAAAGTAAACTCATTCGAGAAACCTCTCTCAAAATGTTACCCCGCGATCCACCTCCTGGTCGCGGGGCTTTTTTTATCTCATTCTCTCACTACTTAGGGGTATACTTACCTTCTCAGGTATAACATGTACTCCTAATGACCTCTTTGAGAGTCTTCAGTTATGATAATAACACGGCGTAATTATTATGCTTTTCAGTGGCATGCTATCTTTCTTGCCTTGGCAATGACGTTTACTGAAATTAATACGGTTCTTCCTTCATTGGTGGTCAAAGTTGGCGGTGGGTCGGTTCTGATTGGACTGTTGACAGCGATTATGGTTGGAACGCCGATTGTCGGTCAGTTACTGTTTGCCAGTTACCTGCATATACGACCGCGTAAACGTGGATTTCTGTTGTTGGGGATAGGTTTGCGGATTGCTGCTCTTGCTACGGTCGGATTGATCCTTCTGACCGCAGAGTCAATTTCACCACAAACCTTAATTTTCACAGTTTTCATCTTAATGTTTGTTTTTGCCCTTTCGGGAACTTTCGCCGGTGTTTCATATACCGATATCCTGGGTAAATCACTTGCCGTACAGCAGCGTAGCCAATTTTTTGTCAATCGGCAGATTTTTACCAGTATTGCTTTTTTGATTTCAGCTCCGGTTTCCCGTTGGGTGCTTGGTTACTGTTCCTATCCAGATAATTATGCCTGGATGTTCGGGGTGGCTGCCGGGTTACTATTTATTGCTTCTTTTGGGTTTTTGGCTATTGATGAGCCGGTTATCCCGCCATCGAGAGAAGCCCACTCTTTTTTTCAGGTGTTACGGGAGGTTCCCGATCATCTGCGTAAAAATCCACCGTTGCGCCATTATATTCTGCTGGTTAATCTGACCGGCTTTGGACTCACCTCAATGCCTTTTTATGTTGCTTATGCCAGTCACCACTATGGTTTAAGTGGGGCGCAGGTGGGTAATTATCTCATCGTCCAGATCAGCGGAATGATCTTGTCCAGTTTTATCTGGGGAAAGCTGGTCAAAAAGTTTGGTTTCCGCGGAGTTGTGCGTGGTTGTATCCTCTGCGGGACTCTTTTGCCGCTGTTAGTTTTGCTCCTTTCCGGGCTCTCGTTACCGATATTTTTAGCCGTGTTCTTTTTGATGGGGGTGACCATTTCGGCGCGAAAAATTGCCTTTGAAGGGTTGTTGATTGAAATATCGACCGATTCGAATCGTGCCCTCTATCAGGGGGTGATTGGGACGACCAGTCTGACGATCGCGTTATTTCCCCTGGTCGCCGGGGGGCTGATTTTGTGGATTGGCTATGTCCCGGTTTTTCTAATTGTTTCTCTGCTGGTTGGCAGCGCCTGGTTGACGGTTTCCAGGATTACCACTCCAGCTCATCTTTAAGCTGACCGGAGTTGCCGGTTTATGTTATATCGATAGAGACCAATCCCATTTCTTTTTTGCGAAGATTTGTATCTGTCTATGTATAAAGAGTATTTCGGCCTTAAAAAAAACCCATTTTCTATTGCCCCTGATCCCCAGTTTCTCTATATGAGTGAACGTCATCGCGAGGCGTTAGCCCATTTAATCTATGGGATGAAAGCAGATAGTGGTTTTGTTCTGCTGACCGGGGAAGTTGGAACGGGGAAAACCACTATTTGCCGGTGTTTACTCGGGCAGATTCCAGAACATGCTGAAATTGCTTTTATTCTTAACCCTAAGCTCAGTGTTGCAGAATTGCTGGCGACAATCTGTGATGAACTGGGGATTGTCTACCCCGGACAGACGTCGAGCATTAAGGTATTTATCGATCTGCTTAATGCTTATCTTCTCGAGATTCATAGTCAGGAGAAACAGACGGTTCTCATTATCGATGAGGCACAGAATCTCAGCGTTGAGGTTCTTGAGCAGATCCGTCTGCTGACCAATCTGGAGACTGACAGGCATAAATTATTGCAGGTGATTATGCTCGGGCAGCCGGAGCTTAACCGAATTCTGGATCGTTCCGAACTGAGGCAGTTATCGCAACGGGTGACTGCCCGCTACCATTTGGAACCTCTTTCCAAGAGTGAAATTGAAGGGTATCTGCGGCATCGTTTGGCGGTTGCGGGTGTTGAGAGACCACTTTTTACCTTGCAAGCAGTGAACAGACTCTATCGGTTGACCGGTGGAGTTCCCCGGTTGATTAACCTACTCTGTGATCGAGCGTTGCTTGGTGCTTATACCAAAGGGCTGAATGTTGTCAGTCCGGCCCTGTTGATGGAGGCCTATAATGAGGTTTTTGGAAAGAGAGCAGCGCGGGCAGGGAAGAAATGTTTCCTGCAATGGTTTATGATCGCAGTGCTGAGTCTGATTTTTGTTGCGGGGATAGTTTTTTTGACATTATTGATACGTCAACCTGTCATTGAGAAGGGGACATCACCATTGGTTGTGGAAAAGTCGGGAACCATTCCTCCTGACACAACCAAGCAACAACAGTAGCGGATAACCAATAATGTCGTTTATTCTTGAAGCATTGAAAAAATCAGAAAAAAAACATCGGCAACAGGGGGGGGTGAATCTTTGTCCGGTCTCTCAGCCTGCAGAATCTAACCGGTTCAAGTTGCGTTCCGGATTGGTGATTTTCCTGATTCTGCTGATCCTTGGAACGGCTCTGCTGTTCTGGTTTCTTGGCTCCCGACAGAGACCTCGACTCACCCCGGCAACTGCAGTCTCTTCAATTGATTCAGCCGTAGGGGGGACTAGAGAGCTGGTTCCGAACTTTTCCGAGCCGGCTGTCTCCACCGACACAGGCAAGGTTGCTTCGGCCGTTGCTAGTCGAGCTCAAATACAGCAAATTGATGGTAGGGATCTGCTGAAAACAACTGAGCCGGATCCGGTTCTGCGCGATGAGAAACAGGTGTACCGATTCAGGCAATTGCCGGTTTCGATTCAAAACCGCATTCCTCCGCTGCAGATGTCGCTGCATGCCTATAACCGTAATGATTCCGGTGCCAGTATGGTGCAGTTAAACGGTGAGATTTTGCAAGAAGGTGATGCTGTCACCGAGACTCTTAAGTTGGAAAAAATTTCTGCAGCCGGAGCTATTTTAAACTATGCTGGCTATCGCTTTCTCTTGCCCCGTCAGGGAAATTAATCCAGTGACTCTTTAGTAACAGCTTTAGTCGAACTCAATTCTGTAGAAAATATCGGCTCCGGAATCATAACCAACTGTCGACTCCACCTCCCACACCGGGGTGAGACGATAGCGAACTTTGACCTGATCGGTGTTGCTGTCCGGAGAGTAATCAAAACTGAGATATAGATCGGGATTGAGATATTTACCGGTTGTGATGACCGTTGCCGTATCTTCTTCCCCGCCCACATTGTCGCTGGCAGAGGTGATATAGAAGGTATCCAGCCCTACTCTATTTATCAGCCCCTGTGATTGCCCCGGAGGTAACAGGGCACTGGCCGCAGTAACAATCAGATTCATCTGACTGCGGGAGGCACTCATTGGCTGGCCGGTCATGAGGTACGATAGGATATCCCCTTCGGGCATGATGGGTATTGAATAAAGCTGGATTTCCGGCTCCTGAGGGGTCCCGGTAATCTTGGCGCCCACTTCCACAATGTTGATTCGGCGCAGCGCCAGAATATCAAGTTCAGGTTGCTCAAGTGGCCCGCCGGTGAAATAGATATCACCATAGTTGATGTTGAGATTCGATCCGAGACCAAAATAGGTCCCCCGTATCACATAGATCTTTCCGTAACCGACTAGTTCATGCTTCAGGTTTGATTGGATCCGAAGACTCCCTCCAAGCCTTGCATTGACCTGTGGGGTGCGAAGAAAGACCCGCTCACCTAGAAGCAGCAGGACGTCAATATCGTAGTTCAGATCTATCCCCGGAGATGTCTGCTCGGGGCTATCAATGATGATTAAGTCCCGACTGTTCGCGATGGTTCCGCTGTCCTTCTGGTTATTGATCTGGACGTTGGGTAACATGATCTGACCACGGATCTTGATATCCTCTGCGGTGCCATCAATGGTCAGATCCGGGCTGGCGGTAACCTGCAGTTCCATCAGGTGGAGCAATTGGAAATTATCCCCTTTAAGCTCCGCGTGATAAGTATTCGGCAGCCAATTTTTAATCTCCAGATAACCGTGACCGTTGAGCTGACCTTTTCCCGATTGACATTGTAATTTGACGACTTCTATCCGATTTCCGACAACCGTTCCCTGCAGTTCAATCCTGCTCAGCTGGATCCCGGCCGGAGGGAGAAACACCCGGGCATCATAGAGGTGAAACGTTCCATTCAGGTTGGGCTTTTGCCAGATCCCGGTGAGTTTTAGATCCAGATCGAGCTGGGCCCGACTTTTCTGGAAGTACTCGGGATAGTAGACCGATAGCAGTCCGAGTTCATAGGTGTGGGAGTGGAGATCAACATTGACATTCCCCTGCGGCTTGAATGTCAGGGGTAGTTCCGCTGTCAGGGGGAGCTCAAATCGAGCGTCAATGTTGCCGTGGTTTTGGAGCTCCAGGTTTAATTGACCGCTTAAATTTTTATGCCATCGCCAATTCAGTTCGGCGGAGTTTATGTCAGTACTTCTGGCTTGATCATCTTCCTCCCAGCGTAGGTGACCATTATTGACCTCAGCTATTCCCTGGAGATCAAGTGGGTTACCTTCCTGCCACGTGCCATGGCTATCCCAGTCGAGGGTGCCGCTTAATAGCAATTCTTTGGGAAGCCATGGCTGGACAATTTCCAGGGGGAGACTCGTTCCGGATAGTTGGACTGCCCCTTGTTGCGGCCAGGTGAAATAATTTTTTTGCGGAGAAGTCAGATTCCCTCTGAGGCTACTCTGGTTGGCCAGGACGATGTGCAGAGAACTTTGTAAGCCGAATTTATCCCAGTTGAACAGGAGTTCACTGTGGTCTAATTGCAATTCCAGTTCCTGATATCGGATGTCTCCACCGGCACTGATTTCAGCATGGAGCAGGTTTTCAGTGCCCTGTTTTAGCTCGATAGAGCCATCACTTCTTCCGGAGATATGCCAGTCCGGAAGAAGTGGATCAATGATCGAGAGATCCAGATTTTCCCAATGAATATTTGCTTTCCCCTGCTGTTTTTTCAGGAGATAATCTCCCTCCCCTTGCAGTTGTCCGCCATGATCACTGTGGATTGAAAGCAGTTCAAGATGGATTTTCTCTGCGGAGAGCAGCATCGGAACCGGCTGCAGGAGATACCAGTTACCAAACGGAGTATTGGCTGTCTGAGCACTGATCAGCTTGCCCTGCCACTGGGTACCATCCCAAGAGCCCCGAAGTTTAACCGTAGCGTGGCTCTGCTGCCGGGTCAGCTTCAGTGTCAACCGATGCTGATCGAAGTTGCCTGCCAGCCCAATTGATATCTGCTCAATATCCAGATTCAACGGCTGGTTATGCAGTGACCGACCATCAAGTTGCAGCTGCCAGGTTGTGACATCTCCATCATCCACTCCTGCCTCCAGGGAGAGCTGATCAAGACGCCAGTCTGCAAAGGCCAGGTTTTTTCCTGTCGAGTGGAGTCTACCGGTTAAGGATTGGTGCTGCCAGCGCAGCCACCCCGCTCCGGAAGATTCTCCGCTAGCGTTACTTAGCAGTTGTCCCAGTTCTTCGATCTGCCAGCTGAATGTCAGCTTTGCCTCCGGGTCACCACTGGCTTGCAGGTGAATCCCCTCCCCGTGTAATTGCAACTGCTTGATCACGAGGGTATCATTCTGCAGAGAGATATCAGTGCTGCCGGTCAAGGGCTGATTGTGAAAGGTGGAGTCATGCAGTTGCAGCTGTAGGTGGCTGCGGGGAAAGGTATTATCTCCTCCGGAGAGTTCAGCTTGCAGATCCAGATTCAGATTTCCGGATAATTGCGGATCAAACCCCTGCGGGTCAAGATTTTTTCCAGACAGCCGGGTGGTGAGTTGCCAGTTCTGTTCCCAAGAGATCTGCGCCTGTCCGCTGATGATTCCATTCAGCCATTTCCCGCGGAAGTTTTGCAGGGATAGATCATTCAGTGTGCCGCTGAACTCACTGGTTGCCCGGGCTTTAGCCACCCCGGTTTGGTGGTTTATTAAGCTGATTGTCCCACTGTAGCTGTTCAGGTCTCCCTTAATCTGTCCCGTCCCGGAGAGTATTATCGGCTGACCGGTCTCTTTTTGCAGGTTCAATTGACTGAGTTGAACCTGGCCGCTTAATTGGGGATCAGCCCTGCTGAAATCTAACTGGATCTCAGCGGTCAGGGTTCCCGGGTGATCAGGTCGGGTGAGCTTGAATTGCCGGAGCTGTAACTGTGTTGAGGTTAACTCTAGCTCAGAGACTGCAACGAAGCGGTCCCCTTCCACCAGAGTGATGTCGAGTTTGCTTAGGCCCGCCAGTATTTGCTGCCTGGATCCTTCATTGAGGTCTGCTCGCAGTTGCACTGTTTTCCAGACTGCCGTGGAATCATCTGATGAAATTTGCAGGTCAACTTTGAGTAGCGGTTGTTGCATCCCGCAATGAAACGAACCAGCTCCCCGTACAGCTCCAGTCTGAAGGGTAAAACGGTTACTTTGCAGAGTACTCTTCTGCCAGTGCAGATCGCCCTGAACCAGTTCAACTTGCACCGGAGGCTGGTCTTGTTGCTGCCAACTGCTATCTTGCAAATTGATATTGTTCAGGTTGATTTGCAACCACTCCAGCAATCGGGGCAGTTTTGGCCAGTTGATGGATAGTGGCTGGCTGCTCTGTTGGGTTGATAACGACTTAATTTGTAAATTTTCGGTGTGAAGAGTTTCTATCTCCAGAGTGAGGGGGAAGAATCTGCTCAACCGGTTCTGCAGAGAAAGTTGGTCGAGAGAGAGTTCCACTTCCGGTTCGTACAGTTCAATATTTTTCAGTTGCAAGGTCCCGCCAAGAGTCCCGTCAATCTGTCCAATAGTCAGGTCAATATCGATCCACCCCGGCAGGGTTCTTAACAGCCAGGTGGTCCCCGCCGGAGTGTAGATCACCCAGCTTGCGGAACCGACCACCAGCAGAATCAGCAGGCAGATTGCAAGGACAGTGTATTTGAGCAGCTTTACCATTGTGCCCCCACACTGAGAGATAAGCGGTAGTTCTTTTTGTCGTTATCACCGATCGGCCGGGCAATATCGATGTGAACCGGGCCAATGACCGTATAATAATTAACGCCGATGCCGGCACCCTGTTTACTGTGATACTCGGAAAGGGAGTTAAAGGAGTTGCCGATATCGGTAAATATAACGACTCCCCAATCTTTGTTGAGCTTTTTTTCCAACTCGATATTGGCAATCAGCTGATGTTTACCGCCAATCACCTGACCATTGTTATCTTTTGGCCCGAGAGATTTATATTTATAGCCCCGGATCCCTTTTCCCCCGCCGGGGAAAAAGCGTAGTGAGGCCGGAACCTCACTGAAAGAGTCGCTATGCCAGGTTGCTCCTCCACGCAAGCGAAGTAACAGGGATAACTGTTGCGGCAGAGGGTAGATGGTTGTGACATTGCTGGTGACTCGGAGAATACTGATATCGGATAGACAATCTTTATACCCCCCTTTTAATTCCAATCGGGTTTGAATGCCCTGTCGCGGAGTCAGCAGGTTATCGACATGCCGCCAGCTTAATCGTGCCCCCGGAAGCAGGAGGAATGACAATTTTGAATGATCATCACCAATCCAGTAACGTTCCCGTTCCTGCCGGATAAAGAGTGATCCGGTCAGCTCATTATTAAATGAGCGCTGGTACTCCTCTTCAGTGAATAATTTGTGACTTTCGTAGCTGGTATTGTCTTCCCTGATGATCCCGGCATGCAGCATGGTTCGCCGGTCAAGGGTGTCCTGGTCGGGGATCGTATAGGTGGTCAAAAAATATTGATCTTTTTTTGATACCCGGAGGTCGCCTTCAAATTCGTGCCCCCGATGAAATAGATTCCGGTTGCGATAACGTAGTGAGCCCCGGACTCCGGTGTCGGTTCCGTAGCCGATTCCGGGGAGTAGTTGGTGGCGCGGGGCAGATTCCAGGGAGATGCTGATCGGGATTCGGTGATCGGTCGCCTGATCCCGCAACGGTTTAATCTCAATGCTGCGGAATAGATTTGCATCGCGTAGCTTCCGGCGGGTTTGGTTCAGCTTGGTCTGGGAAAAATATTCTCCCTCCTTGTAGGTGATATAGCGGCGGAGAAAGTGATCCTGATAGTCTCCGTGATTTTTGAATGTGGTCTCGCCAAAGCGAAACCTGCCATTGCTTTCAATGTGAAGAATAATATTAATCTGTCGTTTGTCCTGATCAACCAGAATCTGGTGTTGCTTGAATTTAGCATCAAAGTAACCGAGATTGATGACTCCCTGCAGAAGTGCTGATTTACCTTTTTTGTAGATGTCCTGCCGTAGAATATCACCCACCTTGAGTGGAAAATCTTTGCGTAGTTGCTCTATCTCGGGAAGCCTCTGAACGGATCCGGTCAGCTCCAGCTTGAGGGTCGTAATCCTCAGTGGTATCCCCGGGGTCACTTTAACTCTGAGGTGATACTCTCCCGGTTTGACCTCCTTGATCTGGCTGCTGACCTGGCTGTGAAAATAGCCGTAGGGTTCAAGGATAGCATGGACTTTTTCCGGGATTTTCTTCTGAAAGTGATCAAGCCAGTTCTTGTTGATTCTACCGTCACTGATCAGGGCGGGAGGGAGAACCAGAGCCGGTTCAAGAATTTTTTGCAGTTTTTTATCAGCGCACTTAATCTTTAGATGGAGGGATTCTGCATTGCCGGAGACGGGGAGCAGCAATAAGCAGAATAGTACCAGGTAGAATCGAAACTTCATCGAAGTGAATACCTAAAGAACGCTGAATGAAATTTTAGTTTTCTGTAAGGTGCAAGCTGAAAGAGTACGAATATCAGAGTTGTTCCTTGCTGTCTATTGCCAAATATGGGGTTAGGATCTGATTCCAGATTGCATACCCGGCTTCATTAAGATGTAGACCATCTCCGGCAAACAGCCTTTTGTCCGGTTGACCTCCGGTATTGAGAAGTGGGGTGGCCGTATCGAGAAAAATACAGAGGTCGCTGCCTTCGCAGTAGTCTTTAATGACCCGATTCATCTCCGCCATTTTCTGCCACATGTTCCAGCGTAATGGGTTTGGCTTGATCGCTAAAAAAATCAATTCGGTCTCCGGTAATACTTTTCGTATTCGGGAGGAAAAGTCTTTGAAATCAGTTAATATCTGTCCTTTTTCCTTGTTTTCTGCGATGTCATTTTCACCGCAATAACAAACAATTTTAGCCGGGTGGTAGCGGCTGACAACAACCTCAAAATAGTAATTTAAATCGGAGATCTGGCTTCCGCCAAAGCCGCGGTTAATCACCGGCAGTCGGGGGAATGCCTGAGCGGTTTTCCAGGCGTAAACACTGGAACTTCCGATAAATAAAATGGCCTGTTCCGGGTAACTGTTTTTAGCATCCTGCCAGGAGAACCGCCTGATCTCTTTCTGAAAGCGGAGAGGGTCTGGGTCCGCTGTGACTGCGATAGCATTTGGGGCAGAGATGGAAGCCATGAGCAGTAGCAGGAGTACGGTTGCGTACAGGAACTGACACCATTCCCCGGCGATCTGGATTTTGCTGAAATGGGAAAGAGGTCGCATTGTCAGTACATCCCGAATTTTTCCAAGATTTCAGCCGGAGCCTGATCAAAGTGGGAAAACTCCATCGTGAAGCTCCCTTGTCCTTTGGTGGCACTACGCAACTCAGTCATGTAGCCAAACATCTCCAGTAGCGGGATGGTGGCACGAATAACATCCTGTCCCGGGCGGGAGGTGACCCCTTCAATCTGTCCCCGTTTCTGGTTTAAACTCCCCATGACCCGGCCGGTATACTCAGAAGGGGCCACCAGCTCCAGTGCCATCACCGGTTCCAGAAGGGTTGGTCGGCCATTTTTTAATGCCTGATTGATTGCCCGACTGATTGCGGCTGAGATTCCAAGTTCGGTGGTTTTGTTGCTATTATAAGGTATTTCAACCAGATTGAGTTGAAGATCGGTCAATGGATAGCCGGCGATCTGACCCGATTGACAGGCTGTCGTCAGGTTTGTTTTGATCTGTTCCGCCAGTTCGGTCGGCCAATCCAGAAGGAGTTGTTCCGGGATATTAATACTGATGCCGCTCTTTCGTTCTGTGGGATTGAGCCTGATTTTAACTTCTCCGTAGTGGGTTTTTCCATCAATTTCCCGCTCAAATATCTCATGCTGTTCTGTGGCACAGCCAATCGTCTCCCGGTAAACAACCTGCGGTCTCCCGGTTTGAGTCTCAACGCCAAAATCACTTTTCAGCCGTTGGATGATCACTTCCAGGTGGAGTTCACCCATTCCGGTTAACAGTGTCTGCCCGGTTTCCGGATCTTCTTTAACCCGGAAAGTTGGATCCTCCCACTGAAGTTTTTCCAGGGCAAGTGGCAGCTTGTCACGGTCGGCCACAGTTTTTGGCTCAACCGCCAGAGAGACAACCGGCTCCGGATAGTCAAGTCCGGCCAGTTGCAGGGGAAGCTCCGGGTTGCTGATGGTATCTCCGGTGAGGATATTCTTCAGTCCGGTAGCGGTAACGATATCCCCCGCAATCGCCTGATGGATACGTTCCCGTTTATGTGAGTGCATCCGGAACAGCCGGGCAACTTTTTCACTTTCCCGGGTGCGGCTGTTGTAGACCAGCTCCCCCGGGGTGAGAGTGCCGGAATAGATACGCAAATAACTCAGTTTCCGCCCATCATCGGCTAGAACTTTAAATGCCAGGGCGCAAAGTTCCGCTTTTGGATCGGTTGTAATATCCCGTTCTTGTTGGTTATCAAGCTGGATGGCAGTGGATGGCGGAATGTCCAGAGGGGAGGGGAGGAGGGTGCAGATGGTATCCAGAAGGGGTTGAATCCCCTTGTTCCGCAATGCCGATCCAAGCAGGATCGGGTATAGTTTACAGCGGATCACCCCTTGTCGAAGGGCGGGGAGGATGCGTTCTGCTGCAATTTGGTTCCCATCGAGAAAATCATCAAGAATCTGTTCGTCAAAGTCTGCGGCGGCTTCAATGATCTGTTCCCGATGGTACTGGACAGTCTCCCGCAGTTCCTCCGGAATCTCCCCGGTAACTAAAGTCTGTCCCTGATCATCCTCAGCAAACAGGATGGTTTTCTCTGCAATCAGGTCAATCACTCCGTAAAACTTCTCTTCGTGACCCAGCGGCAGCTGCAACAGTAACGGGGTTGCATCCAGTTGTTTGCTTATGGATTCCAGAACCTGCCGGTAATCGGCGCCGATACGATCCATTTTATTGATCAGGCAGATCCGCGGTACCTGATAGCGGTTGGCTTGTCGCCAGACCGATTCACTCTGTGGTTGTACCCCCTCAACTGCACTGAAAATGGCAACTGCACCGTCCAGAGCCCGCAGTGAGCGTTCGACCTCAATGGTAAAATCAATATGACCGGGAGTGTCGATCAGGTTGAAAATATAATTGTTCCAGCGACAGTTGGTCGCAGTGGCAGTAATGGTGATTCCCCGTTCCTGCTCTTGCTCCATCCAGTCCATTACGGCCATCCCGTCATGGACTTCACCCATTTTATGGATTTCACCAGCGTAGAACAAAATTCGTTCAGAGACAGTTGTTTTTCCGGCATCAATATGAGAAATAATACCAAAATTACGAATCTGATTCAGGTCTGGGGTTGCCATAAGGATACCTTTTTGAAGCTAATCTGCTGCAGACTGCGGTTCGTTAATGGGGAGCTGGAAGACCTGTCCATCATAAGCAAGGTTAATCCCGTCGGGGAGTAGTTGGTCGTGGATCGGGTGATCAACCTCGTGGCTCAGATGGGTGAGCAGGGTTTGTTTTGCTCCAATCTTTTGTGCCACTTCAATCGCCTGAGGAATATTGAAATGGGTGCTGTGGGGGGTAAAACGTAAACCGTCGAGGATTAATATGTCGAGATTTTTCAGGAGGGTGAGAGAGCTTGCCGGAATAGCATTGCAGTCGGTCAAATAGGCGAAGGGGCCGCAACGGTAACCAAAGGTTTCCATCGCTCCGTGTCGCATCGGGATTGGCACAATCTGCAGACCAAACAGCTCGGTCATCCCGCTGATTGGGTGGAGTTCCAATCGGGGGATATAGCTGGTCGGTTCCGATTGATCGAAGATATAGCTGAAACTGGTTCTGATGGTTGCTAAGGTCTGTTCTGAACCGAAGAGGGGGATCGGTTGTTTTGAACGTAAATTGAAACCGCGCAGATCATCAATCCCATGCAGGTGATCGGCATGACTGTGGGTGTAAAAAACCGCCGCAATGTGTCTGATATCTTCCCGCAGAGCCTGTTGTCGCAGATCGGTTGAGGTATCGATCAAAATATTGTATTTTCCATAGCTGAGCAAAGCACTGCAACGGGTCCGTTGGTTGCGCGGGTGATCAGAACAGCAGACCGCACAGCGACAGCCAATCACTGGAATGCCGGTGCTGGTACCGGAGCCGAGGATGGTTATTTTAAGAGTTTCTGCCTGCATCATGAAACCATGGAAAGAGTAGTCAGTTTATAACTTGAGCGGATAATTTACCATTTTAACCGGGGTGCAGACAACAACTGTTTAGTTGCGGCATCGTTCAAAGTGGTTCTGTAAGGGGACGTCATGGTAGAAAGAAATTGGTCTGAAATGAATAAGCTGTGCCGTCGTTGTATCCGTCAGTGTAAACAGCCGGAGACGATTATTATGCTCGATTGCCCCCGGTTTCAGCCCCGTCCGTTTAAGTCGGAAGAGTTGAAGTTTGAACAGATGGATTTGTTTTGAAGCCGGAGTGCTTGATGTTCAAGATGTGCCCCTCGTTGTATCGAGTGTATTTAGGAACTCTTTCAACAGCGGAATATACTTCTCCGGTTCAACTAGGAAAGAGTCGTGTCCATAATCGGAATCGATCAGGTGGTAATCGACGGTTTTGTTGAGGCGCTGCAGTTCGGTGACCAGTTCTTCGGTCTGTGCCGGAGGGTAGAGCCAGTCGGAAGTGAAGGCGAACCAGAGCGATTGACAGCTGATCCTCTCCAGGGCTTCGCTGATGGAATCGAAGTTCCACGCTACGTCGTAAAGATCGAGGGCTTTGGCCAAGTAGAGAAACGAGTTGGTATCGAACTGATCGACGAAGTTTCTGCCGTTGTAATCGAGATACCGCTCAATTTCAAATTGACCAAAGAAATCAAACATCCCGTCCCGGACTGAAAAACGGCGTTCAAATTTCAACTGCATCGATTTGTCCGATAAAAATGAAATATGTCCGACCGCCCGTGCCAGAGCCAGACCCTCTGCCGGGGGGTGCTCCGGTTGGTAATTCCCTTTTTTAAACAGTGGATCATTATAGATTGCCTGCCGCGCCAGTGCGTTCAACGCAATCGCCATGGGGGAAGTCCGTCCGGTTCCGGCAATCGGGACAATGGAGCGGACCATCTCAGGATAGTGAATTGCCCATTCGATCGCCTGCATCGCCCCCATCGAGCCGCCAACGATTGAGAGGAGTGATTTGATCCCCAGGTGATCGAGGAGCAGTTTCTGGGCGCGGACCATGTCCCGCACCATCAGTACCGGAAAACTGAGGCGATAGGGGCGTTTGGTGCGTGGATTGATGCTGGTTGGTCCGGTTGATCCTTTGCAGGAGCCGATGGTGTTGCTGCAGAGGACAAAATAACGGTCGGTATCGAGAACTTTTCCCGGGCCGATCATGTTATCCCACCAGCCGGGGCGCCGATCTTCTGCAGAGTGGAGTCCGGCAGCATGAGCATTGCCGGTCCAGGCATGGGTGACCAGAATGACATTGCTCCGATCCTGATTCAGCGTCCCGTAGGTTTCGTAAGCTAAAGTCAGGGGGCCCAGCAGTCGGCCGCTTTCAAGCCGTAGCTCAACCTCAAAATCTGCATATTGGGTGGTGACAATGCCGGTACTGTTATTCAATCCCGATCCCCTGTTAAAAGTCCCGTCGGTGGTTCAAAGAGACTAAAAAGGCCCTTTCCAGTATCGGGAAAGGGCCTGGTAGATAGAATGAATTACTCATATCTGCAGGACCGTCCCCATCTGTCCCGACACAGGTTTCTTTGCCGGGCAGGAATTGGCACCGACCGGCTCTTTCTCAAGGAAAAAGATGGCGGTTGCCGTGGCTTCAAAGGGCCTTCCCCTCCACCACTCTGGATAAAGACGCGGTTCTTTTCGTTTGTCAGGTGACTCTAGCTTACCAATAAGTGGTTTGTCAATTTGTTCCAACAGCTGGATTGCCACTCCCCGTTTTTCTCTACCGCATAAAAAAACAGCAGTGATGTTTATTTTTTAAGCAGTTTGCGGGGAATATTTTTGAGTAACCCGCTTAATTCCCTGCTTGTTGTGTAGCGGCATGGCAATTGAATAGGCTAGCGGTGGGTAGAAAAATTGACCGAACCGATGAAGGCGGTCACAAGAGTCCGACAAGGAGGTCTGATTAATGGAAGTATCACTTTTAACCCTGCAGCATGGCGGGGATGTTCTGTTTCTTTTACTGGGGGCGGTAATGGTTTTTGCCATGCATGCCGGTTTTGCTTTTTTAGAGGTGGGCACAGTTCGCCGGAAAAATCAGGTGAATGCTTTTGTGAAAATTTTGTCCGACTGGTCGGTCTCAACAGTCGTCTATTTTTTGATCGGCTATCCGATCTCCTACGGGATCAATTTTTATGCTTCAGCTGCCGGGTTGCTCGGGGAAAATCAGGGCTATGAACTGGTGCGGTTTTTCTTTTTCCTCTGCTTTGCCGCCTGTATCCCGGCGATTATTTCTGGAGGGATTGCCGAACGGGCTAAGTTCTGGCCACAAATTGTTGCGGGAGGAATTTTTGCCGGGGTTTCGTACCCGATTTTTGAATCGTTAATCTGGGGACAGAACAGTGCTGGTTTACAGAACTTTTTTGCAACAACCTTCGGTGCACCGTTTCACGATTTTGCCGGCAGTGTGGTGGTCCACTCGGTCGGTGGTTGGTTGGCATTGCCGGCGATTCTTATCCTTGGCCCCCGGATGGGGCGGTTTGTCCGGGGGAAAAGCCGAGCGATCCCGGTCAGTAATATCCCGTTTCTGGCCCTGGGAAGTTGGATTCTGGCGATTGGCTGGTTTGGTTTTAATGTGATGAGTGCCCAGACTCTGGATGGAATTTCCGGGCTTGTTGCGGTTAATTCGCTAATGGCGATGGTTGGTGGGGTGCTGTTTGCCCTGGTGGCCAGTAAAAATGACCCCGGCTTTGTTCACAACGGTGCTCTGGCCGGTTTGATTGCAATCTGTGCTGGTTCCGATCTGATGCATCCGATCGGTGCTTTTTTTGTCGGTGGTATTGGTTCACTGATTTTCGTCTATGGATTTCAGATTGAGCAGGAAAAACTGCAAATTGATGATGTTCTCGGTGTCTGGCCCCTGCACGGGGTGGTCGGTTCCTGGGGGGGAATTGCTACAGGTATCTTTGGTTCAAGTACTTTGGGTGGGTTAGGTGGGGTCTCTATTGTGACACAGTTGGTCGGAACCTCACTGGCTGTCGGGTATGCTCTGTTGACCAGTTTTGTTGTTTACACCGTGATTGATAAGGTCAGCGGCTTCCGTTTAAATGAAGATGAGGAGTTTGCCGGTGCCGATTTAACCGTGCATCATATCAATGCTTACCCAGAGGAGAATTTAAAATAACAAAAATTGAGCGTGAGCTATTGACGACGGAGAATGGTGTAGTAGCATTAAAATTAAAGATCTGCCGTTTTACCGGGAGCGGTGGCAGCTTCCTACCTTACCCTGGATATCCTGTCCCCTCCTGGAATCCAGGGTTTTTTTATCCTGAAGAGACAAAAAAAAATGGCGACAGATAGTGTCTGCCGCCATTTTTATTATAAATCCCGAAAAGGATTTCACCTGCTAAGCGGGTGGTGTTTTTAGTTTCTGGAGATTTTCTTTCTCCTGCTGAACCAGATCGGCAATACTATATTGTTTGAGAACTTTAGCCATTTCACGCTGTGCATTGTACCAAACTTCGTGAGCGGAGCAGTAAGCATCCCGCTGGCAGAAGTCTGCGTCAACCAGACAGTGGTTCAGTTTAAGTTTGCCCTCTTCAGCTTCGAAAATATCAAGCATGGTGATTTCACTTGCATCTTTAGCCAGAAGAAATCCCCCGCCAACACCGCGTTGCGAACTGACAATTCCAGCTTTAATCAAGGGTTGAAAAATTTTTGTTAAAAAAGCCGGAGTCACCTCCTGGGTACGGCAAATATCTTTTTTTAAAACAATTCCACCTTTTGGTTGTTGAGCAAGGAAAATAATTGCTCTCACTGCGTATTCTGTTGCCCGTGTTATAACCACTTTGACCTCCTAAAGATAACTTTACGGGTAATGAATACACTGAACCGAATCGGTTGTCAATGGGATCTTTTGTGGATATTTGCTGGTCAGGTTGCTTGACAGTTAATTATTCAGGTTGCATCATCTGCAGCTATGACTGTTTCTAGGAAGATCAAGTAAATGAGAAACCAGCAAAAGCAGCCACCGATGGTTGCCCCTGTAACCGGTCGTTTTGCCCCCAGCCCTACCGGCCCACTCCATTTTGGAACTCTACTGGCGGCACTCGGCAGTTACCTGTTTGCCAAATCTTCCGGCGGACGTTGGTTGCTGCGGATTGAGGATATTGACCGACCCCGGACAATTCCGGGGGCTGCCGATGCACTATTGACCCTTTTGGAGCGGCTTGGTTTTGAGTGGGACGGTGAGGTGATCTATCAGAGTCATCGTTGTGATCGTTATCAACAGATTTTAGAACAGCTTCAGGCAGATCAACAGGTTTTCCCCTGCAGTTGTACCCGGCGGGATATTTTGGCCAGTGCTCCGCAGGTCGGAGAGGAAGGGCCTGTCTATCCCGGGACCTGTCGGGATGGAGCATACGGAGAGCGACTGGAGCGGGCTATCCGACTGCGTGTTCCGGATGAAGAGATCAGCTACTATGATGGTATTTTGGGTTTGCAGAGCCAAAATCTGGAAAAGGAGGTTGGTGATTTTGTTCTGCACCGGGTTGACGGGCTGTTTGCTTACCAGCTGGCGGTTGTTGTTGATGATATTGATGCCGGAGTCACACAAGTTGTCCGTGGCGCCGATCTCCTCTCCTCCACTCCGCGACAGATCTATCTTTACCGATGTCTTAAGGTGGTGCCTCCGGATTATTTTCATCTGCCACTGGCCTTTGGTCGTAATGGCAAGAAATTGAGCAAGAGAAACGGTCGTATCGGTCTGGTTGATGTTGAGAATGGTGTTGAGATGTTGTGGCAGGCTCTGGTTTTTCTGGGCCAGTCGCCAACGGAAGAGTTGCGTGATGCAACTCCGGCGGAACTGCTGTGTTGGGGTCGGGAAAATTTTCAAGCAAAAGCAATTCCAATGGAAAACCGGCAGATTGAATTCTAACCCTTTCTTCTCGGGAGAGGTTCTGTTAGTTTCAGACAGTTACTTAAAAAAATGTTCAATTTCAGTCAAATGTTTTTCGGGAGGTTGTGATGAAAGAGATATTGTGTTGTCTCCTTTTTACCGTGTTACTGGCCGGGTGCAGTAGTGGAACATTTAAGCTGCCGAAGAAAGAGTATCAGGTTCGGGTACAGGTCTTGGGTGTCCTTCCCATATTTGTTGACTATAACAGCTCCCTTGATTACCCGGAGAAAGAGAACCTGTTTAATCTTTTGGTAAATTCTGCAACCGATAAGCATAAAATTTTAGTTGAGCAGTTGAGAAAGAAAAAGGGTTACTTTGATGTACGCCCTCTGGATGTGAATACTGAGCTTACCGCACTGTCACTGTTAAGTGCCGGAAGCCCTCATGACAAGTCCGGCTGGCCGCAAGGATACGCTTTTGATGCCGCAACGGTGGCGGAAATTGCCCGGAAGAATGTTCTTGATGCAGTCCTTGTGATAGTTTTTTCCGGCGAACAAATCAAAGAAGTCCGGCGGTCACGGACAAAACTTGAAACATTGGAAACCCGTTACAGTCAAATTGTGGCGACCGCTGCTGTTGTTGACCGGGAGGGCTCTCTTCTCTGGTCGCTGGCCGGGGAAGACAGTTTTAAGGTTTTGACCCTGCAGTACCCCGATTTTGATGAGGCCTACTACAATAAAACCGATCTGGTTCAGGTCAAGAATATAAGTCTATCCGGGGTGGAGAAAGCCCTGGATGAAGGGTCGCAAAAAGATGGCAAGCCGGCTCTACCGGAAATCTATAAAAATTTATTTGCGGAGATTGTCGGAGGGATCAGCCCCAGTATCCTCGACCCCCTGAAGTGATCTTGCCACGATGGTATCCGATCTATTAAGACTTTTCCCCCGTA